>Ga0207664_10003320_pt1 | contig 10701 bp, 6 predicted proteins | sample LARL83metaG_FD_184349 | JGI IMG/M metagenome (GOLD analysis project Ga0207664, IMG submission 184349) | Corn, switchgrass and miscanthus rhizosphere microbial communities from Kellogg Biological Station, Michigan, USA - LAR L8-3 metaG... | ecosystem: Host-associated > Plants > Roots >...
ACGAACCGACCGCTCACCTGGCCCCGGCCGCCGCCGCCGCGATCGATGGCGTCATCCGCGGCCCGATGGCCGGCCGCACGATCATCGTGGCCACCCACCGGTATCAGGGCACCGCCGACGCCAGCCAGGTCATCACCCTCGGCGGCAGGCCCGCGGACGCCGTGTCCGGGCCTGACCGCGCGCTCGCCCCGGCGGCCGGACGATGACCACCCGGCCCGCGGCCGCCGGCCTGGGGCGGGACGGGCGGCCGCCGCTGCTGCGGCTGCTGGCGATGGCCCGGCCGCTGCGCGGCAGGCTGCTGGCCGCGGTGGCGGCCGGGGCCGCCGCCACCGGCTGCGGCGTCGCCCTGCTCGCCGTCTCCGGATTCCTGCTGGCCCGGGCATCCCAGCACCCCTCCATCATCGCGATCTCCGCCGCCGTGGTCGCGGTCCGCGCGCTGAGCGTCGGCCGCGGCGTGTCACGGTACCTGGAACGGCTGGCCTCCCACGACGTGGCCTTCCGGGTCCTGGCCCAGGTCCGGGTCGCGATCTGGCGCCGCCTGGAAGCGCTGGCCCCCGCCGGGCTGGCCCTGTTCCGGTCCGGGGACCTGCTCGCCCGGCTGATCTCCGACGTGGACTCCACCCAGGACCTGTTCATCCGCGGCATCACCCCCGTCCTGGCCGCCGTCCTGGCCGGCGGCGGAGCGGTAACGGCATGCCTGCTCATCCTCGCCCCGGCGGGCGCCGTGCTCGCGGCTGGGCTGCTGATCGCCGGCATTGCCGTGCCGCTCGCCGGGGCGGCCATGGCCCGCAAGGCCGCCCGCGCGGCCGCACCGACCCGGGGACGGCTCGCCGCCACCGTCACCGACCTGCTCGACGGGGCGGCCGACCTGCACGCCTTCGGCGCTGCCGGCGTCGCCCTGGCCCGCGCCGACGCCGCGGACGCCGAGCTGACCCGGCTGGAGGGCCGGACCGCGGCCGCCTCGGCGCTGGGCACCGGGCTGAGCAGCACGGTCACTGGCCTGACCGTCTGGGCCGTCCTGCTGCTCGGCGTGGCCGCCACCGGGACCGGCACGCTGACCCGGGTACCGCTGGCCGTGCTCACCTTGACCGCGCTGGCCGCGTTCGAGGCCGTCACCGCCCTGCCCGCCGCCGCCGTCCAACTCGGCCAGGCCCGCACCGCCGCAAGCCGGATCGCCGTCGTCACCGACGCGCCCGACCCCGTCCGAGACCCGCCCCGTCCGCGGCCGCTGCCACCCGCCCCGTTCGTTATCCAGCTTTGCGAGGCCACCGTGCGGTACCGGCCGCACGGTCCGCCCGCCCTGGACCGGGTCAGCCTGGACCTGCCGCCCGGCCGCCGGGTCGCGCTGACCGGCCCCAACGGGGCCGGCAAGTCCACCGTCGCCGCGGTACTGATGCGGTTCTGCGAACTCAGCGGCGGCGCCGCCGTGCTCAACGGCCACGACCTGGCCAGCTACGCCGCCGACGACATCCGGACCGTCATCGGCGGGTGCCCGCAAGACCCGCACCTGTTCGACGCCACCATCCGCGACAACCTGCGGCTGGCCCGCCCCGGCGCCACTGATGAGGAACTCAAGGACGCCGCGGCCCGCGCCCGGCTGCTGCCGTGGATCACCTCCCTGCCGCGGGGCTGGGACACCCCGGTCGGTACCCGCGGCGCGGCCGTGTCCGGCGGCGAACGGCAGCGGCTCGCACTGGCCCGCGCGTTCCTGGCCGATCCGGCCCTGCTGATCCTCGACGAGCCGACCGCCCACCTGGACCCGCCCGCCCGCCGGGCCCTCACCGCCGACCTGCTGCGCGCCACCGAAGGCCGCTCGGTCCTGCTCATCACCCACCAGCCCGACGGGCTCGACCAGGTCGACCACATCGTGGTCCTGGACCACGGAAGGATCGCCGAGCAGGGCACCCACCACCAGCTCCGCCACGCAGGCGGCCCCTACCAGCGAATGTGGGACAGCGAACATCAGCCGCTGGTGCCAGGCTCGTTACCCGGGACGAGGGTGCCAGGTGGTCATCGTGGCTACGGGCGTTTCCGGCAAATAGCCCACGGTGGGGTATGTCGCCGGCTGCCGCGATAGCAATCATGGGGAGGTCGGCAGGCACGGATCGGCGACGATCACGGCAGAGAACGGCAGAGAACGGCAGCAGGTGACCGCCATGGCCGGGATGTGCGTGGCTGTGTCCTGGCTGGAGGACGCGATGTCTGTTTACACCGCAGCAGGGCGTGAGATTGACACACGAACAGGTGAAGGTCCGGGCGTGAACGTGGACCTTCACCAAGCGGGCTTGCTGGTTCCCGGGCTGAGCCAGTCGCTGTTGGACGCCAAGTTCTCCGTCCCGCCACCCCGCCCGGACGCGGTGAGCCGCGGCGACCTCATCGAGGCCGCCCGTTCGAGCGGTTGCCGCTTCGTCGCGGTCACTGCGCCGGCGGGTTACGGTAAGTCGACGTTCCTGGCGGAGTGGGCGGCCACCGAGAATCGCCACGTGGCCTGGGTGTCCCTGGACAGGTTCGACGATGATCCCGCGGTCCTGCTCATCTCGCTGGCGGCCGCGTATTGCCGAGCCGGCCTGGCCAGCCGTGACCTGATCGACGACGTCGGCGGCCCCCGCGTATCGGCGCCGGACCGTGTGGCGCCGCGGCTGGCCGCGGAGTTCCGCGCGAGCCCGGTGCCGTTTGTCCTCATGCTGGATGATCTTCATGAACTGCAGTCGCCCGCCTGCCACGACATGCTGGGCGTAGTGATCCCGGCTATTCCCCGTGGATCCCAGCTAGCTGCCGCAAGCCGTTCCGAGCAGCCTCACCTGCCGCGGCTCCGGGTCTCGGGCGATGCCTTCGAGCTGGGGACCGGCGACCTGGCTTTCGACGCGGCCGGTGCCCAGCAGCTCTTCTCTCGCGCGCAGGTCAGCGTGCCCTTTGCCGCGGCGGCAGCGGTGGCCGAACGGACCGAAGGCTGGCCGGTCGGCGTCTACCTCGCTGCCCTGATCGAGCGGGAGGACCACGGCCGGGCCGCTACCGTCGCCGGCGATGACCGGTACGTGGCCGACTACCTGTACCGGGAGACCCTGGTCCGGCAGCCGAAGGCCATTCAGCGGTTCCTGCGGCGCACGGCCGTGCTCGATCAGCTCTCGGGTCCGCTCTGCGAGGCCGTCCTCGGGTCGTCGGCTGCGGCCATACAGTTGCGCCGCATAGAGGCACGTGGCTTGTTCCTGACTCCGCTCGACCGGCGGCGGCAGTGGTACCGCTATCACGGCCTGTTCCGCGAGTTCCTGCTCGGGGAGCTTCGCCGCACCGAGCCTGACATCATCACCGCGCTGCACCAGCGGGCCGCCGACTGGTATGAGTCCAGCGGAGCCCCGATGCCGGCCGTCGAGCACCTATTGCTCACGACCGACCGGGACCGCACCGTACGGCTGGTGACGAAGCTGGCCCGGCAGACTTACCGGGCCGGGCAGGTGTCAACTCTGCAGCGCTGGTACGGCGCGATCGGCGATGCGGACATCGAACGTCACCCGCCGCTCGCGGTGCACGCGTGCCTCGCCAGCGTGATCACCGGCGATGCGCCCGGGGCCATGCGGTGGGCGGCGGTCGTTGACGCTGCCTCGTTCGATCCGGTGCCTGTGGATGGCACGGCCTCCTTCGACTCCTCCCGCGCCATGTTGCGGGCCTTCATGTGTGCGGCCGGCCCAGAGCAGATGGTGGCCGACGCGACCTTCGCCGTGGCCCACGAGCCGGCCTGGAGCCCGTACCGAGACACTGCGTTGTGGTTGCTGGCCGAGGCTTACCTGCTCACCGGCCGCCTGGACGAAGCCCGCGGCCTGTTCGCCGAAGCGTCCGCTACTGCCGTCACGATGAGCAACTCTGATAACGCAGTTATCTGCGAAGCCCGGCTCGCGTGGCTCGCCATGGATCGCGGTGAGTGGGCGGAGGCGGCCGACCGGCTGGGGAGGGGGCTGGCCACGATCGAAGAAAGACGGATGGACGACTTGGTCTTCACCGTTCCGGCCTTCGCCGGGGCCGCCAGGCTTTCCGTGCACCGGGGTGACCTGAACGAAACGCACCGGCAGCTCACCAGGGCGATGCGGGCGCGCTCGTCAGCTACCTACCTGCTGCCCTACCATGCCGTCGGGCTGCGGCTGCAGCTGGCCAAGGTCTACCTCGCCATCGCCGATCGGGGGACGGTCTACCAGCTCTTGCACGAGATCGACGACATTCTGGCCCGCCGCCCGGCCCTCGGGGCCCTCGTGGATGAGGTCAAGGACTTCCGCAGCGTCCTTGCCTCCAGCGCGGTCTCAAGACCGGCCGGGACCCTGCCGCTGACCCCAGCCGAGCTGCGGGTGCTCCCTTACCTGCAAACACATCTCACCGCTGACAGGATCGCGAAGCGGCTGTTCCTCTCCAGCCACACGGTCAAGACCGAGATCAAGGCGATCTACCGCAAGCTTGGCGTCACGTCTCGCAACGACGCGGTGCAACGAGCAGCGGCGATCGGCCTGCTCGGCACCTAGCCTCAGCCCTCCAGGAGGCCGAGCTCCCGGGCCCGGGCGACGGCCTGGCCACGGCTGGCGGCGCCCAGCTTCCTGTAGATTGACTTGCCCTGGGCCCTGACGGTGTGCGGGGACAGGTACATCTCGGCGGCAATCTCCTGCATCTGCAGGTGGGTGGACAGCATCGGCAGCAGGCGCAGCTCGGCACCGGTCAACGCCGACGCGCTAGGGGCGCCCAGAGCGCGCTCCTTGGCCAGCCGGGCCCGAAGCTCCTCAGCCTCCCCGACCAGCGTCCCCAGGCCGGGCCGGCGCCTGAGCACATCATCGACCTCCTGCATGAGCGTCCTGGCCCCCGCGAGGTCGGACAGCGCGAGGTGAATCCGGATCATCTCGATCCGGGCCTGCACGGCCAGCGGAGGCAAGGCGTAGGTCAGCAAGGGCCGCAGCCGTTGAGCGGTCACGAGTTCCTGGTGCACCGTCGGCAGGTCTCCCCGGTGCAGGGCGACACGAGCCTGCGCCACGCAGACCAGGGGCGTGGCGTAGATGTCTTCGATTCCGTCCCGGTGCATGACGAAGCGTGCCCGATTGGCGAAGGCTTCGGCCCGGTCCCACTGGTGGCGTGCCGCCGCTACCAGCGACCGTTCGGGCAGCGCGATCGCGAGAACATCATGTGTTCCGAGATCCTCCGCGGCGCGGACCGCGTCCTCAAGCAACGCGTCGCCGCCGTCGAGGTCACCGCACAGGATGCGCGCGATGCCCTGGTAGAGCGCGGGGGTCGAAACCACGATGTTCAGCGCGGCGAACCTCCGCGCGGCCTCGTCGGCGTCGGCGTACATCTGCTTGACTCCACCCCGGCACATGAGCGTCCGGAGCACGGCGGCCCACGCCTCGTCGACAGGGTCCTCGGGCCTGCCCGGGCCCTGATACTGCCAGCGGTCGACCACGTCGGCCCATCGCTCGGCCTCAGCCGGCCGCCCCAACGCCATGCCGACGAACGCGGCCAATATGGCGAGCATCAGGTTTCCCTCGATGCCTCCCCTGGCCTCAAGCCACCGGAGCCACCGCTGGAGGGTGGTGAACCGGCCTTGGTGGTCGGCCTGAAGCCAGAGTTGTTCCACCAGCCGGGCAGCGGTATCGATGTCTCCGGCAGCCATGGAGTACTCCAGCGCTTCCTCGGGCAAATTGTTGCGGAGGCACCAGCTGGCGGCGCGGCGCCGCAGGACCGGGATCAGGCCGGGCTCCAGACGCTCGAGCTCCGCTAGGAGCATGTCGCGGAACAGGTGATGGTAGCGGTACCACCGTCCCCGCCTGTCCAGCGGCATCAGCAGCAGGTTCGACCGGGCCAGATCCGCCAGAGTCGCGGCGGATCCTGGCAGCTCGAGCACCGCCTCGCACAGCGGGCCGCACATCCGCTCCAGCATTGCGGTCTGGGTCAGGAACACCCGCTGCTGCTGGGAGATCCGGGCCAAGAACTCCGACTCCATGTACTCGCTGACGAATCGGTCGTTCCCGCCGAACGAAGCCGCCGCCTCCTCGGACGTGCCACCTTCGCGCAGGTACAGCGCCGCCAGGTACAGCCCGGCCGCCCACCCCTCGGTCCGCAGATGCAGCTCCGCCACGTCTTCCTCGCCAAGTACCACCTCGGCGGCCCGCAGCAGCGCAGCGGCCTCCTCGCGGGTGAGAGACAGGTCAGCGGAGCCAATCTCAAGGACCTTACCCTCGGCGCGCAGCCGCGCGACCCGCACCGGCGGCTCATCGCGCCCAGCGAATGCCAGACGCGACCCGGCCACCACGTGATCGGCCAGCACCGACAGCGCGGCCCGGCATTCGGAGTCGTGCACCAGGTGCACGTCGTCCAGGACCAGGACCACCGGCGAGGACATCGAGGAGAAGGCATTACCGAGCCGCGGCACGACCGAGCCGGGCACCGAACTCGTCGGGGAAGCCAGCGCGTCAAATACCCGCCTGTCAATCGGCTCCACCGCATTGAGCGCTTCCGCGACGTACCTCAGCAAGATTTTCGGATCATTGTCAGCTTCGCCGACCGAAACCCACGCGAAGGCCTGGCCGCTGCGCTCGGCCCACTGCGACAACAGCGTCGTCTTCCCGTAACCCCCCGGTGCCACCACCGACACGATCGAGCGGGCATCGTCCCGCGCCAGCCGTTCGATCAGGGACGAACGGCGGATCGTTCCTGGCCGTACCAGGGGGCGCATGAGCTTCGCTACGTCAAGGTCGTACGCCGGCCTGTCGGCATCCTGCGGGTGGCTGGCCTGTTGCCGCACGCCCTTGCTAACCATGGTCTCGCGGTCCCCCCGCACGGGAGAGAAAGCCGCCCCTGGAACCCAAGGGTTGTTGGGCATTGCCTCCCAGGTGCCACAACGCCAATGAACCACGTCGTGATCAACATGTAACTCAGTGCTCCGAGCCGGCGCGAAGCCGCCCCGTTTCGCCCACGGCGGGGTAAGCCGCCGCGGCGGCGCTTACTTGCTGAAACGAGGATTCCGGGATGGTCATGCCTCCCTCCGTGCGCGCCCGCGTGACCAGGCGTGCCGGTGCCTGCCGGCCGGGAGTGCCTGATGGGCGGCGCTGCCCTGGCGGCGCGGACACGAGCCGTTACCCCTCCAAGGAGTAACCTGACCCGGACCCAGTACTGTGGCTGACGATCGCCGCCGACTCTATCCTCCGGTGCCGGTCGACAAATCACCCGCTGGGGATGATGTCACCCGTTACTGCCCGATGGCACTGCCTAGCGGACCTAGAGACGGACAGGGCCAGCCTCCGGCCGCCGGGTCTATCAGGCCGCCGACCCGAGGTGTCTCCACCCGCGATCGCTCATCATCCCATGCACATACCTATATCAGGGTGATGCCGAGGCCGCCTTCGCGTCCCGACGATAGAGGCAGTGAAGCCCACCCTGGCGGGATGCAGCGGGTACCCGGCGGGAAGCGGAGACCGAATGGGCCGGGCGGTGAGATACCAGGAGATACTGCGCAGGCTGGCGATCGTCGATGAGAAATTCGCCGTCGATCAGGCCGGGCTCGTGCTTGATCCGCCCGGTGCCGCCGTCCTGGAACCCAGGACCGCGGCGCTGGTGCGGGTCGGGGCGCTGGCGGCGATCGGGGCGCCGGAGGTCTGCCTGGAATGGAGCAGCAGCCAGGCGCTGGCAATGGGCGCGACCGAAGACGAGATCACCGGGGTGCTGCTGGCCATCGCCCCGGTGATCGGGCTCGGCCGGATAGCCGCCGCCGCTCCTGGCGTCGCGGGCGCGTTCGGGTACGACATCGAGAACGCGATCGAGGACCCCGATGGTCTCTGACGGCTCCCCAGTGGCACTCGACGGAAAATGCGCCACAGCAGCCGTGAGGCCGTGACCTGGAAGCGGATCAGCGACGTAAGGCCCGCGGCCGCAGACAGGACCGCAGTATGCTCGGCACCTGCCGCCAAGGGGAGTTGTCGATGCGGGTGCTGGTCACCGGTGGAACCGGATATGTCGGCTGCCATACGGTAGCCGCGCTGGCCGGGCAGGGCCACCAGGTCCGGCTGCTGGTCCGGGCTCGGGACCGGATCGCGCCCGCCCTTGATCCGCTGGGGGTTGCCGGGGCCGACGCCGTGGTCGGGGACGTGACCAGCGCTGCGGCGGTCGAGCAGGCGATGCTCGGCTGCGACGCGGTGGTGCACGCCGCCGCGGTGTTCTCGCTGGACCCGCGCCGGGGCGCGGTCATGCAGCAGGCCAATCCGGCCGGCGTCGCTACGATCCTGGAGGCCGCGCGGCGCCGCGGTCTCGACCCGATCGTCTACGTCTCCACGATCGGGGTGTTCATGCCGGTCACCGGCGCGATGCTGACCACCGGGACGCCGGTCAGCGCCGGGATCGGTCCCTACACCCGCTCCAAGATCGCGGCCGAGCTGGTGGCCCTTGGCGCCCAGCAGGCGGGCAGCCCGCTGGTGATCACCTACCCGGCCGTGGTGCAGGGGCCGCACGACCCCTACCTCGGCGATTCGGTCCGCTTCGTCCGTGACCTGCTGCGCGGGCGGCTGCCGGTCCTGCCGCGGGGGAGGCTGAGCTTCGTCGACGTGCGCGACGTGGGTGCCCTGCACGCGGCGGTGCTGCGCCCGGGCCGGGGCGCGCGCCGTTACCTGCTGGGCGGCCCGGCGGTGGAGGTCGCCGAGGTGGCGGCGTTGCTGGGCGAGCTCACCGGCCGCCGGCTGCGGCAACGGACCGCCCCGGACTGGGTGATCCGGCAGAGCGGCCACCTGGCCGACCGCGCGCAGCGCCTGCTCCCGGTGCGGCTGCCAGTCAGCGCGGAACAGGCTGCATTGCCGCTCAGCATCCCGGCCGGCGTCGTGGTGGATGACTCCGCGACCCGCCAGGAGCTTGGCCTCGAGCGCCGTGAGCTGCGCGAGACGCTGGCCGACACCGTGCGCTGGCTGGCCGCACGGGGCCTGGTCACCGTCCGCCAGGCCGGTGCCCTATCCGGCTGACCTCCAGGTCAAGACAGTTACCGTTCCCGGACTGCGTAGGTCAGGTGGGTCACCCGCTTGGTCGGCTCCGCGCGGACCGGCTCCAGGGCCACGCGGCCCGCGTCCACGCCGTCGAACAGGCGGATCCCGGGCCGAACAGCACGGGTGACAGCGCGATCGTGAACTCGTCGATCAGGCCGGCGTTCACGTATTCTCCGATCGTGGCGCCGCCGCCCGCGATGCGGACGTCCCGGTGGCCGGCGGCCTCGCGGGCCTGGTCGAGCGCGGTCTCGATGCCGTCGTTGACGAAGTGGAAGGTGGTACCGCCCGGCCGCTCCCAGGGATCACGCTTCTCGTGCGTCACGACGAAGACCGGCGTGTGGAACGGCGCCTCCTCCGGCCACGCCTGCTCGCCGGCGTCGAACATGCGCTTACCCATCACGCTCGCGCCGGTGCGCTCGAACGTCTCCCGCGCGATGTCGTTGTCGCGCCCCTCCTCGCCGCCCTCGCCGAGCTTCAGGTTCTCCCGGAAGAACCGCAGCGGGAAGATCCACTGCTGCAGTTCCATCCACTGCTGCCCCATCAAGTCCCCGAGGGACTCGGGCGCGATGAAACCGTCCAGCGACATCGACACGCTGAAGAACACCTTTCCGGCCATCAGTCCTCAGCTCCCTTCCGAACGATCTCGGTGCCCTAGGCAGCCAGGTTGCTCAGGGTCGGCTGGCTGCCCGGGCCGTGGCCGCCATCATATGCCGATATAGGCATACGTCAAGCCGGAAGAATCAGGGCTCCGTCAGGGCCACGGTCGCGGCTGCGCAACGTGTCCGGGCAGCATGGCCCGCGATAGTGTCTTACTCGCACGGCCTTGCGATGATCGCCATGGTCGGCGAGCGGGGCCGGGTGGTGACGCTAATGGCGGCTGTGAGCTGGCGTGTCGTCCCGCTCGCGCTCGCGGTTACCCTGACGGCGGGCGGGTGCACCGCCGCGCCCGCCCCGCGCGCCGCGCCCGTCACGCCCGCCACGCGCGCCGGGACGTTCCCCGCGGCGACGGCCGGGCGGATCTCCGCCTACCTCGGCGGGCTGGCCGCTCACGGGATGCTGACCGGCACCGTGCTGGTGACCAGGGACGGGATGTCCTACACCGCGGCGTTCGGCTACGCCGACCAGGCGGCCCGAACCCCGGACGCGGACCAGACCGAGTACCGGCTGGGCTCGGTCAGCAAGCAGTTCACCGCGATGGGCGTCCTGCTGCTCGCGGCCCGGCACCGGCTCACCGTGACCGGCCGCCTGTGCCGCTACCTGCCCGGCTGCCCCGCCCGGTGGCACGCCATCACCATCGCCGACCTGCTCGACCACACCTCCGGCATCCCCGACTACCTCAACGACCTGGCCGCCAGCTGGCCGCCTCAGCCGGCTACCCCGGGCCAGCTCATCGCCAGCTTCGCCGCCGCGCCGCTGCACTTCGCGCCCGGCACCCAGATGCGGTACAGCAACTCGGGGTACGTGCTGCTAGGCGCGCTGATCGAGCACATCACCGGGCAGAGCCTGGCCGCCTTCCTGCAGCAGAACATCTTCGGCCCGCTCGGCATGACCCGCACCGGCACCGACACTACCGAGATCAGGCCCGGGCACGCCCTCGGCTATTACGCCGACGGCAGCCAGCCGGCCGCCTACCCCCTGTCGGCCTTCTTCGCCGACGGCGGCCTGTACTCCACCGTGGCCGACCTGCAGCGCTGGGACGACGCCGTCCAGG
>Ga0207664_10003321_pt1 | contig 10698 bp, 10 predicted proteins | sample LARL83metaG_FD_184349 | JGI IMG/M metagenome (GOLD analysis project Ga0207664, IMG submission 184349) | Corn, switchgrass and miscanthus rhizosphere microbial communities from Kellogg Biological Station, Michigan, USA - LAR L8-3 metaG... | ecosystem: Host-associated > Plants > Roots >...
CAGGCCATGCTCTGGCTGTTGCGGGTGTCGGAGCGGACCGCGTCTCCTGCCCAGTCGCGAGTGAGCTGGAGCACGGCCATGTCATTGTTAGTTTCGGCACACCGTCCGACAGCGAGATGCAGGCGCATCGCTCTTGACCTCGATGCAAATTAGGCGTGTTATTTTGGCCTGAAAAGACCATCACGCGCGCATGGAGGCGCACGCCGGTATGGTTGCTTCACAGGGAATGCTCACGCAGCTGCCGTACTGCGGTGCTGCCCCGTTACCCGGCGCGGTGCTGACACGATTCAATCTGGATCCGCTGCTAATGGCAGCATTGCTGCTGTTGCTCCTCCTGTTGTTGCGCCTCGCGCCGAGCGCCAGTGCGCGCCGCTATGGGACCTGCGGCTGGGGCATTTCGCTGGTCGCCTTCGTCTCTCCCCTGTGCGCGCTGTCCGTAGCGCTTTTTGCAGCGCGCATTGCGCAGCACATGCTGTTGATCCTCGCGGCCGCACCGCTCATTGCGCTGGCGCTGCCCGGTGGAGGCGAGCGCCATGGACGGCCGCGACTATGGAGTGCCTGCAGTGCCTTCTTCATCGCGCTGTGGTTTTGGCACATGCCGGCGCCGTACGACGCAACTTTCGCCTCGGGCGCTTATTACTGGGCGATGCATGTGACACTGTTTGGTAGCGCCATCTGGTTGTGGCGTGAGATTCTGCAGAGCGAGCGCGCGCATGCGATCGATGTGCTGTGCGCGGGGGCGTTCACCTCGATGCACATGGGTTTGCTCGGTGCAGTGCTTACCATGGCCGGCCGGCCCCTGTACTTCTGGCATCTGACCACGACGCAGCCTTGGGGCTTCAGTCCGCTCGAGGATCAACAACTCGGTGGCGTACTCATGTGGGTGCCGGGCATCGCGCTGTTCCTCTGGGCGGCGCTGCGCACTTTCGGGCGTTTGCGCATTGCGCTCGAAGAGCCGGGGGCTCCATGACCGGGACCACCCCGCTCGGGTATCTCGCTTCAGCTGGCGAGCGTTCGCACGCAATCGTCTCGCTGACCTGGTTCACGCTCCTCGTATCGATCGTTGTGTGTGCCGTCATCACCGTGCTGCTTTGGATCGCGATCGCGCGTGCCCGGGCCAATGGTGGGGCGGCCGAAACCCGGGCCATCAGGGTCGGCCGCGCACCCAAAGCGCTACGCTGGATCGGAGTCGGAGTCTCCATCTCTGCGATCCCGCTGGTCATTACCCTCGTGTGGACCATGGTGACGCTGGCTGCCACTTCCGGCCCTCCGGCCGATGCGCACCTGGTACTCGATGTGACAGGTCATCAATGGTGGTGGGAGGTCCATTACGACGCCGTTCAGCCGGACCAGAGTTTCACGACAGCCAATGAAATACATATTCCGGTGAACACCCGCGTGCTGGTCAGGTTGCACGGCGCCGATGTCATCCATAGCTTCTGGGTGCCGAAGCTCGCAGGCAAAACCGACACCATCCCCGGACAGACGAACCTCACCTGGCTGCAGGCCAGTGTGGCCGGCCACTACCTCGGGCAATGCACCGAGTACTGCGGCTGGCAGCATGCCCATATGCAACTCGAGGTGGTGGCCGAGTCGCCGCAGGAGTTCCAGCGCTGGCGGGTCCAGCAGCTGCAGCCCGCCCACAATCCGCTCGGGGAGAGCGAGCAGCGCGGCCGCCAGCTCGTCGAGTTCCGTTGCGGCCTCTGTCACGAGGTGCGTGGAACTCTCGCTGCATCGCGCGTAGGGCCCGATCTGACGCATCTGAAGAGCCGTCGTCTCATCGCTGCCGGAGTCTTGCCCAACACCGCTGGAGCACTCGGCGGCTGGATCGAGGAGGCTCAGGGCATCAAGCCCGGCTGCCAGATGCCCAATCAGAACCTCACCGCTCAGCAGCTCACTGACGTAGTGGCCTACCTGGAGACGCTGCAATGAATCGGGGCGACGACCGCGTACCTGCTCTCGGCACCGCGAGTCCGGGACTCGAGCATCGTCTGTACGAGCTGTGGGAAGGCGAGGGCGGGTTGCAGGGGTTTCTGAGCACGGTCGATCACAAGAAGATCGGCCTGCGGTACATCGTCACCGCATTCATATTTCTTCTGCTGGGTGGTATCGAGGCGCTCATCATGCGGCTGCAGCTCGCGGCCCCGGATCTGAAGCTCATCGGGCCGGAACAGTACGATCAGCTGTTCTCCACCCATGGCATGACGATGATCTTCCTGTACGCCGGGCCGATCCTGTCTGGCTTCTCCAACTATTTGTGGCCGCTGCTGCTTGGCACGCGCGACATGGCCTTCCCGCGCGTGAATGCACTTTCCTACTGGATCTATCTCGCGAGCGGCATCTTTCTCTACGTCGGGTTCTTGAGCGGTAATGGTCCCAATGATGGCTGGTTCAACTATGTCCCTTACGCCAACCGCGATTACAACCCGGGAATGAGCGAGGATTTCTACTCGCTCGGCATGGTGCTGCTCGGCACCTCCACGACCGTGGGCGCAGCCAACTTCATCGTCACGGCCATGCGCACGCGCGCACCGGGCATGTCGATCAATCGTGCCCCGATATTGCTGTGGGGAACGCTTACTGCCAACGTCGCCAACCTGCTGGTCGTGCCCGCTGTGAGCTTGGCGTTTTTCCTTCTGTGGATGGACCGGCAGTTCGGCACCCACTTCTTCGATGTGCATGCAGGGGGGCAGCCGCTGCTGTGGCAGCACCTGTTCTGGATCTTCGGTCATCCGTGGGTATACGCCATCGTGCTGCCCTCGATGGCTTTCGTGTCCGACGGACTGCCGGTGTTCTGCCGACGGACCCTGGTCGGCTATCCGCTGGTGGCACTCTCTACCGTCGCTACCATGATTCTGGGCTTTGGAGTGTGGGTACACCATATGTTCGCCACGGGACTCCCGGCTCTCGGCATGTCATTCTTTTCCGCGGCCTCGATCGCCATCGTGGTGCCATCGGCCGTTGCGGTGTTCTCGTGGCTGGCGACCATCTGGAACGGACGCCCCGTGGTGACCACCGCCTTCCTGTTCTTCGCCTCCACCATCCTGTTGTTCGTGATCGGCGGAGTCTCCGGGTTCATGACCGCGAGCGTGCCGGTCGACTGGCAGCTGACCGACACCTACTTCGTCGTGGCGCACCTGCACTATGTGCTCATCGGCATCAACGTGTTTCCGGTAGTTGGCGCGGTGTATTTCTGGTTTCCCAAGATGACCGGTCGTTTGCTCGATGAACGCCTCGGTCGGTGGAATTTCTGGCTGATGTTCATCGGCTTCAACGTCTGCTTCCTGCCGATGCATCTTACCGGGCTCTTCGGCATGCCGCGGCGGGTTTACACCTACGGACCGGAGATGGGCTGGACCACGCTCAATCTCATCACCTCGGTCGGCGCCTTCATCTTCGCCATCGGTGTCGTGCTGTTGGTGGTCAATGTACTCAAGAGCCGCCGTGTCGGCGCCCTCGCCGGCCCCAATCCGTGGGATGCACATACACTGGAATGGTCCATTCCATCGCCGCCACCGCCTTACAACTTTGCGGTCATTCCGGCGGTAGCTACGCGCCATCCGCTCTGGGAAGGGTATTTGGATGAGGAGGTGCGATCCTCACTCGATCGGGGACTGTTGCTCGACAAAGCCAAAGAGAGCTTGGGGACTACACCCCTCGATGCGCTGCCCGACATGATCCTCAGAATGCCGGAAGACACCTCCGCACCCTTCGTACTGACCCTCGGCCTGGGTGCGCTGTTTGCCGGTTTGATTCTCAAGTCGTGGCTGCTCATGATCTGCGGGCTGATCATCCTAACGGCAGCGCTGCTCGTATGGTTGTGGCCGCGACGCGAGCTGCGTGAGCGCGAGGCGGCCCATGGCTGAGGTCGTAGCGCTACGCCCGGGGCCGCTGGCCGTTGGCCCGATCGGGCGCCGCGGCCTCGGCTGGTGGGGAGTGGGCACGCTGGTGGCGACCGAGGCCGCGCTGTTCGGCTACCTGTTGTTTTGCTATTTCTACACCGGCGCTACTGCTCCACCCGGCTGGCTGCTCGAGCCGCGGCCGGTGTTGAAGCTCGCGCTCCCCAATACCATCCTGCTACTGGCCTCAAGCGTAGTCGCCTGGTACGGCGAGCGCGGTGTACTCACTCACAGACCCGCGCAGGCGCTGATTGGCTTCGGGGGCGCCTTCCTCATGGCGTGCCTGTTCGCTGCGGTGCAGGTGTTGGAATGGTATGCGAAGCCCTTCCGCCTTGGCACCTCCAGCTATGGATCACTGTACTTCGTGACGACCGGCTTCCACATGGCGCACGTGCTGGTGGGGATTGCGGTGCTCGCCGGCATCTTCATCTGGACGGCACTGGATTACTTCAGCCCGCGCCGCAACCTATCGGTGTCAGCGGGCGTGCTCTACTGGCATTTCGTCGATGTCGTCTGGCTATTCATCTTCACGAGCTTCTATATCAGCCCGTATCTGGGATTCGGCCAATGAACGGCGACACTCCTCTGGCACTCACCCATCCTCCGGCGCCGCAGCGCGCACTTGTCGGGTTGGGACAGATCGCTTTCGCCATCGTCGCAGGTCCGCTCGCGTGGCTCGTGCTCGTCTGTGCAGGCGAAGGTCTGGCGAGCCAGCCTTGTTTTCCCGGCGGTCATCGCTATACCGCGCCGCTGCCGGGTCTGCAGTGGACGTGGCCGGCGCTCATCGCTCTGCTCATCCTGTGCGTGCTGGTGGCCTTCGCGGCGCTCGTGGTCTCCTGGCGAATCTATCGGGCGACGTGCTCGGAGGAAAGCGGCCGACACGCAGGACTCCTGGATGAAGGTGTCGGCCGGACTCGCTTCATGGCGTTGTGGGGACTGTTGTACGGAGGCGGGTTTTGCGTGGCGACGCTTTTCTCGCTCGCCTCCTATATCGCGCTGCCGCGCTGTGCAGGCTGAAAGCATCGGGGACCGTCATGCGCTGTAAACGCACTCTGCCGTGGTTACTCGTTGGATCGCTACCACTCGCCGCAACGGCGCAGACTGTGCCATCCCCGGTCCCGGCTTCGGAGGTATTCCCACGCGAATCGATCGGGCACGCACTCGCCGCCCCGACACCGCAGGCTGGTCATACAGCACCGAGCGCGGCAAACGCGCCGCCGGATGATGGTCAGTGGACCATGCCGTCCAAGAACTATGCTTCGACCCGCTTCTCCTCGCTGAAAGAGATCACGCCCCAGAATGTGGCACAGCTGACACCGCTGCTGTCTTTCTCGCTCGCAGTGAACAAGGGACAGGAAGCCGCGCCGATCATCGCCGATAACACCATGTTCGTGGTCACGGCTTACCCGAACTACGTCTACGCGCTCGATCTCACCAAGCCAGGGGCACCACTCAAGTGGAGATTCTGGCCAAAACCGGTGCCGGCCAGCCAGGGCATTGCCTGCTGTGACGTCGTCAATCGCGGCGGCACCGCCGACCACGGCAAATACATCTTCACGACCCTCGATGGCCAGGCCATCGCGCTCGATGTCAAAACGGGGCTGCCGATCTGGCGTACGCAGCTCGCCAACATCAACCTCGGCGAGACCATTACCATGGCGCCGCTCGTTGCCCAGGGGCGTGTCTATGTCGGGGATTCCGGCGGTGAGCTGGGCGTGCGCGGGTGGCTCGCGGCACTCGACGAAGAGTCAGGCAAACTTTTGTGGCGCGCGTACAGCACCGGGCCGGATCACGACGTACTGATCGGACCGCACTTCAAGCCTTTCTACCCCTCCGAACGCGGTACCGACCTCGGCGTCAGCACCTGGCCGCCGCAGGCCTGGAAGATCGGCGGCGGCACGGTGTGGGGCTGGGTCACCTACGATGCCGAGCTCAACACCGTTTATTACGGCGTCGCCAATCCCGGGCCCTGGAACCAGGAACAGCGGCCGGGCGATAACAAGTGGACCGACGGCATTTTCGCGCGCGATCCCGCCAACGGCGACGCTCGTTGGTTCTACCAGCTTACAGCCCACGATGAGCACGACTACGACGGCGTCAACGAGCAGCTGCTGCTCGATATGCCCTTCGGCGGGCAGATGCGCAAGGTGCTCGTCCACATCGATCGCAACGGCTACGTGTACGTCATCGATCGCCACTCGGGTCAGGTGCTGTCCGCGGACCCCTTCGGCCCGGTGAACTCCTCAAAAGGCGTGGACCTGCAGAGCGGTCGCCTCATCGTGAATGAGGAGAAGACTACGCACGTTGGCCGCATGACGCATGACATCTGTCCAACGGCCTCCGGTGCCAAGGACTGGGAACCCTCGAGCTTCAGTCCTGATACGGGACTCATCTATATCCCACACGAGAACATCTGCATGGACTGGCAGGACATGCAGGTCAACTACATCGCGGGGACCCCGTATGTGGGCGCAGAGGTGCACATGAAGCCAGGTCCGGGCGGACATCGCGGCGAGCTCACCGCCTGGGATCCTGTGAATCGTCGCCCGGTGTGGGTGGTGAAGGAAAACTTTCCGGTGTGGTCCGGGACGGTCGCTACCGGAGGCGGCCTCGTCTTCTACGGCAGCATGGATGGATGGTTCAAGGCGGTGGACGCGGGTACCGGCAAGGAGCTGTGGAAATACAAGGTAGACAGCGGAGTCATCGGGCAGCCGGTCAGCTATCGCGGCCCAGACGGTCACCAGTATCTCGCGGTCCTGTCCGGGGTCGGCGGATGGTCGGGAGCGGTCGTCTCGGGGCCGGTGGATCCACGCGATGGCTCGGCCGCGCTCGGATTCGTCAATGTCATGTCGGATCTGCCGAAGTACACCACTGCCGGAGGGACGCTATATGTGTTCTCGCTGCCGCATTGAGCTGCTCGGCTGGCTGTGCCTGCTCGCAGGCTGTCACCACGCGTCGGACGGGGTGGGGGTGACAACCGAGCGGACCGACACTGGAGTCATCGCTTCGGCGCTCGTTCCGGGTCTCATCCATGGCGCATCCTCCTCCGACCCGCGCGCCGCCCAGTACTACGACAACGCGCAGGCGGTGGCCGAGGGCAAGCGCCTTTTCAATCAGTACAACTGCGTCGGCTGCCATTCCAACGGCGGTGGTGGAATGGGACCAGCCCTGATGGACGATCAGTGGATCTATGGCGATCGGCTCGAACAAATCCACCAGACCCTCGTCGAAGGTCGACCCAATGGCATGCCCTCCTGGGCCGGCAAGGTCCCAGATCCTCAGCTCTGGGCGCTGGCGGCGTACGTGCGCTCGATGTCGTTGCCACAAACCATTGCTGCAAACACCGGTGCAACTCCATCGCAGACACCCGCGCCGGTCCCTCGTGCGGTGGCACAGGATCCTGGCTGGTCACCGCCCCCCGGCACCACCAACGACTACACCGATGTAACCAAAGGTCCGCAATGAGGCGTGCGCTGGGGGCGTTGCTCGCACTGCAGCTGGCAGCTCCAGCCCATGCCCTCGTGGTGTGTGCCGACCCGAACAACCTGCCGTTCTCAAATCGTGAAGGGCAGGGGTTCGAGAACAAGCTCGTCACGCTCCTGGCTCGCGATCTGCACACCGCGGTTCAGTACATCTGGTGGGCGCAGCGCCGCGGCTTCGCCCGCCACACGCTCACTCCACAGGGTTGCGATCTATGGCCGGGCGTGGCGATCGGCACGAAAGGCCTGAAGACTTCACGCCCGTACTACCGCTCGAGCTACGTATTCGTGACTCGAAAGACACAGGCACTGGAGCACCTGTCGCTCGATGATGCTCGCCTGCGAACATTGACCATCGGTGTGCAGCTGGTGGGATATGAGGCGATGAATACACCGCCCGCCCAGGCGCTGGCGGCGCGCGGCATCACGGAGAATGTTCGCGGCTTCAGCGTGTTCGGCGACTACACTCGGCCTAATCCCCCAGCGAGAATCGTACACGCGGTCGCGCACGGTGAGCTCGACGTGGCCCTCGTCTGGGGGCCATTGGCCGGGTACTTCGCGCAACGGTCCTCCGTCGCCCTGCGGCTCGAGCCGGTCGAAGATTCCGGCAACTGGCCGATGAGCTACGACATTGCGCTCGGCGTACGACAGGACGAGGACGACCTGCGTCAGCGCCTCGATGTGGCGCTCGCGGCCGAGCAGTCCAACATCGAGGCGTTGCTGCGCAGCTATCACGTGCCCTGTCTGCCGCCTGCGACGCAGAGCGCCGCGCGCTAGATCGACCGCGCGCGCGCCGGGCAGCGCTGATGCTCTTCAGGCCGCCTGCTGCTCCGACTCGAGCTCGGATTTGCGCTCTGCCAGCTGTTGGCCGAGCGCCTTGAGGTCCATGCGCGCTTTACGAGCTTTGGCGAACATTCCGCCCGGCTTTTCTTCCTCCCGGACGTGATGCTTGATCATCTCACCCAGGACAGTAACCTTGGCTCCGAAGAAGTCATCGGAGGGCGTCGACTGCTCGATCTCGACAATCAGGCGTTCGGCCCCTTGGTGCTCGACCTCCGCCTCGTGGTGGATGTCCTTTTCCTCCGTGGCTTCCAGGAAAGCGGGATAGAAAATCTCCTCCTCGATACTCGTGTGCAGCCGTAGCGCGCGGCAGATGTTACGCGCCAGCATCTGCTGCCGCGCCTGATCGCTAGCTTTTTCGAACTGCGCGAACCACTGCTTCACCTGCTGGTGATCGGCCTTCAGCAGGGCAATTGCGTCGCGGTAACGGCCGGCAGCCGCTCTAGTCGATCGACGTGATGTAGCCATAATGACTCTCCGGGCACTGGAAGTCTCTGCATGCTAGTCATAGCGCTCAGCGGGGAATGCACTTGGAAAGCGGAAGCGGTTGTCGGCGCCGGCCCACAGCAACAGGCGCAGCCGCGACCGGAGCGCTGCACGTAATGCCCGTCGCCCGAATCGCAGCCGCAGTGGTTAAGTGGCCCGGACGCCGTTACGGCAGAGCTGGAGCTCGTAGTCCCTTGGTCCGATTTCGACATGAGGCCCGGGTCACTACCATCTCGCGTGCTTGCGTCACCGAATGCTATCGGCGCTCTCGAGCAATCTCGGCAAATCGCTCCACCACGCCACCCTAGAAGCAGGAGAGCTACATGGCAGCGGACAAGAAGCCCAACATCCTCGTCATCTGGGGCGATGACATCGGCATCTGGAACCTCTCCTGCTACAGCCACGGCACCATGGGCTATCGCACGCCCAACATCGACCGGCTGGCCAAAGAGGGAATGATGTTCACCGACTCCTATGGCGAGCAAAGCTGCACTGCGGGCCGCGCGTCGTTCATTACCGGGCAGAGCGTTTTCCGAACCGGACTCTCCAAAGTCGGCTTTCCCGGGGCAGATGTTGGACTGCAGGCCGAGGACGCAACGATGGCGGAGCTTCTCAAACCGCTCGGCTATACGACTGGGCAGTTCGGTAAGAACCACCTCGGCGATCTCAACAAGTTCCTGCCGACGATGCACGGGTTCGATGAGTTTTTCGGCAATCTCTATCACCTGAACGCCGAAGAGGATCCGGAGGATCCCGACTATCCGAAGGATGAGCGATTCAGATCGAAGTTTCTGCCGCGCGGTGTGCTCCACTCCTGGGCGACCGACAACGACGATCCGACCGAGCAACCGCGCTGGGGCCGCATCGGCAAGCAGAAGATCGAAGACACAGGTCCGCTGACGCGCAAACGCATGGAGACGATAGACGATGAGATCGTCGCCGCCGCCAAGGACTTCATCACGCGGCAGAAGCAGGCCGGCAAGCCGTTTTTTTGCTGGGTGAACACCACCCACATGCATCTGCGCACGCATACCAAGGCCTCGAGCCTGGGGCAGGCGGGTGAGCACCAGTCCCCGTATCACGACACCATGGTCGACCACGACAAGAATGTCGGCGAGCTGCTCGCTCATCTCGACGAGCTCGAGCTCACCGAAGACACCTTCGTCATGTATTCCACGGACAACGGGCCGCACATGAATACTTGGCCCGATGGCGCCATGACGCCCTTCCGCAGCGAGAAGGACACCAATTGGGAAGGCGCCTTTCGCATACCCTTGCTGGTGCGCTGGCCGAAGAGGGTACCTGCCGGAATCGTCAGCAATGAGATGGTTCAGCATCACGACTGGCTGCCGACGTTCCTGGCCATTGCGGGCGAGCCCGACATCGTCGAGAAGTGCAGGAAGGGATACAAGGCGGGGGAGAAGACCTTCAAGGTGCACATCGACGGCTACAACCTGCTGCCTTTCCTCACCACGGAAGGTGTGAAGAGTCCGCGCAAAGGATTCATCTATTTCGACGACGATGGCAATCTCGTCGCGCTGCGTGTTGGCAACTGGAAGGCGGTCTTCCTCGAGCAGCGCTGTCCGGGAACGCTGCAGGTGTGGGCCGAGCCTTTCACGGTCCTACGCTGTCCGAAGTTCTTCAATCTGCGCACAGATCCTTTCGAGCGCGCCGATGTCACTTCGAATACGTATTGGGACTGGTATATGAGCAAGGCCTATATGCTGCTCGCGGCGCAGGCGATCGTCGGCGAGTTCATGCAGAGCTTTAGGGATTTCCCGCCGCGCCAGAAGGCAGCAAGCTTCACTATCGATCAGGCAGCGATGAAACTCACCGCGGGCAGCGCACGGTAGCCGTTTACTGCTCGAAGTCGGTCGCGGTCGATAATCCCCCTCCCGAGCGCCGACACGCACTCGGGAGGGGCAGGCGGTATCGATGGCCCCGCTTTGCGCGAGCCTCGGCTGCGCTCCAGTCATACTGGAAGTGGGGATGCG
>Ga0207664_10003322_pt1 | contig 10698 bp, 7 predicted proteins | sample LARL83metaG_FD_184349 | JGI IMG/M metagenome (GOLD analysis project Ga0207664, IMG submission 184349) | Corn, switchgrass and miscanthus rhizosphere microbial communities from Kellogg Biological Station, Michigan, USA - LAR L8-3 metaG... | ecosystem: Host-associated > Plants > Roots >...
GCGCTGCTGGCGCTGGATTCGGGTGCGACCGACCACGAGCTGGTGCACACCATTTTTCGCGCCGCGCACTCCATCAAGGGCGGTGCCGCAACGTTCGGTTTCGCCGATGTGGCCGCCTTCACCCACGTCGCCGAATCGCTGCTGGAAGAAGTGCGCAGCGAGCGCCGCGCGGTGGACTCCGGCCTGATCGACGTCCTGCTGCGCTCGCTCGACTGCATGCGCGCGATGCTGGAGCGATCGAGCCAGGGACAGCCGGTAGCCGACGCCGAAAGCGAGGCATTGCGCATCGAACTGGTGCAGCTCGTCAGCGGCGAAGTGGCGGCTTCGGCGGCCGCACCGGCGGCCACGGCCGCGCCGGTGAGCGGATGGAACGTGAGCTTCATCGCGTTGCCGCACCTGCTGCAGACCGGCAACGATCCGCTGCGGCTGTTCCGCGAACTGCAGCAACTGGGCCGCCTGGAAGTCGTGCGCGCTTTCGTCACCGACAGCGCGCCCAAGCAGCTGGCGGAGTTCGATCCGAGCCAGTGCCATCTCGGCTGGGAGCTGCGCCTGCATGGCCCCATCGCCCGTGCCGACATCGACGCGGTGTTCGACTGGCTCGATGGGGATTGCGAGCTGAGCATCGCGCCGCTGGTCGAGGCCGTTGCCGCGGAGATCGCGCCGCAGGCCGCCGCAGCGCCGGTGGCCGCCGCCGCGCCACGGGCGGTACGCGAGACGGGCGCGTCGTCCAGTGAAGGCAGCTCGATCCGCGTGGGCATCGACAAGGTCGATGCGCTGATCAACATGATGGGCGAGCTGGTGATCACGCAGTCCATGCTCAGCGACATCGGCGAAAAATTCGAACTGTCCCAGCTGGGCCGGTTGCGCGACGGGCTGGTGCAGCTGGAGCGCACCACGCGCGAGCTGCAGGAAAGCGTCATGCGCATCCGCATGCTGCCGATCGCCTCCGTGTTCAACCGTTTTCCGCGCCTGGTGCATGACCTGGAGCGCAAGCTGGACAAGCGCGTCAGGCTGGAGCTTCTCGGCGAACACACCGAGCTGGACAAGACGGTGCTGGAGAAGATCGGCGATCCGCTGGTGCACCTGGTGCGCAATGCGATCGACCACGGCCTGGAGTCGCCGGCGCAACGCAAGGCCGCCGGCAAATCCGAAACCGGCACGCTCAAGCTCAATGCGTACCACGAGGGCGGCAATATCGTGGTGCAGATCAGCGACGACGGCGCCGGCCTCAACCATGCCGCGATCGTGGCCAAGGCCGTGCAGCGCGGCCTGGTCGCCGCGGGCCAGGAGCTCGGCGACGCGGAGGTGGCCGAGCTGATCTTCCAGCCCGGCTTTTCCACCGCCGCGCAGGCCACCGATCTTTCCGGCCGCGGCGTGGGCATGGACGTCGTGCGCCGCAACGTGCGCGACCTGGGCGGCAGCGTCGGCGTGCGCAGCGTATCGGGCAAGGGCAGCACGTTCACGATCACCTTGCCGCTGACCCTGGCGATCATCGACGGGCTGGTCACGGCCGTGGGCAGCGAGCGCTACATCGTGCCGCTGACCTCGATCGTGGAGTCGCTGCGCCTGCGCGCCGACGCGGTGCGCAAGATCGCCGGCGGTGGCGAGGTGTTCCATTTCCGCGACGAATACCTGCCGATCATGCGGCTGCATCGCGCGTTCGCCTGCCACGACGCGGTCACCGACATCGACCACGGCATCGTGGTGGTGATCGAGGAAGAGGGCCGGCGCGTGGGCCTGCTGGTCGACGACCTGCTCGGCCAGCAGCAGGCCGTCGTCAAGTCGCTGGAAGCGCATTACCAGCGCGTGCAGGGCATTTCCGGCGCCACGATTCTCAGCGACGGCTCGGTCGCCCTGATCGTCGACGTCGGCGGCGTGGTGCGGCTGGGCCAGCGCAGCAAGGCGGCCTGAAGCAGTCGTCGCCGATGCCGTGACGAGTGAACGCGGGCGACGGTCCATCGCGTGAATATCCGGTTTTTCCTTTCGCTGTCGGCCGTGGCCGGCGGTCATGTACCCGTCCTGCGCGTAACGTTTTTTTTTGAGTCTTTCCATTGAGGTCGAGCCATGTTGTCCCTGAAGAGTTTCTCGCTGAGCCGCCTGAGCCTGAATGCGCGTGTGGCGTGGGTGGTCGTGGTGGTGATCGCAGGCCTCGCCAGCCTCACGGTGATGAATGCGTTCGAGAGCCGCAGCCGCCAGATGAGCGGGCTGGAGCGCACGCTGCGCAGCGAGATCGAATCGGCCATCACCGTGGCCAGCGGCTTCCAGAAGCGCGCGGCCGGCGGCGAGTTCAGCGAGGCCGAGGCGCAGCGCCTGGCGCTCGCGCAGATCCACGACATGCAGTGGGACAACGGCACCGGCTACATCTTCGTTTTCGGCACCGATCTGGTGATGCGCCTGCATCCGCTGCGGCCGAACTGGACCGGCAAGGACATCAGCGCCGAAACCGATGCCAACGGCATGCCGCACTACCGCAAGATGATGGAGGGCGATGTGCAGTCCGGGCACACGCTGATCCGTTACACGCAGAAAATGCCCAATGGCGGAACCAAGGACAAGATCACCTACGCGCAGCTGTTCAAGCCCTGGAACCTGAACTTCGCGGCCGGCGCGTATTTCGACGACATCGACGCCGAGTTCCAGCACTCGCTGGCGGTCAACCTGGGCAAGGCCGGCCTGGTCGGCCTGCTGGTGATCCTGATGGTATGGCTGTCGATGCGCAGCATCCGCCGCAGCATCGGTGGCGAACCGGACTTCGCGGTGGCGATGGCCACGCGCATCGCCAACGGCGACCTGAGCGGGGACGACAGCGGCAAGGCCTTCGTCAGCGGCAGCCTGCTGGACGAACTGGTGCGCATGCGCGGGCGCCTCACCGACATCGTGGGCAAGGTGAAGCACGGTTCGCAGGCGGTAAGCACCGCCGCCAGCCAGATCGCCAAGGGCAACGATGACCTCAGCCAGCGCACGCAGGAGCAGGCTTCCAGCCTTGAGGAAACCGCCGCGTCGATGGAGGAGATGACCTCCACCGTCAAGCAGAATGCCGAGAACGCCAGCGAGGCCAGCCAGCTCGCCCATGGCGCGCGCGAGCAGGCCGAGCGCGGCGGCGCGGTGGCGGCGCGGGCGGTGGCGGCGATGGGCGAGATCAACGCGTCGAGCCGCAAGATCGCCGACATCGTGGGGCTGATCGACGAGATCGCGTTCCAGACCAACCTGCTGTCGCTGAACGCCGCGGTGGAAGCGGCGCGCGCCGGCGAGCAGGGCCGCGGTTTCGCCGTGGTCGCCAGCGAAGTGCGCAGCCTGTCCCAGCGCAGCGCGGCGGCGGCGAAGGAAATCAAGGCGCTCATCAACGAGAGCGTCGCCAGGGTGCAGGCGGGCAGCGCGCTGGTCGACGAATCGGGCGCGGCGCTGGCCGACATCGTCGACAGCGTGAAGAAGGTCACCGACATCGTGGCCGAGATCGCCGCAGCCAGCCAGGAACAGTCCGGCGGCATCGACCAGGTGAACCACGCGGTGATGCAGATGGACGAGGTCACCCAGCAGAACGCGGCGCTGGTCGAGGAGGCTTCCGCGGCAGCGCGCGCGATGCAGGAACAGGCCAATGAGCTGCAGAGCCAGATGACGTTCTTCCGTCTGCATGGCGAGGAAAGCGCTGCAGCGCCGGTCGTTGCCGCCGCCAATGTCGTGCGCATCGCGCAGGCCCCGCGCCAGGCCGCAGCGCGGCCGCGTGCGAAACGCAGCGCGGCCGCGAACGGCGGAGCGTGGACCGAGTTCTGAACCACGCCGGCGTCATCGCTCACGAAAAGAACTTCCGACGGCGCCACGGCGCCGCCGCCAACGATGGAACATTCATGAATTCCCTGTGGGTATCCCGCCGGCGCTTGCGCCTGGCATGCGGGTTTGCGCTTGCCGCCGCCGTTCCGCTGGTCCAGGCCGGCGATTTCACTTTCGGCGGCAAGCTGTTCGCCGACTTCAGCCAGCTGCGCCAGCACGATCGCGCGACGCACACGGGCAGCCGTGCCACCGACGCCGACCTGAAGCGGCTGTACCTGGATGCCGATTACGCCTTCGATCCGGCGTGGTCGGCGCATATCACCACCGACGTCAACTGGCTGCGCGGCGAGCGCGATCCGGACGTCTGGGTGAAGCACGCCTATCTGCAACGCATCTTCAGCAAGGCCGCCGTGCTGCGCGTTGGCGCCGACGACCTGCCGGTGATGGCGCTGACCAGCCAGTGGTACGGCTATCGCTACATCGATCCGATCGCCACCTCGCTGCAGAAGATCGACAGCGCGGCGGACTGGGGCCTGCATCTCAAAGGCGTGTTGGCGCCGCGGCTGGATTACGCCGTATCCGTGGTCAGCGGCGGCGGTTACAAGCGGCCCACGCATGGGAGCCGCGCCGACGTCGAGGCCTTGCTGGCCTGGCACGCCAGCGCGCACATGGTGCTGGCCCTGGGCGGCTATGACGGCCAGCTGGCGGCGGACGACGAACCCGTGGCGCCGTATCACACGGCCCGCCGGATCGATCTTCTGGCGGCCTACGCAGACGACGTCTGGCGCGTCGGCGCGCGCTACAGCTACGCCAGCAACTGGGCCAGCCTGTACAGCGTGAACAGCGAGCGCACACGCAGCTGGTCGGTGTGGGGCAGCCTGCGGATGGCGGCGCAGTGGAGCGTGTTCGCCCGCTACGACCATGGCCAGCCCGCCAGCCTGCGCGACCCGACCCGGCACACCAGCTATGCCGACGCCGGCGTGCAGTGGCAGCCGGGCAAGCGCCTGCGGCTGGCGCTGGTGGCGAAGCACAACGCGCTGCGCCGCCAGGGCAGCGAGCTGCGCAGCAGCGACGAGGCCGGCATCTGGAGCGAGTTCACGTTCTGAGCGGAGCCACCGCTTTCCGCGGTGGGCATGCTCAAGTTCCCGCCGCAGGCGCCGACACAGTCAAGGCAGAAGGACGCTCGCAGACGTCCGTCAGAGGCTAACGCTCCATGTACGAAGACCCCACGCGCGAAGACAAACGGGCCACGGCGCCGTCGCAGCAGCTCACTTTCAGCCTGGCCGACGAAGAGTACGGCGTCGACATCCTGGCCGTGCGCGAGATCCGCAGCTGGACGCGGGTCACCCGCATTCCGCAGACGCCCGACTACGTGCTGGGCGTGCTGAACCTGCGCGGCGCGATCGTGCCGATCGCCGACCTGCGCCTGCGCTTCGGCCTGCAGCGCGAAAGCTATGGCGACGACACCGTGGTGATCATCGTGGCCATCGCCGAACGCCTGTTCGGCATCGTGGTGGACGCGGTGTCCGACGTGATCGACATCGACCCGGCGGCGATCAAGCCGGTGCCGGACATGGGCGCGGTGGTCGACACGCGTTACCTGAAAGGCCTGGCGACGCATGCCGAGCGCATGGTGATGCTGTTGGACGTGGAGAAACTGATGCGTCCGGAAGACGTGGAATCGCTGGAGGCCGCGCTGCCGGCTACCCACGAAGTTGAAGTTGCGGCCTGACCCGGGAATCGAGATGAAGATGAAGAATCTGATGGCGCGCCTGTCCCGCCTGACCACGTTGACCGTCAAGGCCCGCCTCATCGGCGTGCTTGGCCTGCTGTGCACCATGCTGCTGGTGGGCGCCTGGATCGGGCTGGGCGGCATGGCCCGCGCGAACGAGAGCGCGCGGCTGATCTATCAGGACGAACTGATACCGCTGACCAACATCAACGACGTGGCACGCGGTTCGCTGAACAGCTTCATCGCATTGAGCGAGGCCGCCTTCCACAAGGACGACAAGGCGATCGTCAAGCAGAAGCTCGACGAGGTCGCCAAGGGCGAAATTGCCGATACCGTGCTGCTGAAGAAACTGGGCGCGACCACGATGTCGCCGGCGATCAAGAAGCAGTGGAGCGTGTTCGAGAGTGCGCGCGGCGACGTCGCCTCGTCGATGTCCGAGATCACCGACGCGCTGAACCAGGCCGACGACGGCGCCAATGCGCTGCTGTATTCCGACGTGCTGCCGAACGTGTCGATCATGGGTTCGGAGATGAACAAGCTGATCGCGATGCAGGTCGACGAAAGCCGCCGGCAATACGAAACCGCACTGGCCAGCTACCAGCGCATCCGGCTGATGACCTTCGCCGCGCTCGGCGCCGGCATGCTGCTGGCGGTGCTGATGGCGTTCTTCCTGATCCGCTCGATCGTGGGCACGCTCAACCGGGCGGTGAAAGTGGCCAACGCGATTGCCGAAGGCCAGCTCGGCCACCACATCGTCACCAAGCGCAAGGACGAACTCGGTCGCCTGCTGGAAGCGTTCCGGATGATGGACGACCGGCTCACGCTCACCGTCGGTGAAGTCCGCCGCGGCTCCGACGCGGTCAGCACGGCGGCGCAGCAGATGGCGCACGGCAACGACGACCTCAGCCAGCGCACGCAGGAGCAGGCCTCCAGCCTGGAAGAGACCGCCTCGTCGATGGAGCAGATGACGTCCACGGTAAAACAGAACGCCGAGAACGCCAGCCACGCCAACCAGCTTGCCCGCGGTGCCCGCGAACAGGCCGAACGCGGCGGCGAAGTAGCCGGCCGGGCGATCGTCGCGATGAGCGAGATCAACGCCTCCAGCGGCAAGATCGCCGACATCGTGGGGCTGATCCAGGAGATCGCCTTCCAGACCAACCTGCTGGCGCTGAACGCGGCCGTCGAGGCCGCCCGCGCCGGCGAACAGGGCCGCGGCTTCGCCGTGGTCGCCACCGAGGTGCGCAGCCTCGCCCAGCGCAGCGCCGGCGCAGCGAAAGAGATCAAGGCGCTCATCAACGACAGCGCGGACAAGGTGCGCAGCGGCTCCGAGCTGGTGAACCAGTCGGGCAAGGCGCTGGCCGAGATCGTCGACAGCGTGAAGAAAGTCACCGACATCGTGGCCGAGATCGCCGCCGCCAGCCAGGAGCAGTCGGCCGGCATCGACCAGGTCAACAACGCCGTGATGCAGATGGACGAGATGACCCAGCAGAATGCCGCGCTGGTCGAGGAAGCCGCCGCCGCTGCCCGCGCCATGCACGAGCAGGCCGGCGAACTGACCCGCCAGGTCGGCTTCTTCCATCTCAGCGACGACGTCGAAGCCGTTTCGCCTGCCGTGCCAGCGCGGGCACAGACCGTGGTGGCGGAAGCCGAAGCGGTGTTCGCCGCCGTGCGCAACACCAGTCCGGCTCCCGTTCGCAGCGCGCGTGCGCCCGCCGAGCCCGCCAGCGCAACCGGTGTGTGGAAGGAGTTCTGAAGTGAATGCGGTGTCCGGCGTGCTCGACGACAACAACAGCGCGATGGCCAGCGCCGGCCCGCTGCTGGGAAACGCAGAGTTCGAATACCTGCGCTCCTTCGTGCTCGAGCATTGCGGCATCGCGCTGGGCGAGCACAAGCACCAGCTGGTGCAGGGCCGGCTGCAGCGCCGCCTGCGCGCACTGAAGCTGCCGGGCTTCGCCAGCTACTGCGAGCTGCTGCGCAGCGACCCGTACAGCGAGCTGGGCGAACTGGCCAGCGCCATCAGCACCAACGTGACGTCGTTCTTCCGCGAAGTGCATCACTACGACCTGCTGGTCAATGAATTGCTGCCGCGCTGGCTGCTGGAGAAGCGCCGCGAAGGCGATCGGCTGCGGATCTGGTCGGCCGGCTGCTCCACCGGCGAGGAGCCCTATGCGCTGGCGATGGTGCTGGCCGAGGCGATCGAGCAGGCCGGCAGCAAGGTGGACGCGAAGATCCTGGCCACCGATCTGTCGCCGCAAGCGCTGGAAACCGCGCGCAAGGGCGTCTATCCGGTGGATCGGCTGGCCGGCATCAGCGCCGAGCGCTGCCGGCGCTGGATGCTGCGCGGCGAGGGCGAATATGAAGGGCTGGCCTGCGTGCACCCGCGCCTGCGCGAGCTGGTCACCATCGAACCGTTGAACCTGCTGCACCCGTGGCCGATGCGCGGGCCGTTCGATGCGATCTTCTGCCGCAACGTGGTGATCTATTTCGATCAGCCGACCAAGCAGCGGCTGTTCCGCCGCTACGCGGACCTGCTGCCGACCGGCGGCTACCTGTTCCTCGGCCACTCCGAATCGCTGCATGGCGTCAACGACCAGTTCGAGCTCATCGGGCGCACCGTGCACCGGAAAATCGGATGACCCTGCTGGCCGATCGCCGCAAGCCCTCTGCCCAGGCGGTGCTGCCGGGCTTCGAACATCTGCGCCGTTACTGGGACCCGGCGCAGGCGTGCATGACGGTGAAAGTGCTGCCCGGCGAGTTCTACGTCAGCACCCAGGACGAGCTGGTCACCACCGTGCTCGGCTCGTGCGTGTCGGCCTGCATCCACGACTCGCGCCGTGGCATCGGCGGCATGAACCATTTCATGCTGCCCGAACCGCGCGGCGAGCGCGACGGCTGGACCGCCACCGTGGGCCGCGCGGCGCGCTACGGCAGCGACGCGATGGAGCAACTCATCAACGCGATCCTCATTGCCGGCGGACAGCGTGCGGACCTGCAGGTGAAGATTTTCGGCGGCGGCCGCGTGCTGGCGCAGCTGACCGACATCGGCCAGCGCAACATCGATTTCGTGCAGCACTACATCGCCACCGAAAAGTTGAACCTGTGCGCTTCCGACCTCGGCGACGTCTACCCGCGCCAGGTGCAGTTCTTCCCCAACAGCGGCCGCGCCCGCGTGCGGCTGCTGCGCCGCCACGACGACGTGCAGCTGGTGGCCGATGAGCCCGGCTACCTCAAGCGTTTGGCAAATGACCCGATAAAGGGTGAGGTCGAGCTCTTCTAGCGCGGCTTCATCGCAAAAAAACGGCACGGCCGCCGTCGAAAGGCGCGGCCTGGGCTTCATGGCAACGAGACGGATGGCAATGGAAAGAGTGCGTGTTCTGGTGGTCGACGATTCGGCGTTGGTTCGCAAGCTGATGACGACGATGCTTGCCTGCGATCCGGCCATCGAAGTGGTCGGCACCGCGGCGGACCCGCTGATCGCCCGCGAAAAGATCAAGCAGCTCAATCCGGACGTGTTGACGCTGGACGTCGAGATGCCGCACATGGATGGCCTGACGTTTCTGGAAAACCTGATGCGGCTGCGGCCGATGCCGGTGGTGATGGTGTCGTCGCTGACGGTGCAGGGCGCCGAGGTGACCCTGCGCGCGCTGGAGCTTGGCGCGGTCGATTTCCTGGCCAAGCCGAGCAGCGACCTGGCCAACAGCTTTGGCCAGAGCGCGCAGGAGATCTGCGCCAAGGTGAAGCAGGCCGCCACGGCCAAGCCACGCGCACGTACCGCGGTGCGCCGGCTGGACGTGCCGCCGCGTCTATCGGCCGACGCGGTGTTGCCGCGCGCGCAGACCTCGGGCACCCGCGGCGGCAGCCCGATCATCGTGATCGGCGCTTCCACCGGCGGCACCGAGGCCGTGCGCGTGGTGCTGGAATCGATGCCGCCCGACGCGCCGCCGATCCTGGTGACCCAGCACATCCCCGAGGCCTTCAGCGGTCCGTTTGCCGCGCGCATGGACCGCTGTTCGGCGATGCGCGTGTGCGAAGCGCAGGATGGCCAGCCGATCCAGACCGGCCATGCCTATATCGCTCCGGGCAGCCAGCACCTGCTGGTGATGTGGGACGGCGCCAAATACGTCTGCCGACTGCACGATGGCCCGCCGGTCAACCGGCACAAGCCCAGCGTGGACGTGCTGTTCCGCTCGATGGCGGCGAGCGCGGGCGTGGGCACCATCGCCGCGCTGCTCACCGGCATGGGCGACGACGGCGCGCGCGGCCTGCTCGAACTCAAGCAGGCCGGCGCCGCGACGCTGGTGCAGGACGAGGCCAGCTCGGTGGTATGGGGCATGCCCGGCGCCGCCTGGAAACTCGGCGCGGCCGCAGAGATGCTGCCGCTGGATCACATTGCCGCGCGCCTGCTTGCACTGGCGCGCCAACCCCACGACGGTGTGTCACGCACCTGATTTCGGATATCGGCTCATGGCTGTCCTTTCTCATCTTGCCCGTCTCACCGCCGACCGACCGCTGTACGGCTGGGCTGCCAGCACGCTCGCGCTGCTGCTGGCCTTGCTGTGGCATCCGGCATGGCTGGCGCCGCTGCTGATCGCCGTGCTCACCGCGGTATGGATCATCGAAAGCCGGCGCCGTCCGCCCGTGGTCGCGCCGGCGGCCGTGCCCGGCAACAACACGCCGGTGCGCGAGGCGCTGGAGGACGTGCGTGGCGCGCTGGTCGACGAACTCGGCCACGCCACCCGCGAACTGCACCAGGGGCTCGACCTGCTGAGCGATGCGGTGTCCGAGCTGGGCGGCGGCTTCGATGGCCTGTCGCAAAAGACCGGCCTGCAGCAGTCGCTGCTGAAGCAGATCATCGACGCGCAGAACGGCGGCGTGTCGGTGCAGGATTTCGCGGCGCGTACCGGCGACCTGCTGCAGCATTTCGTTGGCATGATCGTGCAGATGTCGCGCGAGAGCCTGCGCATCGTCTACCGCATCGACGGCATGGCGAAGGAGATGGATGCCGTGTTCGGGCTGCTGAAGAACGTCAACACGATCGCCGAGGAAACCAACCTGCTGGCGCTCAACGCCGCGATCGAGGCGGCGCGCGCGGGCGAATCGGGCCGCGGCTTCGCGGTGGTCGCCGGCGAGATCCGCAACCTGGCCAGCAACTCCAACCAGTTCAACGAGCAGATCGGCAGCCACGTCGAGCGCGCGCG
>Ga0207664_10003323_pt1 | contig 10694 bp, 10 predicted proteins | sample LARL83metaG_FD_184349 | JGI IMG/M metagenome (GOLD analysis project Ga0207664, IMG submission 184349) | Corn, switchgrass and miscanthus rhizosphere microbial communities from Kellogg Biological Station, Michigan, USA - LAR L8-3 metaG... | ecosystem: Host-associated > Plants > Roots >...
CCACGAGCGACATCGCCACCGTCGCGGCGAGGCTGCTGCTGGATAACTCATGGAGCGAGGCGAGCCACATCGCGGTCCTCGGCCCGCAGGACCTGTCCTTCAACGACATGGCGCAGATCATGTCCGAGATACTCGGTAAGCCCGTGCGCTACCAGCAGATATCCGCCCAGGCCCTCAAGGACAGGCTCACGGGGGCCGGGATGTCCGACGCGATGGCCCAGGGCACGGTCGACATGATGGTCGCCAAGGACCAAGGCCTCGACAACGCCGAACCGCGCACCCCGGAGTCGACCACCCCCACCACCTTCGGCCAGTGGTGCCAGGAGACCCTCAAGCCGGCCGTCCGAGGATGAGCGCGCGCATCGCGGGTAGGGGGCAGGCATATGGCCGTCATGATTGCGCTGGCGGCGGCGCTGCTCGCTGGTGCCGGGCTGGTGCTGCAGCAGCGCGCCGCCGAGCAGGCGCCGAAGACGTATTTTCTGCGGCTGCGGCTGATGGCCGATCTGATTCGCCGGCCGCGGTGGCTCGCGGGGATAGCGGTCATGGCCGCGGGCCAGCTGCTGTCGGTCTGGGTGCTTGGTCATCTCGACCTGTCGGTCGCCGAGCCGCTGCTGGCGACCAGCCTGATCTTCGCGCTGCTGCTGGCGGCGCCGCTGTCGGACCAGCCGCTGCGGGCGACCGAGCTGGTGGGTGCCCTGGTGCTGAGCCTCGGCGTGACGGCCCTGTCGGTGGCGCGCACCGTCAGCAGCCAGGGCGAGAGATTCGGCTCGTTCGCCTACTGGCCCACCGCGGCCGGCATCGCGGTCGCCGCGTGGCTGTTCGTGATGGCCGGCCGCCGGCGCTCGGGCCAGCAGCGGGCGACGCTGACCGGCTGCGCGGCCGGGCTGGTCTTCGGGATCGCGGACGCGCTGACCCGCCGCACCGTGCAGATCGCTGATGCGCACTCCTTGATGGCGCTGCTGACCAGTTGGCCGGTGTATTGCCTGGCGGCCGCTGGCCTGATTGGGCTGTGGCTGATGGAGAGCTCGTTCAACGCCGCGCCGCTGCACGCGTCGCTGCCGGCCATCACCGCCGCGGAACCGCTCGCCGGGATCGCGCTGGGCGTCGTTGTCTTCGGCGACGTGGTCCGCGTCTCCGCGGGCATGATCGCCCTGCAGGCAGCCGGGCTGGCCGCCATCGTCGCCGGGGTGATCATGGTGGCCCGCGCACCCGCGCTGAGCAGCCTGCGGCCGGTACACGTGATCCGCGCGCACCAGGCAGCATCCCGCACCTTCACCGCCAGATTGCCCGCAGCCTCCCTCGCTGCCGAACCTGAACCCCCCGCGGCGACCCCGGCCACTCGCCCGGGCGACTGATCACACGCCTGCCGGGCGCGCTCCTCCAGTCGGCCGCTGACCAGGTTCCGGCGCTGCACCGGTGCGCCGGACAAGGCGGCGACCGGGTGCCATCAGGCTGGCGCTGGGTCAGGCGATGCCGAGCCGCAGCTCGATGCTCCCGGATTCGGCCTTATCCAGCGAGTGTTCCCAGGTGCGGTGGGGCCAGTGGTAGCGTGCGACGCCGTCGATCGGCCGGTACTCAGCGGTGTAGAGGGTTCCGAAGCCTTCGTGGAAGCGGGTGGCGTACAGCGGAGCGCGCAGGCAGGCCGCGATGATGCCAGCCACGTCGGTGCCGTGCGCTAGCAGTTCCTCGAGCCGTTCCTGCCGCTCCACGGTGCGGATCGCCGCTGCGTACGGCGCCCATTCCACGCTGCCCTGGTGGTTGGTCGTCACGGCCCGGTCGGTGACGCGGGCCGGGCGGTCCGGGGCGAGGTACACCGTGGCCCACCGGCCGCCGCGGTCCAGCACGGTGACGTTGTAGGACATGTGTACCGGTACCCGGCGCAGCACGCGCACCGCCTGGTCAACGGTCCCGCAGACCTCGAGCACGTAGCGGATCACCAGCGGGATGCCGAAGCCCTCGCCGACCTGCGGCCGGCCCCCGAACGTCAGCGAGATGGCCAGCCCGGCGTCGTTGACCCCGTCCAGCAGGCCCCAGAGGCAGTCGAGCATGCCGAGCACCCGGCGGCCGGTGTACGCCGTCCGGGCCACGACACCGTCGAAGATGCGGTAGTCCCAGTCGTAGTTGCGGATCAGCGCAGGCCCGCCGTCCAGGACCGCGGCCTGCGAGCAGCCGGTGAGGAACGGCGGCGGGTTCCACAGCGCCAGCGCGGCGCCGGCGTCGGAATCACCCGGGATCATCGCGGTCAGCCGCTCCCACGCGGGCACGAGTTCCGGCATGTGCTCCTCGAGCCGGGCCCTCGCCTCCCCGACATCCGGGCGGGCGTTCGCGCCGTCCCGCCACCACCGGTGGAAAGCCGGCCAGGCCGTCGCCAGCTGCTCGCGGATCCGGTCACCCGGCTCGTCTTCCTCAAATGCGCGGACGGTGAGGCTGACCGCGCCACCCTGTACTGCCCCCTGCCAGGGGGCGTCGGCCGCCTGCCCGGGTGCCCAGTCCGTAGACGCGACGCGCCGCAGCCAGGAGCGCCAATCCGACCAGTCGACGCCTTCCACCCACCGCTGCCAGCCCTGCCAGTCAGAAGGCGCAGCAACGCGGGCACCATCCTCGGGAGTTTCCGCCACAACTATCTCCGTTCAGGCTGAGCTGGTGGCAAGGATGACCGCCAAAGCCCCGTGTTCTGAGTCATTGCTGGCGTATCTCCGCACCTCGTGGTTCGGCTACCCCTCAACACGCGGCGCAACCGCTGGTCCCCAAATCTCCGGCTGAGGACTGGCACCTTCAGCGGCTGCTGCCATACTGCAGGGCCATCCGGAACCTTGGTCGTTTGTCCTGATTCCTCCGGCTTGACGCATGCCGATATCGGAATATGATGGCGCCCATGGCACGAGCAGCGACGACGTCGGACGTCTTCAACGCGATCGCCGAGCCGCAGCGCCGGGAGATCCTGGTGCTGCTGCGGGCGGGTGAGCGGCCGGTGACCGAGTTGGCCCAGGAGCTGGGGATGGCCCAGCCGGGGGCGTCCAAACACCTGAGGGTGCTCCGGGAGGTCGGGCTGGTGCGGGACCGCAAGGCAGGCAAGCAGCGCCTGTACGGCCTTGACGCCCGCGGGCTGCGACCGGTCCACGAGTGGACCGGCGGGTTCGAGCGGTTCTGGAACGAGAGCTTCGACCGGCTGGACGCGTACGTGCAGGACCTCAGGCAGGCAAGGCAGGAGGAGTGACCGATGGCAGCGACAGGACGGGACGCGTCGGCGCAGTCCGCGACGGCCGACCGCGAGATCGTGATCTCCCGGGTCATTAGTGCCCCACGGGGGCTGGTGTTCGAGGCGTTCACCGAAGTCCGGCACCTGTCGCGGTGGTGGGGACCGGAGGGGTTCACCACGACCACGCGGGCGTTCGAGTTCCGCGTCGGCGGGGAGTGGGAGTTCGTGATGCACGGACCGGACGGGACGGACTATCAGGAGTGGATCTCCTGGACCGAGATCGCCCCGCCGGAGCGGATCGCGCTGCTGCACGGTGAGTCTCGCGGCGACCCGAACGCCTTCGAGTCGGTCCTGACGTTCGCGCCCGACGGCGGGGCGACCCGGATCGAGATGCGCACGGTGTTCCCCACCAAGGAGCTGCGCGACGAGGCGGTCGAGAAGTACCACGCGATCGAGGGCGGCCAGCAGACCCTGGGCAACCTGGCTGCCTACGTCACCGAGATCGTTCGGAAGGGAGCGGAGGGCTGATGGCCGGGAAGGTGTTCTTCAGCGTGTCGATGTCGCTGGACGGGTTCATCGCGCCTGAGGAGCGCATGGATGACCCGGATATGCAGCGCTGGACGGCGCAGTGGATGGAGCTGCAGCAGTGGATATTCCCGCTGCGGTTCTTCCGGGAGAACCTGAAGCTCGGCGAGGGCGGCGAGGAAGGGCGCGACAACGACATCGCGCGGGAGACGTTCGAGCGAACCGGCGCGAGCGTGATGGGCAAGCGCATGTTCGACCTCGGCGAGCAGGCGTGGCCGGAGGAGGCGCCGTTCCATACGCCGGTCTTCGTCGTGACTCACGAGAAGCGTGACCCCTGGGAGCGGCGGGGCGGGACCACCTTCCACTTCGTCAACGACGGCATCGAGCCCGCGCTCGACCAGGCCCGCGAGGCCGCCGACGACCGGGACGTCCGCATCGCGGGCGGCGGCGCAACGATCCTGGAGTACGTGAACGCCGGCCTGATCGACGAGTTCACGATCGCGCTGTCACCCGTGCTGTTCGGCTCCGGAATCCGCCTGTTCGAGGGCGCGGATGCGGGCCGCGTGGCCCTGGAGCAGGTCCGCGCGGAGCCGACGCAGCGGGTGACCCACCTGACCTACGCAGTCCGGGAGCGGTAACTGTCCCGGCCTCAGCGCTCCCCCGCCGAGGTCAGGCTGTCTTCTGCGGTTCTGCGCTGCTGCGAGGGGGTAGTGGGGTACACCGCCAAACTGCTGGTCAACCTCTTGTGGTTCGGCCAGGCGGTCGCCACCGCGGAGGCGCTGCTGCTGGGACAGCGCGGGGGCATCGATCCTGCCGTGCTGAAGCATGCCCTCGCCGGCAGCTCTGCGGCCAGCACATTCATCCGCCGTGACATCGGCTTGGTCTTCCAGGACGACTATCTGACCTCGTTCGGGCTGGACAGGATCTGTGAGGAGCTGGAGGCAGTGACCGCGCTGGCCGACGACTACCAGGTGCCATGGGAACTGTCCGATCTGGTCCGCAGCACCTATGACCGAGCCCTCGCCCGCTACGGCCCGGTAGATGGGGAACTGCTGGCCGTGGCGCTGCTCGAAGAAGAAGCAGGCCACAAGCTGCGCCCTGGGAACAGTTAAGGCAATCCAGCGCCCGCCCCATGCCGGATTTCAGTGTGGGCGCCGATCTGGTTTGTTCGGGTGAGCACGGGTAGCTTCGCGGAGTCCGGTCTTCGGGCGGGAGGGAGCCACGACGGACACAGGTATGAAAGAACAACGAGGAAAAGCAAGCCACAGTCCAGGCAAGGGCCAAAGCGGCCCAGATCATGACCGGGGGCCTGACCGCCAGGGGGAAGATCCGCCAGCTACCTGGCCGCGTCACGACAGACGTCCAGCCCCTGCGGAGATGACCGACACCGTGGACGTCATGCTCGACAAGCTTCGCGACGCTGCGGCAGCGCACGACGACTGAGGCACCGGAATCCAGCGGTGGCGCGAGGGCCCACTCGGGTGAGCATTCACCCTCGTACCGGGGCGTGATCTCCCGTCCCGGGCCATCAGCGGCCTGTGCCGCTGGCCTTCGTTCACTATAGTACGCATATCGCGTACTATAGTTAGCGTAACTTACTCAAGCACCATGAAGGGATGTATATGACCAGCATGACGAGGCAGTACAGCGCTGCGGCGAGCCAGGCGCGCAATGCGGTGGACAAGACCGCTGACGTTTGGACGGAGGGCGCGCGGGCGGTGTCGGGCCGGCTTTTCGGGCTGCCGCAGGTCGATCTGGTCCCGGCAGTGGAACGCTACTTCGACCTCGTGCAGCGGGCGGTAGAGATCAACCGCCGCCTCACCGTCAGCTGGGCCAAGGCGGCAGCCACGCTATCCGGCGCGGTCCGCGAGAAGGCCGAATCGGCCGGTGACGTCGTACGGGAAAAGGCCGAGGCGGCCGGTGACATCGCCCGCGAGCAGGCTGAGAAGGCCGAGCGGGCCGCCCACGAGCAGGCCGCGAAGGCCGAGCAGGCCGAAAAGGAACTAGCACGCCAGGCCCGCCAGGCCGAGCGCGAGCAGGCTGAGAAGGCCGAGCGGGCCGCCCATGAGCAGGCCGCGAAGGCCGAGCAGGCCGAAAAGGAGCTGGCACGCCAGGGCCGCCAGGCCGAGCGCGAGCAGACTAGGCGGGCTCACCAGAGGGCCCGCGCGCGCTACGAAGGTCTGCCCAAGGCCGAGCTCAGCGACCTGCTGGCCAAGCGGGACCTTCCCAAGACGGGCAACATCGACGAGCTCATCGAACGCCTGGTCGAGGCAGACAACAGGTAATGCCCCACAACTTGCTCTGATCACGCTGGTCCTTGGGGTTCCCCGCCCCTAGGAGGTATCTGTCCCTGTTCAGGGGCTGACGCGGCGGCCTAATGTGTCGGGACAACCGTGAACCTTAGCAAGGCGCTGGCTAGCTTGGGCCGGGGCGCTCCTTGTGCCTTTGGCCCTTGCGCAGCGGCACCGCCGAGGGACACGGGAGGGGGAGATCGTGACGGGACGGGGAGATCGTGGCTGGCGGGCACTGATCGCCTTCGGCGAGGCCCAGACGGGCGGGCAGGCTCACCAGGCGTCACCCGATCCCTACCAGCCCAGGGACCGCGCACGTCGGTGCGGTCAAGCCCTGGACGGTGACGGTCCCGGCTCTAGCTAACGGAGGGATGTCCTACGGACGGCTACCCAGCCGATCGCTATCCAGCGGAGCGCTACCCCGAACAGGGGTACACGGCGAACGGCTACCCGGACGGTGGTTACGCAGCGAGCGATGACCGTTCTTCACAAGAGAGCGGATACCCACAACAGCCTGGGCGATTCCGGGACACAGACTCGCTGTGGCAGGCGTGGCGGATCCTGAACCTGGCTGACGGCCAGGCGGCCAGCATCACGCAATGGGCGTGGGCGGAGGTCAACGCCATACACGAGGCGGCCGAACGCGCGGCGGCAGCGGTCCGGCAGCAGGCGGCCAACCAGATCGCCGCGATCCGCGCCGCCGCCGAACGAGACGCCGCCGCGACGATCCAGCCGGTGGCAGGCGAGCCCGGCCGGGCGGCGGAAGATGTCGCGAACAGCGCCGTGCCACCCCCACGCCGCCCTCCCAGCGGTGACCGCGGACCTTCCCCCGGGACCGGCCTCCGGGCAGCAGGTGCCCCCGGCACGCGAACCGGATGACGTATGCCCAGGGGTGCCTGCGGCGTCGCCGTCCATGGCTCCGGTCGGCTGTGCGTCCCGCACGGATTTGGCACGGACGCCACCCGGAGGTCCTGTCGTCCGGGAGCCAAGCTCGTGTGTGGCCGTCCTGCGATCGGCGATCGCTGAACTGCTGCGGGTGGCTGTCATCGACTAACTTGCGTCGCCTGAACTGAAGAACGTGGCGAAGCTGCCCGCGACCGCGGTGACGACGAAGATGGCCCACGCCTCGAGGCCGACATCGACAATCTTGCCGGCCGGCGTCAGCGGGTTGGTCATGCTCGACGAGACGGTCAGCAATTGCACCGCGCAGAAGTAGGCTGCATCACCGAATCCGTGGATATTGCCGCCTTTCTGCCCGCTCTCGGATACCCATATGAGCACGGTGCCGACGGCGAAGACCACGACGGACAGTCCGAACGCAAGCAGCAAACGCGCGAACAGCCGGCGGTGCCGTTCCTCTCGCGTAAAGAGCCTCGACAATTCTTCTCGTATCACAGCGGAGTCTCCTTCCGTGGCGCCCGGCTCAGCTGATGAACACTGCTATCGCAATGAACTGGCAGGTCGCGGCGGCGCAGACGTAGGCGTGAAAGACCTCGTGGTAGCCGAACACCGACGGGTACGGGTCGGGCCGGCGGCGATGGTAAGAAATCGCCCCGGCCGTGTAGAGCAGGCCGCCCGCGAGCATCAGCGCTCCGGCCGCGGCACCGGAATGGATCCACACCCCGGGCAGCGCAAGGCCAGCCACCCAGCCCAACCCCAGGAACATCGCGCCGACCAGGCGCTCTGGCAAGACCATCCGCGCCATGTGGACCGCGCCCGCTGTCAGCGTCAGTGACCACATCACGATCAGGCAGGCCAGCCCGAAAGCGCCGCGCATAGCGAGCAGGAACGCTGGAGTTGCCGTGCCGGCAATAAGGAAAAAGATCATCGCGTGGTCTAGGCGCTGCAGCCGCCGGCGCCACGCATCAGTCCAGTTGCCACAGTGATACAGCGCGCTGATCCCGAACAATGCGCTCACGCTGGCCGCGTAGATGGCGATGGCCGTGATCCGCGCGGCTCCGTGCATGCGGACAAGCAACAGCGTGCCGAGCACCAGCGACGCCCCGAACCAGATCAGGTGCAGCCAGCCGCGCAGAACCGGCTTCGTGTAATAGACACCGCGCCGGGCGTCATAAAGCGCATCCGCCACCGGCGAGCGCGGCGCCGCTGGCGTGGAATCCATGGCCGTCTGCCGGGTCACGGCCGTTGCTGCTCCGGATGTTCGCATTGTGGGGACTCCTAGGAGGCACATCGTGACCGAGATGGTGACGTGCCGCCGGGGTCCTGAGCGGCAGGCAGGCGCGGCGCGCCCGGATCTGATCGATGCTCCCACGCTCCCATCTGCGCAGCCGCTTAAACACCTGCCCAGTCGGGGCGGGGACGTGGGCTACCCATAACTGGGCCTCCTGCGCGCCTCCCAGCTAAGGACCGCTGCCAGGCACTGGCGGTCGGCCCATGGGGGCCTAGCCGCTTTCAATCGAGCCGCAGCCAGCGGAATCCGTAACCGCCGAGCGCGATCTCCTGGCCGGTGGTGAAGGGAGGTTCTGTATCGCCGAGGACCTGGCGGACCTCTGTGGGTTTTGCTTGCGCCGGCTCAGCCAGGTCGTCCGGCAAGTGGACCGTCGCCGGTTCGGCAGACAGGTTATGGAGCGTGACCACGCGGCCATCGCGCCAGCATGTCTCGATGGCCAGCACGCGCGGGTCGTTGAGCTTGAGCGTGCGCCATTGGCCCCAGCCGAGTTCGGGGCACTCGCGGCGGACGCGGATGGCGTGGGCCACCCAGGAGTACAGCGAGCCGGGCTGGTGACGCTGGTCGAGCACGTTGACTGCGCCATAGCCGTAGGGTCCCTCCGCGCGAGCTGGCCGGTACAACGTGCCGGCGGTAGAGAATCCGCCGGCATGCCGCGGTGACCACTGCATCGGGTTGCGGACGGCGAGGCGGCCGGGCAGAGACAGGTCCTCCCCCATGCCGATCTCGTCGCCGTACATCAAGATGGGCGTGCCCGGCAGGGCCATCGTCAGCGCGAGCGCGAGCCGGATCCGCCGCTGGTCGTTGCCGAGCATCGGCGCCAGTCGGCGGCGGATACCGCGCCCGTAGAGCCGGTGCGTGGGCTCGGGCGCGAACGCGGCGAAGACCTCCTCGCGCTCACTGTCGCTGAGCATGCCGATGTTCAGCTCGTCGTGATGCCGACAGAAATTGGCGAACTGAGCGTGCTCGGGAATGCGGGGCCGCTTGCTGAGCGCGTCGATGAGCGGCTCGGCGCGGCCGCGGGCGTGCGCGAGCCACTGCGCCGCGCAGGTGCGGAAGTCGAACAGCATCTGCACACCGTCGCCGTCGTCCATGGCGAAGTACCGCTGCTGCTCCTCCGGGCTGACGTTGGCCTCGCCGAGGAAGATGGCATCGCCGCGGCGCCGCTCCATGAACTCCACCAGCGCCTGTAGATAGGAGATCGGCTTGGCGCGGGCCCGGGTCCCGATCGTTTCGATCATGAACTGCAGCGAGTCGACGCGGAACCCTGAGACGCCCAGTTCCAGCCAGAAGCCGAGGACCTTGTTCATCTCGTCCCGGACGTTCGGCTCGGTGATGTTCAAGTCCGGCATGAAGTCGAAGTAACGGTGCATGTACCACTGCCCGGCGACCTCGTCGTAGGTCCAGGTGCTCTTCTGTTCGCCGGGGAACGCCACCTCGCTGGGTTCTTCCTGCTTCTCATCACTCCAGCGGTAGTAATCCCGGTACCGGGAACTGCGGTCGCGCCGGGCCTGCTGGAACCAGGGATGCTGGTTGCTGGTATGGCTCAGCACCAGGTCGACCAGCACGCGGATGCCCAGGTTGTCGGCGGTGCGGATCATCTCGACAAAATCACCGAGCGTCCCGAAGCGGGGGTCGACCCCGTAATAGTCGGCGATGTCGTAACCGTCGTCGCCCAGCGGGGACGGGTAAAAGGGCATCATCCACAAGGTGGTGACGCCGAGCCCAGACAGGTAGTCCAGCCGCTGGGTGAGGCCCGCCAGGTCGCCGACACCGTCACCATCGGAGTCCACCCAGGTCGCCACGTCGGCACAGTAGATGACACCGTCTTTCCACCACAGATCGCTGGTGGCCTTGTCAGTCATGCGAGGCCATCTTCCCGCGCTCACGGCCAGGTAACGCACCGCCGCTCAGAACTTGATGATCTGCTCGCAACCGTCCTGGAGCCACCACAAATCCAGGCCCTCCGATTCGGCAGGGAGGCGCGCCCGACCACAACCCGGGCTTGCCATGCCCCCGGCGTGAGGCCGCCAGACAATGGGGCAAGTTAGTCGTTAGTCGTGCTTTCCATTCCTGCTCTCGGGCGGCCACCGAACGCAGAGTGCTGCTGCCTACCTGGGGCGGCGGCGTCAGAACGGCTGCCGACAGCGTCCTTATCCCGAGCCTCCGTTGCGGGACCACGCTCAGAAGTTGATAGCCTGCCCGGTCGCGGCCAGTGCCGCCTCGCCGACGATCTCGGCCAGGGTTGGATGCGCGTGCACGCTCATGCCGAGTTCGGCGGTGGTGCCCTCGACCAGCTTGGCGTAGCAGCCCTCGGCGATCAGCTCGGTCACGTGCGGGCCGATGGCGTGCATGCCGAGGACAAGGCCGGTCTCCGCGTCGGCGACGACCTTGCAGAAACCGCCGGACTCGCCCTCGACCAGAGCCTTGCCGATGGCCCGGAACGGGACCTTTGCCTCCCTGACCCGATGGCCCCGGTCCTCCGCCTGCG
>Ga0207664_10003324_pt1 | contig 10694 bp, 5 predicted proteins | sample LARL83metaG_FD_184349 | JGI IMG/M metagenome (GOLD analysis project Ga0207664, IMG submission 184349) | Corn, switchgrass and miscanthus rhizosphere microbial communities from Kellogg Biological Station, Michigan, USA - LAR L8-3 metaG... | ecosystem: Host-associated > Plants > Roots >...
GCCAGGGCCAGGCGGGTCAGGTCGGCGCGGCGGCGGCAGCCGGTCTTGTCCCGGATCCGGTCCAGGTGCGAGCCGACGGTGCGGACGCTGATGTACAGCTGGGCGGCGATCTGTGCGTTGGTGCGGCCCTGGGCGACCAGGGTGACGAGCTCTCGTTCCCGGGCGCTGAGCTTGGCCAGTGCCGGCGCCGGCTGAGGTTGCTGCGGGCCTGGGACGGTGAGCATGAGGGCGTACTCGGCCGCGGTGGCCCAGCTCATCGCTGTGCCGCGGTCCTCGGCCGACCGTGCCCGGGCCGGCCCGAGCACCTGCCGGGCCTCACGCAGGAGTTCGTGCCGTCGGCGCATACGTGCGGGCGCAGTCGCAGGCGCCTCATACCGCAACAGCGCGGTGTGCGCGGCCCAGACCGTGACGGCCTCCGCCCAGCGTCCGGTCGCGGCGCACAGGTGCGCGCAGCAATCCAGGCCGTTTTCCAGCGCAAGCTGATTGCCGGTCCGCGCGCTGATCTGGAGTGCCTCCCGCAGGCGGGCCGGGGCGCCAGTGAGGCGGCCCGACCCTATTTCCAGCATCGCCATCAGCGTCAGCACGCGCGCAAGGTTCTGCGTATCACCGACGTCCCTGGCCTGGGCCAGCCCTGCCGCGCAGACGCGCTCGGCTTCGGCTAGGTCCCCAGACGCCATCAGGACATCGGCCACGACGAGGCTCCGCAACCGGGCCATCTGGCCGGGAAGGTCGGCCGGGACCTGCTCGGCCTGCCCGGCCAGCTCCACGGCCAGATCCAGGTCGCCGACGTAATAGGCGGCGACAGCAAGGAACACCAGGGCGTGTACCTCCCCGGCCGGATAGCAGCAGTCGCGGGACAGGTACAGGGCACGGCGGCCGTCATCGACCGCCTCGGCGATCCGGCCCATGAGGGGTAGGGTCGCTGACCGGCCGATCAAGGCGTCAGCCAGCGCCCGGGACGGCGGCCGGTCCCAGATGGCGTCACGGATCCCGGTGAAGTAGCTCAGCGCCCCTGCCAGATCAGCGGAGTACAGCGCCGCGGTCCCAAGCCAGTAATGCGCGGCGCACCACCTGCCGCCGCCCGGCGCGGCGTGCCCGGCGGCCTCGCGCAGCAGCGGCCACTGCCCTGCCAGCCGGCCCCGCAGCAGCCACCAGGGCGCCAACGCGAGCGCCAGCTGCAGCGCGACGGCCGGATCGTGCTGCGTGGCCCAGGTGAGCACCTGCCGCGTGGCGGCGTCCTCGGCATCCAGCCAGCGCGCGGCATCGGCCTCCCCGGTGCTGGTGTCCATCAGGCCTGCGGCAGCCTTCTTGGCCACCCGCAGCGCGTATCCGGCCAGCACGGCGGCGGCCGCGTCCTGCTCGCCACCCTGGGCCAGCAGCCGCGCCGCGTAGGCGCGCAGCGTCTCCAGCATCCCGTACCGGAGCCGGCCATCCGGTCCGGCCTGCGGCGGGCTCAGCAGCGAGCAGTCCACCAGCCGCAGCACCGCCGGCCCCGCGCCCGGCCCGGCGACCGCCTCGGCAGCGTCCAGCGTGAACGGCCCCGGAAACACCGCGACCGCGCGGAACACCCGCCGCTCGTGCTCATCCAGCAGCTGGTAGCTCCACTCCAGCGTGGCCGCCAGCGACCGCTGCCGGTCCGCCGCGACCCGGTCTCCCTCCGTCAGCAGCGCGAACCGGTCACCGATCCGGTCCAGCAGCCCCGCCACGCCCAGCGCCTCCACCCGCGCCGCCGCCAGCTCGATCGCCAGCGGCATCCCGTCCAGCCGCGCCACCAGCCGCGCCGCCACCGGCCCGGCCCCCTCATCCAGCGTGAACCGCGGGTCAGCCAGGCGGGCCCGGTCGGTGAACAGCGCCACCGCCTCTGATCCGGCGGCATGAGCCAAGTCGTCCAGATCGGGCAGGCCCAGCGGCCCCAGCCGGTAGCGGGCCTCGCCGGCTACCCGCAGCGGCTCCCGGCTGGTCGCCAGCACCCGCACATCATCACAGGCCGCCAGCAGCCCGGCGCACAGCTCCGCGGCCGCGCCGATCACGTGCTCACAGTTATCCAGCACCAACAACAGCTGCCGCTGAGACAGCACCCGGGCCAGGACCCCGGCCGCTGACACGCCCAGTTGCTCGCGCACGCCCAGCGCTGCCGCCACCACGGCCGGGACCAGCGCCGGGTCGCGGACCGGGGCCAGTTCCACCAGCCAGGCCCCGTCCGCGAACCGGCCCGCCACCTGGTTCGCGACCTGGTCGGCCAGCCGGGTCTTGCCCGCCCCGCCCGGCCCGGTCACCGTCACCAGCCGGTTCCGGTCCAGCAGGTCCGCGACCTCGCGCACCGGCCCGGCCCGGCCCACGAAGCTGGTCAGCGCGGGCACGAACCCGTGCAGCCCCCCGGCGGGGGCCAGCGGTCCGCCCGGCGGCTGCGGTTGCCTGGCCGCCAGGACCTGCGCGGCCTGGATCCGGCCAAGGGCCGCGGCGACGAACAGCGACCGGGCCGGCTCGGCCAGGCCCAGCGCGCCGGCCAGCCGCACGGCGGTGTCCTGGCGGGCGGTGCGGTGGATGCCCCGCTCCAGGTCACTGACCGCCCGCGGGCTCAGGCCCGCCGCCTTGGCCAGCTCCTGCTGGGTCAACTGGGCCCCGGCCCGCAACTGCCGCAGCAGCCCGCCGAATTCCGAGGTGGCCTGCTCCGCCATGGCCGCGGCATCCCCTCCCACCGCCCTGAGCCCGCCCGCGGCCATAGGCGCTGCGCGGACCGGGCCTGTCCCACGATTATCCAGGCCAGAAGTCTGCACCACCAGTCCCGGCACCCGGTCAGTCCGCTCCCCGGGCCCGCCGCGGCCGCCACGACTGCAGCCAGGGACCGGCACCCCGGGACGGACGACCGGTGCGGTCGGCCGGCCTGCCCGGGACCTGGTCACGCCCTGCGGACGCCGTCAGCCGGCGCCATCGTGTGGGTCTCGTGTGGGCCGCGTGGGCGCTGATCACACCGGGCCACGGCCAGAGCAGCACCAACGGCAGCCTCAGCGTGCCGGCCGGTCTGGGGCACCCGAAAGAGAAGGGGTCATCGGACCCCTGCCCTGCGCATGCCCCGGGTGGCGAGACTTTATGCGGGGCCAGAATCCCTCGCGGGACCCGGCATTTTCCCTGGCGAATTCGAAGCGAACGCCGAATCAGGACAAAGGACCCGGGCCGTGCCCGAGTAATGATCCAGGGGAGGTCAGTGATGAATCGTATCCGCATCCGAAGACCGAGGGCCCGGGCACTCTCGCCGGACCCGCCAGACCCGGACATCGTCCGGGCCACGGGCGTTCGCGCGGACCGCGGGTTCCGGAACGGCGCCCGGGACATGATGGCCTGGGCCGGCGGGCGCCTATGGCTGGCTGCCTGGACAATGATCCACGCGGTCAGGATGGCCCACCACGAGCAGGTGCGCATGTGGGAATGCATCTTGCTGACCAGCGGGGCGGCGCCGCTCACCGCAGCCGGTCCGCTGCGCTGGGTTCCGTCGCTGGACGGTTACCGGCTCATCGGCAGCCACCGGCCGGCCTGGTGCGCCCTGAGGGAAAAGGGGGCATCCGACCCCTGCCCTGCGCATGCCCCGGGTGGCGAACCCTTTTACGAAAGAGAAGTGCGAACCCAAAGGAGGACACGCCACATGCACATGGCCCGCTACCGGCTCGTGGTCATGGCTGCTCTGAGCGCACTCGCCCTGCTCGTACTGCCGAGTTGCAGCAGTGCAGGCACCACATCAGCGCCCGCGAAGGCATCGACGGCATCGCCGTCGATGCCTTCCAGCCAGGCATATGCAAGCAAGAACTTCGTCGTGCCGTTCACCATCACGGTCGGTGTCTCACTGAAGTCGCCGCCACATCTGGACTCCCGCAACCTCCTGTTCTGGGATGCAGCGAACTCTTCATTCAACAAGGTCAGGTTCCTGGTACCCACCAATCTGTATCGCCCCGGCAGCTTCACGTCGGAAGCTCCTCCCAAGGACTACCTGAAATACCTGCAGGGCCTGACCAGCCACGGCGTCCAGCTCTCACACGTGGTCAAGATAACCGTTGACGGGCATCCCGCGACGCTGATGACCGCGACCTCGAGCCCGGACGCTGGTTTCGACGGATTCTTCGACGGCACCCTCGGCTGCCCGAATACAGGCGCCGACCAAGCAGGCGACAGCTGCTACGGAATTCAGCCTGATCTTGCTCTGCGGATCTCCGTAATCCGGGTCGGCAATACGACGCTGCTTGCCTGGGCGCGCACGAGCAAGGCCAACCCTGACAAGACGTTCTTCGCCATGTTTGAAAGGATGCTCGAAAGCGCTAGATTCCGCTGATAACAAGGTGCTCGATCCTGGCCGCATCGGCCATTGAGGCCGGACAGGTACCGGGTGACAAGCCGGTAAATCAGTCTAACAAAGATCGATGGGCATTCCAGAGCTTTAAGCCAGGGCATCAATTCAGTGAACCTCGAAAGGGGCAAAGGGGAAATGAGAAACATGCCATTCAGAACCATCATCGGGCTCATCAGCGGCCCCGCAATCATCGCAGCCAGCCTGGCCACGTTCACGCTCGCCAGCGCGGGCCCGGCTGCCGCGGCCGGGCAGCCGGTCACGCAGCCCCTTACACCGCCGCCGCCGTCGTTCGAGACCTGCAAGACGGTCGGGAACGGGTTTATCTGCGACGGCGCCCGCACCATGTCCTACGGCCCGGACGACACCGGGATCGTGTGCGGCAGCGGCGCGAGCGCCTTCGACATCTTCGACCAGGGCACCCACAACCAGCACGCGATCCGCTTCTACAACGCGGACGGCAACCTGACCCGGCGGGTCATCTACGACCAGTACTTCTCCCAGGTCAGCAACCCGCTCACCGGCACGGCGGTTCCCTACACCCAGCACACCACCATCACCGACGTCCTCGCCGTCCCCGGCGACTTCGCCTCAGCCACCGAGACGTTCACCGGCCAGAACAACTTCACGGTGCCGCACAAGGGAGCGGTCTTCCTGAACGCGGGCAAGCTCGTGTTCGGCGCTGACGGTACGCTGGAATTCCGCGCCGGGCCGCAGGGGTTCGTCGACTACTTCAGCGGCAACACCGCCGCGCTCGACGAACTCTGCTCCGCGCTGGGAGCAAGCTAGCCACCCGCATGACCAGACCGGCCCGCGGCCGGCCCTCACCAGACAACGCTACGCGGCTGATGCACGCGCCGGTACCGCCGCAACGCGCGATCACCGCCGACACCGCCTAGTCACGCAAACCAAGCCACATCCGACTCAACCCCGACCCTTCGGGGCTACCTCCGGCCGGGGGCCGACCCCGGCCGGAGGTAGCCCGGTTAAGACCCGGAGAGCCGCCTGTGCCCGTGACGATCGCCGTCCCCAAGCTGGATCCGCCTGCCGAAGGCAGATGGGCAGAGCCCAAGAGGGTCGCCAATCCCTTGCCGATCCGCAAGCGCCCCGAACCGGCTATTCTGCAACGCCAGACCCGAGCGAACCAGTGAATTAGATGGCGCCCATAGTCGGCGATCTATCGCGTCCGGTTTCCGGCGCTGATCACGCTGCGCGATCAGACCCGATTATGAAGCGTGCACTGCGGGTGTCTTGGTGCGGTCCCGGAAGATGCCGCACATCTTGCGGGCGAGGAGCGGCGGGGCCAGCTGGTCAGGCGGGGTCCGGTCCTACCCGCTGGTCCAGCCAGTGCTGCAGCGGCGCTGCGGTGCGCAGGAAGCCCACCACGCGGTCCTTCGCCCCAGACGTATACAGCCATGGCGCTACCGGCCACTGCCGCCAGCAGATCAGGCCCTTGCAGCGCAGAAGCCCGATCCGAGCATGGTCGCCCGGGTAACCGCGCGGCGCGGTCTTGAGCATCTGCCCGCCACCGACCTGCAGGCCATCGCCCCGCAGCCGCTCCGTCAGCTGGGCCAGCCGGGTTCCCTGTGCGTCGTCGATCACGGCCTGCCGGTACCGCTCCAGTTGGGCGGCGGTCATCATGTAGTAACCGAGGGCGGCCGTCAGCCCGTCGGCGCCGAACCGCACGTACCCGCCGCGGTCCAAGGTCGCGTAGATCTCGGTCTGTACGGCGACTTGTCGGCGCGGAACCGTATGTCCCGGTAGGGCCGGGCGATCCGGCCCGGACCGAACTCGCCGCTCAGCTCGTCAAGCAGTTCCGCCATGGGTTCGCGCACTGATGCCTCGTAGAAGTCCTTGTGCGCGCTCCAGTAGGCCTTCGTGTTGTCGGTCTGGAGGTCCTGGAAGAACTCCACCGCCTCCGGGGACCATCCCGAAAAACCCATACGCCCAGCTTAAGCGGGAGATTCCAAGGCGCTGGCCTGGCGCCCTCGCCGATGAGCTGGGCGGTCGCTGTACGTAACCAGGATCCTCTATGCGCTCCGGCATACTTGAACCGCCGTTCGGGGCGGCAGTGGGCTCTGTGCCGATCACCAGTGGCCAGTCCAGATCTGGTCGTTCTGCTCCGATGCGGTCGCTCGCTCACTGGCCGACGCGTTCCAGCGGCCGCGGCCCCATAGGACGCCCGCGATCGAGGCATGCTGTGTCCACAGCGGGTGACATCTGGTAACGCAACGTAAAGGACATAGAGGCCTCCGTAGTCAATGGCGGATGGGATCAGGTGCGCACGAGGCGGCTTTCGGCGGTGAGCATGCGTACTTGCCCGCCGGCCCCGCCCGCCCGGGCGCTTGGTGCGGCGGCCCTGGCCGCCGGGACGGGTGCAGGGCCTGGAGGAACGCGTCGAGACTGCCTGCTACCGGACCCACATCTGGTCGAGCAGGGGCCCGTACAGCGGGGATGCCTGGTAGTTCGCGACCCGGGAGGAGACGAATCCGGCACCTGCGTCGTTGTAGACCGGGACGTATGGCGCCTGGTCGGTGGCGATGCGGTCCACCTGCACCCACCGCCTGCGAGCTGCGGCCGGGTCGGTGAGTTGCGCGGCCTGCGCCTGGCTGGCCAGGTTGTCTAGGTGGGGATCGCAGAACCCAGCCCAGTTGGGGGTGTTGGCGGGATCCTGGTAGAACGAGCGGCAGCTCAGGAGGGGGCGGTAGAAGGAAGATGGGGCCGGGTAATCGAGGCCCCATCCTCCGCCGATACCCATCTGGATCTTGCTGCGGGAGTCGTAGGCCTTGTCGAAGTACTCGCTAAAGGGCACCGGGTGCAGGCGTGCCCGGAACCCGAGATCTGTGAGGAGCCGGACAAGGTAGGAGCCCGCCGCCTTGTCCTGGGAGCCATCAAAGCTCCACACGGTCACCGGTACGTTCGTCGTGCCGGATTCCCGTGCCAGCCGTCGCGCCTTCTGCATGTCCGGGCCGTGCCAGCCCCCGTCGTGGGCGCCGGTCGTGTAGGGGCAGTAGCTCTGGTGGCCGGGGAAGTCAGGCGGGAGGATCTGGCACGTCACTGCGGCCTGGCCCGGGGCGAAGTGGAAGAACTGGAGGATCCGGGCGCGATCGATGGCGTAGCTGACGGCCTGCCGGGCCTTGCGGTTGGTAAACGGCGGCTGGCGGGTGTTGAGAAAGACATAGTTGGTGCCCAGCTTGAGGCCGGGGTGGACACGGGCCGGGTACTGAACCGCCAGAGACTCAGTGTCCGTGTCGACGGTGGCTAGATCGGCCCGGCCAGCGATGACCGCCGATTCCCCCGCACTCTGGCCGGCCACGAGTTCGTACCGGATGACAGACGGGTAACCCGCCGGCTGTGCGGCATAGGACCACTGGCGGAAATACGGGTTCCGCGCGAGGGTAATGGATTTGGCTGGCCGGAATTGCGCGATCATGTACGGGCCGGTGCCGGGCAGGAACGGCGCACGGCGGATGGCGCGGCCGGGGGCGCCGGCCGGGGCCGGGGTAGCCCCGAGCAACGCGAGCTTGTCCAGGAAGTCGGGGTCTGCCTGGCCGAGGCGGATGGTGACGGTGCCCGCCGTGTCATCGGTGAGGATCCCCGCGGACAGGTCACATCGTTCCGGGTGCTGCTCGCAGGCTGGTGCGCCGAGGATGCCTTCGAAATAGCCGGGAGTGGCGCCGAAGCTGAGCTGGCGTTGCATGCCGCGGCGGAAGTCGGACGCCCGCACCAGCGCACCGTTGGAGTAGCGGATCCCCCGGCGGAGCGTGAACGTGTAGGTCGTGCCGCCACCGGCCGGGCGCGGCAGCGTCCTGGCCAGGTCCGGCACGAGCGTGAAGCCCTGCGCCCCGCCCGACCGGCGGAAGGCGACCAGGCCGTCGTAGGCGGGGGCCAGGACGGAAACGGCCGCGAGGTCGCCTGCCTGCGCCGGGTCTGCCGTGTCAGGCACATAGAAGTCCACCGCGGTCACGGTGCCGCCGCGGTGGCGAGCCGCCGCGAACGGGCGCGCCGCGACCCATAGGCCCGGCCCGTCCGCGGCTATCCCCGAGGGCGAGCTTCCGATGAAGACGCCGCGCTCCACCCGGTCGGTCTGCGGGTCGATGCGGTCGAGAGTCGCATCGAACTCATCGCCCACCCATACGCCGTCCTTGGCCGCGACGATTGTGCTGGGCCCGTCGCCGACGCCGATGGTGGCGGTGACCTGGCCGGTCGCCGGGTCGAGCTTGGAGACGGTCTGATCCAGCGAGTTGGCCACCCACACGGCCGCCGGGGTGACGGCGATGCCCGCGGGCCCGGAGCCGACGTATATCGGGCCGCTGGGCTGGCCGGTGGCCGGGTCGATCCGGGTGACCGTACCGTCCTCGCCGTTGGCGACCCAGACCGCGTCCGGCCCGGCCGCGATGCCGTCCGGGCGGCCGCCCACCGGCACCGTCCTGGTCACGTTGCCGGTCACGGGGTCGATCCGGTCGATGGTGTCGTCGCCCTCGTTGGCCACCCACACGCCTCTTGGCCCGCTGGCGATGGCGACCGGGAGGTTGCCGACCGGGATCGTCTGCACCACGGCATTGGTCTTGGTGCTGATCCGCGACACGGTGCCGTCGCCGGTGTTGGCGACCCAGACGTTGTCGGGGGTGACGGTCACCGCGCCCGGCGCGGAGCCGACCGGGATCTGCTGCACGGCGCGGGTGGCCGGGTCGATCCGGGACAGCGTGCCCTCGGTGCTGCTCACGGCCCAGACCGACCCGGCGCCGGAGGCCAGGCCTGATGGGCTGCCCACGGTCACCGGGTCGCCGCCCTGCCCGCCGTCCTGGCCGATGAGCCCCACGGTGTTGGCTGGCAGGCCGGCCGGTCCGGCCGCCCACGGCCGGGCCACGACCACGATGCCCACGGTCGCGGCGACCGCGAGCGCCGCGCCGATGGCCAGCAGCCGACGGGCGTGCCGCCGCGCCCAGTCCAGCTCCCGGCGGCCCGCGATGGCCCGCGGGCCCGGTGGTCCCGGCCGGGAAGCATCCGGGGCGTCGGCGTGATCGCCGTCCGGGGCCGGGCGGTCACCACGCCAGTCCAGCGCCGGGTCGTGTGCCAGCACCGCTGCGTGCAGCCGCTGCAGCGGCTCGCCGGGGTCGATGCCGAGCTCGCCGGCGAGCAGGTCGCGGGCCCGCCGGTAGGCAGCCAGCGCGTCGCCCTGCCGGCCGCACCGGTACAGCGCCAGCATCAGCTGGCCATGCAGCCGCTCCCGCAGCGGATGCCCGGCCACCAGGTGGTCCAGCTCGGCGGTCAGCGCGTCGTGCCGGCCCAGCGCCAGGTCCGCGTCGATCCGGGCCTCGGCCGCGGCCAGCCGCAGCTCCTCCAGCCGGGCCGCCTCCGGCCGGGTGAACGCGTAGTCGGCCAGGTCGGCCAGTACCTGACCCCGCCACAGGCCCAGCGCCTGCCGCAGCGTCCCGGCGGCCTCGGCGTGCCGGCCCGCCTCCAGCGCCGCCCGCCCCGCCGTGAAGCCGTCCTCGAACCGCGCCGCGTCCAGCTGTTCCCGGTTTACCCGCAGCAGGTAACCAGGGTTCCGGGTCACCAGGACCTCGCCTGCCGCGCCGCGGGCCCGGCCCGGCTCCAGCGCCTGACGCAGGTGCGAGACGTAGATCTGCACCGTGGTGACCCACCCCTCGGGCGGGTGCCCGTCCCAGAGGTCCTCGGCGAGCCGGTCCATCGAGACGACCCGGTTCGCCTCGAGCAGCAGCAGCGCGAATACCGCCCGCTGCCGCGGGCCGCCCAGCGGCACCGCACGTCCGGACCTGGAGACCTCCAGCGGTCCGAGAATGCTGAACTCCGTGAGCTCGGTCTGGCCGGCCGCCGTGTCAGCAGCCATCGCACCCACCCCGCCCGGTTGTCCACCCAGCCGCCCGGGCCTGCGGCTTTGGACCATTCCACCACCAGACCGGCCGAAGGTCCAGGCCTGTTCCAAGCCGCCGTTCCAGCCAGATCCCAGGGTAATTCCAGGCCCTCTGCGGTGCCCTGCAGGTGCGGGCAACACCACACGCCATCCGGCAACGCCCGCCACCCAGCCGAAGGAGCCACCCAGATGATCCACCACAGCGCACCCTCCCGGCCGCGCCCCGCCGGGCGCGGCATCCCGCGCATCCGCCGGTGGGCCGCCGGCCTTGCCGTGGCGGCCATCGCGTCCCTGGCCGGGGCGCCCGCCGCTCTGGCCGGCGTTCTCCCCCCGCCCGGCGGAGCCGTCACCGACCCGGTCCCGCCGCCGCCCCCGCCCGCCCCGGCGGCCGCCTACCTCCCGCTGTGGGCCGTCGTCGCGATCGTGGCCGCCACGGCCGTCCTGTCCGTCGCCACCACGCTCATCACCCTGGCGCTGGAA
>Ga0207664_10003325_pt1 | contig 10694 bp, 9 predicted proteins | sample LARL83metaG_FD_184349 | JGI IMG/M metagenome (GOLD analysis project Ga0207664, IMG submission 184349) | Corn, switchgrass and miscanthus rhizosphere microbial communities from Kellogg Biological Station, Michigan, USA - LAR L8-3 metaG... | ecosystem: Host-associated > Plants > Roots >...
CCCAAGTCGAGTAAATCCGTTTGCATTGACGCCTTTGCGAATTAGTCATTGCGGATGACTCCAAAAGAATGCGCAATTTCTGCCCTCTCTTGGCCAAAAAAGGTGTAGATTGGAGCGCTCTATGGGAGCACATATTCAACGCAAAATAACCATATCTAAAGGCACCATGGGAAATCTTTCTTTCGCAATCACGACGTTGACCAGTGACACGGCTCCGACAAAGCCCAAGGTCCTAATTATAGAAGATGAACCGATCATGGCGCATGCAACCAAGTTGCTCTTGCATAAACTTGGTTACGGAGTATGCGGAATTGCCACTAACGCAGAACAAGCTCTCGAAATAGAGAGTAAAACGCAGCCAGATGTCATCCTGGTTGACATCGATATTCCGGGAAAGGTCGACGGTATAGGCGTTGCGGCCGAAATACGCAGACACCGAGCAGTCCCAATTGTTTATTCGAGCGCTCTACGAGACGCACACACATTGCGCCGGGTCCAGCTTGAGGGGCCGATGATCTATTTGGCCAAACCGTACGAATCATTTCAATTGCAGTTCGCCATGGAAACTGCCATCCGCAAGTGTGAATTGCGAACAGAGGTCACAAAATGGGAGGAACATTCCCGCATATTGTTTGAGAACAATCCGCTTCCGATGTGGATTCTTGATTTGAAGGATTTGAGATTTCTTGACGTGAACGAGGCGGCGGTCAGGAACTATGGATATTCAAGATCAGAATTCCTGCAAATGAGTTCTCTTGACATTCGACCTCCAGAGGAGATCCCCGTTTTGCTGTCTCATTTGGCGAGTGCGACTAGTGGGACTGGCCCGGCGGGAATCTGGCACCACCGGAAGAAAGATGGCACTCGTTTCCCCGTTGAGATTATAGCGCATGCTTTAAACTGGAATGGACGTCCTGCGCAGATTGTCAGTGCAACCGACATTACGGAAAAGGAGGCGATAGAACAGCAGCTTCTGCGGTCGCAAAGGGTGGAGAGCATTGGGGCTTTGGCATTGGGTATCGCTCATGACCTGAACAATATTTTTGCTCCTATTCTGCTATCGGCGCAGATGTTGGAAAACGCCGATGATTTGGAAAAAAAGACCTTGGGAGATACAATAATCACAAGCACCGAACGCGGCATTCAGATCGTTCGGCAGTTTATGACTTTTGCGAAAGGAGGTGACGGCACGCGCGCGATTCTGAATCTAACTGATGTTATCCGAGATATTTGTACGGTAACGTCAGAAACTTTTCCCAAAAACATTTCATTCCGGACAACGGTCGGCCCGGAGTTGTGGCACGTGATTGGCGAGCCGACGCAATTGCATCAAATGCTGCTGAATCTGACTGTCAACGCGCGGGATGCCATGCCCGATGGTGGAACGCTTTCGATCTGCGCTGAAAATGTTGACGTGAACCGGGATACACCAGCCCGATTCGGTGCAGTAAACCGGGGGCCGCATGTCTTATTGAAAGTTGCAGACACAGGCCAAGGGATGAGTGAAGAGATTCAAAGGAAGGTATTTAGCCCATTTTTCAGCACGAAAGAACCGGACAAGGGGACTGGTCTCGGCTTATCCATTGTTGCAGGAATTGTGCGCAGGCACAGGGGCTTCCTCAATTTGTACAGCCAGCCAGGATGCGGGGCGACTTTTGAGATTTATCTGCCTGCGGCAGCCATTCAGCCGAATGGAATAATTCATCCAAAGGAAAGCCCCGACTGCTGGTGAAAGCAGCCGAGGCTCGATTGATTCCCTGGTTATCGGAAGACGCCTCGTGGCGATTGTGGAGAACTCGGAAGACGCGATTATCGGCAAAACACTGGATGGCGTGGTCACCAGTTGGAACCCAGGTGCGGAAAAGTTGTTTGGCTATTCGGCATCTGAAATGAGTGGCAGCTCAATTCGCCAAATTATCCCACCGGAGTGTGGCACGGAAGAAGACATGATTCTCCTTCGGCTCAGAGCTGGACAAAGCACACATCGCCAAACTGTGCGTGTCACGAAGAATGGCCAACGTGTGCCGGTTTCAATCACGTGTTCCCCGGTTAAGGATGCGGACGGCAATGTCATTGGTGGTTCCAAGATCGCCCGCGACATCACTGAACAAAAAGAAACGGAAGAAAAGCTTCAAGAGGCGCGGCGGAAACTTTTGCTGCACGCGGCGGACCTTGAAGCGACCGTGGCGGAGCGCACCGCAAAATTGCAGGACTCAGTGAACGAGCTTCAGTCGTTTTCCTACAGCATTGCTCACGATATGCGAGCGCCGCTTCGAGCAATGGGCAACTTCGCTCAGTTGTTGCTCGATGAAGCATCAAGCGGCGACCTGCCGCCGGACGCCAAAGATTTTTGCCAGCGCATCATCGTCGGTGCGGAACGCTTGGACAATCTGATTAACGATGCACTCAATTACACAAAAGCCATGCTTCAGGAGTTCCCGCTGCAATCTGTGAATTTGGAGAAAATTGTGCGCGGATTGCTGGACACCTATCCGAATCTTCACGCTGACACTGCCGAAATTCGAATCGAAGGAATTCTTCCGGCCGTTCTGGGGAACGAGTCCTTGTTGACGCAATGCTTTTCTAATTTGCTCGGCAATGCCGTCAAATTCGTCGCGCCAGGTGTGCGCCCGAAAGTCCGTGTCTGGTCAGAACGCAAAGAAGGTGTCACTCGGATTTGGGTCCAGGACAACGGCATAGGCATTCCCAAACATGCTCAACCGCGGCTGTTCGCGATGTTTCAAAAATTGGATAACCAAGTCCAAGCTCAAGACTTAATCGTCGTTCGCGCAGGTGCTGGCCGACAGTTTTGGGCTGTTCTGTAGCAGTTCTGGTCCGTGGAAAAGTCAAAACAGGTGAGGTCGGTAGCTTTATAAATTGTCGCAGAAGGTCCCATTCTTTCTGTGCTGGCTCGCACCGGTCAAATTCCCATCGCCGGACCCAATGCACCGGAATCCCCGTTATGATGGCAAGCTGTTTGCACGATAATCCGGCCTGTTTTCATTGAACCATGAGAAGATCGCCAATGGTCTTAATTTCGAGAGGAAATGGCTTGTGATGGTAGAAAAGGCGTGTTTTCCTCACGTTCGGAACGTGGATCGTGCGTTGTGCAAATGTCAAACGCGCGGATAGGCGTATTACAGGCGGAAATCATTTGGTTCGCGATTGGAATCGGCAGAGGACTTGCCAAAATCGAGGAGCCGGTTTAGTTCGACCTCTTTCCCAGTTCTTAAGAGTGCTGCTACTGACGTTCAGTTTCAGCGCGAATTCGTCTCTGTTTAGATTCAGTCGAGAACGCGCATCTATCAGCACTTTTTGCAGCATTTCGGCGTTTGAACCGAAGGGTGGCGAATCCACCCTTGTCGCCTTGATCATGAGATGGCAAAAAGGGTTCAGAACCGACCCCTTCCGCCACTAACCTGTTGAGTTCAAAGGTTACGATAATAGTTGGAGGCGGACGTCTGATCCCTGAAACACGGCTGAAAATCGCCATCACGCCAGCACTCCCCAGCCGAACTTAGAGGAAGTTTGGATTCAACTTCACGAAACAGCAAAACCTCGCCTACGCACGTGATGAATACCGGCGTCGCGGTACTGGGGTGGCGATCGGTCGGACCCTTATGAAGAAAAAAGGCCTGAGATTGCGCCCACCAAAGTGACAGTCGAAGCAGTGATTCGTAAATATGTTGAAGACGATTTTCCCGACCGCTGGCTCAGGCCCCGCATCGGCGAGTGCTGCTTTTCGCACTCTTAAATTGTATCCCGAAATCGCAATCCACTTCAACGAAGACCGGTATCGGGCATGATTCTCGCACGGTTCAGCCGGAAACCATTCTTATAGCGACTAAGTTGTTACCGCTTGTCCCGTTTGAGATCCAACGTCAAAGCAAATCGGGAACTGACGTATCGGACTTCCGCATATTCGAATGGCCGATTGCCGGCATCAGAGACCGTGTGCCGTCGAAGCAGGAGTGGCTCGTTGGCGGGCACATCAAGAATTTTGGCAAGGGTCGCATTGGCGCCAATCGCAAGAAACTCCTCCCGCGCCTGGTAAGGACGGACTCCCGCTGCCATTTCAATCACTTCATAAAGAGGGCGGCTAAATTTCTCGTCGCTTTTCAGATTCAATCGCGGATGGAACCACGAAATGCTCTGCAAGACTGGGCGGTTTTCCCAACCGCGCACGCGAGCTAACCGCCAGATTTTAGTGCCCGGCTCAATTCGCAGCGCCTGCGCCGCTTCAGCGCTGGCCTCTACATTGCGGAAATTCTGCCGATAGTTCTCCACCTTGATCCCCTTGGCTGCCATTTCGCGGGTAAAACTGCGCCACGCGAGAACCCCTGATTCCATCTGGCGGCTCGCGATTCGCGTTCCCACCCCGGCTTTGCGCTCCAGCAGGCCCTCAAAAACCAATTTGCTGATGCCGGATCGCACGGTGCCGCGGCTCACTCCCAATTCTGAAGCGAGAGTCGCTTCGTCCGGTATGAACTGGTTCTTGTCACGATATTCTGGGTCTTGAGTCAGATCGCGCAACAATTGCTCTACTTGGGCTCGCAATGGAATGGGGCTTTCGTGATCAATTTGCAGCATATATATATTCGTTCTATTGTATAGACAAATGACGCGGCCGGTCAAATAAAAGTTCCGCGGCCGCTTTCCAGTGTCTTCACACGCTTTCAAGATATTCTCGGCGCAATCCTGCTATATATTGTTTTAACCTGCGATGTGCACGCGGCCCAATTGAAAGTTGAGGGATTGAAATGCAAAGGCTGCGCCGATCCGAGGGGGTTAATACCGCTGCGCCGCCTTGCTGGCGAGTGCGCGTCAACGAACTTCCCGATCAAGACAAAATGCGGCGTGGGGCGTCGCGCTTATCCGCGATCGTGCCAATCGCGTTCTTTTGTTTTTCTTAATTGGCAGAGCGCAAGAAGCTGTAATTCTCAGCGAAGGTTTGATGTACGGCGTCAGTTTTGGCCGCGGGCGGCAAGGCCGGTGCGGCGCTGTCCACAATTGCCACTTGGATCACCTTGGCTTCCACCAAGCTGGTCACTTGGGCTCGGTTGCCGGGCACTCCGATCATGTTGCCTAAGGACGCGGTCGCTACCACAAGCACGGGAGGATGATTCGGAGCAACTCGGTTCACGTCACCAGGTCCTAAAAGGGGTGGTCCCGCCAACGAAACGACAACTCCTCCGCCAGCCTGGGCGAGCGCAGCGAGAAAGTCATCGGGCTTCAATCCGACTCCGGCGAGATGCATGGGATCCCCCACGTTCGCCGGGATCGTAACCACGGTGAATTTTTGTTTCTTCATGGCCGCCTTGAAACTGTCTTCGACCGTGGACGATGCTCCCGGCTTCCATTGGGGCGTAATCAGAACCACCTGTTTGCTGCTCGTGGCATGCTCCGTCTCTTCAGCCAGGATTTTACCAAGAGCCTCGCTGGCACCCAATTCCTGTTGCACTGCCGGCGGCTTGCAAGCAGATAAAATCATGAACGACAAGATCGCGCCGGCAGCACAAATATTTCGACAGATTTTCTTCATGCGTGGATGGAACGACACTTAATCAGGTTTGTTTTGATAGTCGTATGCCCCGGGAATTGACGCGGTTGGATAAGCGTAGGGCTGCGGTCCCAAAGAGGGGTTGTAATACACCTTAATGAATTGGGCATGGCCATCAACCATGCTGACGTTCACCAAGGCATCTTTGAAGGAAACATCCCGGTTGCCGTAAGGATTTTTATGCCAGGAATAACTCCAATGAATCGGCCATTCAGCCATCAACCACGTTCGGCTCGGATGTTTGATCGTAGTGAGGCGGATGTCAGTCAAATTATCTCCGGCGCCATTGAATACGTAGCTGTCGTAGTCAACGAGAGGGTTGTCGTGGTGGGGCATTGGATAGCCCGCTACTTCCACCCAACCCCGGTCTTTGGGGCAATGAAAGACCATGTCGTTGCTGCCCGACGTGGGCGGATAGACGAAGAGCCCATTCAGAGTCACCTGGCTTTGCCGGAGGCCGATGAAGGGCTTGATCAATTCCTTATACCACCACCAGATTTCCTCCGCATCGGGATTCGGACCGGGATGCCGGGTGGAATGGACAGCGAATGCCCCGGGGGTCTTATCGGCGGAATCGCCACAATACAGGATCATCGCCAGATTGGTCTGCTTGAGATTGCTCAGACATTGCGCCTGGATCGCCCTGTTTTTGGATTTTGCCAGGGTTGGCAACAGCATCGCCGCAAGAATTGCGATGATGGCAATGACCACCAGCAGTTCAATAAGAGTGAAAGCCCGCGCGGCTTCGCCCTCGATTCGAACCCCAGCCCTTAATCTTGTGCCTGTTGCATTCATAATGAGCTTGCTCGTTTCTGCACGAACGATACCGCCGCCCGGCTGACGGGCGTGAAAGCGATTCAATAGACGCTGTTTACGGTTCAGAGCCCAAGCGTCCCTATTTGTATAAACATTTATAATAATAAGCTCCAACTTGTCAATCCCGCGTTCGCCCTTTTTAGAACCGCTCCCTGTCGCCTGGTGGCTGGCCTCTTTTATTAACCTGCACGATTTCAGGGTGTTACGCGATTTAACTCCTGGAAGGCGCAAAACCGTTTCGTGGCAACTGCCTAAGGAACTTCAAGGCATTCGTGAAATCCGGCTGCCTCGGAAAAGGAAAAAGTCGTGACGCAGTCATTCAAAGAATTTATTGCCTTTGTTCATACATATAGACAGAATATCGGCGCGCTTTTTTAAAGTTTTAAATAGTGGCAGAATCTGCACGTCCAATCGAAATACGCCCATGTCAACGTTCTTCCGCTCCAGTGCAATCGCATTCGCGCTCATTGCATTCCTGCCTTGGGACAGGGGCGCGGAATCCGGGACCGCCAACGGAACAATGCCGTTCCAGGCAGATTGGAAATCCCTGGATAAACGTCCCACCCCCCAGTGGTATCTCGACGCCAAGTTCGGGATCGAATTCCATTGGGGAATCTATTCCGTGCCCGCGTGGGCCCCTCCGCATGACTCCCTTCCCTATGCTGAATGGTATTGGAAGAAGATATCGAACGAATCGCCGACGAATTCCTGGTGGCAATTCCACAAGACGAGGTACGGTGAGGATTTTCATTATCCGGACTTTGCAACCCAATTTCGGGCCGAGCTGTTTGACGCTGGACAGTGGGCGGACCTTTTTGCGAAATCCGGCGCCCAATATGTAGTGCCAACCTCCAAGCATCACGACGGTTTTTGCTTGTGGCCCAGCCAGGAGGCCAGCAGGGATTGGGGCCGTCCTTGGAACACGGTGGAGGTTGGCCCCCATCGCGATGTGCTGGGCGAGATGGCGCAGGCCGTTCGTAAGCGGGGATTGAAGTTCGGGGTGTATTATTCGTTGTATGAATGGTTCAATCCCATGTATCTCACCAACCGCGCTGAATATGTGGCGAAACACATGATTCCGCAGTTTAAAGATTTGGTAACGCGGTACCAGCCGGCCATTGTTTACACCGACGGCGAATGGGACATGAGTTCTGACGACTGGAAGAGTCCGGAGTTGGTTGCCTGGTTGTTCAATACCTCACCCTGCAAGGATTATGTGGTCATCAATGATCGGTGGGGCAAGGAGACGCGGCATTGCCATGGCGGATTTTACACAACCGAATACGGCGCCGGGATGAAAGATGACTCGCATCCTTGGGAAGAAAGCGACGGCATGGGATATTCCTATGGCTACAATCGGGCGGAGAACCTCGAAGATTATAAAAGCTCCCGCCAGTTGATTTTGATGCTGTGCGACCTCGTTAGCCGCGGTGGAAACTTCTTTCTGGACATCGGGCCTCGGGCCGACGGCGGCATTCCGGTTATCATGCAGGAACGTCTCTTGGAGATGGGGGACTGGCTGCACGTGAACGGTGAGGCGATTTATGGCACCCGGTGCGCGGTGCGTTTTTGCCAGTGGTCACCGGGAGAACGGCCCAGTCAGAAATACGGCCAATTCCAAGTCAGGTATAACTTGATGGACCAGATCGGCCAACGACCGAAGGGGGGCTTGGCGGTCAAGCAGGCATTCTTTACAAAGAAACCGGACGCCCTCTATGCCATTGTCCCCGATTGGCCGCTGGATCCGATGGTAATCCGAAACATTAAGGTGCCAAGGCACTCTCCCATTGTGATGCTGGGCACTGCGGGTCTCCTCAAATACGAGGTCAAAGGTTCTGACTTGATTCTTCATCCACCCCGCCTAAAACCAGGAGAAGAACCGTGCCATTACGCGTACACATTTAAAATCCCAGGCGGAGAATTGATGCCGGAATGAGCATAAAAATCGCGCCGGGCAATGCGGGTCACCGGCGGTGCCAGAAGAAAGAATGACTTTTACAATACGCTATGAAAAATAAAACCTTAAAATTCCTATCCGGCCTCGCGCTGCTGGTGGCCCTTCCAAGCTTCGCCGCTGACAGCCGGCAACTTTGGCAAATCGGCAAACCCGACCATGACAACTCCGATTTTGCGCTCGCGCCGGGCAACTACGCGCAACTGAAAAACGAAGCTTTTTTCATCGTCGGCCGATCCAACCCCAAGCAAGACTGGCCCTATGTGGAGCCGGGACCCGACGACGCGTGGGCTGGCGGGCGACCGCACACGTTCTCAATTGTGTTTGGCATCCGGCAATCCGTCCCCGCAGGGACGTGCAAATTGGAAATTGATTTGCTGGATACGCACCAGTGGGGGCCGCCGCGATTGAATATCACGGTCAACGGCCACTCATTCGAGCGGCAGATGCCCCCGGGCGCCGGCGATGAGTCCTTGAACGGGCAGCCGGCGCGAGGCAAACCGTATCATTTTGACCTGGAGTTTCCGGCCACGCTGTTCCAAGCCGGGAACAACGAAGTTGCCATCAGCACTATCAGCGGCAGTTGGATGCTTTACGACAGCGTGGGGCTGGAAGTTCCCGCCGGCTTGGAGTCCGCGCCAGTGGCTGATGGCGTGACCGTGCGATCCGTCGATGCGCAGCCGGCGTTGCTGGAAAAGAATGGCCAGCGTCTTCAGCCGCTGAATTTGACGCTGTTTTGTATCGGCTCAGCGCAGCCGGCCTCCGTAAAACTGGACGGCGCGGAAGTTGGCCAGGCGCAGCTCCATAGTGGCGTGCAGGACCTCGAAGTGCTCGCTCCGGCAGCCGTTGCGGAAACAAATTCCACGCTCACCATCGAGGCGGACGGGAAAATCTTGACGAGTCAAAGCGTGGCGCGCAAACCGGTGCGCGAATGGGTGGTTTACATTCTGATGCATTCGCACACGGACATCGGCTACACGGATCTTCAGCCGAATATTGAGCGCAAGCAGGCGCACAACGTCATTCGCGCCTTGCAACTGATTCAGCAGACGAAAGATTATCCTGTCGACGCGCGCTTCAAATGGAATCTGGAAGTGATGTGGACGGCGGATCAGTTTTACCGCATTGCCACGCCGGAGCAGAAACAGGAATTTGAACAAGCGGTCCACGACGGCAACATCGGCGTGGACGCGATGTATGGCAATTTGCTCACGGGCCTGTGTCGTTGCGAGGAAATGTCCCGCCAAATCAGCTTCGGAACCGATCTCGGCGAACGCTGCGGCCGGACCGTCGATTCGATGATGATCAGCGACGTACCCGGGCTCACGTGGGGCATCGTGCCGGTTTTGGCCTCGCACGGCGTCAAATATATTTCCGACGGCCCGAACGCTTCGCGCACGATGGCGGGGGACCGTATCGGCTACGTGCGGGTGCAATGGGAAAACAAACCGTTTTACTGGCTGTCGCCTTCGGGCAAGGAACGCGTGCTTTACTGGGGATCGCAGGGCGGCTACTCATTCGGTCATCATTTTTCCTCGCTGGCGCAAGGTCTGCCGGTCTTGTTGGACCGGTTGGATGAGCAAAAATATCCTTACAATATCGTGCAACTGCGCTGGACCAAAGGCGACAATGGTCCGCCCGACGAAGGTGTGATGCCGTTCGTGCGCGATTGGAATGCGACGCACATTTATCCCAAGCTGATCATCGCCACCACCAGCGAGGCGTTTCATGCCTTTGAAAAACGTTACGGCGCGGAACTGCCGACCTTTCGCGGTGACATGACTCCGTATTGGGAGGACGGCGCTGGTTCCTCCGCGAGCGAAACCGGAATCAACCGTCACACCGCCGACCGGCTCGTGCAAGCCGAGACGATTTGGGCATTGCGCAACCCCGGCAAATTTCCCGCGGACGATTTTGCCGTCGCGTGGAAAAACGCCGCGCTCTACAGCGAACATACTTGGGGCGCCTACAACAGCGTCAGCCAGCCCGATTTGGCGTTCGTCAAGAACCAGTGGAAATATAAACAAGCCTATGCCCTTAATGCCGAAGCCGAATCGCGCGCGTTGCTGAACAAAGCGCTTGGAAATGGCACCGACGCCTCGCCTGTGAGTTCCAGTTCGGCCGTGGATGTTTTCAACACCGCTTCCTGGCCGCGAACCGATCTCGTGACCTTACCGAAGGAAACCACCGGTGATGACGTGAAAGATGAAAGCGGCCAGCCCATGCCCTCGCAGCGGCTCTCGACGGGCGAGCTGGTTTTCCTCGCGCGCGACGTTCCCCCGTTTTGCGCGAAGCGTTTCACCATTTCAACCGGCGCGCCCGTGGCGGGCCGTCGCAGCCACAACGCCGGCGGAAATGCCAGAG
>Ga0207664_10003326_pt1 | contig 10694 bp, 11 predicted proteins | sample LARL83metaG_FD_184349 | JGI IMG/M metagenome (GOLD analysis project Ga0207664, IMG submission 184349) | Corn, switchgrass and miscanthus rhizosphere microbial communities from Kellogg Biological Station, Michigan, USA - LAR L8-3 metaG... | ecosystem: Host-associated > Plants > Roots >...
AGAAACGCTGATTGACCTCGGCATCGGTGACCTCTACTCCGAGCGCGCCGTCGCCGGCGGCATGACCACGTTCAAGGCCGACACGATCTTCGCCTCGCTGCCGTTCCGGATCCTGCACTCGCTCCAGATCCCGGTCTACAACGCCATCAGGGAGCGTGACGCCGAGTACTACCGCCGGCTGGAGCAGGCCGGCTTCGAGCTCGACTTCGGCGAGGACGACTCCGGCCTGTTCCTCAAGTACCTGCGGCGCGGGTCCGGCTATTACATCGATGTCGGTGCCTCCGAACTGGTCGCGAACGGCGACATCAAGCTGGCCAAGGGGCAGGTGACCGAGCTGACCGAAGACGAGGTCGTCCTCGGTGACGGCACCCGGCTCCCGGCCGACCTGGTCGTCTACGCGACGGGCTACGGCTCGATGAACCAGCTGGCCGCCGGCATTATCGGCCAGGACATGGCCGACAAGGTCGGGAAGGTCTGGGGGCTCGGCTCGGGCACCACCAAGGACCCGGGCCCGTGGGAAGGCGAGCTGCGCAACATGTGGAAGCCGACGGCTCAGGACGGCCTGTGGTTCCACGGCGGCAACCTCGCCCTGTCGCGGTACTACTCGCTCTACCTGGCCCTACAGCTCAAGGCCCGGATGGAGGGCATACCGACGCCCGTGTACAAGCGGGCCGCGGTGCACCATACGGAATAGCCCGGTGATCGGCTCGTGATGGGTGCGGCGAACCTGTACATTTCTCGGCATGGTTTCTGCCGGGACGACCACCGAGCCGACGGTCCGGGTATCCACCGGCTGGACCAGCCGGTTCACGCTCCTCTGGTTCGGCTTCTGGATGGCGTGGCTGGTGCCCGTCCAGCTGGTGCTGCCGAACCAGTTCGCGGCGCTGGATTCCGCGCACAAGGTGCGGGACTTCGGCATCGCCAACGGAGCGGCCGGCGTCGTCGCCCTGATCGCGCTGCCGGTGGCCGGGGCGCTCTGCGACCGCACCCGCTCGCGGTGGGGCAGGCGGCGGGTGTGGATGGCGGCCGGGGTGGTGGTGCTGGCGCTTTCCCTGGTGGCGCTCGGACCGCAGCGCTCCTGGCCGGGGGTGACGGTCTGCTGGATGTTCGCCTCCCTTGGCTTCTCCATGGCCTCGGCGGGGCTGTTCGCCGCGGTCGCTGACCAGGTGCCGGTGGGTCAGCGGGGGATCATCTCCGGGGCGATCTTCGGGCCGCAGGCGCTTGGCTTGCTCGTCGGCCTGGCGCTGCTCGCGGAGGTGATCACCGGCACCGCGAGCGGCTACCTGGTCCTGGCGGTCGCCGTGGTGATCTTGTCGGTGCCGTTCGTGCTGCGGTACCGGGACTCGCCGGCCGGGGACCGGCTGCCGCTCAACGTGCGGGCCCTGACCGAGGCGATGTGGGTGTCGCCGCGGGCCTACCCGGACTTCGCCTGGGCGTTCGGCGGCCGGGTGGCGGTCAACATCGGGAACGCACTCGGCACCACGTACCTGCTGTACTTCTTCACCAACGACCTGCACCTGAAGGACCCGGATACCTCACTCCTCTACACCACCGCCGTCTACCTGGTCTTCACGCTGATTACCACCTACGGCGGCGGCGTGCTGTCCGACCGGTCCGGGCGGCGCCGGGTGTTCGTCGCGCTGGCGTCCGTCCTGCAGGGCATCGCGGCGATCCTCCTGGTGATCTGGCCGAGCTTCACCACGACGATGGTCGCGGCGGCCTTCCTCGGCGCCGGGTACGGCGCCTTCCTGTCGGTCGACCAGGCGCTGGTGACCCAGGTGCTGCCGGACGCGACGGCCCGCGCCAAGGACCTGGGCATCATGAACATCGGCAACAACGTGCCCCAGGCGCTGGCCCCGGTCGCGGCGGCGCTGATCATCGACCAGCTCGGCGGTTACCGCGTCCTGTTCGCGTTCGCCGGCATCTTCACCTTCATCGGCGCCACCATGGTCTACCGCATCCGGTCGATCCGGTAGAACCGTCCCGTCCGCGGAGTCTCGTCCGGGAAGGGCGCCCGCGCGTTCCTCGTCGGGCCGCGGGCGCCCGTCCCGTCCGTTAGGCGTCCCTGGCGACCTCGTACGTAACCTGGACCAGGCCGTCGCCGACGACCCGGCTGCCGGTGAGGCGGAACGGCCTGGTGCCGCTGGTCTCACCGAACAGGCGCATCCCGGCCCCGACTATGACGGGGAAGACGAACAGCCGCAGCTCGTCCACCAGGCCGTGCTCAAGCAGCGTCCGGCCGAGCTGATAGCTGGCGTAGACGACGATGTCGCCGTCCACCTGCTCCTTCAGCTTGGTGATCGCGTCTACCACGCCCCCGTTCAGTATCGTCACGTTGGTCCACGCGGGGTCTTTGAGCGTGCCGGACACCACGTACTTGGGCAGGCTGTTCAGCCGGGCCGCCCACTCGCCCGGTCTGGTGGCCGGCCACCGCGTCCCGAACCACTCGTCGCTGCGCCGGCCGAGCAGCAGCGCCGAGGCGTCGAGTGCCTCGGTGTACTCGACCTCGCCCCATGCCTTGAGGTCATTGCCGCCGGACGTGAGGAACCAGCCGCCCCGGCCGAAGCCTTCCTGGCCGTCGGGGTCCTGGACCACGCCGTCGATCGAAACGTTCGTGGAGATGACGATCTTTCCCATCCCGGGTCTCCCTTCCTGCGCCCGGCTCATCCGGGCAGCGATGATGGATACACCGCGGGGGCGGGAAAATGGTCGCCCGATCGCCGCCCAGTTCGGCCGTCCGGCGGTGTACATACGGCCGGAGGCAAGTGCGGCACACCGGACGGAAGAAGGAGTCGGTCGTGGAACTGGCGGGAGCTGAGCTGATCGCGCGGGCGACGGGCGGAGACGGCGGCGCGTTCCGTGAGCTGACCGAGCCGTACCGGCGGGAGCTGCAGGTGCACTGCTACCGGATGCTCGGCTCGTTCCAGGACGCCGAGGACGCGCTGCAGGACACGCTGCTCGCCGCCTGGCAGGGCCTTGGCGGGTACGCGCCGGAGCGCGCCTCGCTGCGCACCTGGCTGTACAAGATCGCCACCAACCGGTGCCTCAACGCGCTGCGCTCGACGCGCCGCCGGACCGCGAAGGAGTGGGACGTACCCGGGGTCGAGCTCCCCGAGTCGACCCGGCTCGGCGAGGTCGTCTGGCTGCAGCCGTACCCCGGCGACCTGCTGGACGACGTGCCCGCCGGGCCGCCAGGGCCGGAGGCCCGCTACGAGCAGGCCGAGGCTATCTCCCTGGCGTTCGTCACCGCCCTGCAGCTCCTGCCGCCCCGCCAGGTCGCCGTGCTGATCCTCCGTGACGTGCTCGGCTTCCACGCCAGCGAGGTGGCCGGCATGCTCGACGCGACCGTCGAATCGGTCAACGGCGCGCTCAAGCGGGCCCGCGCCAGCCTGCAGCGCAGCCAGGACGCGGCCGCCGGCCGCGAGCCGGCCCCTGCCGCCGGCTCGCCCGCCGAGGAGGCGGTAGTGGCCAGGTTCGTCCGCGCGTGGGAGTCCGCCGACATGGATGGCCTCGTGGCGCTGCTGACCGACGATGTGTTCATGTCGATGCCGCCGATGCCGTTCGAGTACGCGGGCCGGGAGGCCGTGGCCAGGTTCAGCGCGACCCTGTTCGGCGCGGGCCGCGCGTTCGACCTGGTGGCAACCCGGGCCAACGGCCAGCCCGCGTTCGGCGCCTACCTGCGGGCCGCGGGCCGTGCCCGGCACGGCACCGGCCTGTACGTGCTGACGCTCAGCGGCGACCGGATCAGCGCGCTGATCCGCTTCGAGGCCAGCGTGCTGCCCTGGTTCGGGCTGCCCCGGTCACTACCGGAGCGCTAGCCGGAAGACTTGCCCGCCAACTCGGCGATCTGGCCGCGGGCGGCGGTGACCCGGTACGTGGGCCACGTGTCACGGGTGGGTGCGCTGTAGTCCGGCGATCAGGCAGCGGGCGCCTACGCTGGCGTTCGTGCGCGCGTGCGCCGGGTCTGGCGCGGTGGCAATCATCACCCCGGCTTCTTTGAGCGCGGCGGCCAGCATGCGGGCCAGGGCGGCGATCGGGAGATCGGGGCGGATCTCACCGTCGTCCTGTGCGGCGAGGAGGTTCGCAGCGATCAGTTTCTGAGTGTCGTCGAGGATTGCGTCCCAGCCGATCACGGCAGGGGCGTCGGCGGTGATGCGGAAGAAGGTGGGGTCGGCGCACGCGTCCAGGTACAGCTCACAATCGGCAATCAGGCTTGGCGAAGGGTTGCTGCGGCGCGCGGCGGTGATGTGCTTGCTGGTACTGGCCACAAGCTCGTCGTAGACAGCGCGGAAGAGCCCGGCCTTGCTCCCAAAGTGGTGGTAGACCGAGCCGCTGGTGGCGCCGGCGCGCCTGGCGATCTCGTCTATGCCGACGTCGGCGTAGCCGTGGCGTGCGAACAGTTCACGCCCTGCGTCCAGGAGCGCGCGGCGCATCGTCTCGGCGCGTTCAGCCTGGGTTGCCACTTGACATACGTAACCTCGTTATGGAACATGCGTAATATGGTTACGCAACATCGTATGGCTCCCGCCCGCACTCACGCCAGTGATGGACGCATGACGGCGCTCTACCGGGCCGGGCGTGGGGCGCTGGAGTGGCACGAGAACGCTGCGCCCGCCATCGTTGCCGAGACGATCACGAGCGCTGGCATCAAGTCCGTGTACATCCGCGACCTGATCGCCAGCCCTAGCACCGCCCCGGAAGGACGAGCCACATGACCGTCATCGACGAACTGCTTGAGCGCAACGCGCGCCTCGCGGCCACGCATGAACCTCTGCCGAATTTGCCGCGCCTAAACCTCTGCATCGTCACCTGCCCTGATCCCCGTGTCGACCCGGCAGCCATATTCGGCCTGCGGCCCGGCGACGCGGCCGTGGTCCGCGCCGCCGCTGGCCGCGCCTCACCCATCGTGCTTCAGCAACTCGCCTTCCTAGCCGCGACCGGCACAGACTACGGGCAGCGGCCCGCCGGCACCGAGCTGGTACTCATGACGCACACCGACTGCGGCATAGTGAATTTCATGCGCGAGGACCGCCGGAAGGCGCTCGCCGGATTCCTTGGCTGTTCCGTCGGCGAACTCGGCTCGCGTGCCGTCACCGATCCGCGCGAAGCAGTCCGCCGCGACATGGCCCTGCTCGCCGCCAATCCACTGCTGCCTGATGAGCTGTCCGTAACCGGTGTCGTCTACGACGTCCAGACCGGGCGCACGGAAGTCATCGAGCGCAATTCCCCGCTACGCCTCGGCTAGCCCCGCCCGGTGACCGGGCAAAGTAACGCGCTCCCGCGGAACGGAGCGTGACAGCCTCCCGTCACTCCGCTCGTCCCGTTTACAGGCTGAACTTGAAGTCAGTCACCCATTTCCAGTGCGCGAACAGATTCGGCTGTGGTCGGGACAACAGCCGGTGATTTCTCATCGAGACGGGCGGGGCAGGCGAGGCTGGTGCGCGGTCCGGATGGAGCGCACTCGCCGTGGCGGCCGACCTCGGCCTGCCCGGCCGCGTCCGTGAGGGTTCAGCGAGGGCGGCTCACGGGAAGGTCGGCAAGGTCAGGGTGACCGGGTGGGTGATGACCGTCTTGCCGTTGACCAGCTCGTAGTGCGGCGGCCGGGCCCCGGTGAAGATGAGGGTCATCTCGGTGTACTTGCGCTCTGACGGGTGACCCTTGACCGCGGCGCTGCCCCACAGGGCAATGAGCGCGTGGTAGGTGTGGAAGTGCCCGGCCACGCAGGTGGGCGTGCAGTCGTTCAGGAAGTAGATGCCGTAGCCGCTGGCCAGGTGCGAGTTCCAGCTCGTCCAGTGCAGGCGAGTTACCCCCACGGCCCCGTCACCGCAGTTGCTGATGTCCGACGGAGCGACCTCAGCGTCGTTGTTGCAGCCGAGCAGGACGAACTTGGGCGCGGTCGCGCCGGTGGTAAGCGCCGTGGTGTGCGCGGCGGAGGCGCTGCCCTTGGCCGCGTCGCTGGTGCTCGCCGCCGCACGGCTGCTGTGCGCGGCCAAGACGAGAGCCAGGCCGGCAGCGATTACAGCGAAAATTGAAGCGATAGAGATGATGCGTCCCCGGTTCATGATTCCCCGTTTCCCGTTTCCCCGTGTCGTGTAGGTGTCCGACGTAGTGAGAGACGGCCTAGCCCGGTGATTGGTTGGGGGGATTTCACAGTTTCCTGGGCGGCTACTCGGCCCTTGGGAAGTATTGGGTGGACATGCGCCGTCCTTGATGCCTACTCTCGTTTGGTCTCAACAACCGAGACAGATTCGAAAGGCTTCTGCCCGGTGATGGAGCCGGCGTGGGGTGCGTGTCCCCGCCCCGCGCCGCTAGTGGACGGTTCCAGGTGATAACCACGGGTCGGTAAATTCTGGACGCCGACGACCCGGGTGGTCCGCCCCGCCGGGCAGCGAACGGGACACATCATGTCGTCGGCGTCTTACCGCACCCTGTTGCGCGGCCCTGGTGCCGCTGCCTTCTTCTTCGCCGCGGCCGTCGGCCGCGTTGGCATCGCGATGACCAGCCTGGGCATCGTCTGGCTGGTGCACGCCAGGACCGGCTCCTACGGCGCGGCCGGGCTGGTCACCGGCGGGTTCGCCGTCGCCGAGGCGGTGGCCGGGCCGCAGCTGGCGCGGCTGACCGACCGCTTCGGCCAGACCCGGGTGCTGCCGCCCGTGCTGCTGGCCCATGCCGGGGCGGTGGGCACGCTGCTCGCCCTGGTCGCCGCGGGCGCCCCCGGCTGGCTGATGGCAGCGGGCGGAGTGCTGGTCGGCGCGACCATTCCCCAGCTTGGCGCGCTGTCCGCGGCCCGCTGGGCGACGCTGCTGCGTGACGAGCGAGCCGTGGCGCTGCCAGCCGCGTTCGCGCTCGAGGCGCTCGGCAACGAGGCGGCCTACCTGGCCGGGCCGGTCCTGGTGAGCATCCTCGGCATCAGCGGGTACCCGGCGGCCGGCCCGGTGCTCGCCGCCACCTTGGTGGTGGCCGGCGGACTGTGCTTCGCCGCGCAGCGCCGCACCGCCCCGCCGCCGGCCTCCGGCGCGACGGAGCGGCACCGCGCGGGACGCACGCTGCTGCGGCCTGGATTCGCGGTAGTGGCCGGCGTGAACCTGGCCATCGGCGGGTTTTTCGGCGCCATGCCGATCTCGGTGACCGCGTTCGCGGTCGAGCACGGCGCGGCGGGCATGGCCGCCTTGCTTTTCACGGTGTCCAGCTGCGCGAGCCTGCTCGCTGGCTGGCTGTACGGGCTGCGCCGGTGGCGCACGCCGCAGCGGGTGCAGCTGGCGCTGGTCGCGGCTGGCCTCGCGTTCGGCTGCCTGCCGTTGCTCGTGGCCGGCTCTCCGCTTGAGCTGGGCCTCAATGTGGCGCTGACCGGGCTGGCGATTCCGTTGATCCTGGTCTCCTGTACGGTGCTGGCCGAGTCGGCGGTCCACCGGGCCGTGCTCACCCAGGCGTTTGCCTGGCTGGGCTCGGCCAGCGCGGTCGGCTCGGCCGGCGCGGCGGCGGTGGCCGGCTGGGCGGTGGATGCCGGCGGGGCGCACGGCGGCTTCGCGGTGGCCGCGGTCGCCGCCGCCGTCATGGCGGTGCTGGCCGTGACGGGCCTGCGGGTATCGCGAGTGCCAGCCGAGCGGGTGTTACGCGCGAGACCAGTAGTCGCGCACCACCGCCGGCGCGAGCCGTCGTGCGCCGGCGGCGATATCGCGCAGCATGCCCCTGAGTGAGATCGTGTACCCGAGGAAGAACAGGCCCGGGGCAGCGGCCGGCCCGTCGTGGACCGTGGGCATGCCGTTCGCGTCAAGCACCCCCAGGTGGCCCACCACCTTCTCCAGCCCGCGCCGGTAGCCGGTCGCCGCGATCACCGCCTGGGCGGTGATCGCTGATCCGTCGGCCAGCAAGACCTTGTCGGCCTCGAAGCCGGTCACCGCCGCGACCGGGATCACCGCGCGGCTGCGCACCGCGGCGATGAAGCCCACGTCCTGGAGGGGCACCTCCCCGGTGCGCCGGACTCGCGTGAGCAGTCCGTCGTCCGGCCTCGGAATGCCGTAGGCGGTCAGGTCAGGGACCGTGAGCCGCTGCTGCACCCGGGCGACCGGGTCCACCAGCGCCGCGGGCAGCCGGCTGACCAGGATGCCGGTGGCGTGAGCGGGCCACCCGGCCGAATCACGCCTGACGATCTGCGGCGGGGTCCGCACCGCGATCCACACCCGGCGGGCGCCTCCCTCGGCCAGGTCGGTAGCGATCTCGGAACCGCTGTTGCCGACGCCGATCACGAGCACGTCCAGCCCGGCGAACGGGGCGGGGTTGCGGTACTCCCGTGCATGCCGCAGCTGGCCGGCATACGAGTCAAGGCCCGGCAGGTCCGGCACGTAGGGCGTGTTGGCATTCCCGGTCGCGACCACGACCGACCGCGCCGGGAGGCGCTCGCCCGCGCTGGTGTGAATCACCCAGCGGGTGCCGTCACCGTCGCCAGGTTCCGCCGCCGTTATCCGCTCCACCTCGGTGCGCCCGCGGACCTTCAGCTCATGCCCGGCCCGGTAGCGTTCCAGGTAATCGATCACGGCGTCCCTGGATGGCCAGCGGCCCGCGTCACGGGGGATCGCATAGCCGGGCAGCCCAGACAAGCCGCGCACGGTGTGCAGGTGCAGCCGGTCGTAGCCCGCGCGCCAACTGGTCCCTACCTGCTCGCCACGTTCCAGGATCACCGCGTGCATCCCGAAGCGGCGCAGCTGAGCCGCGGCGGCCAGCCCGGCCGGGCCGCCCCCGATGACGTAGACCTGCCGCGACTCGTCCATCTTCACCGTCCCCATCGGCGGAACCTTACCTCGAACGCGCCGTAGCTGGCTCGGCGTCCCCGGGCGGGGTCGTCCGGAGGTTACTCGGTGCCGAATTCCCGCAGCGCGGGGCGCACGTGATAGTCGCTGGCCTCGTCGGTCCACCACGCCTGAACCGTTTCCAGCCTCGTCGGCGGGTCAAGGGTCCCGGCGCAGACAGAGATCCGGTCAGGGGTGAGGTGCGACTGCCAGAAGAGCGAGGAGCCGCATGTCCCGCAGAAGGCGTATCCCGCTTCCGGCACCGGATAGAACCATCGCAGCTGCGAGCCTTCGTCCTCGATCACGAGGTCGGCGGCATCGGCCGCGGTGGCGGCCATGTGATGACCGGTGAAGCGCCTGCACCGGTGGCAGTGGCAGTTGATGACGTCCCTGAGGTCTCCGAAGACCCGAAAGGTAACTGCGCCGCAAAGGCACCGTCCCGATGCCCGTGGTATCACGCTCATGCCTCCGGCAGGCTACCTGATCGCGCGCCTGCGCCATCAGGTCAGCCGGCCGTCCAGGGGCGGAGCTTGTCCGGGTTGCGTACCACCCAGATGTGCCTGATCAGGTCGCCGGCGACCTCGAACGCGAAGACGGTCACGACGCGGCCGTCCTGCTCGGTCACCAGGCCCGGCTGCCCGTTGACCGTGCGCTCGAGGAACCGCATGCTGGGCTGCGCCCGCCCGGCGAGCTCCATCCAGGCGCGCGCGATCTGCTCGCCGCCCTCGATGGGGTCAAGGAAGGCGAGGGCGCGGCCGCCGCTGTCGGCGACGGCCGTGGCATCGGGGTCGAGCAGCCGAACGAGGGCGTTGATATCCCGTGCCTCCCACGCCACCTTGAAGGCGCGGACGACGGCGGCCTGCCGGACAGCCGGGCTCGCGGGCGGCTGCGCCGCGCGGACGCGGCGGCGGGCGGAGGAGGCCAGCTGCCGGCATGCCGCCGGGGTCCGCCCGACGATCTCGGCCACCTCGGCGAACGGGTAGCGGAACACGTCATGCAGGACGAACGCGACCCGCTCGGCCGGGGTCATCGACTCGAGCACGACGAGGAATGCCATGCTCACCGATTCATCAAGCGTGACCCGGTCGGCCGGGTCGCTCGCCATGCCGCCCGGCCGTCCGCCGGGCCAGTCCGGTCCGGCGGGCAGCGGCTCGGGGATCCACTCGCCCACGTAAGTCTCCCGCCGGGCCCGGGCCGAACCGAGCAGGTTCAGGCAGATGCGGCTGGCGACCGTGGTCAGCCAGGCGCCGGGCGACTCGATCTCCTCCCGCTGCGGTGCGGGCATGGCATACCAGCGGGCGTAGGTCTCCTGCACGGCGTCCTCCGCCTCGGCCAGCGAGCCGAGCAGCCGGTAGGTGAGGTTGACCAGCTGCCGCCGCTCGCTCATCACCGCGTCCAGGTCCGGCGCGGTGCCGCCGTGTCCTGCCTGGGATGGAGTGCACATGATGCCGGCGGCTCCTCATCGTCGCGACTGTCCTCACCCATACGACAAGACGGCGCACCGGAATGTGAGGTGCCGCCCCTCCCTGACATTCCGGGCGGCCGTCTTGTCGTAGTGCCGTAAGCCCATCGTCCCCCGTGAGCGGGCGGGCCGCGGGAGCCGGGCACGGACGTCCCGCGGCCGCCACGCCACGACACAGCCAGGGAGGCAGCATGACCACCTCAATTCCCGACGCCCCGCTATCCGCGGCGCAGTTCACCGACCCGGCGCCCGCCGCGCGCCTGGAGCGGACGGCCGCCGCGCTGGCGGCGAACGGCTTCACCGCCGAGATCCTCGACGACGCCGCCGCGGCGCGGGCTCGCGTCGCGGAGCTGATCCCCGAGGGTGCCAGCGTGTTCACCGCGGCGAGCGAGACCCTCCGGTTGTCCGGCATCGATGCGGACATCAACGCGAGCGGCCGGTACCAG
>Ga0207664_10003330_pt1 | contig 10685 bp, 8 predicted proteins | sample LARL83metaG_FD_184349 | JGI IMG/M metagenome (GOLD analysis project Ga0207664, IMG submission 184349) | Corn, switchgrass and miscanthus rhizosphere microbial communities from Kellogg Biological Station, Michigan, USA - LAR L8-3 metaG... | ecosystem: Host-associated > Plants > Roots >...
TTCCTCGACGATATCCGCAATCTCGATCGCAACAACGTCGGCGGCTGGCCGCAATCGGTCAAGCTGTTCTTCACTGTCTTGCTGTGTGCGTTCGTGCTGCTGATCGGCTGGTATTTCTTCGTTGGCGACCAGCAGGACACCTTGCAGACGCTGGCCGGCAAGGAAGATCAGCTCAAACAGGAATTCGCGACCAAGCAGGCCAAGTCGGTCAATCTCGAGGCGCTGCAGCAGCAGCTCGACGAGATGCAGGACATGCTCCGCCAACTGCTGCGCCAACTGCCCAGCAAGACCGAAATGCCCGAATTGCTGATCGATATCTCGCAGACCGCGCAGTCCGCAGGCCTGGAGAGCGACCTGTTCCAGCCCGGGCCGGAAACGCCGAAGGATTTCTACGCTGAAAAGCCGATCACGCTGCGCATGACCGGCACTTACCACCAGTTCGGCACCTTCATCAGCGGCGTGGCTTCGCTGCCGCGAGTGGTGATCCTGACGCTGCACGATGTTTCGCTGACACCGAAAACAGCGGGCAAGGACGGCTCCGGTGGCCAACTCGTCCTGCAGGGTACGGTGAAGACCTATCGCTATCTGGATGACGAGGAAAGCGCCGCCGCGAGCAAGACCGGGGGTGCGAAATGAGGAACAGATTCGTCATCGGGTCCGTCCATGCCTCGCGGCTGGTGCTGATGCTCGGCGCCGTGCTGGTGCTAGGCGGCTGCACACGCGGCATGTCCGACCTGCGCGACTGGGTGGCGCAGGAGAAAGCCAAGAAGGGTGCGCCGATCCAGCCGTTGCCGGTGATCAAGACCTTCGAGACGTTCAAGTACGACGATCAGGATCGACGTGATCCGTTCAGCCCGAGCACGGCCGAACTGCAGACTAACGCTGCCACGAGCGGCCCGCGTCCGGATGCCAATCGTGCCAAGCAGCCACTGGAGATGTTCGCGCTGGACAGCCTCAGGATGGTGGGTACGGTCGGCGTCGGAGGCGGCATGGAAGTGTTGATCAAGGATCCGGGTGGCGTGATCCACCGCGTCCATGCCAACGAATACATGGGCCAGAACTACGGGCATATCACCGCGATCAGTGAGGACCACATCGAACTGGTCGAGCTGGTATCCAACGGTAATGGTGGCTGGATGGAACGTCCGGCCAGCATCGCGCTTGACGCGAAATAGGTAGACAGGGGCTGATGCAATGACCAACCAAATCCAATCCTTCCGGGGCCGTGTCATGCGCCATGCAAGCCGTTACATCCTGATGGGCCTGCTGATCGCCGGCGCCACCTGGGCCAGCGCGGCGATGGCTGCCGACACCACGCTGAAGAACATCAGCTACGATGCGCTGCCAGGCGGCAGCGTCGAACTGCACATGGACTTCGGCAATGGCCCGGTGCCACAACCGAAAATATTCACCACAGGCAACCCGCCGCGCATTGCGGTCGATTTCGCCGGCACCGACAACGCTGCGCCCCGTCACCTGGACATCGGCAAGGGTTCGACGTCCGGTGTCTCCGCGGTAGCGGCCGGCGGCCGTACGCGGGTCGTCGTCGAGCTGATGCGTGAATCGAGCTATCGCACGCGGATCGAGGGCCACAGCCTGGTGCTGACGGTCAACAACGGAAGTGCGGACCAGTCCGTGACCACCGCCGCGACCATCGATCCCAGCAAGGCATTGCCGTCGTCGTCGAATGGACCGGCCATCTCGAACATCGATTTCCGCCGCGGCCCCAATGGCGAGGGCCGGGTGCTGATCAGCTTCAGTGGCAGCGGTGCCAATGCGCAGATGACGCACCGGGGCGACAAGGTGCTGGTCACGATCGATCATGCGAACCTGCCCGCCAATCTTGAGCAGCGCCTGGATACGCTCGATTTCGCCACGCCGGTGCAGTCCATCGTGACCCGCTCCGGTGCCGGTGGTGGCGCCCGCGTGGAAATTGCCGTCAAGGGCAGTGTCGATACTTCGGCCTATCAGACGGCCGACCAGTACGTGGTGGAAGTGGCGCCGAAGAAGGCCGATGCCAAGGACGACAAGCTGGCCAAGCTTGGCCAGGAGCCGAGTTACAGCGGCAAACGCGTCACCTTCAACTTCCAGGACATCCCGGTGCGCTCGGCCCTGCAGCTGATCGCCGATATCTCCGGGCTCAATCTCGTGGCGTCGGACAGCGTCGGTGGCAGCGTCACGCTGCGTCTGGTGAACGTGCCCTGGGATCAGGCGCTGGACGTCATCCTGCGCGCCAAGAGCCTCGACATGCGCCGCAATGGCAACGTGGTGTGGGTGGCTCCGCAAGCCGAACTGGCCAAGTACGAGCAGGACCTCGCGGACGCGAAGCTGAAGGCGCTGGATACTGCCGAGTTGGTTACCGATTACGTGCCGATCAGCTACGGCAAGGCGGCGGACATCGCCAAACTGCTGACCACCGGCAGCATGCAGGGCGGTGGCGGAAGCGGCGGTGGCGCCAATACCCAGCGCGGTTTCCTGTCGCCGCGCGGCAGTGTCTCGTTCGATGAACGCACGAACACCCTGCTGCTGAACGACACGCCGGAAAAGATCAAGCAGCTGCGCGATCTCATCGCCGTGCTGGACAAGCCGGTGCAGCAGGTGCTGATCGAGTCGCGTATCGTGGTGGCCACGGACGATTTCACGCGGGAATTGGGTGCGAAGTTCGGTGTCAGCGGCCGGGTCAACAACACCGAATTCGGCAACGCAGCCACGGCCACGCCAGCGCTGACCGCCGGTATCGGTGGCGGCAACGTCACGTCCGGTGGGCTCAACGTGAACTTGCCCGCTACGGCGGCAACCAGCAACTTCGGTCTCGCGATCCTTGGTGCCAACTATGCAATCGACCTGGAGCTTTCCGCGGCGCAGACCGAAGGTCGCGGGGAAGTTATCTCCAGTCCTCGCGTGATTACCGCGAACCAGCAGGAGGCGGTCATTCGCCAGGGCCAGGAAATCGGCTACGTCACGTTCCAGAACAGTGCTGGCAGCGGCGCCGGCAGCGGCACCGCAACGGTGCAGTTCAAGGACGCCGTGCTGGAGCTCAAGGTGACCCCGACGATCACTGCCGACAACCGCGTCTATCTGGCGATCAACGTCAAGAAGGATGCGCTGGCCGGTTATACCGATGCTCCGGGTAGCGGCAAGATTCCCAACATCGATACCCGCGAGATCAATACTTCAGTGCTGGTCGACAACGGGCAGACGGTGGTGCTTGGCGGCATCTACGAGGTCAATAAGTCCAACACAATCTCCAAGGTGCCTGGGCTGGGCGACATTCCTGGCATCGGCGCGCTGTTCCGAAACACCTCGCGCACGAACACCAAGGCCGAACTGCTGATCTTCGTGACGCCGCGCATCCTCAGCGATACCTTGCAATAAGCCAGATCGTATGAAAAACGGGAGAGGCGGCTTCGGCCGCCTCTTTTTTTGCTTGCGCGTTTGCGCGCCGAATTAAACTTCCGGTGCCGCTTATGGTCTGTACGACGCTGCCCGATCGGCTGGCGCGCGTCGCGCGGCCGGCGCGGGCCGCACAATTGCCGAGTACGGAATCGATTATGGACATGCCAGAAACCATGCCGTTGAACAGCCTGCAGCGCTCTTTTGCGCAACTGCGCGACGATCTGCAACGCTGCATCATCGGGCAGCCCCATCTGATCAATTGCCTGCTGGTGGCCTTGCTCGCTGATGGCCATCTGTTGGTGGAAGGCGCGCCCGGGCTGGCGAAAACCACGGCGGTGAAGGCGTTGGCGGCGCGCATCGAGGCGGATTTCCACAGGGTGCAGTTCACCCCGGACCTGCTGCCGGCGGACCTCACCGGCACCGACGTGTTTCGCCCCCAGTCCGGCAGCTTCGAATTCGAGCGTGGCCCGCTGTTCCACAACATCGTGCTGGCCGACGAGATCAACCGCGCGCCGGCCAAGGTGCAGTCGGCCCTGCTGGAGGCGATGGCCGAACAGCAGATCACGGTGGGGCGCAGCACATGGCAGCTGCCCGAGCTGTTCATGGTGATGGCGACGCAGAATCCGATCGAGCAGGAAGGTACCTTCACCCTGCCCGAGGCGCAGCTGGATCGTTTCCTGATGCACGTGACGATCGGCTACCCGGATGCGGTGGCCGAGCTGGCGATACTCAAGCTGGCCCGCGAGCAGGCCAATCGACGCGCTCATCCGGCGGCCACGCCGCCGGCGTTGCTGAGCCAGGCGGATGTATTTGCTGCGCGCGATGCGGCGATGGCGGTGCACATGGCGCCCGCGCTGGAGGAATACCTGACGCAGCTGGTGCTCGCCACCCGCGATGCCGGCCGCTACGGTGCCGAACTCAAACGGTGGATCGCCTGGGGTGGTAGCCCGCGCGCCACCATTGCGCTGGATCGCTGTTCACGCGCCACGGCGTGGCTGCGCGGGCGTGACTACGTGCTGCCCGAAGACGTGCACGCGATCGCCCACGAAGTACTGCGTCACCGGGTGCTGCTCAGCTACGAGGCGGAAGCCGAGGGCGTGCGGCCCGATCGGGTGATCGATCGCTTGCTGGATCTCGTGCCGCTGCCGTGAACGCCGCCGTGCAACCACGATGGGATGGCGATGGCCGCACCCGGGTATCGCTGGCCGAACTGATTGCCATGCGCGAGCGGGCCGGGCGCGTGCGGGTGGCGCCGCTGCCCAGCCGCGCCGCTCGCAGCGGACAGCAGTCCAGCCGTCTATACGGCCGCGGCATGGATTACGCGGAGTCGCGCGTCTATCAGGCGGGCGATGACGTGCGCCGGCTCGATTGGCGGCTCACCGCGCGCAGCGGAAAGCTGCATACCAAGCTGTTCCAGGAAGACCGCGAAGGCTGTCTCCTGATCCTGCTCGATACCCACGCCAGCATGCGCTTCGGCACCCGAGTGCGGTTCAAGTCGGTGCAGGCTGCGCGCGCGGTCGCTGCGGCAGCATGGTACGCGGTGCGCGCGGGAGAACGGGTGGGCGTGATGGCGTTCGGCCAGGCCGAGCAGCTGCTGCGCCCGCAAGCCGGGCCGCGGGGTGCGCTTGCGGTCTGCGGCGCATTGGCCGCGTGGGATGCGCAGGCGGGGTCCGGCAAGGCCGAGCCGTTATCCGAAGCCCTGGCGCGTGCCAGCCGCGTGCTGCACGGCGCCAGCCGCGTGCTGCTGATCAGCGATGGTTTCAGCTGCGATGCGCCATCGCGTCAGCGCCTGCTCGATCTCACGCGTCACGCCGGGCTCAGCGTCTTGGTGGTGGCCGATGCGCTCGAGCTGTCGCTGGCGCCGCCGGGGCGCTATCCGCTGGAACATGCCGGCGAGCGCAGCGAAGTGCTGCTGCAAACGGAGCGCCAGCGGCACGCGTTCCAGCGGGCGCTGGGCGCGGGTCCGGCGCAGCTCGACGAACTGGCCAGGTCGCTGGGCCTGCGTTGCACCAGTATCGATACCGCCGCCGATCCGTGGGACGCGGTCACCGCCCTGTTCGGCGCCGGCAGGCGAGGTCGATGATGGTGCCGGCCGCTTCGCCCGCCAGCGCACCGCCGCCCGGCCCGAGCCTGCGCGACATCCATCTGCCGCCCGATCCCGCATGGTGGCCGCCGGCGCCGGGATGGTGGATGCTCGGGGCGCTGATGTTGCTGGCGCTGCTGGTCGGCGCATGGCAATGGCGGCGACATCGCAGCGCGCTGCTCCAGCGTCGCCAAATCCTGTCCGAGCTCGATCGGCTCGCGCTGCGGCATCAGCAGGAGCGCGATGATGCTGCGCTGGCGAACGGACTGCATCAGTTGCTGCGCCGGGTTGCGCGGCGACACGATGCGCGAGCCGCGACGCAGCGAGGCGAGGCGTGGCGGGAAACGCTGATGCGCATGCCGATCGACGCCGCCGCGCTCGAGGTGCTGCTGGCGCTGGATCAGCAGATCTATCGCCCGCAGGTGGCGTTCGATCATGCCGGTGCCGTCGCGGCTGCGCGTCAATGGTTGCGATCGGCGCTGAAGCCGGCTTCGTGGAAGCGGAAAACGGTGCACGCCGATGCCTGAGTTCGCGTGGCCCTGGATGATCGTGCTGTTGCCGCTGCCCTGGCTGGTGCGTCGCTGGCTGAGTGCGGCCGCGCCCGGGCAGGCTCTGCACCTGCCGCAGCCGGGGTTGCAACTGGTCGCGGCGACCGGCCCCGCCACGCGCGGCATCGTGCCGTGGCTGCTGGCGCTGGCCTGGCTGTGCCTGCTGGCTGCGGCGGCGCGGCCGCAATGGGTGGGTCCGCCGCAGGCGCAGCAACGCAGCGGTCGCGCGCTGATGCTGGCGGTGGATCTGTCCGGCAGCATGCGTACTGACGACATGCAACTGGCCGGGCAGTCGGTGAGCCGTTTTGGCGCGGTGGAAGCGATCGCCGGCGATTTCATCAGTCGCCGCAGCGGCGATGAAATGGGTTTGATCCTGTTCGGCAGCCAGGCATTCCTGGTGACGCCACTGACCTTCGATCTGTCCGCGGTGCGCGCGCAATTGCAGGGTGCCGCCGTGGGCCTCGCCGGCACCGAAACGGCGATCGGCGATGCGATCGCGGTCGCCGTGAAGCGGCTGGCCGCGCTGCCTGAGCAGGCACGCGTGCTGGTGCTGCTTACCGACGGCGTCAACAACGCCGGCAGCATCGCGCCGCGCGACGCGGCGCGCGCGGCCAAGGCCGCCGGCGTGCGCATCTACACCATCGGCATCGGCGCCACGCGGATGCGCATACCGGGCTTCTTCGGCAGCCAGCTGGTCAATCCCTCGGCGGACCTGGATGCGGGCATGCTGACCAGCATCGCCACGCAGACCGGCGGGCGCTTCTTCCGCGCCACCGACAGCGCCGAACTGGCCGATGCGTATCGAGCCATCGATGCGCTGGAGCCGATGCCGCAGGCCGGCCCGACCCGGCGCCCTCGGCACGAGCTGTTCCGCTGGCCGCTGCTGGCGGCGATGGCGCTGCTGTTGCTGGTGATCGTGCCGCGCCGCTTTGCCGGAGTTCGGGAGCGATCGGCATGAACGACGTGCTGCAGCAGTTCCACTTCCTGCGGCCTTGGTGGCTGCTCGCCCTCGCGCTTTTGCCGGGGCTGTATTGGCTGGGCATGCGGCGCAGCGCCGCGATGGCGGAACTCTCGCGGCTGGTCGATGCTTCGCTGCTGCCGCATCTGCTGCGTGGACGTGCGGGCAATCGCCGGTTGCCGGTGTGGCTGTTCGCGCTGGGCTGGTCGCTGTGCGCGCTGGCGCTGGCCGGGCCGAGCTGGAACCGGATCAGCCAACCCCTGTACGCCAGCCGCGCGGCGCAGGTCGTGGCGATCTCGCTGTCGCAACACATGCTGGCGCGCGACGTGGCGCCGAGCCGGCTCGATCGCGTCCGATACAAGGTCCGCGATCTGCTCGCCGTCAACCACGATGGACTCAACGCGCTGATCGCGTACGCCGGCGAAGCTTTCGTGGTGGCACCGCTGACCTCCGACGCGGGCAGCCTCAACGATCTGCTCGATGCGCTGGCGCCGGATACCATGCCGGTCGACGGCGACAACGCCGCGCTGGCGATCGAGCGTGGCGTGGAGCTGATCCGCGACGCCAAGGCCAGTGGCGGTTCGCTGGTGCTGGTCACCGATCATGCCGATGCAGCGGCCGATGCGGCCGCGCGCAAGGCCAACGCTGCCGGCGTGCAGGTGTCGGTGCTGGGCGTGGGCACGACGCAAGGCGGGCCTGTGCCGCTGCCCGATGGCGGCTTCCTGCGCGACGCGCAGGGCGGCGTGGCGCTGGCCCGTCGCGACGATGCCTCGCTCACCGCACTGGCCGCGGCCGGCGGCGGCCGCTACGTGGCGATGACGTCGGATCGCCGCGATATCGACACGCTGCACGCGCAACTGCGCATCGCTCCCGCCGTGGCTGCCGATGGCCAGGCCGGCAACGACTGGCAGGACCGCGGGCCGTGGCTGCTGCCACCGTTGCTGCTGATCGTGGCGCTGGCGTTCCGTCGCGGCTGGTTGTTGCTGCTGCCGCTGGTGCTGTTGCCGCTGTGGCCGGTGCCGGCCACGGCGTCAACATGGCAGGACCTGTGGCAACGGCCCGATCAACAGGCCGCACAGGCGCTGCGCGATGGTCATGCAAAACAGGCGCAACAGCTGGCGCGCGATCCGGCCTGGCGCGGTGCAGCGGCTTATCGCGCGGGCGACTATGCCGCTGCCAGGCAGGCGCTGCAGCAGGCGCCAGGTGGCGATGCCGCGTACAACCTCGGCAACACGCTGGCCAGACAGGGCGATTACCAGCAGGCCATCGCCGCTTACGATCATGCGCTGAAACTCGACCCGAACAACGCCGACGCCAAAGCCAATCGCAAGGCGGTCGAGGACTGGCTGCGCCAGCAACAGCAACAACCGTCCGATCAGAAGCAGCATGAGGGGCACAACGGCAGCCAAGGGCAGTCCTCGGCTGGCGACAAGGGCAAGAGCGGCAAGTCGGACTCGAAGGATCAGCAACCCGGGCAGGATGGCAGCAAGCCGTCCGGGCAGCCCGGTCAGGACGGCAAGTCGCAGGACTCGTCCGCGCAAAATTCGCCGGATGAGGATCGTCAAGGCAAGCAACAGCGCGGCGATCAGGCAAAGCCACAGACCGCGCAACAGCAGGCCGAACAGAAGGCGAAGGCGGAACAGGCGCAGCAGGCGTTGAAGCAGCAGATGGATCGGGCACTGGCCGGGGCTGCGGACAAGCCGCAGACGCATCAGCTCGGCGCGCTGGCCAAGGACGACCCGCAGGCGAAGTGGCCGGCGGAATTGCAGCATGCACTGCAGCGCGTGCCGGATGATCCGGGCGCGCTGCTGCGGCGCAAGTTCGAGCTGGAATATCAACAGCGGCACGGCGGCGTGCCGGGCGAGGACGAACAACCGTGATCGTTCGACGATGGATCATCGGAGCATGGCTGGCGTTGCTGCTGGTACCGGCGCTGGCCCATGCGGACGTGAAGGCGACGCTGGACCGCAGCAGCGTGCAACTGGGTGAAACGGTCACTCTCAACCTGCGCGTGGACAATGCCAGTGGCGGCATGAGCATGCCCGACCTGAGCGCGCTGAACCGCGATTTCAGCATCCTCGGCACTTCGCAGAACAGCAGCCTCAGCGTCGTCAACGGCTCCGCCACCTCGACCCTGACCTTCGGCATCGCGCTGCGTCCGCGGCACGTCGGCACCTTGCAGATACCCGCGTTGAACGTGGATGGCAGCCAGACTGCGCCGCTGCAGTTGCAGGTGAACGCGCCCGATCCCAACGCGGCGGCGGCCACCAGCCGCAACGTCTTCATGGAAGCGAAGGCGGAGCCGCAACACGGCTACGTCGGCCAGCAACTCAGCTACGTGGTACGGCTGTACTACGCCACCAGCATCAGCAACGGCGCCTTGAGCGCGCCCCAGCTCGATGGCGTCGAGGTGAGCCGGGTCGGCGACGACCTGAACTACGACGCGGAACGCGGCGGGCGCACCTATCACGTGCTGGAGCGGCGTTACGCGCTGATCCCCCAGCACGCCGGGCACGTCGAGATTCCCGCCGCAGACTTCCAGGGCGAGGCGATCGATCCGAACGACCCCAACAGCTTCTTCGGCTCCAGCACGCCGGTGTCGGCCAGCGCGCCGGCCGTATCGATCGACGTGCAGCCGGCGCCCGCCGACTGGGGCAACAGCGCGTGGCTGCCGGCGCGCCAGCTGAGCCTCACCATGGACGGCTGGCCCGGCGCGCAGGATCAGGTGCGCGTGGGCCAGCCGCTGAACCTCACGATGACATTGCAGGCGACCGGCCTGCCGTACGAATCCCTGCCGGCGTTGAGCATGCCGCCGCTGGATGGCGCCAAGGCCTATCCGGACAAGCCGGTCACCGGTACGCGCCAGGATGGCCCGTGGCTGGTCGGCCGGCGCCAGCAGACGTTTGCGATCGTGCCCGAGCGTGCCGGCAAGCTGACCATTCCGGCAACCACCCTGAAATGGTGGAACGTGCTGACCGATCGCATGGAAGTCGCGCAGATTCCCGCGCACGAGCTGACGGTGCTGCCGGTGGTCGGCAATATGGCCGTCCAGCCGTCCATACCGGAACGCGCGCCGGCCGTCGCGCCGGCCGCCCCGGCGGCGCCGGAAGCTTCCACGCCGTGGCGCTGGATCGCGCTGGGCAGCGTCGGCCTGTGGCTGTGCAGCATGCTCGCCTGGTGGTGGCTGCGCCGGCGCCCGGCGCCCAAGGCCGCGCCGGCGGACAAGCAAGCGACGCCGCGCCAGTGCCAGCTCGTCTTCCTCGCCGCCGCGCGCAGTGGCGATGCGGCAGCGCAGGCGCGCAGCCTGCTGGCCTGGGCGCGCGCCGAGCGTCCGCTGATCCAGCATCTTGGCGAGCTGGCCGCGGCGCTGGCCGATCCGGCGCAACGTGCCGCGATCGGCGTGTTGCAGCAACGCCAGTACGCCGGTACGCCGGGCTCCGACAACGGCGCGAAGCTGGCGGAAGCCTTCAGGCGCGGCTTCGCCTGGCAGGTGGCCGAAGACGGGGGTGCCTCATCGCCGCTGCCGCCGCTTTACCCGTTCAAGCTGCACGAATAACCGCGGGTCATGCCATGACGCTGCTGCCCCTCACGGCTCCAGCAAACTCTCCAGCGCGCGCTGAAAAACATCGCGCATGCCATCGCTGAAACAGCACAGGATCACCTCGGTCGAATCGTCACCGGCAAGTTCGGTACGCAGCGT
>Ga0207664_10003331_pt1 | contig 10682 bp, 6 predicted proteins | sample LARL83metaG_FD_184349 | JGI IMG/M metagenome (GOLD analysis project Ga0207664, IMG submission 184349) | Corn, switchgrass and miscanthus rhizosphere microbial communities from Kellogg Biological Station, Michigan, USA - LAR L8-3 metaG... | ecosystem: Host-associated > Plants > Roots >...
CCGGCGCCCGACGGCGCCGATCAGGCATCGGCCACCAAGCTGCAGGCGGTCGTGGTGACCGGCTCACGCATTCCGCGCGCGCAGATCGAGGGGCCGGCGCCGGTCACCACCATCACCGCGCAGGACATCGCCCGCAACGGCTTCGCCACCGTCTCCGACGTGATGACCTCGCTCACCCAGAACCTCGGCGCGCTCGACAACAACCAGAGCACGGACGGATTCTCGCCCGGCGCGCAGGCCGTCGACTTGCGCGGACTCGGTCCCAACCACACGCTGGTGCTGGTCAACGGCCGGCGCATTGCCGACTACCCGCAGGCCTACGACGGCAACAGCAACTTCACCGACATTTCCAATCTGCCGACCTCGCTGATCGATCGCGTGGAAATCCTGAGCGGCAGCGCCTCGGCGATCTACGGCTCCGATGCGATGTCGGGCGTGATCAACTTCATCCTGAAGAAGAAGGCCGACGGCACCACCATCGATTACCGCGTCGGCGACACCCAGCACGGCGGCGGCAGTTCGCAACGGTTCCAGATAAGCAGCGGCTTTTCGAAGGGTCGGTTCGACTCGGTATTCGGCCTGGAACTCTACGAGGCCCAACCGATATGGGACTACCAGCGCAGCTTCACCGATTCGCGCCTGGACAGTCCGAGCAACCGCATCGTGGCCGGCCATACGTTCGTTCGCCAGGACATCAACGGGAATTACCTCGATCCGGGCAAGGCCACCTGCGACAGCCTGTCCCACCTGGACCAGGGTTCGGTTTTCTATGCGTCGCGTTCCGGCTATGCGCCCGACAACAACGGCGGACCCGGCTATTACTGCGGAAGCTACGAGGACCTCGACTACGGCACGCTGGAGAATGGGCGCAGGTCCGCCAACTTCTTCGGTTCGGCCACTTTCCACGTCAATGACCACATCGATCTGTTCCTGGACGTGCTGGCCGGCACGTCCCACCAGGACAGCTACAACACGTCCCTGAAATGGCTGAACTGCGAGAAGCTCAACGGCGATTGCACGCCCACGCCGTTCTACAACCAGGCCACCGGCCAGGTCGAACAGTGGGAGCGCAACTACTTCACGCTCGAGGAAAACGGCGGCCTGAAACCCGGCGAGATCCGCAACATCAACAACACGCTGTCGCTGACCACCGGCATGAAGGGCAGTTTCGGCCAGGACGACCAGTGGGATTACGAGGCCTCGTTCGGCCATTCGCAAAACCAGCTCAAGAGCAAATGGCCGGCGCTGGTCGCGGCCAAGGCGCAGGCCCTGTACCTGGGACCGTCGCTGGGTGTCGATCCGGACAGTGGCTACCAGATCTACAACGCGCCGCTCAGCCGCTTCTACACGCCGCTGACCGTGGCGCAGTTCCGTTCCATCACCCAGGACTCGATCGACCGGGACAAGAGCCGCTCCGAGGACTGGTCCGTCACCCTCAGCAACACCGAACTGTTCCATCTGCCGGCAGGTCCGGTCGGTTTCGCCGCCGTGGCCGAATACGGCAACCAGTATTTCGGACTGAAGGCCGATCCGCTCTCGCTCGACGGCAGCTATTACGGCCTGCATAACGCCGTGGCGGTCGGTTCGCGCGACCATTCCGGGCTCGGTGCGGAATTCAGCGTGCCCGTGTTCTCGCAGCTCATGCTCACCGCTGCGGGCCGCTACGACAGATACGAATATGGCGCCAACGCGTCGGGCAAGGCCACCTATGCGCTCGGCTTCGAATACCGCCCTTTCAAGACATTGTTGCTGCGCGGTTCGCTGGGCACGGGCTTTCGCGCGCCCGATCTTTCCTATCTCTATGCCGGCGACAGCGGCTCCAGTTCCAGCGGAACGGACTATTACCAGTGCCGCCTCGATGAACCGGACACCGGCCCGGACTACTACGACAATTGCAGCAACGGCGACGTCGACTTCAACGGGCGCAGCCACGGCAGCACCGCGCTGAAGGACGAAACCAGCAAATCCCTGACCTACGGCTTCGTGTACTCGCCGACCCCGAACCTGGACTTCACCGCCGACTACTACAACATCCGGGTGAACAACGAGGTCGAATACCAGGACAGCGACAAGGTCCTGCGCGAGGAGGCGGATTGCCGTCTCGGCGTGGACGCCAACGGCGCCCCGGTGGACGGCAATTCGTCGTTCTGCCAGCAGGTCGAGAGCCAGGTCGTGCGCAATTCGCCGACCGCTGGCTACAACCCGAACGGCATCACCTCGGTGCTGGTGCTTCCGATCAACGCCGCCACGGACCACACCTCGGGCGTCGACTTCGACACGCGCTACCGCCTGACCACCGAGAGGTTCGGCAAGTTCGATTTCCACGTCGGCGCGACCTACGTGATCATGCACCGGACGCGGCTCTCGCCCGACTCGCCGGTCGACAACGAAATGACCGACATCTACTACTACCTGATCCCGCGTACCAAGGCGAACGCCTCGGTGACGTGGACCTTCCGCGATTTCACCACCACGCTCTACGGCTCGCGCATGGGCGGCATACCGAACTATGACGGCACCCTTCGCCTCGCGCCGAGCTTCAACTACAACGCGACATTCAGCTACAACATCACGAAGAACTTCAACCTGTCGCTGGCCATCGATAACCTGTTCGACACCAAGCCGCGGCGCGATCCCACCTGGACCAGCTACCCGTATTACTACATTCCCTGGAACAACCCGATCGGCCGCGCCTTCTTTCTCGAAGCGAACATGAAGCTCGGTGGCAGCCATAGTGAGTGAAGCGGAGTTTCCACGAGGCGCCATGCACGGCATCTCGACCGGACCACTCATGAAATCCGCGCGCGCCGTTCTCTGGATCGCATGCCTGCTGGCGTGTCCCTTGAGCGAGGCGGCGGAAGCGCCGCGCACTTTCCGGTTTGACGATCTGCAAAAGATCGTCTCGCTCGGCGATCCGCAGATTTCCCCGGACGGAAAAGACATCGCCGTGATCGTGTCCACGCCGGATTGGGCGACCAACAAAGCGAGGAAGGAAATCGATCTGGTGGCCGTGGCGAACGGCGCGCGCCGCACGTTCGTCAGCCATCGCGAAAGCCTGTCTTCGCCACGCTGGTCGCCCGACGGCACGCGTCTGGCGTTTCTCGCAAAGGACCCGTCGAGCAAGCAAACCCAGGTCTTCGTGCTGCCGAGGAACGGCGGCAGCGCACGGCGCGCGACCGACAACAAGCAGGGCGTGGACGATTATTCCTGGAGCCCGGACGGCCAAAGCATCGCGTTCGTTGCACAGGATCCGCCGCTCAACGCGGCGGCGATCAAGGCGCACAACAAGGCGTTCCGGGTCACCAACGGCCATTACTTGCTGACCAGGGAAGTGGCGCCCTGGCAGCTATGGATTGCGCCGGCGGAAGGCGGAACGCCCAAGCGTCTGACCAGGGGAGAATTCAGCCTGGGCACCGATGAGGGCGGCACGACAACGCCAGCCTGGAGCCGCGATGGCAAGCGCATTGCGTTCACCCGGTATCCCGGCGTGCATTGGGCGTCGATGTTTCGCTCCGTCATCGCCGAAGTGGATGTCGCCAGCGGCGAAATGCAGACACTGGTTCCCGCGGAAGCCGCCGAACATCTTGAATTTGCGCCGACGGGCGATGCTTATGCGTTCTCGCGCACGAGAAACGGCGACCATAACAACGGAAATGCCGTGTATGTGAGCGTGGGAGGCAAGACCTCCGATCCGACGGCGGCGATGGCGCGTCACTTCAGCACTTACGCCTGGATGCCGGACGGACGGTCGCTGATTACCGCCGGCGCGCTGGGCACGCACACGGTGCTATGGGAGCAACCGCTTTCAGGAAAAGCCAGGCTGCTCGATCTCGGCGATGTGGAGGCCAACAACGGCCTGGGCGTCACGACGAGCAACGACACGACCAGCATGAGTGTTTCCCGGATGGGCTCCATTGCCTTCATCGGCAGCACAGCCAAGCATCCCAGCGAGCTGTACGTTCTGGATTCCACCCGCGCCAGGCCACGCCGGCTCACCGACGTGAACGCTTTCATCGACCAGCTCGATCTGGGCCGCACGCAGTCCATCGAATGGGATGGCCCGGACGGTTTCCGCGAAGACGGCGTACTGGTCTATCCGGTCGGTTACGAGCCGGGGCGCAAGTATCCGCTGGTGCTGCTGATCCACGGCGGCCCCACGATCGCTTCCAACGCGGGATTCCAGCAGCTCGCGCAGCTTTTCGCCGCCGCCGGCTTTCTGGTGTTCCAGCCGAATTATCGCGGCAGCCCCAACCTGGGCGACGCCTACGAACACGCCATCTACCGCAATACCGGCGACGGGCCGGGCAAGGACGTGATGGCGGGCCTCGCTGCCGTGGAGAAGCTCGGCATGGTGGACGAAAGCCGCATCGGCGTGTCCGGCTGGTCCTACGGCGGCTTCATGACTGCGTGGCTCACCAGCCACTACGACGTGTGGAAGGCTGCCGTCGCCGGCGCCCCGGTCACCGACTGGCTGATGGATTACAGCATCTCCTATTACCAGGAGGGCGATTCCTTTCTGTTCGGCTCGTCGCCTTGGACGGATGAAGGCTGGGAGATCGCGCGCGCGCAGTCGCCGATCACCTACGTGCGCAGCGTCAAGGCGCCGACCCTGATCCTGAGCGACGTGATGGACACGAACGTGCCGATCGTGAATGCCGAGGAGTGGTACCACGGGCTGCGCGACAACGGCGTCCCGGTCGAGTTCTACGCTTATCCCGAAACATCGCACCTGCCCCACGACATCGTGCAGATGACCGACATGTACCGGCGCTGGTTGGGATGGATGGAAAAGTATCTCAAGTGACGCGCGAACCTGGCCAGGGCGCGAGCGTCGCGCCGAGGCTCAGACGTTGAAGCGGAAGTGCAGCACGTCGCCTTCCCTGACCAGATAGTCCTTGCCTTCGAGACGCAGGCGTCCGACTTCCTTGGCACCGCCCTCCCCCTTGTACTTGATGAAGTCGTCGAACGAAATCGTCTCGGCGCGGATGAAGCCACGCTCGAAATCGGTGTGGATCACGCCAGCCGCCTGCGGCGCGGTGGAACCGCTCCTGACCTGCCACGCGCGCACTTCCTTCACGCCAGCGGTGAAATAGGTCTGCAGGTCGAGCAGCTTGTAGCCGGCGCGGATCACCCGGTTCAGGCCAGGCTCGTCCAGCCCCATGTCCTTCAGGAATTCGTCGCGGTCGGCGTCTTCCAGTTGCGCCATTTCCTCTTCGATCGATGCGCACACCGGCACGACTTCCGCGCCCTCGGTGGCCGCGCGGGCGCGTACTGCATCGAGCAGCGGATTGTTCTCGAAGCCGTCGTCGCTGACGTTGGCGATGTACATCAGCGGCTTGAGCGTGAGCAGGAACATGTCGCGCACCAGCGCCTTCTCCTCGGCATCGAGGCCGATCGAACGCGCCGAGCGGCCGTCGTTGAGCGCAGCGAACAATTTCTGCAACACCGGCTTCTTGGCCAGTGCTTCCTTGTCGTTCGCCTTGGCCGCGCGCTCGGCCTTGTTCAGCGCCTTCTCCACCGATTCCAGATCGGCCAGCGCCAGCTCGGTGTCGATCGTCTCGATGTCGGAGATCGGATCGACCTTGCCGGCGACATGGATCACGTCGCCCTCGAAACAGCGCACCACGTGGGCGATCGCGTCGACCTCGCGGATGTGCGCCAGGAACTTGTTGCCGAGGCCCTCGCCTTTCGATGCACCGGCGACGAGGCCGGCGATGTCGACGAATTCCATCGTGGTCGGGATGATCTTCTGCGGCTTCACGACCTCCGCCAGCTGGCTCAGCCGCGGATCGGGCACCGGCACGATGCCGACGTTCGGCTCGATCGTGCAGAACGGAAAGTTCGCCGCCGCGATGCCGGCTTTCGTCAGCGCGTTGAACAGGGTGGACTTGCCGACGTTAGGCAGGCCGACGATGCCGCATTTGATGCCCATGATGATTCCGGTGGGGAAACGCGGGTGGAGTTCTGCCGATCGAACGATCGGCCTGCAACCGCGCTTGCCGCATGAATGGTGGTGTTACCTGGTTTTGCCGTCTTCTGTCGTATGCAACTGCTGCATCGCCTTGTCGAACTGGCCGTCGACCGCCAGCGGCAGCACGTCCAGCGCTCGCGCGATGCCGCCGAGTATCGCGTCCTCGTCCTGCGCCGACGGCCGTCCCAGTACCCACGGCGTCACCTGGTCGCGATGGCCGGGATGGCCGATGCCCACGCGCAGGCGATGAAACTTGCCGTGGCCCAGGTGCGTGATCGTGTCGCGCAGGCCGTTCTGGCCGCCGTGGCCACCGTCGAATTTCATCCGCACGGTACCGGCGGGAAGATCCAGATCGTCGTGCGCGACCAGGCACTGTTCGGGCTCGATCTTGTAATAGCGCAGCGCCGATGCCACGGCGATGCCGCTCTTGTTCATGAAGGTGGCGGGCTTCAACAGCCATACCTGCCGGCCGCCGATGCGCACCTTGCAGGTTTCGCCGTGCAGCTTGCCGTCGAAACCGAAGCGCTCGCCCTGACCACCGGCGAGAGCGTCCACAAACCAGAACCCGGCGTTGTGCCGGGTTCGGAGATATTCGGCACCGGGGTTGCCCAGTCCGACGATGAGTTGCAGCGCAGCCATGAGCAGCCAGCCATGCGAGTCCCGCGCCCGATGCGGGCGCGGGACAGCATGACTTACTTCTTGTCTGCAGGCTTGGCGGCGGCCTTGGCGGGCTTGGCGGCAGCAGCCTTGTTGGCCTCGGCCTCGGCCTCGGCAGCGGCGTCTTCCGCGGCGTCCGCGGCGCTTTCCTTGACCACGTTCACCGTGACCACCGGGATGTTGTGCGCCTCACCCAGCGCCAACGCGGGCAACTCGACGTTCGCCGGCAGCTTCAGGTCGGACAGGTGGATGATGTCGCCAGCCTGCAGCGCACCCAGGTCCAGGTCGATGAACTCGGGCAAGTCCCGCGGCAGGCAGAGGATTTCCACCTCGGTCAGGTTGTGCGAGATCACCACGCCGGAGGTCTTGCCCGCGACCGAGGTTTCCTGGTTGAGGAAGTGCAGCGGCACGTTCACGCGGACCTTCGCGTTCTCGTCGATGCGCAGGAAATCCATGTGCATCATCAACTGCTTGAACGGATGCTTCTGCCAGTCGCGCACCAGCACCTTCTGCACCTTGCCATCGACGTTCAGGTCGAGCACCGAGGAGAAGAACCACTCGTGCTTGGCGGCGAGCAGGATGGTGTTGTGCTCGATCTGGATGCTCTCCGGAGCCTGGTCACCGCCGTACACGACGGCCGGCACGTAAGCGGCACGACGCAGGCGGCGGCTCGCACCTTTCCCCTCGTCCTTGCGGCTTTGCGCCTTGATTTCATGAGTCTTGGACATTTCGTTACTACCTTGGTTTTTAAGAACCGCCTCGCGGCGATTGCATGACTTTTCCGCGACCAGAAAAGCCGGTGGTGCCGGACGGCCAGGCCGCCTCGGCGAAAATCAGTGGATCAATCCACGTACAGCGAACTCACCGACTCGCCGAAGGCGATACGGCGAATGGTTTCAGCCAGCAGCTCGGCCACCGAAAGCTGGCGGATCTTGGCGCAGGCCTGCACTTCCACGCTCAACGGCAAGGTGTTGGTGACCACCAGCTGGTCGAGCTGGGAGCCCTCGATGTTGCTGATCGCCGCGCCCGACAGCACCGGGTGCACGCAGTAGGCGACCACCTTGCGCGCGCCGCGCTCCTTCAGGGCTGCAGCTGCCGCGCAGAGCGTGCCGGCGGTGTCGACGATGTCGTCGACCATCACGCAGGTCTTGCCTTCCACGTCACCGATGATGTTCATCACGGTCGAAACATTCGCCCGCGGGCGACGCTTGTCGATGATCGCCAGGTCGGCATCGTCCAGCCGCTTGGCGATCGCCCGGGCGCGCACCACGCCACCCACGTCGGGGCTGACCACGATCAAGTCGTCCATGCTGTGGTTGCGCCAGATGTCGGCCAGCAGCACCGGCGAGGCATACACGTTGTCGACCGGAATATCGAAAAAGCCCTGGATCTGGTCGGCATGCAGATCCACCGTCAGCACCCGGTCCACGCCCGCGGCGCCGATCATGCGGGCAGCCAGCTTGGCGGTGATCGGCACGCGCGCGGAGCGCGGCCGCCGGTCCTGTCGCGCGTAACCGAAATACGGGATGACCGCGGTGACGCTGGCAGCCGACGCCCGCTTCAGCGCATCGGTGAGCGCCAGCAGCTCGAACAGGTTGACCGCGCTCGGCGCGCCGGTCGGCTGCAGCACGAACACTTCCTGCCTGCGTACGTTCTCCTCGATCTCGATCTGCACCTCGCCGTCGCTGAAGGTGCCGACCAGTGCCTTGCCCAGCGGAACGCCCAGGCGATGGGCGACATCCTCGGCCAATGCACGATGTGCGTTGCCGGTAAACAGCATCATCGGGGTGGACGTGTCCACGTGAGCTACCTCGAAACCTTGGCCATCATGAAATGGCTGGGGCGGCAGGATTCGAACCTGCGTATGCGGGAATCAAAATCCCGTGCCTTAACCAGCTTGGCGACGCCCCAGTATGTGTGTGTTCGCTCGTAACCTGTCTCTGTCGACCGCCGCGCCGCGGCGGTCAGTTGGTGCGTATTGCCCGATCCGCGTCCCGGTGGCGCGCCAGTGCTTCCTGCAGCGGTGAAACCTCGACACCTGTAGCCACCCGCGCCGTGAAGGCCGCCGGACATTGCGCCGCCACAGCGCATGCCCGAAGAAGCGAGCCGGTTTCGAGAAACACGCAACCGCCGCTGCCGGAAAGTCGCGCCTGGCCGAAACCTCCGAGCCAGTCGATGGCAGCAGCCACCCGGGGGTGACGCGCGCGCGCGGCCGGCGTGAAGGCATTTTCCGTGGTTTCACCGGAAACAAAGGATGAAATTGTCGCCCGCGGAGCATTTCGTGTCAATTCAGGCGCTTGAAAAAGCGCAGCGGTCGGCACCGGCTCGTGCGGGTCCAGCACGACGTAGTGGCGCGGCGGCAAGGCCAGCGGCGTGAGCTTTTCGCCGATGCCTTCGGCCCAGGCGGAACGTCCGCGCACGAACACCGGCACGTCGGCGCCGAGCTGGCGGCCCAGTTCAGCCAGCGCATCGTCGTCCAGATGCAGCTGCCAAAGCAGGTTCAGCGCCACCAGCACGGTCGCTGCGTCGGAACTGCCGCCGCCCAGCCCGCCGCCCATCGGGATGCGCTTGTTCACCTCGATATCCACGCCAGGCGGGACCCCGGCTCGCTCGATATCCACGCCGACAGCCGCGCCTGCATGCTGACGCAGCAATTGCGCCGCGCGCACCACCAGGTCGCCGTGCGCGGGGACGCCGGACACGTCATTGAGCCGCCGGATCTCGCCGTCATCGCGCAAACGCAGGCGGATCTCGTCGCCCCAGTCGAGCAGGCGGAACACCGTCTGCAGCTCGTGGTAGCCATCGGGTCGGCGACCGGTGATGCGCAGGAACAGGTTCAGTTTGGCCGGCGCCGGCCATACCGTCCATCCGCCGCGCGCCGGCGCGGGCAGCGGCCGGCTCATGAATACGCGCAGGTGATCGGGAAAGCCGTTCTCGCGATCGCGGTCGCGTGCATAGGCGAACGCGGGATCGTTCTTGTCGACCACCGCGAAGCCGTGCTTCGCATAGAACGGCGCGTTCCAGCGCACGTCGGCCAGCGTGCCCAGGTCGATGCGCCGATAACCGGCCGCGCGCGCCCATTCGCAGGCATGCTCCAGCAGCGCCGCACCGATGCCGCGCTGGCCATGAGCCGGCAGCACGTCGATGTCGGCGATGCCGATCACGCCGCCGCCCGCGTCGGTGTCCAGCCAGACAAACCCGACCAGCTCGCGCACCTCGTCCAGGGCCACCCAGACCAGACCGCGACTGATCGCCAGCTGCAGCAGCTCCGGCGGAATCGACATCGCCGAGTAGCTCGCCCAGGCCGGATGGCCGCGAAACAGCTGCACGGCCGCGCGCTCGATCGCGCACAAGGCATCGACCTGGCTCGGGTCCGCACGTTCGATGAGGAATGCCATCGTGATCCCGGTAGTGCGACGACCGCGCCGCCGCGAGGGCGCAAAGCCTAACCCAACCGCTGCGACGGCGGGCTTACTGGAACTGCCAGGATTCGATCGACAGCTTCACCTTGTACGGCGGCCGTTCGGCGTACACCTTCGTCGGCAGCGGCGGCGTCCTGGCGATGTCCCACTCGCGGTAGTCGACCGTCCATTCGTCCTGCTGCAGCAGCGAGGGCAGCCGATCCGCGCCGAAATCCAGTTCGGCCGGACCGCTGTCGGCACGCAGGCCAAGCACCCAGGCGCGCAGGTCGCGCAACGGCACTTCCCAGCCCAGCGCCTTGCGCATCAGCGCCTCGGCATCCGTCCCGCGCATCGGCCCCGGCTCCAGCCCTTCCAGCAGGGCGCCGCCGGCGTCGCCGCTCAACCGGAAACTCTTGCCGGTGATCGGCGCGCGCAGCACGAATTCGTAGCGGTCGCCGTTCTGCGTCCAGCTGAAGCTGCCGCTGCCGCCGTCCTTGCCGTCGGAAACACCAAGGCGGCCCTGCAGTACCCAATGATCCGCGTGGGCCAGTGTTTTTTCGCGCGCCCGTTGAGCGTCGAGCAGTCCAGCATCGCCCTTCATGCGCACCGGCGCCACGCAGGCGGCGAGCAGCAGCGGCAACGCCGCCGCGAAA
>Ga0207664_10003336_pt1 | contig 10674 bp, 8 predicted proteins | sample LARL83metaG_FD_184349 | JGI IMG/M metagenome (GOLD analysis project Ga0207664, IMG submission 184349) | Corn, switchgrass and miscanthus rhizosphere microbial communities from Kellogg Biological Station, Michigan, USA - LAR L8-3 metaG... | ecosystem: Host-associated > Plants > Roots >...
CAGCCCGCGACGTCGGCTGACCACGGCCGCCAATACCCGTCAGGGGAAGACCAGCGGAAACGCTATTCACGGCGTGCGCAATGAATGTCCCAATTCAGTAACCGGCTTGCCGGCACCGTTGCGCATCCTGTGCCACCTGATGGCGTCCGTCAGGCGGCAGCTTGCTGGGCGGTGTTGTCCTGGATGAACCGGGCGGCCCGGTTGAGGGCGGCGTCGCCTTCGTCGAGGAGGGCGGCGAATGCCTGGAAGACGTGCGGGACACCGGGGGTGATGTCCAGGGTGACGGCCACGTCGTCGGCCGCGGCCTTGGCCGCGAGACGGGTGGCGTCGTCGAGGAGTACCTCGTGTGATCCGGCCTGGATCAGCAGCGGCGGGAGTCCGGACAGGTCGGCGAAGATGGGGCTGACCAGGGGGTCGGCTGGGTCTGTGCCGGCCAGGTAGTCCGCGGCCCGGGTGCGGATGGCCGAGGCGCTGATGGCCGGGTCGGCGTGCGCCTTGCCGGCGTAGCTGGCGCCGGTCACGGTGAGGTCGGTCATCGGGGACAGCAGCAGGGCTGCCGCGGGCCTCGGCAGGCGCTCCGCCTTGCCGGCGATGAGGAGTTCGATGGCGAGGTTGCCGCCGGCCGACTCGCCCGCCACGACAACGTGACCGGCGCCGCCGGCCTGCCCGGCCAGGGCGCGGTAGGCGGCCGTGACGTCCTGCAGCGCGGCGGGGTAGGGGTGCTCGGGCGCGAGCCGGTAGTCGACCGACACTGCCCGCATGCCCGTCTTGCGGGCCAGGCTGGACGCTAGCCCCACGGATCCTCGTGCGGAGCCGAGCGCGAAGCCGCCGCCGTGAATGTGGAAGATAGTGCCGCGCGGCTCGATGCCGACGATGTCGATGAAGATCGCGGGGATGCCGCCCAGGTCTCCGGGCGTCGCGCGGACGTCTTCCGGCAGGGGTTGCGAAGTGAGCATCTGATCGAGGAGGCGGCGCTGGGCGGCGACGTCCCCGCCCAGATCGAACGGGGCGTTGCGGAGGATCTGGTCGACCATGTCGCGCTGCTGGGTGGTCATTGCCGTTCCTTTCATCGTGGCGGGGCGGGTGCCCCTGCGGCCGGGCCGGGTACCCAGATTTAGATTATTCTTAATTTAATTACTGTCAAGCTAGTTAGCTCTATGCTAGATTGTGAGGGTGACCGGGAACGGGAGGTGGCGTGGCTGATCTGCGGCAGGTTTTCGATGACCTGGTGAGGTTCGAGACGATCCTGTGGGGCACGATCGACGCGCGGCTGCAGCAGGAGTGCGGCATCGGACTCGCGAGCCTGAACGGCATGCTCGTCATCGACGCGACGCCGCTGTGCCGGGTCCAGGACATCGCCCGGGCAGTTGCGATCACCGTGGGAGGCGCCAGCCAGGCCGTCGACCGTCTCGAATCCGCCGGCCTGTGCGCCCGCCGGGCCAACCCCTCGGACCGGCGCTCATCGATCGTGGAGCTAACCTCCGAGGGCAGAGAACTCCTGGGCACCGCCGCCCCCATCTTCGACAGGGAGCTCGACCGCCTGCTGCGAGCCCCACTGCCCGGTGCCGCCCTCACGCACCTAGCCGATGCCCTCAGCACGCTCCGCCAGTCCGCGGCCACCCAGTCAGGCAGCCCCGTGGGCGACGAGGCCCCGAAGCGGGGCTAGGCATCGCGGCGGGTGGACCGCTACTGGGAGAGGGTTCCGCAGTCGATGCTGAAGCCCGATCCCGGCAACCTGGTGACCAACGCCCAATGGGACCTGCTGACCGGCGAACCGGGCGGGGTCGGCTAACCGTTCAGGTAGGTGAGGACCGCAAGCACCCGCCGGTTGTCGTCCTCGGCGGGGAGCAGGCCAAGCTTGAGGAAGATCCGGTTGATGTGCTTGCTCACCGCCTTCTCCGTGATCACCAGCCGAGCCGCGATGCCGGCGTTGGCGCGGCCCTCGGCCATGAGCGCGAGCACCTCGCGTTCGCGCTGGGTGAGCTGGCGCAGCGGTTCGCTCCGCGCGTGGCGGGAGAGCAGTTGCGAAACGACTTCGGGGTCCATCGCCGTCCCGCCCCGCGCGACGGTATTCACCGCTTCGACGAAGCGGTCCAGGTCGGAGACCCGGTCCTTCAGCAGGTAGCCGAGGGCCCCATGCCCCTGAGCCAGCAGCTCCTTCGCGTAAAGCGGCTCCACATGCTGTGACAGCACGAGCACAGGCAGGCCCGGCAACTGCTCCCGCGCGGTGATCGCCACGCGTAGTCCCTCGTCGGTGTAACTCGGTGGGAGGCGCACGTCGATGACCGCCACGTCGGGTTTATGCGCGAGCAGGGCACGCAGCAGCGACGGGGCATTGTCCGTAGCCTCGACCACCTCCATGCCGTAGGCGGTCAGCAGCCGGACAAGCCCGTCCCGCAGCAGGGTCAGGTCCTCGCCGATGACAACTCGCACGGCAGCTCCATCGTCACCACGGTTGGTCCGCCGGACGGGCTCGTCACGGCGGTGATGCCATCGAACACGGCCAGGCGGCGGTCGATGCCGCGCAGACCGCCTTCCGGCCCGGGAACGGCACCGCCGACACCGTTGTCGCCCACCACCGCGCTGAGCTTGCCATGATGATGCTGCACCTGCACCCAGGCCTGGCTGGCGGAACTGTGCTTGACCACATTCGCCAATGCCTCTGCTATGGCGAAGTAAACAGCGGCCTCTACCGGCGCCGCCGCGCGTCCCGGCAGGTCGACATGGACGTCGACGTGGACCGGCACAGTCAAGGCCAGCGCCTTGACGGCCCCCTCGAGACCTCGCTCCGCGAGCACCGGCGGATGTATACCGCGGACCAGCCCGCGTAGCTCCGATAGAGCCTGGCCGCTGGACATGCGCGCCTCGGCGAGTAGCGATAGCGCCGCGTCTGGGTCATCCTTGAGCAACCGCTCGGCGAGGCCGATGTTGAGGCCAAGCGAGACGAGACGGGATTGCGCGCCGTCGTGCAGGTCGCGTTCGATCCGGCGGAGTTCGGCGGCGGAGGCGCCTACCGCGTCGGAACGCGACTCGGCGAGTTCGCTGACCCGCTCCGCCAGCTCCTGCCGGGTCGGTCCGAGCAGCGCCTGCGTGAACAGGGCGTGACCACGGAGGATCCGCGGGCTCGCGGACAGCCCGATGGCCAGGGAAGCGACGCCGATCGGCATCGCCAGTGCCCAGTACAGCTCGTGGCTAGCGGAGAAGATCCACACGCATGGCGCGACGAGCACGCCCTCGACGCCGTTGAGGATCAGGCACACGGGCAGGAGGCCGAGAAACACGGTGACCGGCATGTTGATCAGTGACCAGAGCAGATCCCGCCAGGTCGCCGGGTCGCCCAGCAGCCACTTGCACAGCCGCACGCGCCCGCGCAGGCCGCTGGTGGTCCCGGCAGGGGGCCTGCGGCGGTACGGGCTGGCGATCCGTACTCCCGACCACTCCCATGCCCAGCGTCGCTGCTGCTCCGCCAGCCCGCGCACCCCGAACAGCGGGGTCGGTGCCGCCAGGAACCCGATACCGATCGCCAGGTAGGCGATCGAAGCGACGGAGAGTGCGAACAACAGGATGCCGACCTGCGCCGTAGCGGCCTTGAGCAGGCCGCGACCGCAGTCCAGTAGCGTCTGCCGCGCCCTTCGCTCAAGCCCGCCTAGCATCGTCAACCTTCCTGCGACTCCCCTGATGGCGGAATCTCGCCCGCTTTCATTGTGGCCGGCGCCGCTGGCAACTGTCGGGGGTGTTATGTCCACCTGATCTGGGGTGTTGAGCCTCCCGACAATGAGGCGGCCCGCGGAAAGACTTTTCGCTAGAACGGCTCGCCACCCGGGCGGCGGCGAGAACTCCACTTCCCCGGGGACGGGTCTCCGATCCGTTCTCAGAGAGATAGGGCAAATGAAGCGAGGAAACGCCTCAACGGCTGAGGCGCTGCGACTGGACTCGGTAAGCAAGGTGTACCTGTCGAGCCGGGTACCGGTAGCAGCGCTCAAGGGCGTCAGCCTGTCACTGCCCCCCGGCACTTTTACCGCCGTCATGGGACCGTCCGGCTCCGGGAAGAGCACGCTGCTGCACTGCGCCTCCGGGCTTGACGAGCCGACCAGCGGCAAGGTGTACGTCGCTGGGGACGAGATGAAGTTCGGCAGTGAAGCCGAGCTGACCAAGTTCCGGCGCGGGCGGGTCGGCTTCGTCTTCCAGCAGTACAACCTGCTGCCTGCGCTGACCGTCCGGCAGAACATCACGCTGCCGCTCCGGCTTGCCGGCGCGCGCCTGGACAAGGAGAGGTTCAGGACTGTCGTCGAGCGGGTTGGGCTCGCCGGCCGGCTGAGCCACAGGCCATCGGACTTGTCCGGGGGCGAGCAGCAGCGCACCGCGATCGCCCGTGCCCTCGTCACCTGGCCCGCGATCCTCTTCGCAGATGAGCCGACGGGCGCGCTCGACGCCCGTAACGCAAGGGAGGTCCTCCTCCTGTTCGAAGAGGCGGTGCGGACGTTCGGCCAGACGATCGTCATGGTCACACACGACCCCGCGGCGGCCGCGTCGGCCAGTTCCGTGCTCTTCCTCTCTGACGGGCGGATCGTCGACAAAATGGAACGGCCGACGGCCGCCACGATCGCCGAGCGGATGACCCGTCTCGGCGGCGAAGCGTCACTGACCGCCGCTGCGGAGGTGTGACGATGCTCTCGATCGCCCTGAGCTCGCTGCGCTTCCGGGCCGGCATCTTCGTCGCGAGCTTCATCAACGTCTTCCTCGGCGCCGCGATCCTCATGTCCTTCGCGTCGCTGCTCGACTCGGCCGGAAGCCCCGCGGTGTCCCGGGCCGACAAGAACACCCTCACCACGATGGCACTGGTGATCGGCGGCTGGGGCCTGCTCATCGTCGCCTTCGGCGTCGCCGCCACCTCGACCCTGTCGGTACGGCAGCGCGATACCGAGATCGCGCTGCTCAAGTCCGCCGGCGCAACCCCGCGGCAGCTCGGGCGGATGATCATCAGCGAGGTGACGGTCATCTCGGTCGCCGCGGCCATCGTCGCCATTCCGGTGGCGTTCTTTACCGGGCGGGCCTGCCTAGCAGCGCTGCGAGCTACCAATCAGGTCGCCGGTGGTGGCGCCTACCACTTCGGCGTCTTCGCGCTCACCGTCGGACTCGGTGACACGGTGTTCGCCGCCTCTATCGCGGCGTACGCCGCCGCCCGTCGCGCTGCCTCGCTCAGCACCAGGGACGCGCTTGCCGTGGCCGCGGCGGGCGAACGGCGGATAAGCCGGAAACGGATCGTCTTCGCCTGCCTCTTCCTGCTCGCGGGAATCGACTGCGGCGTGCTGACCGCCACGGTCTTCAACGACCGGGGGTTCGTCACGATGTCGCTGGCCGGCGAGGCGTGTATCCAAACCTCGATCGGGCTGGCGCTGTTCGCGCCGGCGCTGATGCGCACGGCGGCGTGGCTGCTCGGCCGGCCCTTGCAAATGGTGTCCAGGATCAGCGGCTATCTCGCCGGTACTAATGTCAGGCAGCGGCCGGACCAGGCGACGAACGTGCTTATGCCGATTGTCGTATTCGTGGGCTTGGCGGCGGGATCCCTGTACCTGCAGAGCGTCTTCAACAACGCCAACGCCGCGTCCCGCATCGCCGAAAGCGCCGACGGCAAAGGCGTCGAGACCCTGAACTTCATCATCGTCGCGATGATCGCCGTCTTCGCCGCGGTCGTGCTGATCAACATCGCGGTAGCCACGACGATCCACCGCAGGCGCGAATTCGGCCAGGAGCGGCTCCTGGGGGCGACTCCGGCGCAAGTGCTGTGGATGGTAGGGCTCGAGAGCATCACCACAGCGGTCGCTGGCCTTATCTTCGGTACGGTCGGGGCTCTCGCGGGCGTCGTCCCCTACAGCATCGCCCGCACCCACAGTGCGGCGCCTCACGTGGGCATCGGTATCTACCTCGGCGTGGTCGCCGTGGTCGTCGTCCTGATGGCCGCCGCCAACCTCGGCGCGACACTCCGCGCGATGCGGCGTCCCGCGCTTGACGCCATCGCCGTAACCAGCGTTGCCTAATCCCGGTCAGCGGTAACCTATCTGCCGCCTTTAATATGCCCCCCCAGAATCAATTACGCACCCTTGGGGAATACCTCACAGCATATGTTCCCGCCAGCCTTCCGGGTCGAGCGAGGTTCCGAAATATTTCCGAAACTATTGACGGCCCGGTGCGGGCCGGCCGACACTGTGGCCAGCGGCGGACCTCAGGTGTGCCCGGACCGGGGATCTCCATCAGCGAGGTAATCATGCACTATGGTCGTCAATCACGGTGGATCCCGTCCGCTGGTGCGCAACCGGGGGATGGCGCGGCTGACCGGGCTGCGCACCTGTCGCGCCGGGCGTTTCTCGGCACAGGCGCGGCGGCGGCCGTAGGACTTTCCGTGGGCATGGCTGGACCGGCGAATGCGGCGCCAGCGAGCGTCAGCAAGTCGAGCGGCGAGGTTCCATTCGGACCGGTCATTGTGGACAACCCCGGACCAGGCGCGTCATACGCACGAGCCGTGCGGCTCAGCGGCCCGCAGCCGGAGAGATCAGGGACCTTGCTGGCGACATTCCAGCAGTTCGGGAGCCCGGGGTTCCCGATCTTCCGCAGCGACGACGATGGCCATACCTGGTATCGGCAGAGCAATGTGCCCGATACCAGCGAAGCCGCGGGAGTGTGGCTGCAGCCGTTCCTGTATGAGTTGCCGCGCGCATTCGCCGGCCTCCCTAAGGGCGCGGTGTTGTGTGCCGGCAATTCTCTTGGCAATTTTTCGTCAACGAGTATCGAGCTGTACGCGAGCACTGACCAGGGCATGACCTGGCAATTCCTGAGCACGGTCGCGGAGGGCGGCGCACCCATACCTCAAAACGGCTATACACCCGTGTGGGAGCCGTTCCTGCTACTGCATCGTGACCGGCTCATATGTTACTACTCCGACCAGCGAGACCCGAAGTACGGGCAGAAGCTGGCGCATCAGACCAGCACGGACCTGCGGCACTGGGGCCCGGTCGTCAACGATTCCGTGGGCACGGACTACAGCCAGCGGCCGGGCATGACCACCGTCGCGCAGGTGAATGACAGCATGTGGATTATGACCCACGAGGCCGGCGGTAACTCGGGCGACAATTTCTATGCGGTGCACTATAAGATGGCTCGGGATCCGGAGTCATTCGGCCCGGCCGCTGAGCACGTGCTCCACGACCAGAACGGTTACATCCCCTCAGCCGCCCCGGTCGTATCGTGGTCGGACTCCGGCGGCCCGGCGGGCACCATCGTCGTCACCGCAAACAGCGACCAGGACTTCTTCATCAACCGTGCCCTCGGTGATCCCGACGCGTGGACGCGGCTATCTTCGGCAATGCCAGGAGGCTACAGCCGGTTTACCATCCCGCTGGCCAGCCCGGGATCGTGGCGCCGACCCGGTCTCGTCTTCGTCGTGACCGGCCCGTACTACGGTGATCAAGGCCCGATCCAGGCTGGTCTCGTCCAGCTGTAACTGACGGCGAATGAGGCCTTAGGGGTGGTGCGGTGGCTGATCGTCATGCGGGTGTACCCGCGCTAACTTTGCCGACATGGTCTCATGAGCCTCGGTAGACACGCTCCAGCGTGACCAGTTCGACGTCGGGGCGGGCGTCGGCTTCTTCGGTGAGGCCGGGTGTGAAGCCGGACCTGCTGAATAGCAGCAACCTGGGCGGCATATCCACGCGGGCGCTCGGCAGCAGACCGCGCAGGTGCTCAAGCCTGCGCAGCTGTGCTTGCCCCACCGCCGCGTTCGTCTCCTTAGCCTCGCCGATCGCGAGTATCCGGCTCTTATCGCTTGGCGCCTCGGTCACTACCAGGTCCAGCTCGTGGCCACCTTGATGCTCTCGGCAAGCGATCTCGGTCGGCCGGACGGCGCCCGGTATGGCCCCCAGGGTCTGCTCATCCGCGTGATGCATGCACCACTGGCGGGCCAGCTCCTCGAAATGCGGCCCGAGTATCTTCGCGGACACAGTCGCCGCGCTCCGTTCCCATACGCGGTCAGCGCGGCCCGCGACCAGTTCTGGTTCGTACCGAGCGGTGATCAGCTGGTGCAGCCGAACGATAGGCTCGGCGATCCGGAAGACCGCCCGCTTACCCCGGAGCGCATCATCCAGCTGCTCGATGAGGCCGACGTCTCCCAGGCCGTCGAGCAGGTGCGCGATGGCACTGGCCGGGCGGCCGAGGGCGGCCGCGATCTCAGAGCGGCGGCTCGCGCCCGCGCTGATCGCGCCGAGAGTCGCGGCGTACGAGGTCGGGTCGGTGATCGAGGGTTCTTCGCGGAGCAGCTGCCCGCCTTCGCGGAACATCGCACTCGCAGGATTCAGCAGCCGACGCTGCACCCAACGCCCGAAGTCCGCCAGCGATCGCGGCCCTGCGCCCCCGGACATGTCCTTGTAGGCGGGCGTGCCCCCGGTCAGCGCATGCAGGCGGAACGCGAGTTCGGGGTTATGCGCTACGTCCCAGAACTCTGCCGCCTCCCGGAACCCGAATGGCCGGACGACCAGTTCCAGCCGGGCCCTGCCACGTAGCGGGGCACCGCCGCCGAGCAGTTGCGCCATCGTTGTCAGCGCACTGCCGCACAAGACCATCCGTGTCCTGGTGTGCTGCCGGGCGTTGCCCATAGGGCTAAGCGCCTGCTGCAAGTAGGATGGCAGCGCCGGAGTGGCTGCGACCAGGTAAGGAAACTCGTCGATGATCACTGCGGTGGGACGCTCGGCCCCAAGCAGCAGCATCTCATCGATGGCTTCCCGGTATCCGGTGAACACGACCGGCTGCCGCAGCCCCCGGTAGGCGGCGTAGGCCGCGCCAAGATCCGCAAGGTTCTGCGCCTCGCTCTGCTGCGTGGCCGCGAACATGAAACCGGCGAGCTCCAGAGCCAGCAACTCAAGCAGCAGCGTCTTGCCCTGCCGTCGCCGCCCGTAGACAAGGCCAAGCGTCGCACCCAGTTCATCCGAGGTCGCGAACTCGGTCAGCTCCCCCCATTCGGTCTCCCGATCGAACAACTGCCTCGGCTTGTCAACCACGAACTCCTCCAGGCAACTATGATGACTCCAGCTATCATAGTCAGAGCCACCATAACAGTCGGCGAGATGCGCCGGATCTGGAACGTGCCGATGGCGCCATCGGCACGCCGTCACCCCGGCCCGCTGGCCACATCGGCACGCGAGACAAGAGCCCGGTGGCACCATCGGCACGCTGACGGCTGATGCCGGTACCACGCTGACGGCTGATGCCGGTACCACGCTGACGGCTGATGCCGGTACCACGGTGACGGCTGATGCCGGTACCACGGTGACGGCTGATGCCGGTACCACGGTGACGGCTGATGCCGGTACCACGGTGACGGCTGATGCCGGTACGGCGACACCGGCTGTCGCACCCGGCACGCGTCCTACCGTGGGCCGTGCGCGGGTACCCGGGCTAGACCCGGGTGGGATTCCAGGTCCGCCAGCGCCTGGCCGAGTTCCCGCTGTGTCGTGAGCGCGGCGACATACCTGTCTGGCCGGAGCACGGCGACGTCCCGGCTCCTGGCCGCGAACCAGCCGCGCAGGATATTGTCGGCGTCCTCGATGACGCACAGGCCGGGGCGTCTGCCGTCGCGGCGGGCGTCACCCGCGCGTGATTCGACGATCTTGACCACCCGGGCGCCGAGCAGTTCGACCAGTGCCCGCCCTGCCGTATCGACGCGGGCGAGCGGATCGCAGCCGTAGCCGATGACGGCGAACCAGTCCCCCAGCGCCTCGTCGAGCCGCACCCGCTGACGACGGCCGTTCTCCACCATCGGCTGGATGAACATGGCGCCGGCATCAGGACCGGTGAAGAAGCCGTCGCGGTAACGAGGGCGGGGCTTGAACCGCATCTGGGTGATCCAGTCCGCCGCGCCCGGCACCAGGGAGGCGGCCCGCAGCAGCTGGTCGCGGGCCAGCGCGACCGGCCTATGGGCCGGGCTGAGGACTCGGCCGAGCATGACGGACAGGTCGATCATGGCCTTCGCATGCGGCCTGCGTTCCTGGTCGTAGCTGGCCAGCAGGCCGTGACCGGCCTGGCCGCGGACGATCGCGGCCAGCTTCCAGGCCAGGTTCGCGGCGTCCCGGATGCCGGTGTTCATGCCCTGCCCGGCCCACGGCGGCATCAGGTGGGCCGCGTCGCCGGCCAGGGCCACCCGGCCGGCGACGAAAGTGCGCGCGAGGCGGGCGTGGTGGGTGTAGACGCGGGTCCGGACCACGCCGGCCGAGGCCGGGTCGGGCAGGTGATAGCCGAGCAGTTCGGTGACCTTGGCGGGCGACTCGCCGTCCTCGCCGGGATGCAGCATGAACTCCCAGCGGCGATGCCCGTAGGGCAGGCGCGCGCTCACGTACGGCCGCCGCGGATCGCAGTGCAAGCCGGTCCATGGCGCGTCCACCGGGTCGGCGGCGCAGTCGATGACGACCCATTGCCGCGGCTGGGTGTCGCCGTCGAGGGTGATGCCGAGGTGGTGGCGGATGCCGCTGCGCCCGCCGTCGGCCGCTATCACGTAACCGGCCCGGACCGGATCGCGTCCTGCCAGGTGCAGCGTGACGCCGTCCTCGCCCTGGTCGAGGCCAGTGAGCTCGGTACCGAACCACGTCCGGACATGCGGGAACCGGCCGAGGCCGCGCCGGAGCGCGGCCT
>Ga0207664_10003337_pt1 | contig 10672 bp, 10 predicted proteins | sample LARL83metaG_FD_184349 | JGI IMG/M metagenome (GOLD analysis project Ga0207664, IMG submission 184349) | Corn, switchgrass and miscanthus rhizosphere microbial communities from Kellogg Biological Station, Michigan, USA - LAR L8-3 metaG... | ecosystem: Host-associated > Plants > Roots >...
CACGGCCGTCGTTACGCTTCGGTCGGTAGCCGGGTTTTGACTGTATGCACGTGCAATCTGTGACAATGTGGCGTTAGCACCGCACGTTGCGCTATCCGGCGTGGTCAGCCTGGACAGTGGCGGGAAAGCACCGTGCCAGCCGGGGAGGTCGAATGGTTCACGCGGGCCGCGCCGTGTTCTGGCACGGTTTGCCTCGCGTCCGCGAGTGGGCCGTCTGGTCGCTGTCCCGGCCGCTGATCGTCCTGTGTACCGTCGTGACCTGCGGGTACCTGGCCTGGATCGGCGAGCGCGCGGCCAACTTCCGCTTCGACCTGGCCGACGTCGCGCTGTTCGCCGCGCTGCTCGGCTGCGGCGCCTTCTCGGTGGAGATGGCCCGCCGCGCCAGCGAGTCGGCCGGCGTGGTCAAGGACGTGTACGCGGTCTGGGAGCTGCCGATTGTCTTCCTGCTCCCCGGCATCTACGCGCTGGTCGTCCCGATCTTGCGGGTCACCCTCACCCAGTGGCGGGTCAGGCGGGCGCCGGTCTACCGGCGGGTGTACACCGCGGCCGCGATCGGCATCGCCTACGGGTGCGCGCGCGTCGCCTTCATGGCCGTGCTGCCAGTCGGCTGCCAGCCGCGCGCCTACCTGTGGAGCCACACCGCCATGTGGCTGGTCGCCGCGGGCACCGGCGCGCTGACCCAGTGGGCGATCAACCAGGCGCTCATCCTCGGGGCGTACAAGCTGGAGAACCCGGCGGCGAGGATCAGGGACGAGCTGCTCGCCCGGGAGACCCTGCACAACGACGCGACCGAGCTGTGCGCCGCGCTGCTTGTCGCCGTGGGCATGACGATCAGCGACCTCACCCTGATCGTCGCGCTCCCGCTCGCCACGCTGCTGCAGCGGTCCTTCCGGCACGCGCAGCTGCTCAACGAGGCCCGGGCCGACGCGAAAACGGGATTGCTCAACGCGGCGACCTGGGAGCGGGAGGCGTCGGCGGAGGTCGCCAGGGCGGTCCGCACCCACTCTCCGCTCGCGGTCGCCCTGCTCGACCTGGACCGGTTCAAGCAGATCAACGACACCTACGGCCACCTCGTGGGCGATGACGTGCTGCGCGCCATCGCCCGCCTGATGACCAGCGTGCTGCGCGAGTACGACGTGGCTGGCCGGTTCGGCGGCGAGGAGTTCGTCATGCTCCTGCCGCAGACCCGCGCGCCAGACGCGCTGCGCATCGCCGAGCGGGTGCGCGCGCACGTCGCGCGGCTGCCGATTACCGGGCCGGGCGGTGAGCGCATCAACGTCACCGCCTCGATCGGGGTCGCGGCGCTTGACGCCGGGTCGAGCAAGCAGCTGACGGACCTGCTCGCCGCGGCCGACGCCGCGCTGTACCGGGCGAAGGCGTCAGGCCGGGACCAGGTGCAGATGATCAGCACCAGCCGCGGGCTGAGCGCGGTCCGGCCAGGCGATGGCCTGGACGCGGACGACGGCGGCCTCTGGCAGCGCGCCCTGCGCCAGCCGTCGGCCGCGGAGCTCGGCGGCGATGCCGGGCACCCCGCCCGCGGCCGTCAGCGAGAAGTCGACACGGTCGACAGCGACAGCACCGCGACCACCTCCGCGTTCGCGGTGTGACACTCCGACGCGTCCCCGGTGCGCAGCACCTCTTGCGTCGGATAGGACTCGCACGTCCAGCCGTTGACCGCCACCGGCGCGCCGCCGCCGTTGCCCCGCAGGTCGCCCGCCTTGATCGCGTCCGTGTAGCCCGCCTCCGCCCGGAGCGCGGCCGCGCAGTCCGCCGGCCCCTTGACCACCATGATCACGACCGGCACGTTCACCGCGGTGCGAGTGTGGCCGCAGGTCGTCCCGGTTGCCCCGGGCGCCGGCCCCGAGGAGCAGCCGGCCAGCTGCAGGACGAGCGCCGGCACGCCGAGCACGGCCGCCGGGATCAGCCGCGCCCTTCCGTGACCGTCGCGCGCAGTCGCGCCTTCGCTACCCATCTTGAGTGATCACCTTAACGGTGGCGGCGACTCCGCGTGCGCGGGGCTAGTCGGGCCGGCCGAGCGCCTCCTCGGGGGTCGCGCCCGGGCGGGTCCACTGGGGTGCCGGGCGGCCGGTCGGGCCCCAGGTGGGGTTCCCGTCGACGTCCGAGCGCCAGTACCAGCACGGGTGGTTGCCCGCGGGCCAGCCCTCCGGGGTGTCCTGCCACGCCTCGCCGCGGCCGTAGGGCGTCAGGTCGAGCAGGGCGAACGAGCCGCTGGCCACCTCGGTGCCGCGGCCCGTCGTGGAGTAGGTGAGGAACGCGCGGTCGCCGTCGCGCAGGAAGCTGACGAAGTAACCCATGTCGCCGCCGACCGGCTCGTCCAGGCCGCGGACCGAGTACCAGGGCTGGGTGTAGCCCATGAACTCGGTGAAGGGGGCCACCTCGTCCCACGGGCCCGTGGTCAGGACGGCGAACGAGACGCCGCGGGCGTTGAGGTAGGGCGCCGCGTCCTTCGTGTGCCAGGCCGCGACGGTGCAGCCCTCGCACTGCCCCTGGTGCGGCGCCCCGTCCCACCACATGTGCTTGTAGACCAGGAGCTCGTCGCGGCCCTGGAACAGGTCGGTGAACGGGACCGGGCCGTCCGGCCCGGTGACCTCGACCGTCCCGTCGAACTCCACCATCGGCAGCCGTCGGCGGGCCGCGGCGATGGCGTCGCCCTCACGGGTGTGGGCCTTCTCCCGGATCAGCAGCTGGTCCCGGGCGGCCTGCCAGGTGGCCAGGTCGACCACGGGCGGGCGGCCAGGCAGCGTGGCCGGGTCACTCGTCGTGCTCGTCATGATGTCCTCCACGGTGTCTCGGGGCGGGCAGCATCGCAGGCGTTCTACCCAGTCACCAGAACAGACGCGCGCCCCGGCCCGAACTAATCGCGGCACGATTCCCCGCGGGCGCGGTGAGTTCCGGACCCGCCGCCGGTATGTACGGGCGAGCTCGCCGGAACACCCCGGGCGAACCGTTCACCAAGGGAGAATGCGATGTCAGAGAATCGTGCGCAAGACGCGGCCGCCATCCAGTCCGTGCTGGTTGACTCCTACAAGGCGTGGGAGGCCGGGGACGCCGCCGGCATGGTCGCCGACTACACCGCGGACGCGACCGCCATCCTGCCCGGCTCGCTCCGCGACAGCCGCGACGTGATCAGGGACGGCATGGCGCTGGCCTTCGGGGGGCCGCTCAAGGGCACCTCGACCTACAACAAGCAGCTCAGCCTCCGCTTCCTCGGCGACGACGCCGCGATCGTGATCAGCGAGTCCGGGATCCTGTTCCCTGGCCAGACCGAGGTTCCCGAGGCGGCCAAGGTCAACGCGACCTGGGTCTTCGAGAAGCGAGACGGTCAGTGGCTGATCGCCGCCTATCACAACAGCCCGGTGCTCGCCCCGGCGAGCTAACCACTTCACGGTAACCGGCAGCGACGCGTGAAGCCCCTGGCGAGGCAGGTCTTGACGAGAGACCGGCTTGACGGGGGCTTCACGTCGCTGTCGCGCCTGCTCACAGGATGACCGCGAGCGGGCCGGCTAGAACGCTGCCTGGTTGGCGAGCAGCACGCCGGCGGCGCCTGGCCAGTTGAGCATGGTGACGGTGCCGTTGCGGTAGAGCACCATCGCGCTGTGCGTTTTCATCGAGGGATCGCCGGTGTAGCTGACGGAGCCGAGGACCGTGCTACCCGACGGGCTCGCCCACAAGACGCTCGCCCACCCGGCGCCCATGCACTTGGGCTCCGCCTCGTAAAGCACCTGGGTGAGCCGGTCGCCGGCCAGCGAGATCTTGGCCAGCCCCGGGTACACCACGTCCGAAGGCCCGGCGCAGCCAATCCAGGGGCTGGGCTCGGTCAGCGCGTCGAGCGTGGCGCCGACTGGCGGGGTCTTCGGTAGCTCCGCGCCGCAGACGGCGCTGCGCCCGTCGCCGGTGATGCCGAGGGAATCGCACCAGATCTTGTACCTGCCGGTCGTTGTCGATGCGCCGATCGTCGCGACCACCGGGCTGTCGGCAAACAGGTCGCCGCCCGGGCCAGCCACGTTCACTTCCCTGAGGTACAGGCTGGAATTAGAGCTGACGGAGTTGCGATAGGCGAAGGCGAGGCGCTGCCCGTCCGACGTCCAGGTCAGGTTGGCGTTAGGGTCGGGCAGGCCATTCCCGCCGTAACCGTAAGAGCCCTTGGACGGGTTGGCGCCCGTCCAACTGCGCAGCACCGCCCCGGTGGCGACGGAGTAGACCCTCAGGGTGAACGGGCCGTTGAAGGGGAAGCCGGCGGTGCTCCCAGGCATCTGGTAGAACACGGCGAGCCTGGTGCCGTCAGGGGACAGTGCGATGCCGTTGACGTCGGCACTGCTTGGCAGCGCGAAGTGCAACACGGTCAGTACCTGGACGGGGGTGGCGCCCGGCCTGATCCGCAGGAGGTACCAGGTTCGCGGCTGGAACGGCCACAACATGCCCGATCTCGCGGCCGGCGCGAGCTGGACGGAATCGAGCACGAACGTGCGATCGTCGGCCGCGCCGGTCACGCCGGCGAAGGTGCTGCCCGCCGGCGCGGCGATGGTGGCCAGCCGCCTGCCGGTGAGCGTTTCGCCCACGATCACCGAGTCGGCCTTCGGAGCTTTCACCGGCCCGCTCTGCCCTGGAGAGAAGGCCGGTCTGGCCTCGAAGCCGTTGATGGCGACGAAGTAGCCGGGAAGAGCCTCGGGATCGACCGGGGCGGAGGTCACGGCCGGCCCGGCCGAACGCGACGGGGCCGGGCTCCCGCTGGTCGTCGGCCTAACCCGTGGGGGGCTCTTGACCGCGACCAGAGTGAGGGCGACGGCGACCACCGTCGCGGCGGCAGCCATCGGGATGAGCCAGCGGCCCGCGCCCGCCCAGCGGCGGAAGGCGCGCGCCCGGGCCCGGCGCGCGGCGGGCTGCGTTCGCAAGTCGAGGTCGGGCAGGTCGCGGACCTGGTCGCTGACCGCGCGGCCCGCCGCGCGGAGCTGCTCTTCCACGGTCATGATTCCCCCTTGAGCGTGCGGCCGAGCGCGGCGATTCCCCGGGAGGCGGCCGACTTCACGGTGCCTTCCGCGATACCCATCACCCGCGCCACCTCGCCGACGGGCATGTCCAGGCAGTAGCGCAGCGCCACCGCCTCGCGCTGCCGGTCGGGCAGGCGGCGCAAGGCGGCGAGCACCTCCCGGTGTTCCTCGCCGAGTACCACCCGCGCCTCAGCCGACTCGGCGTCCGGGTCGGCGAGCACGAACTGCCGGTTCCGCGCACGCTTGCGCAGCACCGTGCGGCAGCCGTTGAACACGCTGGAGCGGACGTAGGCCAGGGCGCGCTCGGGGTCGTTCAGCGCCCCCCAGCGGCGGAAGAGCCCGAGGAAGGCGTCTTGGACCACATCCTCGGCCGCCTGCCGGTCCCCCAGCATGATCACCGCGAGGCGGAGCAGGCCGAGCGCGTGCGCCTGGTACAGCGCCGTCACCTGGTCCGCCGGATCGGCGGCCGTGCCCGGCGGCGCCGGCGCGTTCGTGGGTGGGTTCACATCCCTGAGACGCATGCCCCTCCGCCAGGTTGCCTGCCCGCGACCGCTTTCTTGTCCCGACTGTCACTTCCGTTACCGGGTGCATCTTCGGGGCAGATCGGCCGCCGCGTCAACCGAGCGGCCGCGCCTGATCGGCCCGCAATCGTGCGCCCGCGGCGGTTAACCGTCTTGCATATTCATGCAGTGTCGTGCATACTCTCTCATGGAGAAGGAGGCACAGCATGGGTACACGGGTCGCTGTCGCGGGCGCCAGCGGCTACGCGGGCGGGGAGCTCCTCCGCCTGCTGGCCGGGCATCCCCAGCTGGAGATCGCGGCGGTCACCGCCGGCAGCAGCACGGGCAAGCCAGTCACCTCGATCCACCCTAACCTCACCGGCCACCCGGCGTTCGACGGCAAGAACTTCCAGCCCACAGACGCGGCCACCCTCGGCGACGCGGAGCTGATCTTCATGGCGCTGCCGCACGGGGAGTCGGCCGCCCTGGCGGAGCAACTGCCGGACGCGCGGGTCATCGACCTGTCGGCCGACTTCCGGCTCGGCGACGAGGCGGCGTGGCACCAGTTCTACGGGGACGCCCGCTACGCGGGCCGATGGACCTACGGCCTGCCCGAGCTGCCCAGTGCTCCCGGAGAACCGAGCCAGCGGGAGAAGATCAGCGCCGCCCACGCGGTCGCCGCCCCTGGCTGCTACGCCACCACGTCGATTCTCGCGCTCGCGCCGCTGCTCGCGGCCGGCCTCGTCGAGCCCGCCGACATCGTGATCGTGGCCGCCTCCGGCACCTCGGGCGCGGGCCGCACGCTGCGCGCCGACCTGCTCGGCAGCGAGGTGATGGGCTCCATGTCCGCCTACAAGGTGGGCGGCACCCACCGGCACACCCCGGAGATCGAGCAGGCGCTCGGTGAGGTGCTCCCGGAGAAGGGCACGGTGACGCTGTCCTTCACCCCGACGCTCGCCCCCATGCCGCGCGGCATCCTCGCCACGAGCACCGCCAGGCTGACCGGCAAGGCCACCGCGAACGGCGGCGACCCGACCGGCACGCTCCGCGCCGCGTTCGACGCGGCCTACGCGCAAAGCCCGTTCGTCCACCTGCTGCCGGACGGCCAGTGGCCGGCCACCGCGGCGGTGTACGGCTCGAACGGCGCCCACGTCCAGGTCGCGGCCGACACCCGCGCGGGCCGCGCGGTCGTCATCTCGACCACCGACAACCTCGGCAAGGGCGCGGCCGGCCAGGCCGTCCAGATCGCCAACCTCATGCTCGGCCTGCCGGAGACGGCCGGCCTGACCACCCACGGAGTAACCCCATGAGCGAGCTTGCGAGCGAATCAGTAAGCACTGTGCGTCCGCGAATGCGGACTCCGAGCGTCAGCGAGGTGGCCGTATGAGCGTGACCGCACCGCTAGGCTTCCGCGCCGCCGGCGTGGTCGCCGGCCTGAAGAAGTCCGGCGACCGGGACGTCGCGGTCGTCGTCAACGACGGGCCGTCGCGCGCCGCGGCCGCCGTCTTCACCACCAACCGGGTGCACGCCGCCCCGGTCAAGTGGTCCCGTCAGGTGGTCAGCGGCGGCCGGGTCCGCGCGGTGGTGCTCAACTCCGGCGGCGCGAACGCGTGCACGGGGCCGCTCGGCTTCCAGGACACGCACGCCACCGCGGAGCGGCTGGCGGCCGCGCTCGGCGACTCCGCGGGCGAGATCGCGGTCTGCTCGACCGGCCTCATCGGGGAGCGGCTGCCCATGGACCTGCTGCTGCCCGCGGTGGACGCGGCGGTCGCCGAGGCGGACCGGGGCGGCGGCGTGCACGCGGCCGACGCGGTCCGCACCACCGACACGGTCGTCAAGATCGCCTTCCGGCGCAGCGCGGGCCAGGGAGCGAAGTCCGCCGATGACCCTTACACGGTCGGCGGCATGGCCAAGGGCGCGGGCATGCTCGCCCCGGCGCTCGCGACCATGCTCGTCGTGCTGACCACCGACGCCGACCTCACCGCGCAGGAGCTCGACGCGGCGCTGCGCAGCGCCACCGCCTACACCTTCGACCGGCTCGACGCCGACGGCTGCATGTCGACCAATGACACCGTGCTGCTCATGGCGAGCGGCGCGTCCGGCGTCAAGCCGGACAAGAAGGAGTTCACGCGGACGCTCACCGAGGTCTGCGCCGACCTGGCCAGGCAGCTGCAGCGTGACGCCGAGGGCGCGTCGAAGTTCGTCACCGTCGAGGTCGTCGGCGCGGCCAGCGAAGCCGACGCCGTGGCGGTCGGCAAGTCCGTGGCGCGGAACAACCTGCTCAAGTGCGCGCTCGCCGGGTCCGACCCCAACTGGGGCCGGGTGCTGTCCGCGGTGGGCACCACCGACGCGGTCTTCGACCCCGACCGGCTCAACGTGGCGATGAACGGCGTGTGGGTGTGCCGGGCCGGCGCCCCGGGCGACGACCGGTCCAAGGTCAACCTGAGCGGCAAGGAAGTCACCATCACCGTCGACCTGTCGGCCGGGCCGCACAGCGCGGTCATCCTCACCACCGACCTGACCGAGGCGTACGTGCACGAGAACTCGGCGTACTCCACGTGACGATCGTCATACAGCGGGGCAAGGACGCCGCCCGCCGGGCGGCCGCCACCGCCAAGGCGGGCACGCTGATCGAGGCGCTGCCCTGGCTCGACCGGTTCCACGGCCAGACCGTGGTGATCAAGTACGGCGGCCACGCGATGACCGCCGACGAGCTGCGCGCCGGGTTCGCCCAGGACCTGGTCTTCCTCAGGCGCGCCGGCCTGCGGCCGGTGGTGGTGCACGGCGGCGGCCCCCAGGTAACCGGCCACCTGGACCGGCTCGGCATCGAGTCGGTGTTCACCGCGGGGCTGCGGGTCACCACGGAAGACACCATCGACGTGGTCCGGATGGTGCTCAACGGCAAGGTCAACAAGGACATCGTCGGCCTCATCAACCGCCACGGCCCGTACGCGGTCGGCCTGTCCGGCGAGGACGCCAACCTGTTCACCGCCGAGCGCAAGTACGCCGCGGTGGACGGCGCGTTCGTGGACATCGGCCTGGTCGGCGAGATCACCAGCGTCGATCCCGCGATGGTCAACGCGCTGCTCGACGACGGCCGCATCCCCGTCGTGTCGAGCATCGCGCGCGGCGCGGACGGCCCAAACGGCACGGGCACTGTCTACAACGTGAACGCCGACACGGCCGCCGCGGCGCTCGCGGTCGCCCTCGGCGCGGGCAAGCTGGTGGTGCTCACCGACGTGGAGGGCCTCTACCGGGACTGGCCCAACTCCGACGAGGTGATCAGCCAGCTCGACGCCGACGACCTGACGGAACTGCTGCCGGCCCTGTCGGCCGGCATGATCCCCAAGATGGAGGCCTGCCTCACCGCGGTCAAGGGCGGCGTCCCGCAGGCGCACGTGCTCGACGGCCGGCTGAGCCACGCCATCCTGCTCGAGATCTTCACCGACTCCGGCATCGGCACCATGGTGATAGGAGACACCCCGTGAACGACAGCCCAGCCAACGTCGGTACGGCCACCACCGAGGGCGATGCCCTGCGGCAGCGGTTCGAGGCCGCGATGATGGCCAACTACGGCACGCCGCCGCTGGCGCTCGCCCGCGGTGCGGGCTGCCGCGTCTGGGACGCCGACGGCCACCGCTACCTGGACCTGATCGCCGGCATCGCCGTGTCCGCGCTCGGCCACGCGCACCCCGCGATCGTCAGCGCGGTGACGGAGCAGGTCGGCAAGATCGCGCACACCAGCAACCTGTTCGTGCACGAGCCGGGCGTGCTGCTCGCCGAGAAGCTGCGCGGCCTGCTGCACGCCGACGCCCGCGTCTTCTTCTGCAACTCGGGCACCGAGGCCAACGAGGCGGCGCTCAAGGTGGTCCGCCGTAAGCAGGGCAAAGACCGGCCGGTCATCGTCGCGGCCGACCACAGCTTCCACGGCCGCACCATGGGCGCGCTCGCGATCACCGGCAAGGAGTCCATCCGCGCGCCGTTCGAACCGTTCGGCTTCGACGTCCGCTGGGTCGAGTACGGCAACGCGGCGGCGCTGCACGACGCCGTCGACGGCCGGGTCGCGGCGGTCTTCCTCGAGCCGACCCAGGGCGAGGGCGGCGTGATCCCCGCGCCGCCCGGGTACCTCGCCGCCGCCCGGCAGGCCTGCGACGGCGCGGGCGCGCTGCTCGTGCTCGATGAGATTCAGTCCGGCATCGGCCGGACCGGCGCGTGGTTCGCCCACCAGGCCGAGGGCGTCACCCCCGACGTGATGACGCTCGCCAAGGGCCTCGGCGGCGGGCTGCCGATCGGCGCGTGCGTCGGGTTCGGCGAGGCAGGCGCCGCGCTCGTCGCCGGCGATCACGGGTCCACCTTCGGCGGCAACCCGGTCGCCTGCGCCGCGGCGCTCGCGGTACTCGACACCATCGAGCGTGACGACCTGCTCAAGAACGTCAAGGCGGTCGGCGAGACCCTGGTGAACGGCATCGCGGCCATCGACCACCCGCTGCTCGCCGGGGTCCGCGGCAGCGGCCTGTGGCTCGCCGCCGTGCTCAACGAGCCCAAGGCGCCCGCCGTCAACACCGCGGCGCGGGCGGCGGGGTTCCTGGTCAACGCGGTCCAGCCGGACGCGGTCAGGATCGCGCCGCCGCTGATCATCACCCAGGCGGAGGCGTCGGAGTTCGTCGCCGCGCTGCCCGCCATCCTGACGCAGGCCGCCGAGTAGGAAGCAGAACGGAAGCATGGCAAGGCATTTTCTCCGCGACGACGACCTGACCCCAGCCGAGCAGGCCCAGGTGCTGAGCCTGGCCCGGGCCTTGAAGCAGGACCGGTTCGCGGCCCGCCCGCTCGCGGGACCCAAGACCGTCGCGCTGCTCTTCGACAAGCCGAGCCTGCGCACCCGGGTCTCGTTCACCGTCGGGGTCGCCGAGCTCGGCGGCCAGCCGCTTGAGATCGACACCACCAAGACGCACCTTGGCCGCGGCGAGACCATCGCCGACCTCGGCCGCGTGCTCACCAGGCAGGTCGCCGCGATCACCTGGCGCACGGCAGGCCAGGAGCGCATCGAGGAGCTGGCGAGCGTCGCAGGAGTACCGGTGATCAACACGCTGACCGACGAGTTCCACCCCTGCCAGATCCTCGCCGACCTGCAGACGGTGGCCGAGCATTTCGGCTCGCTGGCCG
>Ga0207664_10003338_pt1 | contig 10671 bp, 10 predicted proteins | sample LARL83metaG_FD_184349 | JGI IMG/M metagenome (GOLD analysis project Ga0207664, IMG submission 184349) | Corn, switchgrass and miscanthus rhizosphere microbial communities from Kellogg Biological Station, Michigan, USA - LAR L8-3 metaG... | ecosystem: Host-associated > Plants > Roots >...
GCCATAGCTAACGCCAGCCCGCAAGGTGCCGGTCACGGCTAAAGAGTCCCGCCCGAGGTCACAGCTAACGCCAGCCCGCAAGGTGTCGGTCACGGCTAAAGGGTCCCGCCCGAGGTCACAGCTAACGCCAGCCCGCAAGGTGTCGGTCACGGCTAAAGGGTCCGCCCGAGGTCACAGCTAACGTCGGCGCCGGGTTACTCGTCCTCGGTCAGGCCCTCGCGTAGCTGGGTCAGCGTCCTGGCCAGCAGCCGGGACACGTGCATTTGCGAGATGCCCAGCTCGGCCGCTATCTGCGACTGCGTCATGTTGCCGAAGAACCGCAGCAGCAGAATCCGCTTCTCCCGCGGCGGCAGCCGCTCCAGCAGCGGCTTGAGCGACTCCCGGTACTCCACGCCCTCCAGCGCGTCATCCAGCATGCCCAGCGATTCGGCCACGGCCGGCGCGTCATCATCCCCGGAGTCCGGGGCGTCCAGCGACACCGTCGAGTAGGCGTTGGCGGACTCCAGGCCCTCGAGCACGTCCTCGTCGCTCATCTGCAGGTGCGCGGCCAGCTCGGCCACGGTGGGCGCGCGTCCCTCGCGCTGAGCCAGGTCGCCGATGGCCTTGGTCAGAGCGAGCTTCAGCTCCTGGAGCCGGCGCGGCACCCGGACCGCCCAGCCCTTGTCGCGGAAGTGCCGCTTGATCTCGCCGACGATGGTCGGGGTCGCGTAGGTGGAGAACTCGACCCCGCGAGACAGGTCGAACCGGTCGATCGACTTGATCAGCCCGATCGTGGCTACCTGGGTGAGGTCGTCCAGCCACTCGCCCCGGTTGCGGAATCGCCTGGCCAGGTACTCCACCAGCGGCAGGTGCAGCTCCACGAGCTCCCCGCGCAGCCGGAGCCGCTCCGGGTCAGCGGGGGCCAGCCCGGCGAGCTGCTCGAACAGCGCCCTGGCCCGCGCCCGGTCCTCGACCGGGTGCGACGACCTGATCGCCGTGACCTCGGCGGTCACCTCGGTGATCTCGGTGGTCTCGGCGCCGTCGAAATCACCGGAGACCCGGAACTCGGGTTCCTCCGGCACCTCGAGCCTGGCTTCCTCGGTCACGCCGATCCCGTCTGCCCTTTGCTCTTGCGCAGGACGATCGTGACCTTGTCATCGGGACCGACGCTCGAGTCGACGCTTCCGGCCAGGGCGGAAAGCACGGTCCAGGCGAACGTGTCCTTGGCCGGAGGGTGACCCACCCGGGACTGCGCCGACACCGCGATCGTCATCGTGTTCCGGCTGAGGCTGAAGTCGCATTCCAGGCTGGTACCGGGATCGGCCTGGGCGAGCAGCATGGCGCACGCCTCGTCCACCGCGATCCGCAGGTCTTCAATCTCGTCCAGCGTGAAATCAAGGCGCGCGGCCAGGCCGGCCGTGGCGGTGCGCAGCACCGACAGGTAGGCGCCCTCGGCGGGGAGCCTGATCATCACCTGATCGCGCGTGTCCCGCGGCGGCAGCGTGCTAGTTCCTGGGGTGGTTTTCTCGGTCACGGCCCTCCCGTTCGCCCCGCGCTCGCTGGTCCTGCTTGCAACTTACCGCTCGCTGGGGGTGAGCACAGACGCGCCGCGCGGCGGCCGGGCCGCCACCAGGGACGACCGGGCCCGAAAGAACAGCCCGGACTGCCCAGCCGACTGCGGGCAATCCGGACTGCTCGGAGAGTCGAGAATCAGGCCGGCCCGGGACTCAGCCCTGCTTGGTCTCCCAGAAGATCTTGGCGATCTCGTCGATCTTGGCCAGCAGCTCGTCGGCGGTGGCGACGTCGCTGCTGCCCTTGGTGCCGGCGGCGCCGGCCAGCTTGGTGGCCTCGTTGAACAGCTGGTTCAGCTGCGGGTACTTCTCGAAATGCGGGGGCTTGAAGTAGTCGGTCCACAGCACCCACAGGTGGTGCTTGACCAGCTCAGAACGCTGCTCCTTGATGATGATCGCCCGGGTGCGGAACTCGGGGTCGGAGTTGGCGCGGTACTTCTCGTCGATGCCCTTGATGGACTCGGCCTCGATCCTGGCCTGGGCCGGGTCGTAGACGCCGCAGGGCAGGTCGCAGTGAGCGTACGCGGTGGTCTTAGGTTCGAGGAGACGTACGAGCCTCATCGCTCCCCTTCTTTCGTGTCGGATCATTGGGTACAAGCCCCGACCCTACCGTGGGGGCCTGGAAACTGTCTGGGAGGGCTGCATGCGCTGGCCGTTGCTGCGGGTGGCCGTCGCCGAGCGGTCCATGCAGCCGATGCTGCAGCCCGGAGACTGGCTGCTGGTGTTGCGCACGCGGCGGGTCCGCCCCGGCCAGCTGGTCGTGGCCTGGCACCCGTCCCGGCCCGCCCTGCTGCTGGTGAAGCGGGCGGCGCGGCGCGAGCCGGGCGGCTGGTGGCTGCAATCGGACAGCCCGAACGGCGCTGCCGTGGACAGCCGCACGTTCGGGCCGGTGCCGCCCGGGCTGATCGAGGGCCGGGTGCTGCTGCGCTACCGCCGCGGCGCCCGGTGACGGGCCCGGACGCCGCTCGGCCCCGTCGATACTGATCGACGGGGCCGAGCGCTGCCGGCGTTTCGAACCGGGCTGGGTCAGTGCTGCAGGCGAGGCTCCGGCGTCTCCCCGGACTGCCGGTTGACGAGGTCGAGCATCTCCTGCCTGGGCAGCCGGACGGCCTGGGCCCAGTAGTAGATGATCAGGCTGAACCCGGCCACGACCAGCAGGTCCCACCAGAACGGGATGTTGTTGGTGTTGACCGGCGCTGCTACGGCGCCGCCGCCGAACTGGCCCTGCCAGGAGATGATGCCCATGCCGATCAGGTACACCGGCAGCCACGTGGCCGACTTCCAGTCGATCGGCGGCCGCTGCTTGTCGAAGGCCATGCTGACGCCGATCAGCACGTAGCCGATCACGATGCAGATGCCCAGCTTCCACAGGGTCTCCAAGCCCGACCAGTAGATAAGGAAGTTGGCCAGGATGAACGCGATCGGGGCCAGCACCCTCCCGGCCGGTATCTGGTAGGGCCGGTCCGCGTCCGGGACCTGGCCGCGGAACGCGCCCAGCGACAGCGGGGCGCCCGCGTACATGAGCACGCTGGCCAGGGTGACCAAGCTGACCAGGGAGTGCCAGCTCGGGAACGGCAGCAGGAACACCAGGCCGAACAGGAACGCGAAGATCAGGCTGACCCACGGGATGCCCCGGCTGTCGGTCCACTGGAAGATCTGCGGGTAGTAGCGGTTCCTGGCCAGGCCGTAGCCGACGCGCGAGGTCGAGGTCTGGTAGATCAGGCCGGTGCCGAACGGCGAGACGAACGCGTCGATCCGCAGGAAGGTCGCCCAGACTCCGAACCCGACCGCGGCGGCCAGCCCGGCGAACGGCCCGATGGCGACCTGGCTGGTGGCGGGGATGCCGGCGAAGCCGTGGGTGAGCAGGCCGACCGGCATCGCGCCGATGAACACGACCTGGAGCAGGGTGTAGATCGCGATGCCAAGCAGGGTGGCGATGATGATCGCCAGCGGCAGGTTGCGCCGCGGGTTCTTGATCTCGCCGGCGAGCTGGTCGGCCTGCTCGAAGCCGAGGTAGGCGAACACGATGCCGGCGGCGGGGATCGCCGCGAACAGGGCCTTGGCCCCGTCGTGGAAGAAGCCGCCGTTCGCGGTGGTCGCGGTCACGCTGAAGTTATGCGGGTGGAACTTGAAGAACAAGATGATGATCGTCGCCACCGGAATCGCGACCTTCCACCACGTGATGGCCGCGTTGACCTTGGAGAACAGGCGCATCGCGAGGAAGTTGACCGCGGTGAAGATGGCCATCAGGGCGACCGTCAGCGCGAACCCGGTCCCGGTGACGTTCCCCTTCACCGGGTCGTAGATGCTGTGCCAGTAGTACGAGCCGTACTGCATCACCGCGAAGCACTCGATCGGCGCCACGGTGACCGCTTGCAGGTAGGCGAAGAAACCGAACGAGATGCCCGCCCCGCTGCCGAACGCGAAGTGCGGGAACCTCGCCGTCCCGCCGGACACCGGGTACATGCCGCCGAGCTCGGCGTGCACCAGCGCCAGGATGATGATGATGACCCCGGCGATGAGCCAGCCGAAGAGGGCCAGCGCGCCGGCGGCGGCCGCCGCACCCAGCGCGCCGAACAGCCAGCCCGAGCCGATGATCGAAGTCTCCGACGCCCAGGTCGCGCCGATCAGCCCCATCTCCCGCCTGAGACCAACGTCTGCCGGCCTGGTCTCGGTGGCTACCGACTCAGTTGCCATAACCGAACCTTCTTTCGGTCCGTGCGTCTGCATGATGCAGGTACTCGCCTGCGAGTTGGCATCATCGTAATGATCAGTGGGGTGTCTGGAAAGTGTGAAGTTGCATCTTTTTCGTAACGCGCCCGCGCGGTCTGTCGTCGTGGCCAGAAGTTGTCTCGCTATCGAGATACATATAGTCATCTCGCCCGGTGTCGGCCGTTATGTCGGACACCACCGGCCCGTGATCTCATCGCGTGCTCGGCGCCCGGGCGCCGCCGGGGGTGCCCCCGCGGCAAGCCGGCGGCGGCCCGCGGCTAGACCGCGGCGGTGGGCAGAACGTCCGGTGGGCCGGACCGCCGCCGCGCCCGCAGCGCGGTCACGTTTGCCCTCGACGCGCACCGCTCACCGCAATAACGCCGGGACCGGTTGGTGCTCGCGTCGATGAAAACGCGCTGGCAGGACGCGGCTGCACACACTCCGAGCCGATCCGTGCCGAGTTGCGCGAGCAGCATGGACAGGCCCATCGCCGAGCCTGCCGCGTACCGGTCGGCCACCCCGCCGCCTTGGGTCAGGTGCAGGTGCCACGGCTGATCGTCGTGCCGGGAAAACTCCGGATGGACCGGGTGCTGCACGAGCAGGGCGTTGAGCCGCTCAACGGCTTCGGTGTCATTCCCCTCTGCGGAAGCCGCGAAAATCTTCCTGAACTCGATTCGTAGCGCCCGCATTGAGTCGAGGTCACCGCGAGTTACCTGGGTATCCGGAAACTCCAGGTCAGTCAGCATCGAGCGGAGCCCATCCAGCGTGCCAATATTGTGGCTGTTTGTACCGTCGGCGGCTTCTTCTTCACCGTTCGCGGCGTTTGCCAGGCGCACCGCCAGTTCGGCGTAGGCGCTCAAATCCACAATCGATTCCTAGCCAGATTGGGTCCCGGGGTAAGCGGCATGCCCTCCCCTGTCTATGACACGCCCCCGCGGGACCCGGTGATCGGCGAGACCGGGCCCCAATAGTACATCGCCCGGCTGGTCTCGTCAGCAATCGCTGCTGCGCCGGCTTGTCGGCTGACCGGGGGGCCAGTTCCCGGCACCGGTGTCGCTAGGGTGCAGATCATGTTTGCTGTGACTGCCGCGCGCTTTGACGCCGAGGACCCGGTGGGAGCGCTGGACCTGGGTGACCGTCCCGAGCCTGTGCCCGAGCCGGGCTGGACGACCGTCAGGGTCAAGGCCGCCTCGCTCAATCATCACGACGTGTGGACGCTGCGCGGGGTCGGCATTGCCGAGGACCGGCTGCCGATCGTGCTCGGCTGCGACGCCGCCGGGCTCGACGAGGACGGCCGCCCCGTGGTCGTGCACGCCGTCATCGGCGACCCCGCTTCGCACGGCGGGGACGAGACCCTGGATCCGCGGCGTTCGCTGCTGTCCGAGCGCTACGACGGCACGTTCGCGGAACGGGTGGCCGTGCCGCGGCGAAACCTGCTGCCCAAGCCCGACGTGCTCAGTTTCGAGGAGGCGGCCTGCCTGCCGACCGCCTACCTCACCGCCTACCGGATGCTGTTCGCTGCGTCCGCGCTCGAGCCGGGCGGGACCGTCCTGGTGCAGGGTGCGGGCGGCGGGGTGGCGACGGCTCTCATCATCCTCGGCCGCGCGGCCGGGTACCGGGTGTGGGCGACCAGCCGCAGCGAGGCCAAGCGGGAGCGGGCCATCGCGCTCGGGGCCGATCAGGCGTTTCCCGCGGGGGAGCGGCTGCCCGAGCGGGTGGACGCGGTGATGGAGACCGTCGGGCAGGCCACCTGGCCGCACTCGCTGCGCGCTCTGCGGCCGGGTGGCCGCGTCGTGGTCTGCGGGGCGACGAGCGGCCCGGCGCCGTCCGCGGAACTGAACCGGGTGTTTTTCCTTCAGCTTTCGGTGGTCGGCTCGACCATGGGCTCCCGGGACCAGCTCGGCCGGCTGCTGCGGTTCTGCGAGCAGACGGGGGTGCGCCCGCTCATTGATCGCACCCTGCCGCTGACTCAGGCCAGGGACGGCTTCGCAGCCATGGCATCCGGCGAGCTGTTCGGCAAGGTCGTGTTCACTATCTAGCCGTGTTCACCATCTAGCGCTACCTGCCGCGCGAGATCACCCGGCGTCTTCGCCTGCGTCGTCCTGCGGTGGCTTGGTGGCCTCGGCCCACGGCGATTTGCCGCGGCCGGCCCGTGGCGACCGGCCGGATTCCGCCCGCCGCGACTCGCCACCGCCGGCCCGCGACGACCCGGATTCCGCCCGCGGCTTAGCGGTCTCGGCCCGCGGCTTGGGGGTCTCGGCCCGCGGCTTGGCGGTCTCGGCCCGCGGCCCGGCGCCGCTGGGCCGCTGCGGTTCGCCGGTTTCCGCCTGCGCTGATTCGGCGGTCTCGGTCCGCGACTCGGCGGTCTCGGTCCGCGGCTCGGTGGTCTCGGTCCGCGGCTTGGCGGTCTCGGCCCGCGGCTCGGAGGGGTCAGCCCGCGGCGGCTCGCCAGGGTCAGGGGCCGGCGCGGAGCCCTCTTCAGCCTGGGGCTGGTCCGGCTGGAAGACCTCGGTCCGGATCCGGGCCAGTGCCTCATCCAGGATCGTGCGCAGATCGCCGAAGGTATCCTCGCCGACCGTGCTGGCGTGTGCGGCCAGCCGCCGCAGCTCCGCGGCGAACTGAAGAGCCACCCGCTCCAGATCGCGGAAGCGCGCCGGATCGGGCCAGCCGGGCATGCGTCCGGATCCCGGCCAGTCGCGGCCGCCGGGCCGGTCCCGCCAGCCCGGCCAGTCTTTCCAGCCCGGCCAGTCTTTCCAGCCGGGCCAGTCGCCCCGGTCCTTCCGCCCCCGGCCTCGTCCGGCGCGGAAGCGCGCGCCCGCCGCTTCGTCGGCCCGTTCCTCATGCGGATGCGCTCCGGCGCGTGGATCGCGTTCCCAGGGGCCGGACTCCGCGGTCTCTTCGGTCCCGGGTCGGCCACGCTCGCGGTCCTGCTCGCGGCGCACCTGGTCCTGCTCGTGCCGCACCTGGTCCTGCTCACGGCGCGCCTGGTCTCGCTCACGGCGCGCCCGGCTCCGCTCCTCTTCCCGGCGGTCGCGTTCCTCTTCGCGGAGCCGGCGTGCCTCCTCGCGGGCCCAGTCCGCCCGCTGCCTGGCGTCCTCGCGCGCCTGCCAGGCGGCGTCGCCGGAGCGGCCGTATGCCTCCTCGCGGGCCCGGTGCGCCTGCTCGTAGGCCTGCTGCCTGTCCTCCCGGTGCACGTCCCTGGCCGCCCGGGCGATCTCCTCGCGCAGGCTCCGGACGGTGTCCCTGACGTCCTCCTTCACCTCGCGCGCGATATCCCGGACCGATTCGGTGATCTCTTCCTCGAGCTCGGCGAGATCGTCCATCCGGGCCTGGATCTCGGCGCGCCCCTTCTCGGTGATCTTGTAGACCTTGCGCCCATCGACCTCGTCGTGGGTGACGAGCCCTTCCTCTTCCAGCCGGGCCAGCCTCGGGTAGATGGTCCCCGGCGAGGGGGCATACACGCCCATGAAGCGGTCCTGGAGCAGGCGGATCACTTCGTATCCGTGCTTGGGCGCCTCGTCGAGCAGTTTGAGCAGGTAGAGCCGAAGCCTGCCGTGGCGAAACACCGGGCTCATCGGGCCTCGCCTTCTTTCGTCGCGCCGCCTGTTTCCATGGCGGCTGATTGGTCTGCCGATTCGGCCTGCGCCGGCCCATGCCGGGCGGGGCCGTCCTGCGCCGGGGTATCGCTGGCCTGCGCCGGCCCATGCCGGGCGGGCCCCTCCTGCGCGGGGGTATCGCTGGCCTGCGGCGCGGCCCGCCCGGGGCAGCGCAGGATGGCGACATCCCCGGACATGCTCGCCACCGAGAGCTGGCCCGATCCGCCGCCCAGCGTGCCGGCCACGTTCTTCGCGCTGGGTCCGTCCGCGGAGTCCAGGCCGTCGAAGTCGGTGTGTACGTGGCCGGACAAGGAGCGCAGGCTCACCGTGGCGCTAGTCTGACTGGGCAGCCGGATCGCAACCTCGCCGGAAACCGTGCCGACCCGCACCTCACCGGCCGGAGCCAGGTCGACGTCCGCGGTGACCCGGCCGCTGACGGTCTTGGCGTCGAGCCGGCTCAGGTGGCCCTCGGCCAGCGTCAGGTCGCCGGATACCGACTTGAAAGCGATGTCGCCGTCCAGCCCCTGCGCCTCGAGGTTGCCCGAGACCGTATTGGCGTCCACCGAGCCGGTCAGGCCGTCCAGCATGATTTCCCCGGAGACGCTCTTGAGTGAGGTCCGCGCGGACACCCCGGATACGACCGCGGTCGCGTTGACCACGCCCAACTGCGTCGGGCAGTCCCTCTGGACCGTGATCGTGATGTTCGCCGAATGCCGCTGCGGCCGCAGCCACCCGCGGAGCCCGTCCCAGGTCAGGTCCTCATAGCTGACCGTGAGGATTCCCGCCTCGTGCGTCACGAGCAGTGGCGGCCCGGACACCTCGGTCACGTCCAGGCGCGGCCGCTCCGCGGTGGCGAGCACGGCGACCGAACCACCGACGACCCTGACCCGGAGCGCGACGACACCGTCGAAATCCAGGGTGGTCGGGGAGTCGATGGTCCAGCGTGGCATCACGCGAATCCTTCCGTGGCACGCACCGGACGCCGGCCGGGCATCAGCGCGGCCCGCGGCGGCACCAAACATACGATATATCGCGTTGGCGGGAAGTCAACCTTCAGCACGATCGTGCAATCCGTTACTCGTCGTCGCTGACCACGGCCAGCCAGCCGGCCAGCCGGTCGACGGCGGTCTCGGACTCGGGATTGAGGTCAACGAACTGCCGGAACCGCTGGGCCAGCCAGGCCAGGCTTACCTGGTCCTCGCCCCGCTGCTCCTCGAGTTCGTCTATGCCGCGATCGGTGAAGTACATCTTCCTTCCGTGCTCGTCTCCAGCGCCCAGCCCTCCCGGCCCAGGCCTGCGGCAACACGAAAACCCCAGGCCCGGGTTACAGGCTACGCGGCGCCCGATCCGGGCCGCGGGGCGGGCTGCAGGGCCGCCTCGACCAGGGCCCGGTGCTCGCTGGCATGCATGGTGGCCGAGCCGCCGGCGGGCGCGGAACTCGGCGGCAGCGAGACCCGGCTGACCGGCCGGCCGAGATGCGCGGGCAGCTTCAGCGCCATCCGCGGCCAGGCTCCCATGTTGGCCGGCTCCTCCTGGACCCACACGATCTGCTCGGCCGCCGGGTACCTGGCCAGTTCGGCCTGCAGTTCGGCCAGCGGCAGCGGGTAGAGCCGCTCCACCCGGATGATCGCCGTGTCCGGGTCGGTGCCGGTCTCCGCGGCCAGCGCGCGCCGCCGTTCGGCCAGGTCGTAGTAGACCTTGCCCGTGCACAGCAGTACCCGGCGCACGCCGCGCGCCGCCGTCCCGCTGGCCGTCTGGCGGTCCGCGATCACCGGCAGGAAGGACCCGCTGGTGAAGTCGGCCACCGCCGATGTGGCGGCCTTCAGCCTGAGCATGGACTTGGGCGTGAAGACGATCAGCGGCTTGCGCCGGCCGGACAGTGCCTGCCAGCGCAGCAGGTGGAAGTAGTTGGCGGGTGTGGTCGGCATGGCCACGGTCATGTTGTCCTGGGCGCAGAGGCTGAGGAAGCGCTCGATCCGCGCCGAGGAGTGATCGGGCCCCTGCCCCTCGTACCCGTGCGGCAGCAGCAGGACCAGGCCGCAGCGCTGTCCCCACTTCTGCTCGCCGGAGCTGATGAACTCGTCGACGATCGACTGCGCGCCGTTGACGAAGTCGCCGAACTGGGCCTCCCAGCAGACCAGCGTGTCCGGCCGCACGACCGAGTACCCGTACTCGAAACCGACGGCCGCGAACTCCGACAGCAGCGAGTCATGGGCGTAGAACTTCGCACTGCCCGAGTTGAAGTGGCGCAGCGGCGTGTACTCCTGGCCGGTCACCCTGTCCACCAGTACCGCGTGGCGCTGGCCGAACGTACCGCGGCGGCTGTCCTGACCGACCAGGCGGACGGCCCGGCTGTCCATCAGCGTCGAGCCGAACGCGAGCAGCTCGCCGGTGGCCCAGTCGATCGCGTCCTCGTTGACCATCGTGGCCCGGCGCTGGAGCAACGGCTGCAGCCGCGGATGCACGGTGAAACCCGGAGGCAGGTTCAGCTGGGTGTCGATGACCTGCTTAATGGCCTCCTCGGTGATCGCTGTCGGCACGGCGCCGTGGTTGACTGGCTCCTCCGCCTCCGGCTCCGGCTTTACCACCGCGCCCGGCTGGGTGGGCTGGTCGGCGACCTCCCGCGTCTCGGTGAAGACCCGCTCGAGCTGCTGCTGGTAGTCGCGCAGCGCGTGCTCGGCCTCTTCCATCGTGATGTCGCCCCGCCCGATCAGCGCCTCGGTGTAGAGCTTGCGGACGGACCGCTTGGCGTCGATCAGGTCGTACATCAGCGGCTGGGTGAACGACGGGTTGTCCGCCTCGTTGTGGCCGCG
>Ga0207664_10003340_pt1 | contig 10665 bp, 8 predicted proteins | sample LARL83metaG_FD_184349 | JGI IMG/M metagenome (GOLD analysis project Ga0207664, IMG submission 184349) | Corn, switchgrass and miscanthus rhizosphere microbial communities from Kellogg Biological Station, Michigan, USA - LAR L8-3 metaG... | ecosystem: Host-associated > Plants > Roots >...
CGTCGTCGCGAAGCAGCTCGAACAGTCGTTCGACGGCCTGGCACGCCCGGTCTCGCGGCTCGTCGTCCTCGACGGAGTGCAGGACCCCGGCAACGTCGGGACGATCCTGCGCACCAGCGAGGCGCTCGGTGCCGACGCCGTCGTCGCGCTCCCGGGGAGCGCCGACCTGTGGAGCGCCAAGGTCGTCCGCGGCGCCATGGGGTCGCGCTTCCGGCTTCCGGCATTCCACGCGTCGGCCGACGCGCTCAGCGACTTCTGCCGCGCGAGCGACGTCGCCCTCTGGACCGCGGACGGGGAAGGGGAGCCCGTCGATTCGTGGACCGGACGTGCCCCCGAGCGGCTCGCGATCGTCGTTGGCAACGAAGGGAGCGGCGTCTCCAGCGCGCTCTCGGCGGTCGCCGAACGCAGCGTGGCGATCCCCGTGCGCGGCGTCGAGTCGCTCAACGTCGCCATCGCGACCGGCATCCTCCTCTACGCGCTGAGACGCTAGCGGAGCGGCGCGAGGCGGCGGCCGCACCACTTCGTCACGCCTCGCCACATCGACCCCGCTCGTGTCCGCTCTCCCCATCTCGGTCTTCGCAGCGCTCGCGTTTCTCGTCGGCGCGTGCATCGGCTCGTTCCTCAACGTGTGCATCGCGCGCTGGCCCGTCGGCGGCTCGGTGATCTCGCCGCCGTCGCACTGCCCCAAGTGCGCGCGACCGATTCGCGCGTGGGAGAACGTCCCCATCGTCGGGTGGATCGCGCTGCGCGGCCGCTGCGCCGGGTGCGAGCTTCCGATCTCGCCGCAGTATCCGCTCGTGGAGCTCCTCGTCGCGCTCGCGTGGGCGGCGACCGTGATCGCCTTCGGACCGACGTTCCTCGCCCTGCGCGTCGCGGTCTTCGTCACCGTGCTGCTCGGCATCGCGATCACCGACGCGAAGCACTACACCATTCCCGACGGCTTCACCGCGTTCGGCTTCGTGTGGGTGCTCGTCACCGCGATCGCGGGACTCTTCGTGCACGACGCGCACGTCTTCGCGACGCCGCTCGACGCGCTGATCGGCGCGTGCACCGGCGCCGGCGCGATCGCGATCGCCGGATGGCTCGGCGAGATGGCGTTCAAGCGCGAGGCGATGGGCTTCGGCGACGTCACGCTCATGGCCGTCGCGGGCGCGGCGCTCGGCCCCCAGCGCGCGCTCCTCACGATCTTCATCGGCGCCGCGCTCGGCGTCGTCACCTTCGGCGCGATCGTGCTCCCGGTGATGCGCCTGAGCGGGGCGCGCGGCGAGTCGGGCGAGTTCGAGATGCCGATGGTTCCGTTCGGCGTCTTCCTCGCGCCCGGCGCCATCGTCGCGCTCCTCTTCGGCGACGCCATGATCGGCTGGTACGCATCGCGCTACTTTGGAGGGTGATCCTCACCCTCACCTCAGCGCACCAGTGATCCGACTCCCCGTTCGCCGCGCCTCCGTCGCGGCGCTCGTCCTCGTCGCAGCCTCGCTCGGCGGGTGCCGCCGGGCACCGCAGGGGACCGGCCCGTACTCCGCGATGGTCGCGCGAGCGATCCCCAACATCGAGCGGAGCGTCGGGCTCAAGTTCAAGCACCCGCCCGTGGTCCAGATGCGCGACAAGGCGCAGGTGCGCGCGTACGTCCTGCAGCAGTTCGAGGACTCCGCGGCGCAGCGCGACCTCGCGAGTACCGAAGCCGCGTACAAGCTGCTCGGGATGATCCCCGACACGCTCGATCTCAAGAAGCTCGAGACCGACCTCCTCGTCGAGCAGATCGTCGGCTACTACGATCCCAAGACGAAGGTGCTGTACGTCGTGCAGGGCGCCGATCCCACGACGGCGGAGACCGTGGTGACGCACGAGCTGGTGCACGCGCTGCAGGATCAGTACGTCAATCTGGATTCCATCCAGACCGCGATGGGCGACGACGATCGCACGCTCGCGGCGCAGGCGGTGTTCGAGGGCGATGCGGTGTTCGAGCAGCTCGAGGCGATGCTCCCGCCGGGGAACGTCGCGGTGACGTTGCCGGGCGGATGGGATCGCGTGCGCGAGGAGATCCGGAACAACCAGAGCTCGATGCCGGTCTTCTCGCGCGCACCGCTCGTCATCCAGGAGACGGTGCTCTTCCCGTACCTGAGCGGCGCGGAGTTCATCCGCACGTACAAGGAGCGCAACCACGGCAGCGTTCCGTACACCGACATGAAGAACATGCCGGTGTCGAGCGAGCAGATCCTGCACATCTACTCGTACTTCGGCACGCCCGATTCGGCGGGGAAGCGCGACGTGCCGACGCCGGTCACGATCGCCCTCGCCGGCGGAGCGACGCCCACGTTCACCAACGATCTCGGCGAGTTCGGAACGCGGCTCTTCCTGTATCAGCAGCTGCAGAGCCAGGACGACGCGGTGCGCGGCGCCGCGGGTTGGGACGGCGATCGCTACGTCGTGTGGCAGACGTCGCAGGGGCCCGCGATCGCGTGGGCGACGGTGTGGGACACGCCCGAGGACGCCGCGGACTTCTACTCGCTCATGCAGCGCGTGCGCTCTGGATGGAGTCGACCCGGTCGCGCCACACAGGTGACGACGAGCGAGGTGAGTGGTCGCCCCGTCGTGCTCTGGGTCGACACGCCGACGGGTGCGCGCGCGGACGTGACGACTGCAAACGTCCGAATCGGCGCGACGCGGTAGCGTCGAAGCTTCAACGTTGCGTCAGCGGGCTGTCACTGCAGTGACAGCCCGCTGACAGTTTCGCAGACGTCGATGTAGCAATCGTGCGGTCGCGACGATCGCGATTGTGGATAACGCGATCGCCGTCGATGCGAGCGATCGCGTTGGATCGAGCGTCCTACTTGGTCGCGCCGCGCAGCTCGCCCGCGCGCGAGGTGACGTTCGTCCCTACACGCTGTTGCACCGCCACTACAATTCGCTCGGCGAGTGCATCCTCGAACGTACGTGCGAGATCGTGCACGTCGTTCTCCGGAATCGCGTACGCGGCGATGATCGTGCGCAGGTCGCGCGCGCTCAGCGAGCGGAGCGCGTGGCGCAGCGCGTACTCGCCACTCGCCGTGAAGATCGCGACCGGATCGAGCGCGGGGGCCAGCGTGCAGACGGCGCGCTCCTCGTCGTCGAGGACGGCGAACAGCTCGCGCAGCTCGGGGATGTCGGGGACGGTCAGCGCGACCGGTGGATGCGCCTGCCGCGGTGCCAGCGCCCGGGCGAGCGCTCCGCGCAGATAGGCGCGCGTGAGCCCGGCCGCCCAGAAGCGCAGATCGCCGCGCGTGAGCTGTTCCGTCTCGCGCCGAGTCGCGACCGGCTCGCCGCCCTGCACCGGGTGAAACTCGATCCACGCCTCCCAGATGCCGTCGGGCAGGCGGCGCCCGCGAACCTGTGGCGTGAAGGCGCGGCCGTCGGTGGCGTACTGTGGCTCATCGAATTGCACCAGAACTTCTGACATGGCGGCGACCAAGATCGGAGACAGTGCAAAACGGTGCCGTGGCACTGGCGTGCGCGGCATCGTGGAATGTTTCGAAGTGCGGGGTGCAGACGATGCAAGGCGTTTGCCAGTCACACTCCGTTTCGGAACGAGGGTTGCGCGGCTGACTCGGCTCACTCTGCGGGAGCGTGCAGCATGCAGGCGAGGCTGAAGCCGATCGACGAACAAATAATTGTGATTACAGGCGCGTCGAGCGGCATCGGCCGAGCGACGGCGCTGAAGGCGGCTGACGAAGGGGCGCGCGTCGTGTGTGTCGCGCGCAACGAGACCGCGCTTCAGGAGGTCGTGCGCGAGATCCGCGACGCGGACGGTGACGCGATCTACGCCATCGCCGACGTCGCCGTCCCGGCCGAGCTGGATGCGGCGGCGCAGCTCGCGGTGTCGACCTACGGCGGCTTCGATACGTGGGTGAACGACGCGGGCGTCGGCCTGTACGGTCGGCTCGACGAGATCCCGCTGGAGGAGAAGCGGCGTCTCTTCGACGTGACCTTCTGGGGCGTCGTGCACGGCGCGCGGAGCGCGCTCCGGCATCTGCGCGAGCGCGGCGGGGGCGCCATCGTGAACGTCGGGAGCGTCGAGTCCGACGTCGCGCTGCCACTCACCGGGATCTACGCCGCCGCGAAGCACGCGGTGAAGGCGTACACCGACGTGCTCCGCATGGAGCTCGAGCACGACGACGTCCCCGTCTCGGTCTCGCTCATCAAGCCCGCGGGGATCGACACGCCGTTCTTCAAGCACGCGCGCTCGCACATGGGCGTCGAGCCCAAGCCGGCGCCGCCGGTCTACGCGCCGGAGGTCGTCGCCGGAGCCATCCTGCACGCGGCGACGCACCCGGTGCGCGAGCTCTTCGTCGGCGGCGGTGCCAGGATGATGGCGTCGATGCGGCACGGCCCGACCGCGCTCGCGGAGCGGTATCTGGAGGCGACACAGTTCGGCGGCCAGCAGACCGACCGCCCCGAGCCGCGCTACGCGGACATCCTGTACGAAGCGCCCGATGATACCGGGGACGTGCACGGCGACTACCAGGGGCACGTGGCGCAATCGAGTCTCTACACCTCGGCGCGCATGCACCCGATGATCAGCACCGCGATGCTCGCTGGCGTCGGGCTCGCCGTCGCCGCCGGCGTGCGAAAGCTGAGTGCGTGGCGCGCCGACTGAGCGCGCCGGCTAGCCGTGCGCGGCGTGGTGCGCCGACGCGTCGCGCGAGCGGTCCGGCGCGGGGATGTGTCGGATGAACCAGTCGCGCGCGAGTTCCGCGACGCGCTCCAGCGTTCCGGGCTCCTCGAAGAGATGTGTCGCGCCGGGGACGATCTGCAGCTCGACCGGCGCCTCCATCCTCCGACGCGCGTCCTCGTTCATCGCGATGACCTCGGTGTCGCGCGAGCCGACGATGAGGAGCGTCGGCGCGAGAACGTGCGGAAGCGCCGGGCCCGCGAGATCGGGGCGCCCGCCGCGCGACACGACGGCGCGGACTTCCGGATGTGCGGCCGCGGCGACGAGTGCGGCCGCGGCCCCCGTGCTCGCGCCGAAGTAGCCGATGCCCAGCGCTCGCGTCGCGTCGTCCTGCTCGAGCCACCGCGTCGCGCCGCCGAGTCGCCGCGCGAGGAGGACGATGTCGAAGCGATGCTCGCGCGTCACGACGTCGCGGCGCTCCTCGTCCTGCGTGAGGAGGTCGAGGAGGAGCGTCGCGAGCCCGGCGGCGTTGAGCACGCCCGCGACGTAGCGGTTGCGCGGACTGTGCCTGCTGCTGCCGCTCCCGTGCGCGAAGAGAATCGTCCCGCGCGCGTCGGGCGGAATGGTCAGGTCACCGTCGAGCGTGACGGCATCGACGGCGACGCGGACCGCGCGTGTGGCATGTGGCGGCATCATCCACTCCTGGCCGGCTGCGATGCGGCGTCGTTGAGCAGGTCGCGCACTTCCTCGTCCGTGGTCTGATCGAAGCGCCCGTACCACATCCCCACCGCGTAGAACGGCTCGGGCGTCTCGGCGCAGACGACCTCGTCGGCTTCGGCGCGCAGCGATGCGCACGTTTCCGCGGCGCCGACGGGAACCGCGACGATGATCCGCTCCGGCCGCTCGACGCGCAGCGCGCGCACCGCGACGCGCATCGTCGCTCCGGTCGCGAGGCCGTCGTCCACGATGATCACCGTCTTTCCGACGACGGGCGCCGGCGGACGATCGTCGCGGTACTCGCGCTCGCGCCGCTCCAGCTCGCGCTCCTCGCGCTGCACCGCCACCTGTACCTGATCGGGCGTCACGTGCATCGCGCGCACGACGTCGGTGTTGAGCAGCTGCACGCCGCCCGTGGCGATGGCGCCCATCGCGAGCTCCTCGTGGCCCGGAAGGCCGAGCTTGCGCACGAGGAAGACGTCGAGCGGAGCGCCGAGCGCCCGCGCGACTTCGTAGCCGACGGGAACGCCCCCGCGCGGCAAGGCGAGGACGAGCACGTCGGTGCGGCTGCTGTACGGATGCAGCAGCCGCGCGAGTGCTCGTCCCGCCTCGAATCGGTCCCGAAACAGGACCACCTTGGCCTCCGAGACCGTGGAACGCAATCGAACACTGCACGTCCTCAGCCATCCACGCGCTTCCGTGCGAAGTGCTCCGCGCCGCACGAGCGCGGGTCCACCATGCCGCGGCGAGAGCGGGGAACACTTCGTGCGCGCTGGCGCCGACATGATCCGGAAAGCGACCACTCCGGCCTCGGAAGCGAAGCGCAACGTCAGCGACTACGTCCTGGAGCGATTGGGCGCGTGGGGCGTGCGGCGGATCTTCGGCTATCCCGGCGACGGCATCAACGGCTTGATGGGCGCGCTCCGGCGCGCGGGCGACACCTTCGATTTCGTGCAGACGACGCACGAGGAGATCGCCGCGCTCGCGGCGAGCGCGTACGCGAAGTTCAGCGGAGATCTTGGCGTGTGCTTCGCCACGAGCGGTCCCGGCGCGATCCATCTCCTGAACGGCCTGTACGACGCCAAGCTGGACCACCAGCCGGTGCTGGCGATCGTCGGGCAGCAGGCGCTCGCCGGACTCGGCGGAAGCATGCAGCAGGAGGTGAACCTGCGCGCGATCCTCGCGGACGTCGCATGCTACACCGAGCTCATCTCGTCGCCGGAGCAGGTGCGTCACGTCATCGATCGCGCCGCGCGTGTCGCGCTCGGGGAGCGCGGCGTGAGCGTCATCATCCTGCCGCACGACGTGCAGCGGATGGAGCCGGTGGAGCAGCCGGAGCATAAACACGGCCGCGCACACTCCGGCGCGGGCTTCGCACCGCCACGCATCCTCCCGCACGACGGTGACCTCCGCCGCGCCGCCGACGTGCTCAACGCGGGGAGCAAGGTCGCGATCCTGGTCGGTGCGGGCGCGTTCGGCGCGGCCGACGACATCGTGCAGGTCGCGGAGCTGCTCGGTGCCGGTGTCGCGAAGGCGCTGCTCGGGAAGGCGACGGTGCCGGACGACATCCCATTCGTCACCGGCTCGTGCGGATGGCTGGGGACGGAGCCGAGCAACCGCATGATGAAGGAGTGCGACACGCTCCTGATGGTGGGATCGTCGTTCCCGTACACGGAGTACCTGCCGAAGGAAGGGCAGGCGCGCGGCGTCCAGATCGACGTCGATCCCGCGAACCTCGCGATCCGGTATCCAATGGAAGTGTCGCTCACCGGCGACAGTGTCGAGACGCTGCGTGCGCTCATCCCGTTGCTCACGCGCAAGGCCGATCGGACGTGGCGCAACGAGATCGAGCAGCACGTGCGCGACTGGTGGCAGCAGGTGGACGAGCATGCGCACGCGCCGGCGCCGCCGCTCAACCCGAAGCTCCCGGTGTGGGAGATGGCGCAGCGGCTCCCCGACAACGCGATCATCACCGCGGACTGCGGCTCGTCCACCGTGTGGGTCGCGCGCGACGTGCGCATTCGTCGCGGGATGATGTTCTCACTCTCCGGAACGCTCGCCACGATGGGCGGGTCGCTGCCGTACGGCCTCGCCGCGAAGTTCGCGCACCCGGATCGCCCAGTCTTCTCCGTCGTCGGCGACGGCGCGATGCAGATGAACGGGATCAACGCGCTCATCGACATCGCCAAGTACTGGGAGCGCTGGCGCGATCCACGGCTCATCGTCCTCGTGATGAACAACCGCGATCTCAACTACGTCACGTGGGAGCAGCGCGTGATGGAGGGCGAGCCCAAGTTCGAGAAGTCGCAGGATCTCCCGGACTTCCCGTACGCGCGCTACGCCGAGATGCTCGGCCTGCACGGGGTGCGCGTCGACCGCGCCGAGCAGGTCGCGCGAGCGTGGGACGACGCGCTGCGCGCCGGACGCCCGACGGTGATCGAGGCCGTCGTCAACGCCGACGTCCCGCCGCTGCCACCCGAGCTCACGAAGGAGCAGGAGGAGCATCTCGCCACTGCGCTCCGCAGTGGCGATCCCGACGCGGAGTGGGTCGAGGTGCAGCTCGTGGAGCAGGGGATTCGCGGCGAGTCCTGAGCCATCGCTCGCTGCGTGCGGAGTCGCGGGCCGGGCGGTTATGTTGAATTGACATGACCGTTCCGGCCCAACGAACCTTCACGGCCCCGCCGCCGATCCCGGACGAGGAGGAGAAGCGTGAGCGCCTCGTTCGGATGAAGCGTGTCGCGCTCGCGCTGCTCGTGGGCGCGGCGGTCCTGTACGTCGTGGCGCTCGCGCTCGAGCCGCGCTGGCCGTGGCTTGGCTACCTGCGTGCCGCGGCGGAAGCGTCGGTGGTCGGTGGCGTCGCCGACTGGTTCGCGGTGACCGCGCTCTTCCGCCACCCGATGGGGATCCCGATCCCGCACACGGCGATCGTCCCCGCGCGGAAGGATCGCATCGGGCGCGCGCTCGGCAACTTCGTGCAGCAGCACTTCCTCTCGCGCGACGTCGTCGCCGTGAAGCTCGCGTCGCTGCGCCTGGGCGAGCGTGCCGCGCGCTGGCTCGCGGAGCCGGAGCACGCGCGCACGGTGACGCGCGCCGCGGCGAGCGCGCTCGCGGGTGGCGCGGCGGTGCTGCGCGACGAGGACGTGCAGGCGTTCGTGGAGCGCACCGCCGGCGAGCGACTGCGCGCGGTCCAGGTCGCGCCGCTCATCGGGCGCGTCCTGCGTCTCGTCACCGCCGGCGGTCGGCACCAGGAGCTGCTCGACGAGGCGCTGCGGCTCGCCGCGCGCGTCACCGAGGAGAACGACGACGTCATCCGCGAGAAGGTGCGCGAGCAGACGCCATGGTGGGTGCCGAACATCGTCGACAACAAGATCTCCGATCGCGTCGTCGACGGCATCGGTCGCACGCTCGCCGAGGTGAGCGCGGATCCGGAGCATCCGCTGCGCCACAAGTTCGACACCGCGGTGAACGATTTCATCGACCGGCTGCAATCGTCGCCCACGACCATCGCGCGCGCCGAGGAGCTCAAGGCGGAGCTGCTCGCGCATCCGGCCGTGCGCGAGTTCTCGTCGTCGCTGTGGAGCGACGTGAAGGCCAAGCTCGCGCGCTACGCCGATCGCCCGGCCGATGCGCCGCCGGGACGCATGGATCGCGTCCTGGTGGACTTCGCGAACGCCGTGATCACCGACGAGGCGCTCGCCGCGAAGGTGAGCGTCTGGGTGGACGAGGCGATTCTCACCGTCGTCGAGGCCGCGCGTCCCGAGATCTCGCTGCTCATCTCGCAGACGGTGAGCGCGTGGGACCCGGAAGAGACGTCACGCCGCATCGAGCTGCAGATCGGTCGCGACCTGCAGTTCGTGCGCGTGAACGGGACGATCGTCGGTGGACTGGTGGGATTGCTGCTGTACGCGCTCGCGCAGGCGCTTCACTACTGACCTCGGCGCATCTGCTGCAACTACAACGGCATTGTTGACAGGATGACGGCAGGATAAGGGCGGATCACGACGGATAAGAGCGACTACAACTACAAAGGCTCTGGTGGGCTCGCTGCGCGTAGGAGGTGCCATCTCGCGGCCGGCTGCCGTCCTGTCGTTCCCCCAATCAGTTGTCGTTGCTGTTCGCGGTTGTCGTCATCCGTCGTTATCCGCCCGTATCCTGCCGTCATCCTGTCAAAGAAAGCAGTTGCCGTTTCTGTTGCACTCAGCGTTTACACCTGCGCCTGCGGCTCCGTCTCCGCGGCGACATCGGCCGGCAGTCGATCGAGGTCGTCGTTCTCCTCGTCCACCGGTGCGTCCGGCTCGGCGCGCGCATCGGCGAGGAGCGGCTCCGGATTCGGGAGGAGCGCGGCCGCGAACACCTCTTCCATGTTCGTCACGAACGTGAACTTCATCTGCCCGCGCACCTCGTCCGGGATGTCGCGCAGATCCTTCTCGTTCGATGCGGGCATGAGCACCTCGCGCAGTCCCGCGCGATACGCCGCGAGCACCTTCTCCTTCACGCCGCCGATCTCGAGCACGCGGCCGCGCAGCGTCACCTCGCCCGTCATCGCGAGGTCGCGACGCACGGGACGCCGGCTCAGCACGCTCGCGATCGCGAGCGTCACCGCCGCGCCCGCGCTCGGCCCATCCTTCGGGATCGCGCCGGCGGGGAAGTGGATGTGGATGTCGGTGTCCTTGAACTCGTCGTTGTCGATGCCGAGCGCGGTGCCGCGCGCACGGACGTACGAATACGCCGCATCGACCGATTCGCGCATGACGTCGCCGAGCTGGCCGGTGACGATGAGCCGTCCGCTCCCGGGCATGCGCAGCGCCTCGATGATCATGAGATCGCCACCGGTCGCTGTCCACGCGAGTCCGGTGACCGCACCGACCTCCGGCTCCATCTCCGCCTCTTCGACCGTGTAGCGCGGCACGCCGAGGATCTCGGTGACCATCGGGATGTCGACGATCCACGCGCCCTCTTCACCCTCCGCCTTGCGGCGTGCGCGCTTGCGCATGATCGCCGAGAGGTTGCGCTCGAAGTTGCGCAGTCCCGCTTCGCGCGAGTAGCGATTCGCGATGAAGCCGAGGACCTCGTCCGTGAACTGGATGTCCTTGTCGGTGATCCCGTGCTCGTCCAGGAGACGCGGCAGCAGATAGCGCCACGCGATCTCGACCTTCTCCTCGATCGTGTAGCCAGAGACCTTGATGATCTCCATGCGGTCGCGCAGCGGGGCCGGGATGTCGTACAGGTTGTTCGCCGTGCAGATGAACAGCACCGACGACAGGTCGAACGGCAGATTCAGGTAGTGATCGACGAACGTC
>Ga0207664_10003341_pt1 | contig 10665 bp, 6 predicted proteins | sample LARL83metaG_FD_184349 | JGI IMG/M metagenome (GOLD analysis project Ga0207664, IMG submission 184349) | Corn, switchgrass and miscanthus rhizosphere microbial communities from Kellogg Biological Station, Michigan, USA - LAR L8-3 metaG... | ecosystem: Host-associated > Plants > Roots >...
TGTCAACTGGCTCCGGGATACGGAGTGTCGGATAGTCGAACTGGAACCGGGGCGGCAGCACGCCGACCACCAGCGCCGGTTGCCCATCCAAGCGCAGCGTCCGGCCAATGGCCTGAGGGTCGGCGCCCAGTTTCGAACGCCAGAATGCGTCAGTAAGCACGACCGCGGGCGTTCGACCCGGTTCATTCTCCTCTTTAAGGAACGTACGACCCAGCGACGCGCTCACGCCCAACAATGGAAAAAACGAAGCCATTACCCGCGCTGCGAAAACACGAATCGGCTCGCCTGACCCCGAAAGCTGCATATCGCGATGCTCTGCAAAGGCCAGATGATCAAAGGAGCGGCTGCGGGCCCGGATCTCGATGAACTCGGCCGTGCTCGGGATCCAGCCGCTGTTCTCCATGATGGTTACCAGCCGCCCGGCATCGCGGTATGGCAGAGGGTCCAGGAAGGCAGCCTTCAACAACGCGAAGATCGCCGCGTTGCCGCCGATCCCCAATGCCAACACAAAGATAATGAGGGTCGAGACGCCTTGATCGCGCCTCAACAAAACGAACCCATGCTGGAGATCCTTCCACATAGGCGCAACTTTCATGTACTAGTATATTAGTACATCATAACCAGAGCAGTGGCGCAAGACCTAATATCGCCAAAGCTGTCAATAGGCCCAAACTCTGAATGCCGGTCTTCCGATCCGACAAAACGAACGCATAGACCCCCTTCGCCAGGTTATTGCTCGAGGCAGCGATCAGGACCCCGCCGGCGGCCAGCGACAAGGCCGCGTTGGATTGGGTCATGCCCAGGATGAACGGGTCCACGTCGACCACCCCCATTATCGCCGCCAAGGAATAGACTCCGGTTTTTCCCAGATGAGCGATGGCCCAGTGGGTGGCCACCAACATCGCTAGAAAAAGAGCCGCAAAAGTGAACGCAACTCGCAATTCCAGAGGGTTTTTCGGCTCATATTCGCGTCGAATTTTGCGTGTTTCCGGGTCTTTTCGGCGCGACCAGAGCCAGCCGATGCCGATAGCCAGGCCCGCCAGTATGCCAAAGGAGGGCCCCAGCGCCACAAAGAGGCCCCAGTTGAACAGGGCAAGCAGCACCGCGAGGCGCAGGTACATCATTCCGGAGGCGATCAAAGTTCCGCCCGAGAAAAGATGCGGCTGATGCTCGCGGGCGGCTCTTCTGGCCAGAACCAGTGTGGTGACCGTGGATGAATAAGCTCCACCCAGGATGGACGCCAGGACAACGCCGCCTCCTTTGGTCAGCCGGCCGATGACGTAGCTCCCATACGAAACGGCACTCACGGCCACCACCACCAGCCAGGTTCTGAAGGGGTTGATCTGGAAGGGACCGAACTCCTGGTTGGGTAGCACCGGCAGAATCACCGCCGTAAGCAACAGGAACTTCGTGAAGGTGAGGATTTCCTCACCCGGCACTCGTTTCGTCAGGCTTTCCAGCGCGGTCTTCAGCTCCAGCAGGAACACGCCAGCGACGCTGAGTGTGGTCGCGATCCAATATTGTTCGTGATAAACGAGCGCGCCCACCAGGTAGGTCGCAAGGCCGGACATCTCCGTAGTGACACCGGCCGGCGCCACGCTTTCCAGCTTGTGCCAGTACGACAGCATCAGGAATCCGGCCACCACGGCGAAGCCCAGCGTGACGGGCAGCAATTGACCACCGGAGAGAAGCGCTATGGCGTAGCCGATCAAGCCGATCAAGGGAAAAGTACGCACGCCGCCGAAGGTGTAATTTTCGCTGTCGGCCTTATGCTCTTCGCGTTCGAGCCCGATCAGGAAGGACAGAAAAAGGACCAGCACGATCTTTACACCTTCGGGCGGAAGCCAGCGGTAGAGTTCCATCAGGTGGTCCCGAACAAGAGCTTACGTTAAACTAGTGAGTCGATGCACGGCATCAGGATCTGAAAGATGAAATTTACAAATCTAGGTAAGACAGGAATCACGGTGTCCCGCCTCTCATTGGGATGCATGAGCTACGGCGGCGGCGAGATGCCGGAATGGTCGCAGGGCACGCGCGGATGGCACGTGAACAAAGAGGATGCACGCGAGCATTTTCGAATGGCGCTGGATGCCGGAATCAATTTCTTCGACACCGCCGATGTTTACTCGGCCGGACTGAGCGAAGAGATCACAGGGTTTTACCTCAACGAGATGGCTAGCCGCGACGATATCGTTTTGGCGACCAAGGTCCATGGTGTGATGGGCGCTGGTCCCAACCGGCGAGGCCTGAGCCGCAAACATATCGTGGAGGCTTGCGATAACTCGCTGCGCCGTCTGCGGATGGATTACATCGACCTGTATCAGATCCACCGCTGGGATCCGAAGACGCCGATCGAAGAGACGTTGGACGCTCTCGATTCGCTGGTGCGAACGGGCAAAGTGCGCTATCTGGGAGCCAGCAGCATGGCAGCGTGGCAACTTTCGAAAGCGCTGTACACCGCCAAAGAAAACCACTGGCACCGGTTTGACGCGATGCAGAACCATTACAACCTGGTCTATCGCGAGGATGAGCGCGAGATGATCCCGCTGTGCATGGATCAGGGATTGGCTGTGATTCCGTGGAGTCCGCTGGCGCGCGGATTTTTGACGGGGACTCGCCAGCGCGATGGAGGCGCCACGGCACGTTCCCAGACGGATACCTTCGCCAAAGATATGTACTACAGCGATGACGATTTCGCAGTAGTCGATGCCGTCGCAAAGGTGGCTCAACGGCGGGGCGTGTCGCTGGCCCAAGTGGCTTTGGCGTGGGCGCTGCAGGCTCCGGGGGTCACGGCGCCGATTATCGGAGCCACCAAGCCGCAGCACCTGAAAGAACTGATCGCTGCCGTGGATCTCAAACTAGCCGACGACGAGGTAGCGGCGCTCGAAAAGCCGTACCGGCCGCATGGAATTCTCGGCCATGCGCAGCCGAAGCCGAAGGCCATGCACGCCTGACCACTGGAACTTTTCCCAGGCGACGCTCCAGCCCGGCAGAGTATTAATTTTAAGCAAAATTTAAGGTTCCATTGGTATGATCAACTGCTAATGGAACCCGTTCGACTGCATCATTCTTTCAAGCCGGTATTGACCCTGTTCGCGTCCCTGCTGCCTGTGCTTGCACAGCCATTCGTACAGCCTCAGGCGACTCCGAACACAGGCCAGACGTCTGCTCCGCAGACGCTCACCTTGAAGGATGCTTTGGAGCTCGCGCAAAAGAACGATCCGACATTTCTATCGGCGCTCAACGACGCAGCCATCGCACAGGAAGATCGAGCGCAAGCGCGGGCCGCAGTGCTTCCTACTGTGAACGCCAGATCTGAATATCTCGGCACGGAAGGCAACGGGAAACTCGCCTCCGGACGATTCGTCACCAACGATGGCGTGCACGTCTATCGCGACTGGGTTACGGTGCATCAGGATCTGTCGCCCGGAACTTTCATGCGAACCGGTATCAAGCGCGCTGACGCAGCTATGGCACTGGCGCGCGCCAAGGCGGAAGTCGCCCGCCGTGGATTGTCGGGCACCGTCGCCAAAGCCTATTACGGACTCATCGCGGCGCAGCGCAAGTATGCCACTGCCCAGCAAGCTCTCGATCAGGCCCAGCGAGCGCTTCAAATCAGCCAGGATCTGGAACGAGGCCGGGAAGTGGCGCACAGCGACGTCGTAAAGTCTCAACTCCAGCACACGGCGCAGGAGCAGGCCTTCCAGGAAGCGAAATTTGTCATGGAGAGCGCCCGCCTGGATTTGGCCGTTCTGCTATTCCGCGACTTCAATGAAAATTTCTCGATCGTTGACGATTTGGACATAGCGCCCGCGCTGCCTCCCATGGCCGATGTGGAGGCGATGGCGGGCCGTGAGAATCCGGTATTGGCCCAGGCGATGGCCGCGCTGCATGCCACTGAACTGGACATCGCGATCGCTCGTCAAGCCTTCCTGCCGACACTCACGATCGACCCGGTCTACGGCATCGAAGCCAACGCCTTCGCTCTCCACAGCACAGTCGCCGCAGCTAAAGACGTGGGCGCGGTACCAAACCTCGGCTATTTTGTCACGGCCAGCCTCAACCTGCCGATTTGGGACTGGGGTGTCCGGCGCAGCAAAGTAAAACAGGCCGAATTGAAGCGCGAGCAGGCGGCGCTTGATCTGACCACGGCGCAGAGGACGCTCATAAGGAATCTGCACGGGTTCTTCGGGGAAGCACAAACGGCCCGCGAGCAGGTTGTTTTGCTGCGTCAGGCGGTGGATCTGGCGTCGGAGAGCCTGCGGCTGAACACGCTGCGCTATCAGGCCGGAGAGGCTACTATCCTGGAGTTGGTGGACGCCCAGAGCACGCTGACCCAGGCGCGGAATGCGTATGATGACGGTTTGGTGCGCTACCGCGTCGCCTTGGGAAATCTACAGACACTCACTGGAGTGTTCTAGTGTGGTGAATCAGAAGTTCGTCAGAAAACTCGCGGTGGGGCGGACGCCCTGGTCCGCGCTGGACCCCTGGTCCAGCCTTTTCCATCACACGAGAAACGAGCGCCGACGGCGGCGTCGGCTGCGGACCGGGGGTCCGCCCCACATCCCGGATTGTTCAATGAAATTCTGACTCAGGACACTAGATATGCGGACAAAAATATTATCGATCGCCGGTCTTCTGGTTCTCTCATCCGCGTGCGCCAAGAAGGAGGAGAAGGCGGAAGAGGCGCCGGCGCCCGTACAGGTCACAGCCGTGACACAGAACACGATCCGGCGGACCATCGCCGGGGATGGAGCGCTCTATCCTCTGGACCAGGCAAACGTAATGCCGAAAATCGCTGCGCCGGTGCAGAAGTTCTACGTGAACCGCGGAGACCATGTGAAAGCAGGCCAGTTGCTGGCTGTCCTCGAAAATCGCGATCTGGTTGCGGCGGCCGCCGAGAGCAAGGGCAGTGTGGACCAGGCTGAGTCAAACTTCCGCGCTACTGCCGGCGCTACTGTTCCCGAGGCCGTGGTCAAAGCGCAGACCGATTTAGAATCCGCCCGCGAGGCTCGCGACGCCGCCAAGAAAGTGGTGGATAGTCGTGAGAAGTTGTTCAAGGACGGAGCACTGGCGGGTAAACTGTTGGACGACGCTCAGGTTGCCTATGCACAAGCGAACAGCCAGTACAAATCCGCCGACGAGCATTTGAAAACGTTGCAGGCGGTCTCCAAAGAAGAGCAGATCAAGGGCGCAGCCGCTCAGGTGCAGACCGCCAAATCGCATTTCGATGCCCAGGAGGCGCAGGTCGCTTATTCGCGCATCGTAAGTCCGATCGGCGGAGTGATCTCAGACCGTCCGTTGAACGCGGGAGAGATGGCTAACCCTGGCTCGCCATTGATCAGCGTGATGGATATTTCGCACGTGATCGCGCGGATTAATATTCGGGAGGCCGACGCTACGGCAGCGAAGGTGGGCCAAAAAGTCGTCATCACCCAGGCCGACAATAGCGAGGGAGTGGAGGGGAAGGTCAAGGTGGTGAGCCCCGCCGCCGACGCCAACACCACCACCATCCAAGTCTGGGTGGATATCCCCAATCCGGGCGAGCAGCTCAAGCCGGGAACCAGCGTGCATGCGGTGATCGTGGCCGAAGAGTTCAAGGCAGCTACGGTTGTTCCCGCCGCAGCGATTCTTCCGGGTGAAGAAGGAGGAACGGCGGCCCTGACGGTCGGTTCCGACTCGACGGTACGGAGGAAGACCGTCAAAGTTGGCGTGCGCGAAGGCAATCAGGTCCAGATTCTGAGCGGTCTAACGCCCGGAGAAGAAGTGGTGGTGGTCGGTGGGTTGGGACTCGACGATAAAGCCAAAGTGAAAGTAATCACAACGGCGGTGGAGGAGTCCGCCGATGAGGACGAAGATAATGCTCCGCCAGAACCGAAGGCGGATAAAGCACCGGCTGAGCAGAAGAAAGACGAGGCGAAACCGAAAGGAAAATGAGCGAACTTTCGACACTTCCGCCCATTACCTCCGATACCGAAGCGCCTCATTGGACCGCGCGGCACGGCAAACCGATCATCTTCGTCATCCTGACGATGGTGGCGGTGGGAATTTATCTGGCCCTTACTATTCCGGTCGCCGTTTTCCCGAGCACCGATTTTCCGCGCATCGTGGTTGCCGCCGACGCGGGTGTCTACCCGATCGCCCAGATGCTGGTCATGGTGACGAATCCACTGGAGCAAGCTGTCAACACAGTGCCGGGGTTGGATCACGTGTCGTCGATCACCAGCCGCGGCACCGCGGAGATCGACCTGTTCTTTACCTGGAACGTGGATATGTTCCAGACTTTGGAACTCGTCAACGCCGCGCTGGCGCGCGTCCAGCCCACGCTGCCTTCCATCGCTAAGGTCACCGCCAACCGGCTGACTTTTGCGGCCTTTCCGATCATGGGCTACAGCCTGACGTCGGACAAGATCTCGCAGACCACGCTTTGGGAAATAGCGAATTACGACCTCAAGCCACGCATGAATCGTGCGACTGGAGTTTCATCGGTAGTGGTGCAAGGCGGGCAGGTGCCGGAATTTAAGGTGCAGCCCGATCCGGCTAAGCTGATCCAAGCCGGCGTCACCATTCCTAATATTCTGGACGCCGTCAGCCGCAGCAACATGATCGATTCGCCGGGCCTGATCGAGACCAATCATCAACTGGCGCTCACGCTCATGAGTGGTCAGGCGCGAAATGTCGGCGATATTGGAAACATCATTATCAAAACCACGCCGGCCGGTACGCCTCTGCACATTAATGACGTCGCGACAGTAAGCGACTCGGTGATGCCGGTGTATACGGTGGTCACGGCCAACGGAAAGCCCGCGGTTCTGCTCAATGTTTATCGCCAGCCGGACAGCAATACGGTGACGGTCGCCAACGCGGTTCACGCGGAAATCGAGAGCCTGAAGAAGGATCTGCCACGCGGAGTTGTGCTGACTCCCTTTTACGACCAGTCAGAGCTCGTCAACGCGTCGATCAAGAGCGTGCGCGATGCCATTCTGCTGGGCCTGGTGCTGGCTTCGATCATCATGGTTCTGTTTTTGCGCGACTGGGGCACGTCGCTGGTGGCTGGTCTGGTGATCCCCGCCACGATCGGAGTGACGTTCATCGCGCTGCGTATGATGGGCCAGAGCTTCAATCTGATGACCTTAGGGGGATTGGCGGCGGCGGTCGGATTGGTGATCGATGACGCCATCGTGGTGGTGGAGAACATCGTCATGCATCGCGACGCGGGCCAGTCGCGCGCCGAAGCTATTCGCAGCGCGATCCGCGAAATCCGTGTGCCATTGGTGGGATCGACCATAACGCCCATCGTGGTCTTTCTGCCGCTGATCTCGATCACCGGGGTCACCGGAGTATTTTTCCGCGCCCTGGCCGTGACCGTCGGCATGGCGCTGCTCACTTCCCTCGCGCTGGCGCTTACCTGGACCCCGACGCTGAGTCATTACTTCCTCCGTAATCGGCGGCGTGACGCGGGGGGAGAAGCGAAGCACGAATCGGTGCCCGCGTGGCTGATGAACTCCTATGAGCGTACGCTGCGCTTCGCGCTCGAGCACCCGTTCGTGCTGCTGCTATTCACACTCGTTCTGATCGCCGGATCGTACTTCTGCTACAAGAACACGGGGTCGGATCTGCTGCCTGCCATGGACGAAGGCGGCTTTATCGTGGATTACATCATGCCGGCCGGCGCTTCATTGCGGGAAACCAACCGCGTGATTACTCACGTCGAAAAGATTCTACACGACACGCCGGAAGTGGAGAGCACCGCGCGCCGCACCGGTTTACAACTCGGCTTGGCCGCTGTCACCGAGGCCAACACTGGCGATATCAGCGTCAAGCTGAAGAGTAAACGTAAGCGCGCCGGTGATGAGGTGATCGCCGACGTGCGCGCCAAAATCAAAGCCGCCGAGCCGACCTTGGACGTCGAGTTCCCGCAGCTTTTGCAGGACATGATCGGCGACCTCACGAGTGCGCCCGAGCCGGTGGTGATCAAACTGTTTTCTCAGGATCCCGAAGTCCTGCACCGCTGGGCTCCGCAGGTGGCCGGCAGCATTAAGAAGATCCCTGGCGTTGTGGACGTAGAGGATGGCATCGAGAATCACATCAGTGGGACGGCTCTAATGTTCAACGTAGATCCTGTGACTACCGCGCGCTCGGGATTTACGCCGCAGGAAGTGGAGCTGGATGCCAGCGCGATGTTGCAAGGCGAACCTGCGCCGCCTCCGGTGGTGCTGAACGATCGATCTTACACCATTCGCGTGCAATTCCCGCCCGCCGTGCGCAAGACGGTGGATACTTTGAAGAACACGCTGATCGTAAGCGGAACCGGCAAGACCGCAACCATTGGTTCGCTGGCAACCTTAACGGAGATTCCGGGACAGACCGAAATCATTCGCGAGAACCTGCAGCGCGATGTGGGCGTGACCGCGCGCTTTGAAAACATCAACCTGGGGGACGGCATGGCTAAGGTCCAAAAGGCCGTAGCCGGTCTGAACATTCCTCCTACGATTCGCGTGGAATACGGCGGCCAGTACGCCGAACAGCAGAAATCGTTCAAAGACCTGGCATTCGTTCTGGCGCTGGCGATCGTGCTGGTGTTCATGGTTCTGTTGTTCGAATTCGGCAATTTCGGCGCGCCCATTGCCGTGTTGTCCTCCGCGTTGTTGTCTACGTGCGGAGTTTTCCTGGCGCTGCTGATCACCAGAACCACATTCAACCTGTCATCTTTTATGGGACTGATCATGGTGGTCGGGATCGTGGCCAAGAACGGTATTCTGCTTCTGGATGCGGATCAGAAATTCCGCGCCGAGGGCGTCCCTGCCGAAGAAAGCATGATTCGCGCTGGAGAACGCCGTTTGCGTCCCATCATGATGACCGCGCTGGCCACCGTGGCCGGCATGTTTCCGCTGGCGCTGGCTATCGGCGCCGGTTCTCAGATGCTGCAGCCTTTGGCCATTGCGGTAATCGGTGGAATTCTGGCCTCGATGGTTCTCTCACTGGTGGTTACACCGGCCGTTCGTTTCTACGTTGGTGGTCGAGACTAATTTGACTAAAAGGAGTAACACATGAAGAAACTCGTTACGGTATTTGTGGTGCTGACGGCCGCATGCGCGTTCGCCGCCGAAGGCTATAAGGTCCTCAACAAAATCAAGATCGGGGGCACCGGCGGCTGGGATTATGTGGCTGTGGATAGCAGCGCTCACCGCCTCTATGCTACCCACGGGACGGTGGTCGAAGTTGTGGATACGGATTCCGGCAAGCCGGTGGGACAGATCACGCAATTGCACGGAACCCATGGGGTGGCCATCGACGCCGATCTGGGCAAGGGATTCATCAGCAACGGGCAATCCAACAGCGTCACGATTTTCGATTTGAAGACGCTTGCCAAAACTGGGGAGCCACAGACCGGTCAAAATCCGGATTCAATTTGTTACGAGCCAAAGACCAAGCGGATTTTCACATTTAACGGCCGGTCGAATGACTCGACGGCCATCGATGCTAAGACTAACGAGATCGTGAAGACATTTCCTGTAGGCCAAAAGCCGGAATTCTGCGTGGCGGATGGCGAGGGAAAGCTGTTCGTCAATCTCGAAGACACCAGCGAGATTGTGGAGATCGATGCTACAAAACCGGCCGTGACCCGGCATATGCCGCTGGCACCCTGTGAGGAACCCAGTGGATTAGCGATCGATGTCAAAAACAAGAAGCTGTTCTCGGTCTGCTCGAACAAGATGATGGCCGTGGTCGATATTCCGTCACTGAAGGTGGTTGCGACTCCGGCGATTGGCCCGGGCCCCGATGCCGCGGCGTTTGATCCCGGAACCGGCCTGGCATTTAGCTCCAATGGCGGCGATGGAACTTTGAGCATTGTGAAAATGGTAAACGGCAAATACGATACCGTGGACACGGTGCAAACCGAGCGTGGCGCGCGCACCATGACGCTCGATCCCAAGACCCACAAGGTGTATCTGCTGGCCGCTGAATTCGGTCCTGCGCCGGAAGCCCAGCCGGGTCAGAAGAAGGGCCGTCCGCCGATTCTGCCGGACAGCTTCCACGTTCTAGTCGTGGGCAAGTAAGCGGGCTCAAGTCGACAGGACCTTGCGTGCCGGGTCCTGCTTCTTCTTCACGTTCGGTTCCGGAGGGCTGTGGAGCGCAGCGCTAAACTAAGTTCTAATGACCGACCCAGAGCGAATGTCGCGCCCTCTCTCTATCGTCGACCCCGACGTTTACGAAGCCATCCAGCACGAAGTCGAGCGTCAGCATGGCCGCCTGGAACTGATCGCCAGCGAAAACTTTACTTCGGAAGCCATCCTGCAAGCTACCGGCAGCGTATTCACGAATAAATACGCGGAAGGTTATCCGGGCAAGCGCTATTACGGCGGATGCGAATATGTCGATGTCGTCGAAAATCTGGCTCGCGACCGCGCGAAAAAGCTTTTCGGCGCCGAGCATGCCAACGTTCAGCCACATTCCGGATCGCAAGCCAATCAGGCCGCCTACGCATCGGTGCTTCAACCGGGCGATAGCATCCTGGGAATGAACCTGGCGCATGGAGGCCACCTCACGCATGGCCACCCGCTCAACTTTTCGGGCAAAACGTACAAGATAATTCCCTACGGTGTTCGCCGCGATGATGAGCGCATCGATTATGACGAGCTCGCCAAGCTGGCCGACGAGCAC
>Ga0207664_10003343_pt1 | contig 10662 bp, 10 predicted proteins | sample LARL83metaG_FD_184349 | JGI IMG/M metagenome (GOLD analysis project Ga0207664, IMG submission 184349) | Corn, switchgrass and miscanthus rhizosphere microbial communities from Kellogg Biological Station, Michigan, USA - LAR L8-3 metaG... | ecosystem: Host-associated > Plants > Roots >...
GGTGCGAACGAACACGAGTGTGAGCTCGCCATCGTGTTCAAGCTCGCGGATGAGCGCCTCGACGCGTTGCTCGTGCGACACCTCGACGAACCGGTGCTCGACGTCCGTGCTTGCGCGGCGGGCGGCCGGCCCGTGCTCATAGACGGCGGGATCGCGCGTGTATTCCCTGGCGATGCGACCGGCTTCACCGTCCAGCGTGGCCGAGAAGAACAGCGTCTGCCGGGGCTGAGGGCAGGCCGCGACGATCCTGTCGACCGCGGGGCGAAAGCCCATGTCGAGCATGCGGTCGGCCTCGTCGAGGACGAGGATCTGGATCTGATCAAGCGCGAACGCCCGGCGCTCGAGCAGGTCCTCGAGCCGGCCGGGAGTCGCGACGATGATGTGTGAGGCGGCGGCCTGCTTGGCCTGCTTGACGAGGCCGACGCCGCCGTAGACGGCGGTCACTCGCAGCGCGCGAGCGCGGGCGATCGCGTGTAGATCGTCGACGATTTGTGTGGCGAGCTCCCGGGTCGGGGCAAGCACCAGGGCCGCCGGGCGGCGGGCATCTGCGGCGATCCGGTCGACGATCGGAACTCCGAACGCGAGCGTCTTACCGGAGCCGGTGGGCGACTTCGCGAGGACGTCGCGCCCAGCCAGGACATCGCCGATCACGTCGCTCTGGATCGCGAACGGCTTGGTGATCTCCTGATCGGAGAGGGAGCTGACGACAGCGCGCGAGACGCCGAGATCAGCGAAGGACTGATTTGACATTGGAACTGCTCCTTGACGGCAGCGAGGGCCGCGAACGATTCGGGAGGCTATGGCCGACCCGAACCGCTTTCGTGCGGGACCCAAGCAAGCTGCCTCGCGGCCGACGTCGCCGACCGCTGCACCCAAACGTAGCAGGGTCACCCCGAGATGCGCGGGAGTGCGGCGCCACGACGGGTGCCACGACTCCCTGCAACCGCCGCAATCGGCGCTGTAATCGACTACGCTTCGTTGTGTCGAGGTCACCTGGCGGGACCATTTGGTACGGCCGGGTAGCTTCAAACCACGGAGAAGCACGCGCTCGTGGCCGCCTGAAGGCTGCCATGCGGGGGCGTTGCAACCTCAGCAACGTTCAACCTGCATGGGAGTCGTCTGATGGCGGATTCATCCAAGCGTCGGGTCGGGCCGGAACTGCTCAGCGCTTACGCGCAACCTCGCCTCGGGCGAAGCCTGCTCGAGCTCGCGACGTCCGCGGTGCCGTACCTGGCGCTTTCGGTACTGATGTACCTCACGCTCGGCGTCTCGCTTCTGCTCACCGTGGCGCTGGCCGTGCTTGCGGCAGGGTTTCTGGTTCGGACCTTCATCGTGTTCCACGACTGTGCCCACGGCTCCATGTTCCCGTCCAAACGCGCGAACAACTACGTCGGCCGTTGTGTCGGCCTGCTGCTCCTGTCGCCGTTTCGGCGCTGGCGCCACGACCACGCGATCCATCATGCGACCTCCGGGGACATCGAGCGGCGCGGAGTCGGGGATGTGATCACGCTGACGGTGTCCGAATACCGCGAGCGCTCATGGCGCGGTCGTCTCGCATACCGCGCAATCCGCAATCCGCTGGTGATGTTCGGCCTTGGTCCGATCATCGCGATGATCATCGGCCCGCGGGTGCCGACTCGAGCTCAACGCCCACGACTTCGCCACAGCGTGGTCGGCACCGACGTGGCGCTCGTCCTGATCGTCGGCGGACTGTGCTGGTTGATCGGCTGGAAGGACTTCTTGATCGTCTGGGCGCCCGCCGCGATGCTCGCAGGCGCGGTCGGGATCTGGCTGTTCTACGTCCAGCATCAATTCGAGGACGCGTACTGGCAGAGCTCTGCGGACTGGAGCTACGACGATGCAGCGCTGCGCGGCAGCTCGTATCTGAAGATGCCCAAGGTGCTGCAGTTCTTTACGGGCAACATCGGCCTGCACCACGTGCACCACCTCAACGCGCGGATCCCCAACTACAACCTGCAGCGCGCGCACGACGAGAACCCCATCTTCCACAGCGTGCCCACAATCTCGCTCTGGGATGGAGCGCGGGCCGTGAGACTCAAGCTCTGGGACGAGCAAACGCGCAAGCTCGTGACCTTCGCGCAGGCACGCCTGATGACGGCATAATTGCGACGGCGGTTGCGAGCAAGCAAATCTGCTGCGGCGACGCTAAAGTCTCCGGCAACATCAGGCCGAGCGAGGATCGCTCGGCGAACGTAGTGCCAGCGCTCGTAGCCTTTGCTGTTCTCAGCAATCTCCGCGTTCGCAGCACGAAACAAAACGCCGGAGGAATCAATGGCTACTGGAACCGTGAAGTGGTTCAGCGACGAGAAGGGCTTTGGCTTCATCACGCCCGACGACAACTCGCAGGACCTGTTCGTCCATCACACTGCGATCGTCGCCGACGGCTACCGCTCGCTTGCCGAGGGCTCAAAGGTGTCTTACGACTCCGAGCCCGGCAACAAGGGCCCCAAGGCCGTCAACGTTCAGCCGATCTAAGTCGCTAGACGCTGGTCTACGCCGCGCTCGAGCTTTGACTTGAGCGCGGCCAGACCGTTGCTGCCGCGGGAAGTTCGTTACATGCGCGCGCGGATTGTCCGCGCGTTCGACGTTGTTCCCGCTGAGCGGGAGGTTCGTTACATGCGCGCGCGGATTGTCCGCGCGTTCGACGTTGTTCCCGGGTGGGATGGCGATCAGCCTGCGACGAGCGCGTCGGTCACCGCGTCGATCCCGGCGAGCCGAGCGGCAAGGTCGTCGCTGAGCCCGTAACGCGCGGCCAGCTCGGCCGGCGCCGCGTAGCTGACGCGCGTCTGACCGTCGTCGTCGTAGACGAGGATCTTCAGCGGCAGGTCGAGCGCCGCCAGCGGAGCCGCCTGCATCACCGGCGTCCCCGCAACCGGGCTGCCGAACACGACCACCTTCGTGTCGCGCAGCTCGAGGCCGTGCGCGGCCGCCTCGCCGCTGTGGTCGATCACGGCAAATACCTTCAGGCCCTTTTCCGACGCCAGCTCGGACATTCGCTGCACCGTCTCGGGCACCGACCGTGGGCTGGATTTTGTAACTATCCAATCGGGCATGAAGGGCTCCTCGGCGCAGGTTTTCACGAACTTGACTGGGAAAGGATGATCCCCTGATGGCAGCGCTTGGGGCAACGGGCGCGAACGGCGGCGTTTCGAACAAGGGGCTGGTCCTGGCCGCGATGGTGTTCGCGGTCGCGATGACATTCATCGATCAGACGATCGTGGCGATCGCGATCCCGAATCTGCAGAAGGACCTGTCGCTGACGCCGACTGGGTCGCAGTGGATCATCAACGGGTACCTGCTCGCGCTGTCGGCGCTATTTGCGTTCGGCGGCAAGCTCGGCGACGTGCTTGGGCGCCGGCGGATGGTCGTGATCGGCGTGCTCGGCTTTGCGATCACGTCGGCCTGTTGCGGGTTCACCCCGACGGGCAGCATCGCTCAGGCGTGGATCATCACGTTCCGCGTGCTACAGGGTGCCGCCGCGGCGCTGCTGTTCCCCGCGGCGGTGGCGATTGTGGTGGCCTCATTCCCGCTGCAGGAGCGAGGCAAGGCGATGGCGATCTTCTTCGGGATCTCAGGCGGCCTGACGGCGATCGGCCCCGCGGCCGGCGGCTACCTGACACAGTGGACCTGGCGCGCAATCTTCTGGATCAACATCCCTGTGGCGATCATCGCTCTGGTGCTGATCTGGATCTCCAAGCCCGAGAACGAGCGGCGTCCGACCAAGCTCGATTACCGGGGCACCGTGTTGGTCACCGGCGCAATGGGCCTGATTGTGCTCGGCCTGCAGCAGTCGGCGGTTTGGGGCTGGAGCAGCTTTGCGACGTGGGCATCGATCGTGATCGGCGTGATCCTGATGGTCGCGTTTGTGCTGTGGGAGCTGCGGACGCCCGAGCCTCTGCTGCGCCTGCAGATCTTCCGCGACCGCGGCTTCTCGGCCGAGACCGCGGTCCTCGGGATGATCTCGGTGGCGTTCGTGCCGTTCTTCTTCTTCGCCAGCGAGTACGCACAGGTGTCGCTCGGTGAGAACGCCTCGCACGCGGGCGTCTACATCCTCTACTTCTTCATCGGTTTCGTGATCCTCGCCCAGGTCGGCGGCCGGATCCTCGACCGGCGGGGAGCCAAGCCGGCGGTGGTCGGCGGTTGCGCGCTGGCGGCGATCGGGTTCTACCTGCTCGCGGGCAAGATGACCGACCTGTCGCTGTCACATCAGCGGCTGTACATCATGCTCGCCGGTGGCGGCCTGGGCCTGATGCTGGGCACGGCGAGCACGGACGCGGTCAACCGCGCGCCGCGCACGAGCTACAGCGAGGTGACCGGTATCACGCAGACGGCCCGCAACTTCGGAGCAAGCCTCGGGCTCGCGGTCCTCGGCGCGATCCTGATCAGCCGGAACCACACGAACATCACCAACGCCCTCACCAAGGCGGGCGTCCCGCAGACCGTCGCGCACAGGGTCGCCGGGTCGCTGAGCTCGTCGACGCCGGGCTCGGGCTCCGGGGCCGGCCAGCCGCACGCGATCGTGCACGACGTCCAGCTCGCGTTCGCGCACTCGGTTCAGACGATCTTCTACATCATGGCCGGGGTGATGGCCGCCAGCTTCCTGGTCGCGGTGCGCCGTCTTCCCCGGGGCCGGGTCGAGACCGTTGAGGAGCAGGAGGTGCCGGTCAGTCCGGCCGGCGCGGGCGCCTGACTCGTGTGAGAATCTCGCCATGAGCGAGAACAATCAGCAGGTACGCCTTGCCGCGAGGCCGTCGGGTACCCCCGATCCCTCCGTCTGGGACCTCACCACCGAGCCCGTGCCGACGCCTGAGCAGGGCGAGTTCGTCGTGCAGATCTCACACATCTCGGTAGATCCCGCGATGCGCGGATGGATGAACGATGTGCCGTCCTATCTCCCACCGGTCGAGCTGGGCGCGGTGATGCGCGCCGGCGGGGTCGGACGCGTGATCGCGTCCAAGCATCCCGAGTTCGCCGAGGGCGAGCACGTCTATGCCGCGTTCGGCGTGCAGGAGTTCGCGCTGTCGGACGGGTCCGGTGTGATCAAGGTCGACCCGTCGCTGGCGCCGCTGCCGACGTTCCTCGGAGCGCTTGGCCTGACCGGCCTGACCGCCTATTTCGGCCTGCTCGACGTCGGCAAGCTCAAGGAGGGGGAGACCGTCGTGGTTTCCGGCGCCGCGGGCGCGGTCGGCAGCATCGTCGGTCAGATCGCCAAGCTCAAGGGCTGCCGCGCGGTCGGGATCGCCGGCGGCCCCGAGAAGTGCGAGTGGATCACCGAAGAGCTCGGGTTCGACGCGGCGATCGACTACAAGCTGGGGGACATCCGCGGTGCGTTACGCCAGGCCACGCCAGACCGCATCGACGTCTACTTCGACAACGTCGGCGGCGAGATCCTCGACGCCGCGCTTGCCAGGCTCGCGCGGGGAGCGCGGATCGTTCTCTGCGGCGGGATCTCGCAGTACAACGCGCAGCGCCCAAGCGGCCCGTCCAACTACCTGGCGATGATCGCGGCTAGGGCGACGATGACCGGCTTCCTCGTGTTCGACTTCGCCGACCGCTACCCCGAGGCGATCGCTGAGCTCGCCGGCTGGCTGGCCCAGGGCAAGCTCGTGTCACGCGAGTACATCGTCGAGGGTGGCGTGCAGGCCTTCCCGGACGCTCTGCTCAAGCTGTTCGAGGGCGAAAACACGGGCAAGCTCGTGATCGCCTGCAGCTGAGTGAGCATCGAGGCGGGGCGAGAAACGGACGGCGTACGGCCGTTTCTCGCCCTACCCCCGTTAGACCGTGAGCGCGACCGCCGCCTCCGGCGTCGCGACGTGGAAGGTGAAGCTTTGCTCCAGATACAGCCGGACGACGTCTGCGTCGTGGGAGTCGTAGCCGATCGACAGGTCCTGACCTGACTCGAACAGGAAGTCGCCGCCGCGCAGGCTGACCACGACCGCCCCCTTGACCCCGGGCGCCCAGACAAGCGGCCCATCGAGGATCTTGCGCAGGTGGTCGAGTAGCGGGTAGCCGCCGTTCTCGCCGGTCTCTGCCACAAGCCGGTACTGCTCGCGGCCCAGCGCCAGACCGTACGGTCCGGTGACGCCGGCCGACAACAGTCGCTCAACCGCGTCGGCCACGGCGGCCGGGTATCCGGCTGTGTCCTTGCCCAGCGGGATCTTGTCGTGGGGCGTGGCCTCGGTGATCCCTTCGATCGCGCCCGTCCAGCCGTGGAACACGGCGATGTTCTCGGACACGGCGATCTGGTGCGCCGCCTTGTCCAGTGGCTCCCAGTCGGCATCCTCGGCGCCGCGGTCGGAGTCGCGAATCTCGGCGCGCGAAAGCGCAAAGTCGGCGCGGGCCTCGACCAGCGGCAGCACCCGGCGCTGCAGGCCGGTCACGCCCGCGCACGGAGGGGACGCCAGCGCACTGACGCGCCCGAGGTTCGTCGCCGAGTACTCCCAGCCGTGGGGGCCGGAGAAGTCCACGAGCTTGCGGGCCGCCAAAGCGGGCGTGAGCCGCTCGGTGGCCTCCTCGTCGAGCTCCTTCCAGACGCTGTCGGAGATCGGTGCGTGTCCACGAAGTAGGTGGTTCATCACATTGCCCCTCTCAGGCTTCCGATTCCCAGCGAGCCGTCCTGGTAGGCCCCGTCTGACCCGCCGCCATTACCCTCGAGCGCCTCGGACTCGGCCTCCTCGCCATGCTCGACGATGTCGCCCGTCTTGAACAGGATCCCCTGGGCGATCTCGCGCCAGACCGGAGTGCGGCGCATCAGGAACTCGAGGTCCATCGCGAAGTGCTTGAACTCCTCGCCCTGGGCGTCGCGCATCACGGCCAGCGCCTCGGGATCCTTCTCCACGGCGAGCCGCTGCTCGTACCAGCCGATTGCCTCGGCTTCCTCGGTCAGCGATGCGCACAGGCGTGCAAACGTGCGCGTCGCAGCCGGCAGCTCCTCGGGTGGCTCGTGGTATTGGTCAAAACCCATCCGGACTCCTTCGCTAGCTCAGGAAGTCCGGAGGGTACTGCCCGGGGGTCAGCGCTTGTACGTCAGTGCCTCACCCGACTGCGGGTCGAAGAAATGCAGCTTGGTCGAGTCGAGCCACAGCTCGGACTGCTCACCCGCGCGGGCGCGGCTCTTGGGGCTCAGCCTGGCCACCAGCACGGTGTCGCCGGAGTCGGTCATCTCCTCGACTCCGCCCGCGTCGTCGCGAAGCTCCTGAAGCTCCTCGCTGGCGACGATCTCCTTGGCGTCGATCCCGAAGTGCGCGTAGTACTCGGCGCCCATCGCCTCGACGAGGTCGAAGTTCGCCTTGAACGTGATCCCTCGGTCGCGGACCGCGGCCTCGACCTTGGTGGCGTCCTCAAAGTCCTCGGGGCGGATGCCGGCGATTACGTCACCGGACCCACGCCGGCTGCCCAGCCGCTCGAGGATCTCCTGCGGCAGGGGCACGTCGACCATGGGCAGGTGTGCCGTCCCGTTCTCCAGCGTCGCGGGCATGAAGTTCATGCCGGGTGAGCCGATGAAGCCGGCCACGAACAGGTTCGCGGGGTTGTCGTACAGCTGCATGGGGGAGCCGACCTGCTGCAGCACGCCGCTGAGCATCACGGCGACGCGGTCGCCGAGCGTCATCGCCTCGGTCTGGTCGTGGGTGACGTAGACCGTGGTGGTGTTCAGCTTGCGCTGGATGCGCGCTACCTGCGCTCGCATCTGCACGCGGAGCTTCGCGTCGAGGTTGGAGAGCGGCTCGTCCATCAGGAACGCCGAGGGGTCTCGCACAATCGCTCGTCCCATCGCGACGCGCTGGCGCTGACCACCGGAGAGGTTGGCGGGCTTGCGCTCGAGGTGCTCGTTGAGGTCGAGGATGTCGGCGGCCTCCTGGACCTTTTGATTGACCTCGGCCTTCGGCACCTTGGCGAGGCGCAGCGCGAACGCCATGTTCTCGCGGACGGTCATGTGCGGGTACAGCGCGTAGCTCTGGAACACCATCGCGATGTCGCGGTCGCGCGGCGCGACACGGTTAACGACCTTGCCGCCGATCCGCAGCTCGCCGGCCGAGATGTCCTCGAGCCCCGCGATCATGTTCAGCGCCGTGGACTTTCCGCAGCCCGACGGGCCGACGAGGATCATGAACTCGCCGTCTGAGATCTCGAGGTTGAGCTCCTTGACGGCCTCGAATCCGTCGGGGTAACGCTTGACGACGTTGTCGAGAACGATCTCGGCCATTTCCTCTCCTTTAGCCCTTGACCGCCCCGGCGGTGAGGCCGGAAACGATTCGGCGCTGGAAGATCAGCACCATGATGAGAATCGGGACGGTGACGATCACCGCGCCGGCGGCGATCGCGCCAGCAGGCTGCTGGAACTGCGATGCGCCGGTGAAGTACGACAACGCGACCGGCGCTGTCCGCGCGGAGTTGGTCGCGGTCAGCACGTTGGCGAACAGGAAGTCGTTCCACGCCGCGATGAACGTGAGGATCCCGGCGGTGAACACGCCCGGGACCGCGAGCGGCAGGATCACACGCCAGAACGCCTGCAGCGGTGTGGCGCCGTCCATTTGGGCGGCCTTCTCCAGGTCCCAGGGGATCTCCCTGAAGAACGCCGACAGGATGTAGATCGAAAGCGGAAGCGAGAACGACAGGTAGGGCAGGATCAGCCCGGCCCAGGTGTCGAACAGGCCGATGTTGCGCCAAACGTTGTAGAGGCCGCCGACGATCGAGATCGCCGGGAACATCGTGACCGCCAGCGCTCCTGCGAGGATCGCGGTCTTGCCCGGGAAGTCGAGGCGCGTGATCGCGTAGGCAGCCATCGAAGCGAACGCGAGCGCGATCACGGTCGTGATCAGGGCGATCCCGATCGAGTTGCGCAACGAAGCCGTGAAGAAGCCGGTCTTGAATGCGGTCGTGTAGTTATGCAGCGTCCAGTGCGTCGGCAGGAAACTGCCGTCGCCGATCGACTCCGGGGTCTTCAGTGAGAGCGACGCGATCCAGATGACCGGGATCAGCGCATAGATCAAGACGCCGATGACGGCGAAGATCCAGAGCGTCTTGCGGGTGGGTGTGTTCTCCTGATCCATAGTTCTACCTCCGCTGTGGGCTCGCGCCCAGGAACCTGGTGAAGATCAGCGCGATCAAGATCACGCAGAAGAAGATCAGGACCGAGATCGCCGAGCCCAGTCCCAGGTTCAGGCGGTTGATCAAGACCCGATAGCCGAGCAGCGAGACGCTCTCGGTTTTGTTGGCGCCGTTGGTCATGATGTAAACCACGTCGTAGATCCGGAACGCGTCCAACGTGCGGAACAGGATGGCGACCATCAGCGCCGGCTTGATCAGCGGCAGCGTGATTCGGAAGAAGCGCTGCAGCGAGGTGGCGCCATCAACCTTTGCCGCCTTGTAAAGGTCCTCCGGCACCAGTGCGAGACCGCCAAGCAGCAACAGCGCGATGAACGGCGTCGTCTTCCAGACCTCCGCCATGATGATCAAGATGAAAGATCCGCTACGGGTGGTGAGCGGTGGGGTGCTCAGATTCAGCCAGTGGGTGACAAAGCCCGTCGCCGGATCGAACGCGAGCCGCCAGGCGAACGCGGCGACAACCGTTACCGCCCCGTAGGGCACCAGCACGGCGACCCGTATCCACGTGCGTGCGTAGATCGCGCGGTACATCGCCTGGGCGATCAGCATCCCGAGGACCAGCTCGATCGAGACCGAGACCACCGTGATGATCAGCGTGTTGCTGACGTCCTGCCACCAGGTGGATGAGGTGAGCACCGACTTGTAGTTGTCCAGTCCCACCCACGCATCGAGCTGCGGAAATCGAAGGTCCGCGCGGTGCAGCGAGAGCCAGAACGCGTACAGAATCGGGAAGCCGGCGACGAACAGCATCACGATCACCGCCGGGGCGCACAGCAGCAAGCCCAGCTTGCGCTCTGCCTTGGCGCGGCCGGTGAGGCCGTGGGCAGCGGGCGGCGCAGCCTGGATGTGCCTGGGTGCAGTGGTCGTGGTGGCGACGTTGGCCATCAGCACAGCCCTCCCGACTGGAGCGTCGTAAGACAGGACTTCAGCTTGCTGATGTCCTGAGTGGGGTTGATGCCCGCCGGTGGATGCAGCGTCTGTTGGATGGCCAGCGAAACATCCGAGTACAGCGGCGTCTGCGGGCGGGTGGTGGCGTGCTGGAGCTGGTGGAGCAGCACCGACGCGAACGGATAGGCCTTGATCACCGCCGGGTTGGTGTAGGAGTTGATCGTCACCGGCGGGAGGCCCTCGTTGATCGCCTCCTGGTTCTGCCAGTACGGGCGCGTCATGCAGATCGCCGCCTGCTCCGCCAGCGCCGGGTTGGGCCCGTACTTCGAGACCCCGATGTTGGCGCCGCCGACCGAGGAGCGGCCGGGAACGTTCGGATAGATCGCCGGATACGGCGCCCACCCAAGGTTCTGGAAGACCTTCTTTGTCACCGCGCTGGTCTTGGCGTCCGTTCGCGCCGCGGCATAGACGTAGGGCCAGTTGACCATGAACGCGGCCTTGCCAGCCTCGAACGTGAGCCGCCCCTGGTCCTCCTGATCTGTCGAGAGCGACGGGTCCGCGCGGCCCGACTTGGCCACGTTGAGGATCGTCTGCGCCGCCACCACCGCGGGCTTGCCGAGAACCGGAGTGCCGTTGGCGTTGACAACC
>Ga0207664_10003345_pt1 | contig 10660 bp, 13 predicted proteins | sample LARL83metaG_FD_184349 | JGI IMG/M metagenome (GOLD analysis project Ga0207664, IMG submission 184349) | Corn, switchgrass and miscanthus rhizosphere microbial communities from Kellogg Biological Station, Michigan, USA - LAR L8-3 metaG... | ecosystem: Host-associated > Plants > Roots >...
CGGTGCATCGAAGTTGGTGCCGTTGGTCGAGGTGCCCGCGACGAACGCGCCGCCTGCGAGCGTGATCGTGCCGAGCAGCGTGCCCTGCACTGCTGAATCGGCGTCGATCGGCTGCGGCCCCGAATAAATTTCCACGACGCCGTTCGCGAAAGCCGCCTTGAAGCCGGTGGCGTTGAGCATCGCCTGGCGCAAACCTGTACTGAGCTGGACAGACATTTGGTTCTCCTAACAGTCGAATATGAGAGTCACGGGCGCGCGTTGTACGGGGCGCCGCCTTTCTGAAGTACCACCACGTACCGCCGGTGCCCGTCTTTCTCCATCACCGTCGCGCCCGCCACGAGCCCGGGCGCGACGCTAAGCGTCGACTGCGTCAGGTTCTCGAACGGCATCGCCCTACACAATCCCCGGAGCGACCAGAAGAGCAGCTTGTCGTCGAGCACCGTGGCGTGGTACCCGGGCACGACGCCGTAGTCGGCGAGCAGCATCAGCTTCTCGCCGTCCCACGCGTAGATCGCGCGCTCGGTACCGATGATCAGCACGCTTTCTGTGGCGCGCAGCATGCGTACGGAGCCCGGCACCGCCAGCGCTTCGCCGCTCGGGTCGAAGTGGTGGAATTGCAGCGGCAGGCTGCGCCAGATCACGGTCTGGTCGAATTCGGGAAACGCCTCGGCGACGTACATCCGGCCCTGAAAAGCGGCCGGCAGCGTGCCGCGCGGCTGGTCCAGATTCCAGAACGGGATCTCCACCCCCATCTCGCCGCCGTTCCACGTCAGCGCGCTCGGCGCGCCGGCGGCGATGCGGTAGAACACCGTGCCGTCCGCCGTGGTGACGTACACGTTCGTGCTGTAGCCGGCGAGCTGCGGGATGCCGGAGATCGTGAGGCTGCCGGCACTCAGCACCACCGCGACCGCAGGGTTCGAGTTGCTGCTCTCCATGCCCCGGTCGTCGACGAACGTGCACGCGACGAGATACGTGCCCGGGTCGAGCGTGCCACTGCCGATCACAACGTCGGGCGTGTCCGGCGTGGGGATGCCCCACGGCCGCGCGCGGGTCTGCTCGATCGCGAGGAAGTCGACGCCGTTGGTCGCGTACACCACGCCGTTGACCTCCTCGAAGTACATCTTCGCCGACGACAGGCCGGTCGACAGCACCGTGTACGTCAGGTCAGCGTGCATCTGCCGCAGCTCGCCCGCGTCGACGACGTACAGGCGCTGCAGGTCGCGCGTGGCGTACGCGCCGGTGATCGCGAAATTGCTGGTGCGCTGCGTGAACCCCCGGCAGCGGACCACGGCGTTCGTATCCGTGATGTCGACGTTGTCGGCCGTGGTCAGCCACGACAGGTCGAGCCGCTGCGGGTCCGACACGTTGTTGAGGCCGCGGAAGCTCCTAGCTGGTATGCGCGTCATCATCGTGGTGCTCGGGTGCGGGCAGGTCCTTCGACCGCAAGCGCTTGATCCACATCGGCAGCACGACGTCCCAGTCGACGCCGTTCTCCATGTACCACTTGAGCAGCGGCAACCCGAGGCTCGCGTACACGCCGGCGAAGGCGCTCCTGTCCCAGGTCGCCGCGTCCTGGCGCAGATACCACTGCAGGATCAGCCAGCCCCCCACGAAGTACAGGCTGACGAACACCCGCGGCCACAGCCGCAGCGCGTCCATCACGAACCCGACCTTCAGGAAGTGCTCGACCTTCATTCATTGAACCCCCAGCGCGTAACACGCGCGCTTGTAGAGTGCCAAGCGCTCAGCGAGCCCGTTCGTGCCGCCGTTGATCTTCTTCGTCGCCGCCAGCACGTCGCCGGCGTCGGCCGCCTTGGCAAGCCCGCGCCAGTCCCAGAACCAGCCGGCGGAATCCGCCGCCGTCGCAGGCTCTGCCAGCTTGGCCGGGTCTAATATCAGAGTGTCGGACCCGAAGAGCGCCTGCGAGCAGCGCGCATAGTTGAACCGACCCGTGATCTGGAAGACCCCCCGGCCCTTGTATTTTACCCCATCGCCGGGCTGGGTGTTGCCCAAATCAGCTCTGTTTTCATAGGCTTGGCCCGACTCCAGCTCCTCGAGACAGCGGAAGCTCTCGGTCTCGTGCGCGGCCTGGGCGATGAACATCGCCTCGCGCTGCGGCGTGTCGATCTGATGTTCGTCCATCGCCGCGGTCAGGAACGGGTAGATCGCCTCGATCGCCGGGTTCTTGTTGCCGCAGATGGCCTGCACGGCGAGGAGCGAGATCATCGCTCGACCGCCTTCTGCAGCGCTTCCCAGCGCGCATCGCCAGCCGCCACGCGAGCGCGCAGCTCGACGTTCTCGGCGCTCAGACGCCCGAGTTCATGGCGCAGCTCCTTCAGCACGAACGAGATGCTCTCCGAGATACCGCTGTCGACCCGGTCGGCGCGCGTGAGCCGGCGCACGTGGAACCACCAGCCGATCGCGGTCGCCACCGCAGCGATGCATGCGGCGAACGTGCCGACGATCGAACTGTCCGCGTCAGTGAATGCGAAGTTCATTGCGGCGCCTTCGGGAGGACGGTGCACTTGCGGAGCATGAGATCCGCCTGGTCGGCGTAGATCGTGTACGCGTCGAGGTCGGAGAGTTCCGCTGCCTCGCGCTGGTCGAACGACATGCCGGGCTTGAGCACCGTGCCGGGCTTGGCCGGGATGTCGGCCTCGTTCACGCAGGCGACGGGGGTCGGCACGTACACCGTCGTGGATGGGGCCGAGGAGGTCAGTGCGCCGTCGGTGGCGCAGGCGCTGAGCAGGCTCGCCAGCAGAGCGATCACGAGCTTCATGGCGTGCTCCCGAGACGTCGTGCCGAGTACTCAGCACTGAGTGCGTCGGCCTTGGAACAGGCGGCTACCGGCGTGGGCGCGGGCGGGGCTGCCGCGGCGGCGGCGAAGCGCTGGCGCTCGGCATCTAGTGCTGAGTCCTTGGCCGCCATCTGCGCACGAAGTACTTTGTTGGCGACCGCGAGGTCGAGCTCCTGCTTGGTGATCGCGGCGGTGGCGTCGTTGGCCATCTGCACGCGCGCGCGGAGCTGCCCGACGTCGGCCTGCAGCGACGCGTTCGCACCTTCCGCGGCGACCGCGCGCGCCTCGGCTTTCACCGTGTTCAGGTGCTCTTGCGCGACACCCTGCGCGATGTACGGGTCCTTGACGTGCGGCGTCCACACGTAGTGGTTCCAGCCCCACACGGCAACCGCGATGGCGATGGCGCCGGCGATCCACGGCCAGAACTGTTTGAGGAAAGCCCCGACAATTTCGAAGGCGATCATGCTCAGAACTCCGTTATGACGTCGCGCCGCGCGTCGATCGTGGTGCGGTCGAACCGCCTGGCGCTGGTGAAGATATTGATGCGGAGGAGTTCGCCGTCGTCCTCCGGCGCGTTGAGCACGAACTGCCCGACCGCCGTAGCCTGTGCCCTGCCTGCCGACGCCCCGACCGAATTCGCGAACGCTTGCCCGACCGCTTGCGCGCTCGACATCCCCAAAGCGAGGCCAGAGCAGCCGGTGTTGTCGCCATGGCAGGTCGCGAATCCTGCCGCGCTCCCCGCCGCCTGCGCAGTAGAGCGCCCTACTGCCGCTGCGCTCGCGCCGCCGCCCGCTCCTCCGGCACTGCTCGCCAGCGCCGCGCCGGGTGCGGAGGCCGTCGAAGTGCTGCTCGAGCTGCCAGCCGCCCGGGCGAGCGCGTGACTGACGGCAGCCGCGGTTGAGCCCCCGCCTGCGGCACCCGTCGCGAGGCCCAAGTCGGAGCTGCCGAAGACCGTCGAGGTGCCAGCACTGCTCCCTACCGCATTGGTGCGCGCGCGCCCGACCGCTGCAGTACTCCCTGAGCCGTTCGAGACGCCCGCCGCGAAGACCGCTGCGCGTCCGACACCGGTGCCGCTGCCCGCCCCGGCACCTGCGCCGACGGAGTTCGCGAACGCCTTGCCGACCGCAGCCACCGAGCTCGTACCGGTGCCTGCGGCTGCTGCATTGGTGAGCGCCTTCCCGGTTCCTGCGACACTACCAGCCCCGCTTGAAGCCCCTGCACCGGCTACAACGGTCCTCGACGCTCCGCTACATGTCGCGTGGCCGGTCGATGCGCCAGCTCCCGCTGCATTGGCGTGGCCCGAGCCCGTGACGCCGGCGACGCCAGCGGCGAGGCCGACGGCGAGGAAGAGCGCGCGGCCGACGGCTGCGATCGTTGACGTGCCGGAGGACGCGCCGACCGAAGCAGTCGCGGCTGGCGAGCCGAGAGCGCTGATCGGTGCGCCGGAGAGGGGATGGAGGCCGAGCATGGGTTACATCACGATCGAGCCGAGGATTCCACAAGCGACTGAGATGCCGACGATGGTCGTCGTGCCGTACCAGGTGCCGGTCCCGACCGCCTGTGGAATCTCGAGCCAAGCGAGAAAATGCCTCCCGAGCCCCGGTTGCCCCGCGTACTGACCGGACAAGTGAGTGACGTGCCCCGTAGCTGCTGCGGTCTGGGGCGCCGTGTGCCCCGAATAGGCGGTCGTGGAATCCACCCCGACCCCCGCGGAAAAACTGGCGGCCTGGGTATTGCTTGCCGCCGCGCGCACATGCGCTTCTACGGCTGTCGCTGCATCCCCGGTGACATAATTGAGCTGATTCGCAGTCGAGCCGTTCGCTTGCCTGATGGTGTTGGTCGTATAGGTCCAGGAGGTCGTTGCCTCCGTTTTCAGCAGCGACCGCTGCGCCTGGTTATAGCGATTCCACAAATACCGATTGACCTGCGAATCCTCGGTTGTCGTCGTCGACGTGGTGTAGAACGTGCCGAGATGCAGGCGTGTTTTGTCACCGCTCTTGCAGTAGCGGCCATCTTGCAGCGTGACCGCCGTCGCTCGCGTGGTGTCGTTCGTCCACACCAACAGTTCGAGGGCGAGCGCCCCGGAGGACAGGAAGCCGAACACGTCGTACGGCTTGCCACTCGTCAGCGTTCCGAGCGCGAGCGAGGTTTCGGCAAACTTGGTCGGCTGCCAGCCGCTCCCATTCCACAGCGTGACGACGTTGCCTTGGTATGGCGTGAACAGCACCGACGTCGCCCCCGTGACATCGGTCGTTGTGATCGGAACGCCTGTCGACAGCGTGAGGCGTCCCTCGACGATGTGCTGCGACACAGGGACAAGCGTTGCCGGCGCGTCAACGAACACATCCTTCGTTCCCGCGCTGAAACTGACCGCCGCATTGCTGTTACTCGACGACAGAATCGTGTCTCGCGAAAGCGTCGTACCGGATGCCGTGTACGTGCCGATGCCGACTTCCCACTCGGAGCCGCCGGCGATCGTGTAGTAGCAGGTGTTCGCGTTGCCTACCGCCGCGAACGACTGATACCCGGTCTTCGCGCCGAGCAGCGTGACCGTGCCGGTGCCGGTCGTGGTCGTCGTCTCGGCGCAGCGGTCAACGAGTAGTGGTCCGCTCATGCTGGCCTTCCGAAGTTCTTAGTACGAGGTACGGTGACGACGTCGATGCGCTCGGTATCAAGCACAGTGATATCAAGCCGCGGATCGACGACAGTGATGTCTTGCCGCCGCTGCGTCGGCAGCGGAGGCCACAGCAAAGACAAGCTGGCACCCGTCGCCTGCGACGTTCCGGCTGAGTTGCCGGCGCCATCGACGAAGGCCGTCGGCCCCACGCCGAGCGCCGTCGCTGTGCCGCCGGCAGAACCAATCGAGTTGGCGTTCGAAGCGCCGACAGCAAATGCCGCTGCAGAGCCGCTGGCGCCCCCTCCAGCGCGGCTGGCCGCCTGGCCGGTACCACCAACGGTACTGGCGCCGCTCGACGCGCCAGTACCTTTTCCGAGGGCCTCGCCGACCGCGGCAGCGGATGCCGCCCCAGTGCTCGCTCCAGCCGCCTGGGACGGAGCCCCTGGGGGGAGGCCGGCAACAACGGCCGCGCCGTTCGCAGCACCGACCGCTGCTGCGCGCGACTGGCCAACGCCGGCGGAGCTCGAGTTACCGGCGCAGGTGCCGGAGGCCGCGACCAAGCGGCTGGAGGCGCCTGCGCACGTTGACGCACCCGACGCGGCGCCCGCCCCCGCTGCGTTCGCGTGGCCTGAGCCCGTGACGCCTGCCACCCCCGCGGCGAGGCCGACGGCGAGGAAAAGCGCGCGGCCAACCGCTGCTACCGTCGAACTACCGGACGAAGCCCCTCCCCCGCTTGCCGTACTGCCGGAGGGGGCAACCGCGCGCCTGATCAGCGCGTGGGCGGGGAACGAGCGGCCTAGCCGGGCCATCTATCAGATCTCGAGGATCATGTACGCGTACGCGTTCACCGCGGCCGCTGCGGTGACGCGGATACGCGCGCAGTTGCCGATGATCACTACTGGCTCGCGTCCCAGCGGAAACTGCTTCACGTACTGGTTGGTCGGCTGCACGAGCTGCGCGTCGAACATCTTGACCGCGGTGATCGACCCCTCGGACGTGCACGTGTAGCCGGTACCGGACGTCCCGAGCGTGAGCCCGGCGACTGACGCCACCGCCTGATCCGCCCCACCCATCTTCGCCACGTCCGCATCCGCACTTGCGGTGACGGTGCCGAACACCGTGCCGGTGTCGAGCAGCTCGCACTTGATCCCCGCGGCCGCCGCCGAGCCGTCGAAGGAGATACCCCACTCGACGATTCGCGCGATGTTGAACGTCTTGATCTGCAGCAGCGTCTTGATTGACGTACCGGTGGTCACCGGCGCCTGGGCCGCCGTAGTCGGCATCGGCCCGTTGAAGATCGTGTAGAGCGCCATATCAGTCCTCGGTGATCGTGCTCGCCGTCGTCAGCTGCGGCGTGACGCCGTTGCTGACTGCGATCGTCGGGCTGATGGCGCCGGCGTAGAGCAGATGCCCTGCGCCGCTCGACGCGGTGCCGATGCCGAAGAACGTCTCCGTCTCCGAACCAGCAGTAGCTGCCGGGAACGAGATCGTAGCCACCGGCGAGACCGAGGTCGGGCTCGTACCTGAGACCGTCCAGCCGCCGGAGGTGCGCGCCACGGCGACGCGCGCGTAGCCGGTGTAAGCCGCTTCGCTCGAGGTCTGGTTGCCCGCGTCCGTCGGATCGGCGGTATGCAGGCTGACGTAAAGGTTCGTGAGTGGCGACGCCGCCGCGTTGTCAGCGATGTTGGCCGCGGCGGTGGCGTTGAAGATCAGCGCGAGGAGCGCGTTTTCGAGGTAGTCGGATTTGCCAGCCATGATCGTTCCTTAGAATTGAGTCTTACTTTAGAGTGCGAGGCAAAGCGACCCCGCGGTTAATACGTCGAAGCACGGTTGACCGCCTGCCGTACAAAGGCCGAGGGTGCTAATGCACCGGCCGCGGCGCCGGGCAGGAAGGACACAATGTTGACCGAACACGTCGAGCCGCCGCTCCACGTCGGATTGAGCGCCGCCGCCGTGGTCTGGATCAGGTACGCTTGCGCGCCGCCGTCATTGGTGCCGGAAACGAACGTCTGCTGCTGCGCGATCGTGAAGCCGGAATCGACCGCGTATGTCCCCGCCGTGTGCGAGCACAGGCCCGAGATCACGAGGCAGCCATTCGCAGCCGGTGTGATCGAGCCCGGTCGCGTGGCGAGCGTGGCGCCCGCTTGCTTGTCGAACGGCGTCGCCGAGGCCCCCGACCATGCCGAGACGTACAGCGAGGCAAACATGCTGCTGCCCGAGGCGGTCGTGATCGTGTGGCCGGTGCCGACCGAACTCGGCACGCAATACCACGAGGACATGAACTCGGACGTACCATTTTCCGACGTGAGCGCCGTCCAGGTGTTGCCCCTGCTGTCGCTGATCGTCGGCCCACCGTTGACCGCCGCACACACATGCGCGATGAGCAGATTCGCGCCGGTCGTGTCGAGCGTAAGCGCAGGCTGCGTCGACGCAGCCGACTTAGCGCTATTGACGAGAGCGAAGCCCATCAGCTAAAGAGCCGCCACGCATTGACCGGCGCGGTAGTCGATGCGAACCACAAGAAACAGCGCAGCGCCGGCACGTACACGAAGCGATGCAGATGCGTGCAATTCGGCGGCGAATACTGGATCGCCGGAGCGTCGCCCGAAGTAACCGGCGTCAACGTCTGCGCCGTGAACGTCCACGGATCGCTGTCGAAATTCACGCCCGGCCGGCAGACATGCACCACGTTGCCGCCGCCACCGTTGTAATACACGAAGCCCTCGCCGCCGGGCAGATCGACGCACCAGTCCGAGCCGCCGCCGAGCGGCGAATTCGTGCTGTCGTAGGGCGGCATGTCACCGATGGCGGTCGGCTGAGTGATCGCACCCGTGTTCGGGTTGACGATCTTCAGTTGATAGCCGTCCACATAGCGGCGGAAGTACACCATGCGGTCAACCGCCTCTGAGCGCATCAGCGTCCCGTAAAAGCCGCCGAGGGCCGTGGTCGTCATCGTCCACGTGCGCGAGACGAGATCGAGGTAGTACATCGTCCCGTTAGTGCCGGTGGAGGCGGTGCCCCACACGCGATTGCGCAACGCGTCGTACACCGCACCTCCGAACGCCGGCACCGGCGACGGGCACAAGCTCGATGCGGCGCGCTGCCATAGACTCGTCGCCGACCCGCCGTTCACCTGCGCGTCGAGATCGAGGCTATGCGCCATGCGCCCACAAACACCGTTCGGCGTGAGCACCGGGCGCGACAGCGTGATGAGCGTGCCGCGCGGCCCGATCGGCACGATCACCTGATAGCCGTAGTTATGGCTCGAGCCGGGCTGGTTTTGCAGCGTGGTGGTGAACGTGTTGTCAGCCCACAGCTCGCCGTAGAGACGATCGGTGTGGTTGCCGATGTTCGTATCGCCCGCGGCGAGCGGCGGCGAGGTCGCCTGCACCACGCCATGCGGTTCCGTGATCCGCGAGAAGAGGCGCGTCGCAATGTCGTAGCGATAGACTTCGTTGCCGTAGTAGTCGTTGTGCCCTCCGCCCGTGCAGATGATCGAGCCCATCGCGCCGAGCTTCGGCGCGTACACGACGCCGGTATCGTTGTACTCGGAGCCCTGCTTGGTGACGCCCGAGTACGAGCAGTTGTTCGCCGGGCACGGGTTGACATCCGACATTGCGTTGAGCGACACGTTGGCGATGGACCCAACGGCCGGCGTCCATGATGGAGCGCCGGCCGGCACGAATTCGGGCGGCAGGCCCATGTACGACGACGACACGCCGAGGCGCGCGATGCGGTAGTGGATCGGCGACAGCGGCGCGTTGAGGCCGCCATGGTAGAAGTTGAACTGGAAATTCAGCAGCGTCGTGTTCGACTGATCGCGGTAGTGCACGTCGGTGCGCTGGAACACCAGATTTCCGTCGACGTACAGTTCCTGGATGCCGTCCGAGACGCCCGGGGTGTTGAGCTTCGCGTGCTGCTCGATGACGTACCACTGGCCTTGCCGCAGCAGTGCGTTGGCGTTTTCGATCACGCCGAAGCCGGAACCTGATTCAACGGAGTAGTCGTAGGTGAGGAGTCCGTACAGGCCGCTGTTGTTCGGTCCCGGCGGGCTGTGTTCACAGCGCAACGAAATCACTTCGGTCTGGCCCACCACCGTGCCCCAGCCGCCGGCATTGCCGAGCCCCGGCAGCTTCAGACCGAGCTCGTTGAAGCCCACGGCGACATCGGGCTCGATGTACATCGCCCAGCGCGCGTACGCCTCGGTCGTCGAGGGGACGCCGATGTACCACTCGATCAACCGGCTGTAGGCGCCCGTGGTGTTCGTCGGGCTCGCATTCGGATCGCTCGAGAAACGGAAATACTGGAGCCCCGTGCCGGGGTCGACGTGGTACTCGCGATTGAACGCCCATGTCCCCGTCGAGCCACCGGACATATTCCCCACGCCGATGAAACTCGTTATCGCCGCGTCGCTGGTGAGCGGAACTTCATACGTGGTCGGCGTATTCGAGGCGCCGATCATCGGCCAGTCTTGGATGGCCGGCCCGGCGACCTGATTCACCGTTAGTGTCCCACCGGAGAAGGGCATGACGGTGAGCACGGAGCCTCGTGCGGGGTTGAGTACCATCACCGGCTTCGGTGTGAAATTGGGCGAGCCGGTCGTGCCATTCGGGAGGGCCACGCCCTGGTTCGAAGTGGGGTCTGTCCAGAATGCTACGGCTGTGACACCGTCGATCGTCGCGGAAGAAATACGAGCCCCGGCCAGGCGCAAGTCGCCGCCAATGCCTGCAATACTGATGGTGGCGCCCGCGTTGGCCGCGACCGAAACGCTGCGCATCGGCGTGGGGCCGTTGAACACGCCGTTGGCATCGAGATAGTCGCCACCGCCTACTATCCACGCATCCGTCGGACCCGTCTGTGCACCCCCGTGCAGCACTCTGTTGGCTGAGGTAAAGTTGGTCTGCGGATAGGCAATCTGGACGCGGGAGGCGTTGATGGATGGCGGCGACAGCCGCACCGCCGACGCGTCGCTGGATTCCCGCTGGAGACCCGCGACACCCACTTGCGCTGAGATCCCTGCAGCCGCGGCGTCCGCCGCTTCGGCGATCGCCGCGTCGGTTGCGGCGGCTTGGCTCACGCCGACGCTCGCGACGTCAGCCTGCTCAGCGCTGTCGACGAGCGACATGCCGCGCATTCTGACACCTGGCGATATCGCCGAATTCCGCAGCCGTCTCTGTGACGTGGCGGCAAGACTTTTCGCGGAATTGGGGCATGAAGGCTTCAACATGCGCGAACTGGCCAAGCGG
>Ga0207664_10003346_pt1 | contig 10659 bp, 12 predicted proteins | sample LARL83metaG_FD_184349 | JGI IMG/M metagenome (GOLD analysis project Ga0207664, IMG submission 184349) | Corn, switchgrass and miscanthus rhizosphere microbial communities from Kellogg Biological Station, Michigan, USA - LAR L8-3 metaG... | ecosystem: Host-associated > Plants > Roots >...
GATCCTCGACTCCGGAGCGCGCGGCACTGCCGCACTGGACACGCAGCGCAAGGGCCACGGCGACTACGTGACCGCCGTGGACCGGGCCAGCGAGCAGGCCATCCTCGGCGTGCTCCGCCGTGAGGCGCCTGACATCCCGGTTCTCGCCGAGGAGTCCGGCGGCAGCCGCGCCGACACCTTCTGGGCCGTCGACCCGCTCGACGGCACCACCAACTTCCTGCGCGGCTACCCGGTGGTCGGCGTCAGCGTCGGCCTGGTGCACCAGGGGGAGCCGGTCGCCGGTGCCGTCACCGCGCCGCACCTCGGCGCGAGCTGGTGCGCTGCGCACGGCCTGGGCGCCCAGGACGGCGAGGGCCGCCAGCTCCAGGTCCACGAGGGCGAGGGCCGCGGCGTGGTGGCCACCGGCTTCCCCTTCCGTCACCCTGAGCTGCACGCCCGCTATCTCAGTGTGTTCGGTCGCGCGCTCGACGACTTCGAGGACCTGCGCCGTGCCGGCGCCGCCAGCCTCGACCTCGCCTACTCGGCGCAGGGCAGCTTCGAGGGCTTCTTCGAGCTCAACCTGGCGCTGTGGGACATCGCGGCCGGCGCGCTGCTGGTGCGTGAGGCGGGCGGCGTGGTCACCGACTGGGACGGCGATGCGCGCGAGGTCTTCCGCAGCGGCGACATCGTGGCCGGCGCGCCGCAGTGGCACGCGCGCATGCTGGCCCTGATTCGCCAGGCGCGGCAAAGCGAATCGCCACCGTTGCCGGCGGAGCCAGTTCGATGACTCTGAGCCGCCGTGCTGCCTGGTTCCTGGTCGGCTTCGCCGTCTGGAACCTCTATGTATGGGTCACCTTCGTCAAGAACGTGTGGCCCGACCACCACTTCGACGCCTTCTTCATCGTCCACCTCGTCATCGGCGCGATCACCGTTGCTCTCGGCGCCGGCGCAGGCTGGCTCGGCGTGCGGGCGCTGCGTGCGCATCGCGCCGAGCGGCCGTAACCGGCGGAGCGCTGGAGGGCCTATGGCTGAGCAGGTGCCCCACGCAGACCCCGACCGCATCCTGGCCGGCAAGCGCGTCCTCGTCACCGGCGTGCTCACTCCCCGGAGCATCGCCTTCAGCATCGCCGAGGCGGCGCAGCGCGCCGGCGCGCAGATCGTGCTCACCTCGTTCGGCCGCGCCATGAGCCTGACCGAGCGCAGCGCGCGACGCCTCGACCCCATCCCCGACGTGCTCGAGCTCGACGTCACCGACGTGGCCCAGACCGAGCAGGTCGCGGCCACGCTGCGCCAGCGCTGGGGCGGGGTCGACGGCGTGGTCCACGCGGTGGGCTTCGCCCCCGAGGACGCGCTCGGCGGGCGCTTCCTGGAGACGCCGTGGGAGTCGGTCGCCATCGCCATGCAGGTGAGCGCCTTCAGCCTCAAGACGCTGGCGCGCGCCACCGCACCGCTGATGCCCGCGGACCGCGGCGGGGCCCTGGTGACGCTGACCTTCGACGCCGCCCAGGCCTGGCCGATCTACGACTGGATGGGGCCGGCCAAGGCGGCGCTGGAGTCGATCGTGCGCTACCTGGCCCGCGATCTCGGCGCCCAGCGCGTGCGCGTCAACGCGGTGGCGGCCGGGCCACTGGACACGGTCGCCGCCAAGTCCATCCCCGGGTTCGCCGCTCTGAAGCAGTCGTGGTCGCGGCAGGCGCCGCTAGGATGGGATCCGTCCGACGCCGATCCCGTCGCCGACGCCGTCGTCTTCCTGCTCAGTGACATGGCGCGCGCGATCACCGGCGAGGTGCTCCACGTCGACGGCGGCTTCTTCTCCCAGGGCGCGCCGCTCGACCTGGGCGGCAACGCAGAGGATTGAACATGGCAGAGGCCAACGGGAGGGTGCGGGTGGTGGTCACCGGGATGGGCGCGATCAGCCCCATCGGCAACGACCGGCACGCCGCCTGGCAGGCCGCGCGCGAGGGACACGGCGGCATCGACTACATCGAGGGTTTCGACGCCTCGCAAATGCCGGTGCGCATCGCCGGCGAGGTGAAGGGGTTCGACGCGTCGGCGGCGCTGGGCCGCAAGGAGGCGCGCCGCAGCAGCCGGGTCATCCATTTCGCCGTCGTCGCTGCGCGCGAAGCCGTGCAGGACAGCGGTTTCGACGTTGCGGCGGAGGCCGAGGAGGTCGGTGTGCTGATCGCCTCCGGCGTCGGCGGGCTGGAGTGGATCGAGAAGGGAATGCTCGCCCTCGACCACGAGGGGCCGCGCCGCGTCTCGCCGTTCACGGTGCCGGCGATGATCGCCGACATGCCCGCCGGCATGGTGGCCATCGACCTCGGCGCCAAGGGTCCGAACTTCGCGGTGGTGAGCGCCTGCGCGTCGGGTGCGCACGCCATCGGCGAGGCGGCGGAGTGGATCCGTCGTGGCGATGCCGTCGCGGTGCTCGCTGGCGGCAGCGAGGCGGCGGTGTCACCGCTGGCGGTGGCGGGGTTCGCGCAGATGCAGGCGCTGTCCATGCGCAACGACGAGCCGCAGCGCGCGTCGCGCCCGTTCGATCGCGATCGCGACGGGTTCGTCATCGCCGAGGGCGCCGCGGTGCTGATGCTCGAAGAGCTGTCGCACGCGCAGGCGCGCGGCGCGACGATCTACGCCGAGGTGGTCGGCTACGGCGCCACCGCCGACGCGTCGCACATGACCCAGCCCGACGAGGACGGCGACGGTGCGCGACGCTGCATCACACGCGCGCTGCGGCGCGCCGGTGCCGCCCCCACTGACGTCGGTTACATCAACGCACACGGTACGTCCACGCCACTCAACGACGCGGCCGAGACGCGCGCCATCAAGCGCGTCTTCGGCGACGCGGCGGCGACGATCCCGGTGTCGTCGACCAAGTCGATGACCGGACACCTGCTCGGCGCCGCGGGCGCCCTGGAGGCGTTCTTCTCGGTCATGGCCATTCATGACCATTTCCTCCCGCCCACCATCAACCTCGACAACCCCGATCCGGAGTGCGACCTGGACTACATCCCGCACACCGGGCGGGCGGCGTCGCCGGCGCTGGTGCTGAGCACGTCGTTCGGCTTCGGCGGGCACAACGCCTGCCTGGCGTTCGCCGCGCCGCCGTCGACGTAGAGGTCGGGCACAGTGGGCGGCGCGGAGCACGAGCTGCAGATCGGCGGGGGAACACTGCGGCTGCAGCGCGGCGACATCACCACCTTCGCGGTCGACGCCATCGTCAACGCGGCCAACCAGCACCTCGCCGGCGGCGGCGGGGTCGACGGCGCCATCCATCGCGCCGGCGGCGCCGACATCATGCGTGAGCTGCGCGAGCGCTACGACGGGTGCCCGACCGGGTCGGCGGTGATCACCGGCGCGGGCCGGCTGCCGGCGCGCTTCGTGATCCACGCGGTGGGGCCGCGCTGGCGCGACGGGGCGCACGGGGAGCCGGACCTGCTGCGCAGCGCCTACCGGAGCGCCTTCGAGCTGGCGGCGGCGCACGGCTGCACCTCGGTGGCGGCGCCGTCGATCAGCACCGGGATCTACGGGTTTCCCATTGGGCTGGCGGCACCGATCGCGCTGGAGGCCGCCCGCGAGGCCCTGTCGGCCGAGTCGACGGCGCTCCGGGCCGTGACGTTCGCGCTGTTCTCACCGGCTGACCTCGATCTGTTCGCAAGCTCGCTGCAGCAGCTTCGCGGCTGAGCGCACAGCGCTGTCGCAGCGACTGAACAACTCTTTGCCGCACATGATGCGAGCGCTCATGGCTGCGGGCGGACGATGTGCGGTGGATAGGGCGATTCCCCTCAGATCGTGTTGACCAAGGGACCGGCAGGATGAAGCGCAGGACCACCGACCGGCGAGTCAGGAGTGCGCGCGCTCCGCGCGAGATCAGGGTGCGGATGGCCGCGCCGCGACCCGCCGGCGGCGCGCCCGACGTGTGGGTGGTCAACGGCCGGGTGATCCGGTTCCTCGACCCGTCGCGCCCGGAGGATCCGGCGGTTGGGCGTGAGCACCGTGGCGTTTTGTCCGGGTTCCTCGGCGCGCTGCGGCCGCGCCGGCGGGGGCGTCCGACCGTCGGCTGAGCGTCGGGTACCGGCTGGGTTCAGCCCGGCGGATGCAGCTCGCTGCGTTCGCGGACGCGGATGGACACGACGCGGAAGTGCGTCGGGGCGCTGTCGAGCACGCGCCGGTTGGGCGTGGGCACGTCGAGCAGCGGACGGGTGAGCAGCGCTGTCAGCGCCGCGAGGCGCGGGTCGGCGAGGACCGCGTCCACCGCGTGGCGGTCACCGCCGGCGACCACGGCGTCGAGGGTGGGCGCACCGGGAAGCAGGATGCGGGCGGCGACGTCGGCGGCGGCGAGCAGCGCGGCGTGCGCCTGGTTCTCGCGCCGGCGGGCGAATCGGTGCTGCGACCAGCCTCCGGCGGCGGCGCGGCCGTGCACCGGGCGGGAGCCGACCTTGGAGGCTTGCATCACCGTGCCATGGAAGACGCCCACCGCGTAGCCGCCGAGGCGCACCAGCACCACCCCAACGGTGCGCGCGCGGATGGCATGCGCCACCAGGCCGCCGAAGGGCGCGCGGTCGTCGAGCTCGAACGGTGGGAAGGGAACCCGGCATTCCGCGGTGCAGCCGTCGGACGCGCGCAGGGTGATGGTTTCGGTGGTGGGGCTCGTCGCTGACCAGGCGACCGCGCCGTGTCGTTCCGCGAAGCCCGCCAGCCAACCGTCGAGGCGTTCGGGCGCGACGTGGACCAGGCGTCCGCTCAGGTCCGCCGCGGTCGGCTCGGCGCCGCCACTCATCGGCTGGTGAGGGCCGAGGCCTTGCGGAGTCAGCCGGCGGCGGCGCGGCGCGGCGCGACCAGTCCGTCGAGCAGGCGCGCGGCTGCGTCACTGATCTCCGTGACGGCGGCGTCGAAGGCGGGGCCGTTGGCGGCGGACGGCTGCCGGTACCCGCTCAGCTTGCGGACGAACTGCAGCGCGGCGGCGTGGATGTCGTCCTGCGTCGGGGGCGGCTCCATTCCGCGCAGGGTCTTGATGCTGCGGCACATGGGGGCAAGACTACGTGCTTGGCCGCGTCCTTCGCGGCGTTGCTGCTCGCCTTGACAGTATGTGTCGAACGGATGTACCTTCCGCACAGTCAGCAGGGGTCGCGGGTGACGAGGAGGCCGCCGGGACGTTGTCGACGCAGTCCTCGAGCCGGCGCTTGATCGCGCGGCCTTCGATGGCACGACGATGACCTCGTTGGCTCCCGCGTGCGACCAGGAGTCGAAGCCAGGCGCCTACGTTCTCCACCGCGGCGACGCGCTTGCCGCCTACCCGACCTGGCCCGCGCCGGCCACGATCATCAGCGACGGCGCGTACGGGGTCGGCGGCTTCCACGGCGACCCGCGCACTCCGGACGGCCTGCAGGACTGGTACCGGCCGCATGTCGAAGCGTGGAGCGCGCACGCCCATCACTCGACCACCCTGTGGTTCTGGAATACGGAGATCGGCTGGGCCACGGTGCACCCGCTATTGGCCGCGTCCGGCTGGGAATACGTCGAGGCGGTGGTATGGGACAAGGGCGTGGCCCACATCGCCGGCAACGTCAACGGCGACACGATTCGCCGCTTTCCCGTGGTCACTGAGCTGTGCGTCTTCTACCGTCGGCGCCTCGAATTCACGACGCGCGACGGGCGCTCGATTGCCGCGCGCGAGTGGCTTCGCCACGAGTGGCGCCGGGCGGGTCTGGCGCTGTATCGGGCCAACCAGGCGTGCGGAGTGAAGAACGCCGCGACGCGCAAGTACCTCACCCAGGACTGGCTCTGGTACCTCCCTCCCGCCGACGCCATGGCGAGGCTGGTGGCGTACGCCAACCAGCACGGCACGCCGTCTGGACGACCGTACTTCTCGATCGACGGGGACCGCCCGGTGACCGGCGCGCAGTGGGCGACGCTGCGCGACACATGGCGACATCAGCACGCCGTCACCAACGTCTGGTCGCACCCGCCGCTCAACGGCCGCGAGCGCTTCCGGGGCAACGAGCGGCGCGCGGCTCCGCGGGTGCACAACCCGGGCCGCAACGCGACCGTCCACCTGAACCAGAAACCCCTGGCCTTCATGGAGCGGATCATCCATGCGTGCACCCAGGAGGGCGACGTGGTGTGGGAGCCGTTCGGTGGCCTGTGCACCGCGGCGGTCGCCGCCACACGCCTGCGCAGACAGGCCTACGCTGCGGAGATCGACCCCGTCTTCGCCGACAGGGCTGCGCGACGCCTCGACGAATCGTTGTGCGACTCGGTGCGCGATGGGGCCGACTCGTACGAGGTGGCGGCGGAGCCGGTGAGCGGCTCCGGCTCGGGGGAGGTTGCCGCCCGGGTCCTCGATCTGGCCCGCTAGCGCGGTCGCAACGCCGCACCGGAGTGACGGCGCTCGCGCCGCCCCGTGATGCGCTCCGAGTGCTGGCGGCCTACTTCGCCCAGATGTCCTGCATGGCGTGCGCGGTCGCCGCGTTGTTGAGGTGGACGTGGATGCCCAGCGCATCCTCGACGGTGCGAAGCAGCGACGCGTGGTCGTACTGCTTTGTGCTGCTCGTCCCCGCGGCGACACCCGTTCCCAGCGCGAGCAGACCGACCCGTCCGCCGAACCCGCGCAGGCCCAGCGGCCCGCCGGTGCAGCAGCCGCTGAGATCGTTGGTCGACGCCTCGTCGGTGGTGATGATGAGCAGGCCGTTGTTGGCCTGCAGGTAGGTGAGCAGCGGCGGCAGGTTGGCCTGCAGGAATGCGTCGGCCGTGATGAGCCCGCCTGGCCGCCCGTCCGCGCAGGGGGAGTCGTGCCCGTCGTCACAGGTGTCGGGAGTGATGAACGAGTAGGCGGGCAGATGACCGGCCGCGAGGTCGGCGCTCAGGTCGCTGAACGGACGCAGGTGCGCGGTGCAGCGCGCGGTGTTGCCGATGATGTCGGCGTAGTACAGGAAGGGCACGTGCCGATCGGCGTAGTTCGGTCCCGCGGTCGACGATTCCGGAGTCGCGCTGTCCCCCTGAAAGCTGTCCGGACCGGCGGTAGGAGCGTAGGGCGCGTGCACACACGGCGCGCTGGTGCCATCGCTGTACTGCGTCCAGCCCATGCCCGCCTTCTCGACCTGGTCGGCGATGTTGCCGGTGTGCGCGGCCAGGCTCACCTCCTGCGTGCACGTCCATAGGCTGAGGCCCGCGCAATCCGGATAGGTGTTGATGACCAGCGGACCGGCCACGCCGCTGGTCATGGCGACGTAGTTGTCGAGGCTGGCGTGACCCGTGGCGTAGTACTGGGGAACGAACGCGCCCTGCGGGACCAGGCTGTTCAGGTACTTGGCCGGGCTCGACGGGGACCACGTGGCGGTGGCGTTCTCGTTCTCGAGCACCCAGATGACCACGTGGGCCAGCCGCGGCACGCCGTCGATCGTCGGCACCGCCTGGGTCGCGCCCGCACCCGTGACGGCGAGCGCTGCCGACGTGACCACGGCCAGCGACAGCGCGCCAACCCTTCTACCTTCCATGGAGGGAAGTATGATGGGGTTGCGTCTACCAAAGGCGTGTATTTGCGTCTGCTACTTCGCGCGGCCCCGCGCCAGGTTTGCGCGCGTGGGGAGTGGTAGCCTCACCGCACCAGTCACAGGAGGAGGGACGCTCCGTGGCCAGGCGCACCACGACGGCGGGGACCGACTACGCGTCGTACCTGCTCATCGACGACCTGCTCGACCTGCAGCGTCCGCTGACACCGGGTGCGCCCGACGAGATGCTCTTCATCGTCATGCACCAGGCCTACGAGCTGTGGTTCAAGCTGCTGCTCTGGGAGCTGACCCGCGCCCGCGACGAGCTGCTCGGCGGCCGCGCCCACGGCGCCGTCGCCCCGCTGGCGCGCGTGCACCGCGTCGAGGAGCTGCTGCTCGCCCAGCTCGGCGTGATGGAGACGATGAGCCCGGATGGCTTCATGCAGTTCCGTGACCCGTTGGCGCCGGCGTCGGGCTTCCAGTCGCTGCAGTTCCGCGAGATCGAAGCCCTGAGCGGACGACTCGACCCGACGCATCTCACCAGCGCGGTGCTCGGCTCTGAGCAGCGCGAGCGACTCCGCGCCCGACTCGCCGAGCCGACGCTGTGGAACGCCTTCTGCGCCTGCGCCCGGAGCGCCGGGCTCGACATGCCCGAGGGCGATGCGAGCGCAGCGCACGCCGCGCGGCTGCAGGCGCTGGTCACGCTCTACCGCACCCACGGGGCCGATGCGACGCTGTCGACCCTGCACCATGTCGCCGAGCAGCTGGTCGACCACGACGAGGCGATCGGTCGCTGGCGCTTCCACCACGGCCTGCTGGCGGCACGCGAGATCGGCACCCGGCACGGCACCGGTGGCTCGATGGGCGTCGGATATCTGCGCACCACCGTCGACACCCGGTTCTTCCCCGAGCTGTGGGAGGTGCGCACCGCGCTGTGACCAAGGCGCCGCCGCTGACCAGAGAGGACCTGCTCGCGTTCGACCGCGACGATCCGCTGGCGCACGTTCGCGACGAGTTCGACATCAACCCCGACGTGGTCTACCTCGACGGCAACTCACTGGGAGTGCCGCCCCGCGGCGTCGCGCAGCGGGTTGCCGCGGTGATCGAGGAGGAGTGGCGCGGTGGGCTGATCCGGAGCTGGAATGCGGCGGGTTGGATCGACGCACCGGCTCGGGTGGGCGCCAAGCTGGCCCGGATGCTGGGCGCCGACGGCGACGAGGTGGTGGTCGCCGACAGCACTTCGGTGAACCTCTTCAAGCTGCTCACCGCGGCGCTGCGGACCCGTCCGGGGCGGCACGTGGTGCTCACCGAGGACGCCAACTTCCCCACCGACCTGTACATCGCGGACGGTGTGGCGTCATTGCTGCGCAGCGAGGGCGTGTCAGTGCGGCGGGTGCCACGTGAGCGTCTGCCCGACGCGCTCGACGACAGCGTTGCCGTCCTCTACCTCACCCACGCGCACTACACCACGGGACGATTGCACGACATGCGCGCGCTCACCGAGGCGGCGCACCGGGTTGGCGCGTTGGCCCTGTGGGACCTGTCACACAGCGCGGGGGCCGTCCCCGTCGACCTGCACGCGGCCGACGCCGACCTGGCGGTGGGCTGCGGCTACAAGTACCTCAACGGCGGCCCCGGCGCGCCCGCCTACCTGTTCGTGGCGCGGCGCCTCCAGGAGTCACTGGAGGCGGTGCTGCCGGGCTGGATGGGCCACGCCGCACCCTTCGAGTTCTCGGCCACCTACCGTCCCGCCTCCGGCGTGCTGCGCCACCTCTGCGGCACGCCACCGATCATCTCGCTGGCCGCCCTGGAGGTGGCGGTCGACCTGTGGTTGCGCATCGACATGACGGCGGTGCGGTCCAAGTCGATGCGCCTCTGCGACCTTTTCATCGCGCTCGTCGACGAGCGCTGCGCGGCACACGGCTTCGAGGTGGTGTCGCCGCGCGATGCCACGGTGCGTGGGTGGCAGGTCTCGCTACGCCATGACGAGGGCTACGCGATCATGCAGGCGCTCATCGACCGCGGCGTCATCGGTGACTTCCGTGCCCCCGACGTCATGCGCTTCGGCTTCGCGGCACCGTACACGCGGCACGTCGATGTCTGGGACGCCGTCGACGCGCTGTGCGTGGTGATGGAGCGCGGGCTGTGGCGCGAGCCGCGCTACGCGACGCGAGCGGCGGTCACCTGAGCGCGTCCGACGTGGAGACGCTGCGGTACGGCGAGGATGCCTCCCAGGTCGGCGACCTGCGCGTGCCGTCGTCGGCACCGCGCCCGTGTCCTGTCGCGGTGTTGATCCACGGCGGCTTCTGGCGGATGCCGTGGGGACGCGACCTCATGGACGACCTTGCCGAGGATCTCACCGACCGCGGCACGGCGACGTGGAACATCGAATACCGGCGTCTCGGCGCGCGCGGCGGCGGCTGGCCTGGCACCTTCGACGATGTCGCCGCCGCCATCGCGCTGCTGGCTGGCATCGCGGAAGACCACGCACTCGACCTCACCCGCATCGGTCTCGTCGGGCATTCCGCCGGCGGCCATCTCGCGTTGTGGGCGGCCGCGCGCGCGCAGCCGCGGCCCGTCGCAGTGGTGTCGCTCGCCGGCGTCGTGGACCTGCGCGAAGCCTCGCGATTGCGCCTCGATGGCGACGCCGCCGGCGAGCTGGTCGCCGACCCGTCACGGTTCGGCGACACCTCGCCGATCGAGATGCTGCCCATCGGCGTCCCGCAGCTCATCGTGCACGGCGACGCCGACGACCGCGTGCCGCAGTCGATGGTGCTCCGCTACGCGGCTGCCGCGCGCGAGGCCGGCGATGACGTGGACCTGCACGCGCCGCCGGGTGTCGATCACTTCCTGCTCATCGACGCACGCGGCGCCCCCTGGCGGCACGCCGCAGCCTGGCTGCAGACTCGACTCGGCTCGTGATCCACACCGTTGTTGGGGAGCAGGGTGAGGCGCGGCGCTGCTACAACTCCAGGCATGCTGCATCTCACACCATTCCTTCTCTTTGACGGCAACTGCGCCGACGCGATGCTGTTCTACCAGTCATGCCTCGGCGGCGATCTCACCATCACACGCCTCGGCGACACCCCGATGAAACGCGAGGCGCCGCCGGCGCAGCAGCACAAGGTCGCGTGCGCCCAGCTCCGAAGCGACGTCCTCGAGTTCTCGGCGACGGACTGGCTCCATCCGA
>Ga0207664_10003347_pt1 | contig 10656 bp, 13 predicted proteins | sample LARL83metaG_FD_184349 | JGI IMG/M metagenome (GOLD analysis project Ga0207664, IMG submission 184349) | Corn, switchgrass and miscanthus rhizosphere microbial communities from Kellogg Biological Station, Michigan, USA - LAR L8-3 metaG... | ecosystem: Host-associated > Plants > Roots >...
GGATGCTCCTCGCGATCGCGCGTCGAAGCCTCACGTGGCGCGACCGGGCTCGCGGGCTCCTCTCGCTTCGGTCGCTCACGCGTCCCGTGGCGGTTGACGTAGCCGCCGCAGCGGGTAGCTCCGCAGCATGAGCGAGTCGACCTACAGCCTCTTCCAGCGCGGCCGCCGCCACCTGCGGGCGGGGATGGCGGCGCAGGCGACCGTCTCGCTGGAGAAGGCGAAGCGGCGCGAGCCGGACAAGGCCTCGATCCGCGAGGCGCTCGGGATTGCGTACTTCCGGATCCGGCGCTGGAGCGAGGCCGAGGCGGAGTTCCGCAAGGTGCTGGAGCTCTCGCCGGTCAACGACTACGCCCACTATGCGCTCGGCCGCTGTCTCGAGAAGCAGGGCCGCGACGTCGAGGCGAACCGGCACTACAAGCTCGCGAGCTCGCTGCGTCCGGGATCGGATCAGTATCGCGCGCGCATCCGCGAGCTCGACTAGTGCGAGCCGTCGTCCAGCGCGTCTCCCGGGCGCGCGTGACGCCCGGCGGCGGGATCGGGCGCGGCCTCTGCGTGCTCCTCGGCGTCGCGCGCGGGGACGGGGAGGAGCAGGCGGCGCGGCTCGCGGCCAAGGTCGCGCGGCTGCGGATCTTCCCGGACGACGAAGCACGGTTCGACCGCTCGGTCGAGGACGTCGCCGGCGCAGTGCTCGTCGTCTCGCAGTTCACGCTGATCGCGGACACCGCAAAGGGCAACCGGCCGAGCTTCGCGGAGGCGGCCGCGCCCGAGAAAGCGGAGGCGCTCTACGAGCGTTTCTGCGCGGAGCTACAGGCGCTCGGCGTGCCTGTCGAGACCGGAGTCTTCGGCGCGAAGATGGACGTCGAGCTCGTGAACGACGGCCCGGTGACGATCGTGCTCGATGTCTAGCGGCGCACTGCCACGATGAGCCGCGTGAAGGTTCGCTGTAGCGGGCTCTTCCTCACGACCGGCCGCTCGTCGCACGGCTCGTGCACCCGGCGGAGCCCGTCCTTCTGCATCAGGCAGGGATAGTGGGAGGGGACGCCGCCGTCTTGAGTCATACGTCGCATAGTAAGCCCGACAGGCTCGGGAAGCTAGAAGCGCAGCGGGCGCACGAATGCCGCCTGACGCCGGATCGCGCGCTCGAGACGCTCGACGAGGCGGAGGAGTTCCTCCGCGACCGCGGCCTGCTCACTCGGACCGCCGACTGCGCCCTGCCGAGCCTGTTCGAGGCCTGTCACGAGGAGCCCTACGCCCGCGATCGCCCCGGGTTTGGCCAGTGGCCGAGGACGAAGTTCCCATGGTTCGGGCAGCTCGGGGCGCGCGGGTACCTCATCCTCGCGGTCCACCGGGGCAAGAGCCTGCTTGTAACGGACGCAGTTGCCGAGCTCCTCGATCCGATCTGCCGCGCCGAGCTCGCGCGGATGGAGGAGGCAGACGAAGGCTGGGCGCGGCTGCTGCGCCACCTCGCGGACGCCGGCCCGTCAGAGCTCGAGGACCTCCAGACGGAGCTATCCCTTACGCCGAAGGAGCTGAAGAGCCTCCGCTCGCCGCTCGAGCGCTGCGGCGCGATCGTCGCCCGCTCGATCGTCTACGAAGAACCGCACCGGCACACGAGCCTCCTCGCCCGCTGGGACCAGGCCCACGCGGAGCCGAGCGCAACGACCGACACGCGAAAGGCCCTCGGCGACCTCGTCTGCGCCGGCGTCCGCGCAGCCGTCGTCGCGCCCGAGCAAGAGCCCGCTCGGTGGTTCTCGTGGCGCTGGTACTGGGACGACGACCTCATCGACGAGCTGGTCGCGGCCGGACGGCTCGTCCGCGTCGACGGCCACCTTGCCGTGGGCGGCTGAGGAGGGGCCGTTGCTACACTCGATCGACCACATTTCACCGCTTTGGAGAAATGGGCCTGCGGGCCCATTTTTTATGACAGGGACGCCAAAAGATGCCGACGACACTCGAGAAGGAACGCCAGCTGCAGGGAGAGATCGCGCCGCGGGTCGAGCACGACCTGCCGGGCGTGGACGTCCTCGCGGTGGAGCTCCTGACGCCGTCGCGCTTCCGGGTCTACGTCGACCGCGCGGAGGGCGTCGACCACGCTCTCTGCCAGCGGGTCACCGATGTCCTGCGCGACTACCTCCGCGAGTACAGCGTCGAGGTGTCCTCGCCCGGGCTCGACCGCCCGTTGCGCAGGCAGGAGCACTTCGAGGCGGCGCTCGGCCGCCGGGTCCGGCTTCGCACCACCGGGCGAAAGCTGCGCGGGGAGGTCCTCTCCGCCGGCGAGCAGAGCGTGAAGGTCGCCGCCTCCGACGGCGCCGAGACCGAGATCCCGTACCACGAAATCGTGCGGGCGAATCTGATCGATGAGGGAGCGTGAAATGAGCCAGGAGATCATCGAGGCCGTCCGCGAGATCGAGCGCGACAAGGGAATCGAGGAGGGCGCGCTCGTCTCGGCGCTCGAGGACGCGCTCCTCGCGGCCTACAAGAAGACGCCCGGAGCGTCGCGTCATGCGACCGTCGAGATGGACGACGACACCGGCGACTTCCGCGTCTTCTCGGTCGAGCTGCCGCCCGACATCGAGGAGCGCCTGCTCGACGAGGCGCGCGAGCGCAAGCTCGAGGAGCTCGAGAAGCTCGAGGAGGAGACCGGCGAGCGCCAGCACACGCTCATCTCCGACGACGACCTCGACATCGACTGGTCCGACGTTCCGAGCGAGGATGTCAAGCGCGAGGACGTGACGCCGGAAGGCTTCGGCCGCATCGCCGCACAGACCGCGAAACAGGTCATTTTGCAGCGGATTCGCGAGGAGGAGCGGCGGATGATGTACGACGAGTACATCGACCGCGTGACCGAGGTCGTGACCGGGATCGTCCAGCAGGCCGGCGACCGCAACAACGTCCTCGTCGACCTGGGCAAGGTCGAGGCGCTGCTGCCTCGCTCCGAGCAGGTCGACGGCGAGCGCTACGAGCAGGGCTCGCGGATCAAGGCGGTCATCACGGAGGTGCGCTCCGGGACGAAGGGCCCGCAGGTCATCCTCTCCCGGCGCGATCCGGAGCTGATCAAGACGCTGTTCGAGCTCGAGGTCCCCGAGATCGCGGACGGGCTGGTCGAGATTCGCGGTGTGGCCCGCGAGCCGGGCTACCGCTCGAAGATCGCGGTCGAGTCGCACGCCCAGGGCGTCGACCCGGTCGGCGCCTGCGTCGGACCTCGCGGCTCGCGTGTGCGCATGGTCGTCTCGGAGCTGCGTGGCGAGAAGATCGACATCATCCCGTGGAACCCCGAGCCCGCGCGCTTCGTCGCGAAGGCGCTCTCCCCGGCGCGCGTGCGCGAGGTCTACCTCGACGACGAGGCGCGCGAGGCGACCGTCGTCACCCCCGACGACCAGCTCGCGCTCGCGATCGGCAAGGAGGGCATGAACGCCCGCCTCGCCGCGCGCCTCACCGGCTGGAAGATCGACATCCAGAGCGACACCGAGTTCGCGCAGGCGGAGGCCGAGGCGGCCTTCGGCGGCGGCGAGCCGGGCGCGGAGGACTTCTCCGGCCGCTGCGCCGCGATCCTCGCGAACGGCAAGCGCTGCCCGAACGCGGCGCTGCCCGGCTCCCGCTTCTGCGGCGTCCCGGCGCACCAGGAGCTCGCGGGCACCGGCAGCGACTACGTCGGCGGTCCGCCGGCGGAGGCCGAAGAGGCCGAGGTCGAGGAGGTCGAGGCTGAGGTGGAAGTAGCGGACTCGGCAGAGCAGCCTCTTGCACCCCAAGCGGAAGTCGCGGAACCGGAAGAGGTTCCAGCCGGCATCCCGGTGGAGCACACCGAGGAGGAGCCTTCGTAGGCGCGGAGCCGATGCGGCGCTGCGCGGGCTGCGGCCGGCGCTCGCCGCAGCGCGAGCTGCTGCGGTTCGCCGTCCGTGACGGCGATCTCGTGGCCGGCCGCCGCGAGCCGGGACGCGGCGCCTACACATGTCGCAGCATCGAGTGTTTCGAGCGCGCAGCCGCACGCGGCATGTTCGCGCGGGTCCTGCGGCAGCAAGTCCGCATCGGGCCTGAGCTGCGGCGCCTTTACACTGGTGTGACCAATGGCTAACGGAGGCAACAGACCGAATCGCCCGCTCCGCCCGCGCGGTGGCGGCGGTGCCGGTGGACGCCGGCGCCGCGTCGTCATCGACCAGGGCGGTCAGCGTCCGTCGCGCGAGCAGCGGCAGGCGCGCCAGGACAGCCGGCCCCGCGAGCCGCGGCCGCCCGCGCCGCCGCCGACCGGTCCCGTCTCGGTCGAGTCCGGCATCAGCGTCCAGAACCTCTCTCAGGCGCTCGGCGTCCCGATGGCCAACATCATCAAGATCCTCATGGGCCTCGGTCAGATGCGGACGGCGACGCAGTCGCTCAGCGACGAGGAGGTCGAGCTGATCGCGACCGAGGTCGGCCGCGAGGTGACGATCAAGCACGCCGCCGACGAGGAGGAGGAGCCCGAGACCTTCGACGATCCGGATGAGGCGCTCGAGGCGCGCCCGCCGGTGGTCACGATCATGGGCCACGTCGACCACGGGAAGACGACGCTGCTCGACGCGATCCGCAACGCGCGCGTCGTCGCCACCGAAGCCGGCGGCATCACGCAGCACATCGGCGCCTACCAGGTCGACGTCGACGGCCGCAAGATCACGTTCCTCGACACCCCGGGCCACGAGGCCTTCACCGCGATGCGCGCCCGTGGCGCGAAGGTGACCGACATCGCCGTCCTGGTGGTAGCCGCCGACGACGGCGTCATGCCGCAGACCAAGGAGTCGATCGCGCACGCCCGCGCAGCCGAGGTACCGATCGTCGTCGCGGTCAACAAGGTCGACCTGGCCGACGCGAACGTCGACCGCGTCAAGGGCGAGCTCGCGCAGGAGGGCCTGAATCCCGAGGACTGGGGTGGAGACACCCAGTTCGCAGAGGTCTCCGCCAAGACGCAACAGAACCTCGACGACCTCTTGGAGAAGGTGCTGCTCGTCGCCGATCTCGAGCTGGAGGGCCTGAAGGCGAACCCGGACGCCGAGGCGTCCGGCCCGATCATCGAGTCGCGGCTCGACGTCGGGCGCGGCCCGGTCGCGACGGTGCTCGTCCAGCGCGGCACCCTCAAGGTCGGCGACGCCCTCGTCGCGGGCGACGCCTACGGACGGGTGAAGGCGCTCTTCGACTACAAGGGGGAGCGGCAGGAGAGCGCGGTGCCGGGCGAGCCGGTCGAGATCCTCGGCTTCGACAAGCCGCCTGCGGCCGGAGAGCTCGCGCGGGTTGTCGCGAACGACCGGGAGGCGCGCGAGGTCGCAAACCGGCGCGGGGAGCGACTCCGGCGCGAGCAGCTCGCCGCCGTGCGCCCGGCCACCGGAGTCTCGCTCGAGGGCCTGTACGAGCAGCTGCAGGCGGGCGAGGTCTCCGACCTCAACCTCATCGTGCGCGGCGACGTCGTCGGCTCGGTCGAGGCCGTGGTCTCGGAGCTTTCGAAGTTCGAGCACCCGGAGGTGCGGCTGAACGTGATCGCCGAGGGCGTGGGCGCGATCACGCAGAACGACATCATGCTCGCGTCCGCGTCCGATGCGCTCATCGTCGGCTTCAACGTCCGCCCGAACGCAGAGGCGCGCGAGCTTGCGTCCCGCGAGGGCGTCGAGATCCGCACCTACGACGTGATCTACAAGCTCACCGAGGACATCGAGCAGGCGCTCGTCGGCAAGCTCGCCGCCGTCACGACGGAGGAGACGATCGGCGAGGCCGAGGTCCGTGCGCTGTTCCGGGTCTCGCGCCTCGGCACGATCGCCGGCTGCATGGTCACCGACGGCGTCGTGCGCCGCAACGCGAGCGTCCGCGTCATCCGCGACGGCGCCGTGATCTACACGACGACGATCGCCCAGCTGAAGCGGTTCAAGGATGACGTCCGCGAGGTCGCGGAGGGCTTCGAGTGCGGCATCCTCCTCGAAGGCTTCAACGACGTGAAGGAAGGGGACGTGCTCGAGATCTTCGAGACGCGCGAGGTCGAGCGGACGTCGCTCGACGAGGCTCCTTCCGCCGCTACGTAAAGAGCTCGGTCACCGCGCCGGTCGCGTGTGCGGCGAGCGGAATGCCGTGCGGCCCCTTCGCGTCGCGCAGCTCGGGATGGGCGGCGAGTGCCGCCTTGACCGTCTCGACGTCGCCGAGCATCGCCGCGGCGAAGATGTCCAGCCGTGCTCCGTGCCCGAGCAGGAGCTCGGCCAGGTCGCGGCGGTGCATGTGGGCGGCTGCGCCGAGAGCACTCTCCCAGTCGCCGTCGCCCCAGTCGACCGTCGCGTTCGCGAGCGTTGCGTCGAGCTCGAGCGCGGCTCGCACGGAGTCGATCTGCCCGTGCGCGAGCGCGACGAACGCCAGCGCGACGACGTCGCGGTACCCGTTCAACAATGCGACCTCGAGCGGCGCTCCGCCTTCGACCTCCGTCATGGCGGCATTGGCGCCTCCGCGGAGGAGAACGCGTGCGACCTCGGTTGCGCCGCTGAACGCGCAGGTGCCGAGCGGAGTCACGAGGGCGAAGGTTGCGGTCGCGAAGACGTTTGGATCGGCCCCAGCGTCGAGGAGTGCCTGCGCGGCCGCGGCGTTCTTCGCAAAGGCGGCGATGTGAAGCGGTGTGAACCCGTCCGGGGTCCACGCGTCGGGAGCGGGGAGGCCGTCCGACTCCCCGAGCAGAATCCGATCCCACGCGTCGTCCGACCCCTGCGCAGCGAGTGCGTCGAACACCGGGCCTTGGCCGCGGTAAGCGGCGTGCATGAGAGGGCTGAGGCCGTCGTCGTCGCGCGTGTCGAGAGCGCCCTTGTCCCGCTCGATCAGCGCGTGTAGCCCGGCGGCGTCGCCGGCATCGATGAGCTCGAAAATAGACATGGCCGAGATTATTAGTTAGCCTAACCAAGTATGTCAAGTGCCAAACGCCATGCCGCCGATCGCATGCACTCCGCGGCGATCCATCTCCTGCGCCGAGCTCGCGTCGTCGACGACGACTCGATGGGCATGACGCCGGCGCGGCGGTCGGCGCTCTCGGTGCTCATCTTCGGCGGGCCGCAGTCGCTGTCGGAGCTCGCGTCTGCGGAACAGGTGACACTCCCGACGATGAGCAAGCTCGTGGCGGCGATGGAGAGGGAGGGGCTCGTTCGTCGCGAGCGCGATCCGGGAGACGGGAGGGCGGTGCGGCTGCACGCGACCGCGAAGGGGCGGCGGGTCATCGAGCGCGGGCGGGAGCGTCGCCTTGCCTTGCTCGAGTCGTTGCTCCACGATGCGAGCGCGCGTGAGGTGGAGATCGTGCGCCAGGCGGCCGAGATCGTCGACAGTCGGATGCTCCGCTTGGAATGACGAGCGGCTGGGTCGGGATCCTCACGTGCGAGCTCCACTTCCCGGAGGCCCACTCGCTGAAGGAGAAGCGCCACTACCTGCGGTCGGCAAAGGCGCAATTGCAGAACCGTGTCGGCGCGTCGGTGGCGGAGGTCGACCACCACGATGTCTGGCAACGCGCGCGCATCACCGCGGCGTGCGTCGCCCGCGAGCATCGCGAGGTGGAGCGGCTGCTCGACGAGGCGGAGCGCTGGCTGCGCGGGCAGGAGTGGGAGGTCGCGCTCGCCGAGCGCCTCCTCATCGACCCCGAGGAATAGGCTCGCGCGGTGCACGCGGTCGAGCTGATCGAGCGGAAGCGGAACGGGGAGGAGCTCTCGGCCGCCGAGCTGCGGGAGTTCGTCGCCGCATACGCCCGTGACGAGCTTCCCGACTACCAGGCGGCCGCGCTGCTGATGGCCATCTGGTTCCGCGGGCTGACGCCGGCGGAGACCTTCGCCCTGACCGATGCGATGGTGTCTAGCGGCGAGACCGTCGACCTCGCGGCTCGGCTCGGGCGGCGCGTCGTCGACAAGCACTCGACGGGCGGCGTCGGCGACAAGATCACGATCGCGGTGGGGCCGGTCGTCGCTGCGTGCGGCGTTCCGTTCGGGAAGATGAGCGGGCGGGGGCTCGGCCACACGGGCGGGACGCTCGACAAGCTCGAGTCCATCCCCGGCTTCCGCGTCGAGCTGACGACCGACGAGCTCGTCGAGCAGGTGAGGGAGATCGGGATCGCCGTCGCCGGGCAAACCGCGAACCTCGTCCCGGCCGACAAGAAGCTCTACGCGCTGCGGGACGTGACCGCGACGATCGACCAGGTGTCGCTCATCGCGGCGAGCATCATGTCGAAGAAGATCGCCGCCGGCGCGAGCGCGGTCGTCCTGGACGTCAAGGTCGGCGAGGGCGCGTTCATGCGGACGGTCGACGACGCGCGCGAGCTCGCGCGGGAGATGCAGGCGCTCGGCGACCAGGCCGGGATGGACGTCGTCTGCGTGCTGACGGACATGGATCAGCCGCTCGGCCGTGCGGTCGGGAATGCGCTCGAGGTGCGCGAGGCGTGGGAGACGGTGAGCGGAGGCGGGCCCGCGGACTTTCGCGAGCTCGTCGTGGACGCTGCGGCGCAGCTCCTCGCGCTCTCGGATCTCGGCGTCGACGAGGAGGAGGGGAGGCGCCGGGCGGAGGGGGCGCTCGAGGACGGATCGGCGGCGGCGGCCTACGACCGGTGGGTTCGCGCGCAGGGGGGCGACCCCGACCCGGCTCGGCTCCCGTCGGCGCCCGTCGTGCGGCCGGTCCCCGCGCCGGCAAGCGGCTACGTCTCCAGGCTTGCGGCCCGGGAAGTCGCCGGCGCGGCGATGGAGCTCGGCGCAGGCCGCGACGTCGCCGGGGAGCCGATCGACCACGCGGTCGGCGTCGTGTGTCTCCACAAGCGCGGGGAGGAGGTCGTCGCCGGCGAGCCACTCGCCGAGATCCACGCCCGCGACGATGCAGCTGCCGAAGCAGCCGAGGCGGCGCTCCTCGCCGCGTACGAGATCGGCGCCGAGCCTGAGCTGCAGCCGCTCGTCCTCGACGTGATCCGCTGAGTCGCCCTTCGCCAACGCGCGGGGGTGGGCTCATGTGCGATTGCCGGAACTTCGCAATCGGCTGGCACTCATTCGTGACGCCTCGCGCCGTAGCGTCTTCGCCGAGGGCGGAGGGAAAGCGTCCCCGCCCTGGGTGGGGCGTTGGGAACCGCTCCGGCTGAGCGAATGGGAGAGCGCCGGCCGGCGGCGACTCGCGCGACCAGGCGCTTGAATAGGGCCATGAGCGAGCGGATGCGCCGGGTGAACGAGTCGGTGAGGCAGGTGCTGGCCGAGGCCGTCCCAGAGCTCAAGGACCCCCGAATCGGGCTCATCACCGTGACGGGCGTCGACACGGCGCCCGATCTGCGGCATGCGACGGTCTACGTCAGCGTGCTCGGCTCCGGCCGCAAGCAGCGCGCCAGCCTGCTCGGGCTCGAGGCCGCCCACGGCATCCTCCAGTCGCGGCTCGCGCATGAGCTCAGGCTGAAACGAACCCCCCAACTGACCTTCGAGTACGATCCCACGGTCGAGCGCGGCGTGCGCATGACCCGCCTGATCGACGAGCTCGCGCCGGACGACGATGACCCAGACGACTGAACTGAAGGCGATCGCAGACGCGCTGCGGCAGCACGACCGCTTCCTCGTCGTGACGCACGAGAATCCGGACGGAGACGCGCTCGGATCGCTGCTCGCTGCGACGCTGGCCCTCCGGCAGCTCGGCAAGGACGCCGTCATGTACCTCCCGGGACAGACGCCACTGCCGGCCGAGTATTCGTTCATGCCGCTCGAAGACCTCGTGCGCGAACGGCCGGGGGACGCTTCGGATCGTGTCCTGCTCGCGGTCGACTGCGCCAAGGAGGACCGGATCGGCGACGAGGCCGTTCTCTCGCTTGTCCCGCTCGTCCTCGACGTCGACCACCACCACGACAACACGCGGTTCGGCGACCTCAACCTCATCGTCGCCGACGCGTCCTCCACAGGAGAGGTGCTGCGGGACGTGTTCGCCGAGCTGGGTGTCGAGCTCACGCCGGAGCTCGCGGAGCCCCTGTACATCGCGCTCGTCACCGACACCGGACGTTTCCAGTACGCGAATACGACCCCGAAGGCGCTTCGACTCGCTGCAGAGCTCGTCGAGGCGGGAGCGGACATCCATGCCGTCTTCCAGAAGGTCTACGAGTCGGTCGAGTTCGCGAAGCTGAAGCTGCTGGCGCACGCCCTCGACCGCGCCGAGGTCCTCGAGGGCGGTCGGATTGTCGTCTCCCACCTCCTGCGTCGCGATTTCGCGGAGGCCGGCGCGTCCGAGCCGTACTCCGAGGGGATCATCGACTACCTGCGCGCCGTCGAGGGGGCCGAGCTCGCGGTGCTGATCCGGGAGCAGCTCAGCCAGGCGGCGCAGACGTACAAGGGATCGCTCCGCTCGAGCATCGACGAGCTCGACGTCTCTGCCATTGCGCGCCGCTTCGGCGGGGGCGGACACCGCCAAGCCGCCGGCTTCTCCACCGATCTCCCGCTCGAAGAGATCGTGGGGCAGATCCGCGAAGGCTTCCTCGACCAACGTGCCGCCTCGCGCGCTTGAGCCCGCGGGCGTCGCGCTCGTAGACAAGCCGCGCGGGCCATCGTCGTTCGCGGTCGTCGCGCAGATCCGCAGGGTGACGGGCGCCCGGACCGGTCACGCGGGAACACTCGACCCGTTCGCGACGGGGCTCCTGCTTCTGTTGTCCGGTAGGGCAACTAAGATTGCGCCATGCCT
>Ga0207664_10003348_pt1 | contig 10654 bp, 9 predicted proteins | sample LARL83metaG_FD_184349 | JGI IMG/M metagenome (GOLD analysis project Ga0207664, IMG submission 184349) | Corn, switchgrass and miscanthus rhizosphere microbial communities from Kellogg Biological Station, Michigan, USA - LAR L8-3 metaG... | ecosystem: Host-associated > Plants > Roots >...
CCGACGGACCCGAATCACACACATTCCCACCCGCCAACGCCGCCGCATAGCCCACCGGCACCGCCGCCCGCACACACGACGAGCGCCCACCGGGAGCTATCCACAGCACCGCGACGGGCTCACCGGGCAGGGCCTGCGGCACGCGGATCGTGCGCTCTGCTCCGCCTGCCGAGACCGGGCTGAGGAGAAGGACAGTACAAAGGCCCGCCATCGCCCAAACCCGCATTTAGGCCCCTGTCGACGTCGGATCCAACCGCAACAGCGTACTTCTTCAATTTCCCGGCTGTGCCCTTTCGATCGAAACCCCGCTCGATCGGCCGGGGCCAATAATTGGCTCGAAGCACCCAGATTATGCTCAGGGAATGACAGGATCATGGTCCTCCGGCCGCTTCCAGAGGATGGCGGCGCCCAGCAAGAGATCTCAGCGGCGGATCGGGCGGAACGACAGCCACGCCGGCGTCTCCCGAGAGGCATGACAACAGACGACCGACACGATCCGGATGCACTGGATGCTCTCGTGCAGGTCCCCACCTCGCACTATGAGCACGGCTACGACACCCTCGAACGCTTCCAGAGCTACTGGCACCAGCTGCGGGAGGCGACGGGGCTCGGTGGACGCATCCTCGAGATCGGGATTGGAAATGGCACCGTCAGCTCGGTCCTGCGCGCCCGCGGCCTCGACGTGGTGACTACGGACATCGACCGCGAGCTCCGGCCTGATGTCGTGGCCGACATCCGGAAGCTGCCGTTCGAGGATGGATCCTTCGATGGCGTTCTCGCATGCGAGATCCTCGAGCACATCCCGTGGGACGATCTTCCACTCGCATTCCGCGAACTTCGACGGGTCGCTCGGTCCTGGGTCGTGTTCAGCGTCCCGAGCGTCGGGCCGGCGGCGGCCTTACAGGCCTCGCTCCCGAATGCTGTCCACGTGCTGCGAATGATCATCTGTCGCCGCTGGCCGCTCCGCGACGGGATGTGGGCGCTCACGCAGCCGGTTGTATGGAGGCGCGCAGGAGGCAAGGTCAGTCACGTCGGTGCCGTTGACCCGTTGCGGCGGCGGCATCACGCTTTCAACGGCGAGCACTACTGGGCGCTGGGCGAGGGAGGGCTCGTCGTAGGTGACCTGCGGACGCTCGTCACGAACTCTGGCTTTACCGTCGTCCGCGAGTTTCGCCCGGCGGGGTCGGTATCCCACCAGTTCTTCGTGCTCGCGCGGGCTCAAGAGCAAGAGAGCGGCCCGCTCACGTGACCGACACCGTGGCGCGGAGCTGCGGTCGACGTGCACGACCGGCAGCAACTCGCTGGGGGCAACGACCCGGTCGAGGCAATCGACGGCGAGCGGCTCATCATCGTCATCCCGAATTGGCTGAGGTGTCCGGTGACGGCACATCGACCAGCGCGGGGCCTGTCGGGTGTAGCCGAGCCGCGCGAGCCAGGCAGGCGTTTGCCTGGCGATTCACGACCGCTTCCGCGTCCACGGCAGTAGGTCGCGATGCCTCTCTCTGGGCGGGACGCATCGCGTAGTAGGTCAGCGCCGATTGGGCCGAGTTCGGCGTTTTGCCGGTGACCATTCCGCGCCAGGAGGGTAGAACCATTCGTACCTCTCGTTCAGCCGTGCCAGAAACGGAATCCGCAACAAACTCCGTTTGACCGTCTCTTTCCGGCGCACGCGTTTGTCCCGAAGATCGTAGTAGCGTCGTTTCTCCGGCCCGATCTCCGCGTAGTGCTCGCCCCCCGCATGGAAGACCTCGAGGTCGTTGAGATACGCGACCTCGAAGCCGAGCCGTTTCACCTTGTCGGCGTAGGCCGCATCCTCGTGGAAGAAGACGAATTCCTCGTTCTGGCCGAACCCTCCGACCCGGTCGTAGAGGGTTCTCGACGTGATGCTGCATCCGCCGCCCGTCGGACCGCCCACCTTGAGACGGACGCCGTGCCGTTCGACCAACCGATAGAGCCGCAGATTGCGGCCATACATGATGCGTGCGGTCGCGTCCAGCGGGTTGTCCACGAGGTTGGCCGACAGGAAGCCCACGTCGGGCAGGCGCCGGAACGCGTCCAGCAGCTGCTCGTCCCAGTGCGCCGGCGCGTCGATCATGTCGTCGTCGAGCTCGATCAGGTAGGCCGCGCTCGTGAGCGCGAAGGCAGCATCGTAGGCGTTCTGGCCGATGTTCCTCTCGTGGTGGATCACGCGCAAGCGCGGATCAAGGAGTGAGTCCAGATAGTCACGCGTCTCATCGGTCGACGCGTTGTCCCAGATCACGATCTCGGTCGTACGCTCGGAGGCACGCGCGAGCACGTTCTCGACGCACTGGCGCAAGAGATGGACGCGGCTATGCGTGAGAACCACAATGGCGACCGTGCCGACCGGCCGTGGCTCGCAGGCCGGGGAGGCGGACGGCGGCGCCCCGTGGGCCGCAGCGTGAGACTGTTCGGACATCATCCGCAGTTCAGCGACCGCCACGCGAGGCGTCAAGTCAGGGGCGAAGACGCTGTTCCAAAGACTGGTCCTGATTGAACCGACCCTCACCTCTCCGGCCAGATCACGCCACCGAGGCTCCGCTCGCTCGGGCCTGATGTACGGCGACGTTATGCGCGCCTGTTGCCGAACCTCGGGGATGCCTCCTTAAGATGGGTTCCATCTGCGACGCACGTTTTTCACCTGGTCCAGGAGGCGCAAGCCCGCACTGCTTGCGCCAAGCGGCTGTGACAGGCAGAGGCACCGACTCAACTGGCGAGCGCTCGGGACTGGGCGGGTTCCGCGGCAGGCTCCATGACGGTGAGCTCGCGCGAGTCCTGGTGCTGGGCGATTCCATCTCTCGAGGCGATGACGCGCCGACACCGTCCCGCGGTTTCGTGAGCCTCTGGGCCGACGGCCTCCACGAGCGGTTCGGAGCGCGGATCCTGGTAACCAACCTGTCGCTCGGAGGCGCCACGATCAAGGATGCCCGCCGCATGCTGCGCATGGCAAAGACCCTGAGCAACTATGACCTACTCGTCCTCGCCGTCGGTGTGAATGACGCCGCCAACAGGGTGCCCTTCGGAACGTTTCGCCGCGCGCTCGGAGGTATCGCGAAGACGTGCGAGCGCGCCGGGGTGGAGATGCTCATCGTGACTCCTTTGAACCCGACCAACGGAGACGTCGCCCCCTACGTTCGGCTCATGCGCTCCAGCGGGCTGCCGATCGCGGACGTCAACGCCGGCTGGAACGACCGTCCGCTCGCGAATGGGATCAATCATCCCGACGCCGCCGGCCACCGATACTACGCGGACGTCCTTCTCGCCGCCGTCGGGGCCGACGCCTGAAGCCCACCCTGATGTCAGGAAGACGCCGGGAGGACGTCCGCCTCTGACTGAGCTCCGGCGTGGAGGCGCCGCACGTGTCTCAGTTCAGCGAGAACCTCGGGCTGCCGCACGGCGCAGGCACCGGCGAACACGAGAGCGGAGACCAAGATCTCCACGGGCAATCGCTGAAGAGCGTCGAACCCTGCCTGCCCGAGCGCCCACTTCGTCACGACGCACGCGGCAGCCATCAAAGCGGTCGCCTCCAATACGCCGCTGAACGATCGGACGAGGGTGAGGAGCGGCGTCGAGAGCGCCCGAGCCGCGATTCCGATGTAGACGAGCTGGAGCGGCGTGGTGACGATCGCGTAGCAGACCGCGACCCCCAGAATGCCCCAGTGCAGCCCGACCGCAAATGCCGGAACGGTCAGGGCGCACTCCACAGCCGTGAAGCGGAGGATCACACGCGTGCGATCGAGCGCCGTCAGCACACGGTCTCCCAAGAGGGCGAGCGACTGGAACACTGCGACCGGCGCGAGCACCCGCAGAACGGGAAGCGCGGCAAGCCAGCGCTCGCCCAGGACCACCCGCACGAAGTCCCCGGACACGATCGAGAGGCCGATCATCGTCGGACAGACGATGGCTGCGGTGAGCCTTGCCACGCGGAGCCATGTGCGGGCGAGGCGTTCGCGGTCGTCCTGCCAGCGCGAATACGCCGGATAGAGGACGTCCTGGATGGGCCAGATGAGCCTGCTCAGCGGCAGGAGCATGATGTTGTACGCGACCGAGTAGGCTCCGAGCGCCCCCGAGCCGAGGAAGCGGCCCACCAGGATGTTGTCCGCGTTTCGGTTCAAGTAGTTCAGGGTCTGGGCACCGAAGAGATTCAGCCCGAAGCCGCCCAGCTCGCGGAGGCTGCGCAGCGAGAAGATCAGGCGGGGCCGCCAGGAGGAGAACGTCCAGAGCAGCACGGTGGACGTCCCGCTGACGCAGATCTGTCCGACGATCATCGCCCACGACCCCGCGCCCAGGGCCGCCAGCGTTACACCCACCGCTCCCCCGACGACGTTGGCCGCGGCGACGCGCATCGTGATCGCACGGAAACGCATCTCTCGTTGCAGCAGCGAAGCCTGGGTCGTCTGGAGCGCGACGAGCAGGAAGCTCACGGAAACAACAGCGAAGAGCGGCCGAACGTGAGGCTGGTGATAGAAGGACGCGAGCGGGCCCGAGAGGCCGATTCCTCCAAGGAGGAGCACCAGACCGAGTCCTGCGCTCATCCAGAAGACGGTGGACCGGTCGGCCTCCGTGAGGTGGCGACGCTGGACGAGGGCCCTGCCCATCGAAAGATCCGAGAATGTCAGCACGAGGCTCGAGAAGACGAGCGCCATTCCCGCGAGCCCGTACTGGCTCGGCGTGAGCAGTCGTGCGAGCGCTATTCCGAAGACCACACGCGAGAGCTGAACCACTCCCGTCATCGACACGGTCCAGGCAAAGCCTCCGACAACTCTCGACTGGATCGTCGGTGTGTTCGGAGCTGTCGTCACCGTTGCGCTCACGGCCGAGATGCCTGGTCGGCGCGACCGATCGCGCGCATCCCGAGTGCTTCCCGCGCGCGCTTCGGCAACTCGCGGAGCCGCTGCTGGCGCCGGAGATACGCACGCGCGGTCTCGTCCGAGCAGGCTGGCTCGCGCGCCAGAGCGGGTTTGGCCCAGCCGGCGATCATCATGATCGCTGCCGGATTGCTGAGCGTATGCCGAAGCGCGCGAATGACGAGGAATGACGGCCGGTATCCCATGTAGTGGGCAACGCGGCCACGCGCGATCCACGGGGCGAAGCGGCTCCCGTCGCGGCTTCCCTCGCCGCGATGGTGGCGGAAGGTCAGGCCGTCGACCAGTCCGGTGCGCCAGCCTCGCGCGCTCGCCTTGAGCACGTCGATCCCGTCCCAGCCCATGCGCTCCTCGAGCGGCGAGACCTGTTCGAGGCACGCGAGACGGTACGCGCGACAGGCGCCCCAGACGTTGCCGGCCGTCACATGACGTGGCCGCCACTCGCCTTCCCGGATCTCAAGGCACGCCCCACTCGCGATTCCGAGCCGCGGCTCGGCGGCGAACGCCTCGAGCAAGCGCGCGAAATAGTCGTGCTCGAATGAGACGTCAGCATCGACCTTGACCACGACGTCGACACCCCGGGGCACGGCCGACAGACCGGCGTTGAACGCACGGACGATCGGGCCTCCACGGGCACGACCGGGCGAGACGGCCAGCGTTCTGATCCAGGGGTGCTCGCCGGCGAGAGCCTCTGCGCGCTCGATGCCTCCGTCCTCGGATCCGGTGTCCACGATCACCCAGGCCAGCGGCGCGACGGTCTGTGAGGAGAGCGCACCCTCTAGACGGTCGAGGTTCTCCCGCTCGTTCAGCACCGGGGTGACGACCGCGTACGTGCTCTCAGGCAAACGCAACCTCGGCATGGCCTGTTTTAAAGCGGGGCAGGAAAGTCTTCAGCCAGACCTCGAGCATCAGCAGCGCGAGCAGAAGGTGGCCGAGATCGGCATCTCTCGTCTCGCGATGTAGCGCGACGAGCCGCGCCACCTCGGCCGGATCGAGGAATTCGGCGTACGCGGGGTCCGGCGCGAGGAGATAGTCCTCGATGGCCCGCCCGGCCTGCGCCTCGAACCATGCGCCGACTGCGCCTCGGAAGAATCCGATCTTCGGCTTGTCGATGATGCTGTCCGGCAACAGTTCGCGCGCCGCTTCCTTGAGGAGGTACTTCGTCGTCAGGCCCCTCACCTTGAGGCTGCTCGGGATCGTCGCGCAGAGCTCGACAAGATGGTGGTCGAGGAACGGCACGCGGACCTCGAGCGAGTGCGCCATCGACGTGCGGTCGAAGTAGTGGAGCATGTCGTCGACGAGCGCGAGCTGCGCGTCGAGGTAGAGCGTCTCCCCGAGCGCGTCGGCGGCGAGGCCCGCCGCAAGCGCCTCGACCGCTCGTCGCGCGGCCGAGCCGTCGAGGTCGGAGTGGCCGGATGCGACAAGTCGCTCGCGGTCCGTCGCGCCAACCCGGCCGCTCATCGCCAGCAACCTGTCCGCGGGCGTGACCGCGGCGAACGCCGCGGCGGCCCGCGCCACTGTGGGCGACCAGCGCCCGAGGGCGCTCCCCGCGGCGACGAGGGGTGTGCGCACGAGCCCGAAACGGTCGAAGAGCGCCGCGGCCCGGTGCTTGCGGTAGCCACCGAGCAGCTCGTCGGCGCCCTGGCCGGAGAGCGCGACGGTGACGTGTTGCGTCGCCAGCTCGGAGAGGGCGAGGAATCCGAGCGCCGACAGGTCCGCAACCGGCTCGTCCATGAACCAGACGAGCGTCTCGAGGTCGACCGTGTCGTCGACGAACGAGAGCTCGAGCTCGTGATGGTCGGCGCCGAAGAGTTCCGCCAGGCGGCGGGCGTCCGCGAGCTCGTTGCCGTCTCCCGACTCCCGGAATCCGACCGAGAACGTCTTGACCGGCTCGCTCATGTGGCGCGCCATCATCGCGACAATGAGGCTCGAGTCGATCCCTCCGCTCAACATCGCGCCGAGCGGGACGTCGCTCATAAGGCGAATCCGCACCGCCTCGTCGAGCCCTCCGAGGAGGCGCTCCCGCCACTCGCCCGCGGAGACGGAGCCGTCAGCCTCGACCGCGGGATGCGGGTACTCCCAATACCGCTCGGTGCGTACGCCGTGCTCGTCCGCCACGAGGACGTGGCCGGGAAGAAGCTTCGACACGCCTGCGAGCGGTGTCCGAGGGCCGGGGACGAATCCGAAGGTGAGATACGCATCGATCGCCGCGAGGTCGAGCTGCGGCTGGACGAGCCCGGCGGTAAGGAGGCTCTTCAGCTCGGAGGCGAAGACGAGCAGATCGCCGGCCTGGGCGTAGTAGAGCGGCTTGATCCCGAGACGGTCGCGGGCGATGACCGCCCGGCGCTCCCGCTCGTCCCAGACGGCTGCCGCGAACATCCCGCGCAGTGCACGGGGAAAGAGCTCGCCTCGACTGCGGTACAGATGCGGAATGACCTCGGTGTCGCATCGCGTCGTGAAGACGGCGCCGGCCGCCTCCAGCTCCCGGCGAAGCTGCGCATGGTTGTAGAGCTCGCCGTTCTGGATCCCCCAGACCAGACCGGAGTCGTCGGAGACCGGCTGGTGGCCGCCTTCGACGTCGACGATGCTCAGCCGCCGCACGCCGAAGGCGACACCGGGTGCAGCGAAGGTACCCCGGTCGTTCGGCCCCCGATGCGTCATGGCGTCGGTCATCCGGTCGAGCACGTCGAGGGTCACGACCTCGCGCGGCTCGCCGGGCCCGACCTGCACCACCCCACAGATACCGCACACTACGACCGACGCTAGCTGCAGGCGGGCGCCGCGACGACCGTCATTGGCACAGAGACCGCTCCTGACCGAACGGCTAGTGGTTCACGCCAAAGCTGATCGGAGGCAGCGTGGACGGGCCAGTCGGGTTCTGGGATAACGGTGCTGTGCTCGCGCGGTTCAGGGCTGGCGGGGTTGGAGTCGGTATCGGGCTCTTGGCATGCTGCGGTGCGCTCGGCTACACGGCGGCCGGGCTCGCCGCGTCCGAAACGGCCATGGGCAAGCCGGCCGTGACTCAGGCCCAGATGGCCGAGCTCGAAGCGGACATCAACAACGCGATCAACCATCAGCTCCAGGCCGCGATACAGCTGAAGAAGGCGGCGAAGCTGCCGCAGGGGACGAAGGGGCTGAAGGCAGCGCAGAAGTCGGCTCTCGCCAACATCCATCAGGCTCAGCTGACCGTCACCGCTGCACTCACGTTGCTGGCCGGAGCCGGGTTCAGAGACGATCAGTCGTACAAGACGCTCGCCCGGGCCGGGTCGGCGCTTGCGGCCGCCTTTGCCTCCAACCTCTGGAAGAACAAGTTGACGTACCTCCAGGCAACGCTTCCGGTAGAGAAGAGCGCGCTCACGCTCATCGCGGGCTTGCCGCTCGCTTCCTCGAGCGCGACGACCACCAATCAGACGCAGACCACGACGACAAGCGGATAGCGCCCGACGCCGCCGGCCGCGGCTCAGCGCCTCCTAACCATCCGTCAGCGCAGTCACGAACGCGCGCGCGTGACCGCGGCGGGCAGCAGCTCCGCGCCGTCCGAGCAGGGCGTGGGTCAGGCTTCCGAGCGCGACTCCCAGGCGCTCTGCCTGCGCCGCAACGCGGCCGGCGTGCTTGCGCGCGTAGCGGACGCGGCTCGCCGCGAGCACGGGCAGGAGCTCGGCGCGCGGGCCGGAGGCTCCGCCACCTCCGAGGTGGACGGCCGTCGCGTCCGGCTCGAACCGAACCGCCGCCTCGGCGCTCCACGCTCGCCGGCAGAGATCCTTGTCCTCGCAGTACATGAAGAAGCCCTCATCGAAGCCGTCGAGCCGCTCGAGGAGCGAACGGCGAACGAGAAGACAGGCGCCCGACAACCATTCGGCAGAGCCCGGGCGTTCGTAAAGCTCGGCGCGGCGAACCACCTCGTCCGCCCAGAGCGCGCGCGGCCGCAGACGGTGGAGGAAGAGCGCTTGCCCGTAGGTGGACGAGAGACGCGGGAAGCGCCGGAGCGAGTGCTCCAGGCGACCCTTGTCGTCGACGATCCGCGGGCCGACGATGCCGACGCCCGGGTCCTCGTCCATGACCGCCGAGAGGCGCTGGAGCGATTCGCGGTCGATCCGCGCATCAGGGTTGAGGAAGAGGACGTGCTCTCCTTCGCCGCGCCGCCAGCCAGCGTTGCACCCGCGCCCGAACCCTCCGTTGGCATCCAGCCGGACGGCTGTGACCGCAAGGTCCGCCACCGCGGCGATGCTGTCGTCAGGAGAGGCGTTGTCGACGACGATCACCGACACGCCTTCGTCGCCGGCGAGCGCCTCCACGCATCCGCGAATCGTGTCGCGGCTGTTGTACGCAACGACGACGACGTCGACCGGTGCCATACGGTGACGCTACCACCGGCCCGGCCACGAGTACGGTCCTTCGCCGGAGGCCTACCGCTCCGACGCAAAGCGCGGTAATAGGTTGATCGTGCACCGGCTCAGCCGGGGGCGTTCGACCTGGGGGACTGCTTCTCGAAATGAGGAAATACGGAGGAATGGGTCTCGGCGGATACCGCGCGTGGGTGCGACTCCGCGACAAGCTCTTCAGCCTCTCCGCGCGGGGGGCCTTTGCCTCATTCGGCGAGCGGTCGGTCATCCAACTCCCGGTTCGCCTGACCGGCGAGTCGCACGTCGTCGTCGGGGCCGACGTCTTCGTCGGGGCCGGATCATGGATCCAGGTCATCGGCGACCGGACGGACGTGGGTCTCGAGCCGGAGGTCGTCATCGGCGACGGCACGAGCATGGCCGGCCTCTGCGTCGTCTCGGCCGCCCGCTCGATTCGAATCGGACGGAAGGTGCTCTTCGCCCGCAACGTCTATGTCGCCGACCACGGCCACGCATTCGCCGACTCGAGATCCGCGGTCCTCGATCAGGGCCTCCGCGACGTGCGCCCAGTCGTGATCGGTGACGGCGCTTGGCTCGGACAGAACGTGTTCGTCGGACCCGGAGTCACCATCGGGGCGGGAGCGGTCGTCGGCGCCAATTCGGTCGTGCTGTCGGACATCCCGGCGCGGAGCCTTGCCGTCGGTGCTCCTGCCCGCGTGATTCGAACGCTTGACGAGCCCGACGTCGTGAGCATTTCTCCGTGAGCCGGATTCTGCTCATCTCGTATTACTTTCCGCCGATCGGCGGCGCGGGCGCACAGCGGCCGGCGAAGTTCGTTCGCCATCTCATCGATCGCGGGCACTCGCTGGTCGTGATCACCGGATCGGGACAGACGGGACGCACCTGGACGCCACCCGACGAGACGCTGATGCTCGACGTACCGGCGGAGGTCGAGATCCTTCGCGTCCCCGGGCCAGAGCCCGAGGTGCGGGCGGGCGCGGTCGGACGCATTCGACGCCTGCTCCGCCGCGACACGCTATGGGCGCGGTGGTGGCGAAGCGGGGTGATGACTCTCGGGACCGCTCTTACCGACGTCGACGTCATCTACACGATCATGTCGCCGTTCTCCTCCGCCGAGCCGAGTCACGAGCTCGCTCGGAAGCTGGGGATCGGATGGATCGCCGACCTCGGCGATCCGTGGGCGCTGGATGAGATGACGGTGTATCCGACCGGTCTGCACCGGCGGATGGAGATCGCGCACATGCGCCGCATGCTTCGCACCTCAGCTGCCGTCGTGATGAGTACGCCGGAGGCGGCGCGACAGGTCGTGGACACCTTCCCCGAGCTCTCCGGCCGCCCGGTCGTCGCCATCAGCAACGGCTACGACGCCGCCGACTTCGCCGACGACACCATCGCCCCCCGCGACCCGAA
>Ga0207664_10003350_pt1 | contig 10650 bp, 11 predicted proteins | sample LARL83metaG_FD_184349 | JGI IMG/M metagenome (GOLD analysis project Ga0207664, IMG submission 184349) | Corn, switchgrass and miscanthus rhizosphere microbial communities from Kellogg Biological Station, Michigan, USA - LAR L8-3 metaG... | ecosystem: Host-associated > Plants > Roots >...
TCACGGAGGCGGGCCTGCCACCGCGACAGCGATCCCGACGTTCGCAGAGCGATGCCGTGGGCGATCGCATCGGCGGCGGACGACGACGACTCCCGGTTGAAGAACGAATCGATCGACGACTCGGCGTGCTCCCGCGACCACCAGACGAGCTCGACCGCGACGCCCTCGCGCCGGCCGGAGACGCGCCTCGCCGGCGTCGCCGGATCACCCCACGTGTCGAGCTCGTCCAGCCCGCCGGCCCGGGCGTGCTCGAAGCAGGCGGCCGGCTCGAGCGGCTTCGGCGTGACGACGAGCATCTCGATGTCGGAGAGCTCATCGGCGTCGCCACGCGACACGCTGCCGGTGAGAACCGCCTCTTCCACCACCGCACGCGGGAGCGCATCGACGACACGTTGCGCGAGATCCCGCAGCTCCAGGCTCCGCTCGCTCGGCACCGTCGAAGTATCCCGTCTGCTGCTCGGTACCGTACACACGTGCCCGGGGACGTCCTCACGCTGCGGCAACTGAACCGGGCGACGCTCGCGCGCCAGCTCCTGCTGGAGCGGAGGAAGCTCTCCCCCACGGCCGTCATCGAGCGGCTCGTCGGCATGCAGGCGCAGTGGCCGCAGGCGCCGTACGTCGGCATCTGGACGCGGACGACGGGCTTCCGCCGCGAGGCCCTCGAGCGGCAGCTGGCCGCCGGGGCCGTCATCAAGGGGACGGTGATGCGGCAGACGCTGCACCTCGTGACCCCGCGCGACTACGCGCTCATCCGTGCGGCCATGAGCGAGACGAACTTCCCGTGGGAGACTGCGCTCGCGAAGCGTCTCGCGCCCGGCATGCGCGAGCTCGCCGCAGCAGGCCCGGTGACGAACGCGGACGCGCTCGCGCATATCGAGCGCGAGCACGGGCTGAAGGGCATCGATGCACGACGTGCCTGGCGCGCCGCCCGTCAGTGCGCGCACCTCCTGCACCACCACGAGACCGCGCTCTGGCGCGGTCGCCCCGAGGGCCGCTTCGTCGCGCTCGACGAGCCCGATGGGCACGTGCCGGTCGAAGCGCGCTCCGAGATGCTGCGCCGCTATCTGGCCGCCTTCGGGCCCGCAACGGTGCGCGACATGGTCGCGTGGAGCATGATGCACGTCCCCGAGATCAAGGCCGCGCTTGCGCTGCTCGACGTGCGCCGCTTCCGCGACGAGAACGGCCGCGAGCTGCTCGACGTGCCGCGCGCGCCACTGCCGGACCCGGAGGCCCCAGCGCCCGTCCGCTTCCTGCCGAAGTGGGACAACCTGCTGCTCGCGTTCGCCGACCGGACGCGCGTGCTGCCGGAGCAATACCGGAAGACGGTCATCGGCAAGAACGGGGACGTCGCGCAGACGTTCCTCGTCGATGGGCTCGTGGCCGGTACGTGGAAGGTCGTAAAGGGTCGCGTCGAGCTCGAGCCGTTCGCCCCGTTGTCACGAGCGGCGCAACGCGAGCTCGAGGACGAGGCCGGGCGCCTGGAAGCGTTCGTCGCCGACTGATGCGCGCCCCGCGGGACGACGACCGGCCGCCGATCTGCGCCGTGTGCGGCGTCACGATGGTGCCCGCTGCGCTCAGCGCCACCGGCGAAAAGGCCGTGGATTGGGTATGCCTCGAGTGCGAGGAGTCTCCGGCGAGCGAGGACGAGCGATGAAGGTCGTCCATCGACCGGAAGGTCAGGGGCGCTGCGGCGCCGGCACCGGCAGGAAAGCCTCCCGCACGACGCGGAGCACGCGCTCGCGCGTGCCCTCCGCGACCGGCAAGAGACCGCCCAGCTCCAAGCGCGCGAGCTCGACGCGCCCCTGCGCGCGCACGGTGACGAACCCGAAGTCCGCGAGGAAGTCGCTCGGGAAGATCGTCCTGTGGATGTGGAACCGCTCCACCGAGCGGTCGCCTTCGGGATAGCGGTACGCGAACGCCTCCAGCGCCCGGCCGCCTCGCTCCCGGGCCTCGCCGATGGCGGTGAGGAAGAGCGACTGCATCACCCACGGCTTCGACGGATCGGTGAGGTACGCGCACGTGACGAGCACCGCGTCGTCGCTCGGCGGCCCCGCCGGTAGCTCGTTCGCACGCGGGAAGAGCCCCGACGGCCCGTACTGCATCGAGCCGAGCAGCCGCCCGTCGTCGTCGTAGTAGACCGTCCCCCACGAGCCCCACTCGTCCTCGGTGCCGCGGATCCACTTCTTCTTGTCGACGCCCCTGCCGCTGCGCGACTGCCACCACGTGCACTCGTGACACACGGTCGGCGCCGTATCCAGCGTTGCTCGCGTCAGCCCGGCGATGCGCGTGCTCACGCGCGCGGGCCGATCTCGTCGACGACCACCTCGACGGCGGCCGGGTCGACGTCCGCCATGCGCAGCAGGTACTCGCGCACGCGTGCCTGCACGCCCGACGCGATGGATGGGATCGAGGCGCCCCAGTCGACGGCGAGGTGGAGTTCGACGCGCACGTCGCCGTCGCTCTCCCGCACCTTCACGCCGCGACGCCGCGGGAGGTCGCGCACGCCGACGATCTCGCGCGCCGCGTCGGCGGCGTACCGCCCGAGGATCTCGGTGGAGATCGACGCTTGTCCCTCCATCAGGAAGAGCGTAGACGCAGCTCCGTCGCCTCGGGCCGGGCCGCGAAGCGGAGCGGGACGAACGTCGTCCCCAGGCCCGGCGACACGTGCATCACGCCCGCCGGCCCTCGGAAGACGCCGCGCGGATAGCGCGCGCTCAGGTGCGCGAAGCGCAGCTTCCCGCCCGGGTAGGGAAGCGCGATCTGACCGTCGTGCATGTGGCCGGCGAGCACGAGGTCGAACCGCCCGGGCTCGAGCGCGTCGAAGACGCGCGGGTAGTGGCAGAGCAGGACGCGCAGGTCGGCCTCGCGCGAGAGCGTGTTCGGATCGAGCTTCGACCGCCGGCGAACGATCAACCTCGGGTGCACGCCCGCGATCCACACCCGGCGCCCGCGCAGCTCGAGCATGGTTCCCTCGTCGCGCAGCAGGGTCGCCGGCGCGAGATCGCTCAGATCCGAGCGGACGGCCTGCGGGTCGCGCGAGATGGCGACGTCGTGGTTGCCGAGGATCGCGACGGTCGGCTGCGGCAGCCGTCCGAGGAGATCCCGGAGCAGCGGCTCGCCGCGCGGGTGCGTCAGCAGGTCACCGGTGACGACGACGACATCGGGCCTGCGCTCGGCTGTCCAGTCGACGGCCTTCTCCACCGCCGAGGCGCCGGGCGACGGCACGCCTAGATGGAAGTCGGACAGATGCGTGGCGCGCAGCCCGTCCAGCTCGGGAGGCAGCCCGGGAACGTCCAGCTCGAGCTCCCGCAGGCGCGGCCACCCGGCCTCGATCAGTCCCCAGCCGAGCGCGGCCCCGAGAAATGTCCCGGCGCGGCGCCCGAAGACCACCGCGCCGGAGTCCGCCCCTCTGTTGTCCATTCAGATCCCTGCCGGGCGCGAACCTTGCGCCGCGCTCAGACTTCGAGCCGCTCGAGCGCCGGCCGCGGGTCGACGATGTGGCGCTTGAACTTGAGCTCGGACTCTTCCAGCCCAGCGGCGACGCCCACGAGCTGGGCGAGGTGGAGGATCGGCAGCTTGAACGAGCGTCCGGTGGCGGCCTCGAGCTTCTGCTGCCACGCGTCGAGCGACAGATGGCAGAGGGGGCACGGAGTCACCATCACGTCCGCGCCGGCCTCGAGCGCCTGCTCGACGGGCTGGATGAGCTCGCCCATCGCCGTCTCCTCGCGCGCCTGGATGATCGGGAACCCGCAGCACTTGATCTTCGCGGGGTAGTCGATCGCCTCGCCGCCGCACGCCTCGATGATGCGCTCGAGCGACCACGGGCGGTCGGGATCCTCGAAGCCCATGATCTTCGACGGGCGCAGGATCTGGCAGCCGTAGAACGGCGCCACCTTCAGGCCCTTCAGCCCCTTGTGCGCCGCGACCTTGAGCAGCTCGTAGCCGTCGCCCTCCGCGATCTCCCACAGCAGGTGGCGAACGTCGACCTCGCCGCTGTACGCGGGGACGCCGACGGCGGCGAGATTCCGGTTCACGCGCTCGCGCAGCGTGTCGTCGCCCTTGAGCATGAAGTTCGCCTGGCGGAGGTTGAGCGTGCAGACGTTGCAGACCGTCAGCAGCGTGTCGCAGCCGGTCGCCTCCGCATACGCGAGGATGCGCGCGTTCAGGTGCAGGTAGTAGTCCGGCTCCGCCTCGTGGATGTCGCCCGCGCCGCAGCACGTGACCGACTCCAGCTCGACGAGCTCGAGGCCGACGCGCGGCGCGAGCGCCTGCGTCGACGTGTCGAGCTCCTTCGCCGAGAGCGAGGCGAGGCAACCCTTGTAGTACGCAACTCTCTTCACTCGGTGTCCTCCGGTAGGTACGGCTTCGGGAACGAGCCCGGGCCGTACGGGTCGCCGCCTTCGTGGTGGCCGTGCTCGAGCTTCGCGAGGGCGCGCTCTCCCTGGATGTGACCGAACGCGCCCTGGCGATCCTGCTCGCGGACGATCTTGCGCAGGTTGCGGGCCTCGCTCACGTCCTTCGCCACGTGCGGCGGGAATGCGAGCCCCGCCTTGTTGTGCTTGACGAGGTTCATCGCGAACTTCATCTGCTTCACCGACGACACGATGCCTTGCGTCTTCGGCACCAGCTCGGTCTCGCGCAGCCACCCCGTCGTCTCGGTCGAGCGGATGAACCACTTTGCATGCTTCGCGCCCATGTCGCGATCGATGCCGTTGCGGATCGCTTCGGCGCCGAGCTTCGCGATCGCGTCACGCGGGTCGACGCCCTTGGGGCAGCGCTCGTTGCAGAAGAAGCACCGCGTGCACTCCCAGATCCCGTGCTCGCCGCTGTACTGCTCGAGCCGCTCGACCGTCGCGCCGTCGCGCGGGTCGCCGACGAAGCGCATGCCCTTCGCGAGCGCCTGCGGGCCGAGGAACTCGGGATCGGACTCCATCGCGTTGCACTCGGAGACGCAGCAGCCGCAGTTGATGCAGAGCGCTTCCTTCTTGATCGCATCCATGCGCGGCTGGTCGATGCGGTACTCGCGCCCGTCCTCCGGCCGCTCGTAGCCCGGCTGGAGGTACGGCTTCATCGCCTTGAACTTCTCCCAGAAGGGATCCATGTCGACGACGAGGTCGCGGACGATCGGGAGATTGCCCATGGCGGAGATCGTCGGCACGTGGCCCGACTGCGCGATGTCGTACATGCGCGTCTTGCAGGCGAGCACGGCGGCCCCGTCCATGCGCATTCCGCACGAGCCGCAGATCATCATGCGGCAGCTCTTGCGGTAGGCGAGCGTGCCGTCGACCTTGTCCTTGACGATGTCGAGGCAGTCGAGGAGCGTCGCCTCTTCGGGCGCGTCGATCTCGTACTCGCGCAACGCACGGTCGCCCGTCGCCGCGTCGTACCGCCAGACCTTGAGTGCGACCTGCATCACGCGCCCACTCCTCCCAAGCCGGGTAGCGACCCGTTCTTCGACTCGTATACCTGCGCGGCGGGCGGCACCGCGGCAGTGACCTTGTCGCCGAACCTGGAGAGATCGATCGTGACCGACACCTTCGGGCTCGACTGAACGACGACGACGCGGTGGACGTAGCCGTCGTCGCCGACCCAGACGTCGTAGCCGGCAGGCCCGGTCGCCTCCTTCACCTTGTAGTGCGTGCCGACCGAGTCGGTGCCGACCTTCGTCGCGCTCTTCAGGGCCTGGAGCCGCTTCAACTGCGCGCCGGGATCCTGTGAGAGGAGCGACTGGAGGTCGAGACCCGAGACGTGCACCTTCGCGAGGTCGAGCTTCACCCAGGTCTTCCCGCCGGGAAGGCCCGACGTCAGGAGCGGAGACTTGAGGTAGACCGCCGTCCCGACGAGCACCTCCTCGACCGTCGTCGCCACCGGCCCCGCCTTCACGTTCAGCTTCATCGAGCCACGCTCGCCCTTGATGTCGAAGGAGCCGTTCCCGCCGAGGGCGACCGGCTGGCCGGAGGCCACGACGTTCGCGGTCAGCGCGAGCGCCTCGCTTCCGGCGGCATACGTCTTCTGCGCAGCCGACTTCACCGCCGCGAGCGGGGTCGACCCGGAGCTCGCGCTCTTCGAGCCCCCGCCTCCGCCGCAGGCGGCGGCGGCGAGCGGCAGCGCGAGGAGCAGAACGAGGGTGCGGCGCATCAGTACTTGCGTTCCTCGGGCTGCCATCTCGTCATGCGCACTTCGGCCCAGGAGAGCTCGGGCGCGCCGTCCCTCCAGCGCGTGATCGAGTGCTTGAGGAAGCTCACGTCGTCGCGCGTCGGGTAGTCGTACGGGCGCGCGTGCGCTCCGCGACTTTCCTTCCGCGCGATGCCCGCCTCGAGCATGCACCACGCGGTGTCGAGCATGTTCCCGAGCTCGATCGCCTGCGTGAGGTCGCTGTTGAAGACGTTGCCCTTGTCCTCGACGTAGACGTTGCGGTAGCGCTCACGCAGCTCGGGGATGATCTCGAGCTGTCGCTGCATCTGCTCCTCGCGGCGGAAGACGGCGAAGTTCTCGAGCATCGAGGTGCCGAGCTCGTCGCGGATCTTCCACGGACGCTCGCCCGTGGTGCGGTCGAGCAGGCCCTTCAGCTCCCGCTCGGCGTCCCGTTCCACCGATTCCGGGACGTCGATGGTCGTGTTCGAGAGCGCCCACTCGGCAGCCGCACGGCCGGACCGGCGCCCGAACGTGATCGTCTCCATCAGCGAGTTGCCGCCGAGGCGGTTCGCGCCGTGCACCGAAACGCATGCGCACTCGCCTGCGGCGTACAGCCCGGTGAGCTCCGTCGCGCCGTCGGTGTCCGTCTCGATGCCGCCCATGTGGTAGTGCGCACCCGGCCGCACCGGGACGGGCTCGTAGATCGGATCGACGCCGGCGAAGACCATGGACAGCTCCCGCGAGCCCGGCAGCCGCTCGATGATGCGCTCGGCGCCGAGGTGGCGCATGTCGAGCATGACCGAGCCGTTGATCCCGCGTCCCGCGTCGATCTCCGTCTGCTCCGACCGGGAGACGACGTCGCGCGAGGCGAGCTCGAGCGCGTTCGGCGCGTACTTCTTCATGAAGCGCTCGCCGTCCTTGTTCAGGAGGTAGGCGCCCTCGCCGCGGCAGCCCTCGGTCAGGAGGATCCCGGTCGGGTACAGCGTCGTCGGGTGGAACTGCATGAACTCCATGTCCTTCAGCGGCACGCCGGCGCGCAGCGCCATCGCCGTGCCGTCGCCCGTGCACGCGTACGCGTTCGTCGTCACGCGGTACTGGCGGCCGGCGCCGCCGGTGGCGAGGACGACCGTCTTGCCGCCGAGCGTCTTCAGGCCGCCGTTGAGGAGGTCCCAGCAGATGACGCCCTGGCAGCGGCCGTCGTTGACGACGAGCTGCCAGGCGAAGAACTCCTCGTACACCTTGATGTCGCGCTTGCACACCTGCTCGTACAGCACCTGGATGAGCACGTGGCCGGTGATGTCCGCCGCGTACACGGTGCGCGGCGACCCGGCGGCACCGAACGGCCGCTGCGCGAGCCGTCCGTCCGGCTGGCGGGAGAAGAACGCGCCCCAGTTCTCGAGCTGGATGATGTCGCCGGGAGCCTCGCGCGTGAAGATCTCGATCGAGTCCTGGTCGCCGAGGTAGTCCGAGCCCTTGACGGTGTCGTAGGCGTGCGTCTCCGGGCTGTCGTCGGCCGCGTTCCCGAGCGCCGCGTTGATGCCGCCCTCCGCCGCGCCGGAGTGGGAGCGCGTCGGGTGGAGCTTCGAGATCATCGCGACGTCCGCGCCGGCGTCGAACGCCTCGATCGCGGCGCGCATGCCGGCGCAGCCTGCGCCGACCACGAGAACGTCGTGCTCTCCGATCACCGCTGAATGACGCTAGCGCAACCGGAGCGGCGGCCGCGCTAGAACCGCGGCCCCGCCAGGGCCAGCTCGGGCTCGTCGAACTTCTCGAAGTTGTCCCGGAACATCCGGGCGAGCTCCTGCGCCTTCCGGTCGTAGGTCTCCGCGTCGCTCCAGGTGCTGCGCGGGTCGAGGAGGCCCGCCTCGACGCCCGGGACCGCGAGCGGGACGCGGAAGCCGAAGACCGGGTCGACGCGGTACTCGACGTCCTCGAGCCCGCCCGAGAGCGCGGCGTGGAGCAGGGCGCGCGTGGCGGCGATCGGCATGCGGACGCCCTCGCCGAACGGGCCGCCGGTCCACCCGGTGTTCACGAGCCAGACGCCGGAGCCGTGCTCGTCGAGCTTGCGCCCGAGCATGTCGGCGTACACGGCCGGGGGCTGCGGCAGGAAGGGCGCGCCGAAGCACGTCGAGAACGTCGGTTGCGGCTCGGTGATGCCGATCTCCGTCCCCGCGAGCTTCGAGGTGAAGCCCGAGAGGAAGTAGTACAGCGCCTGCTGCCGGTTGAGCCGCGCGAGCGGCGGGAGGATCCCGAATGCGTCCGCGGTGAGCATCACAACTGCCGACGGATGGCCGGCGCGCTTGTCCGGGTGCGCGTTCGCGATCTGCTCGAGCTTGTACGCCGCCCGTGTGTTCTCGGTCTTCGCCGCGTCGTCGAGGTCGAGACGCCCGCGCTCGTCGACGACGACGTTCTCGAGGATCGTCCCGAACGTGCGGGTCGTGCGGTAGATCTCCGGCTCCGCGGTCTCGGAGAGCTTGATCACCTTGGCGTAGCAGCCGCCTTCGAAGTTGAAGACGCCGCTCGTGCCCCAGCCGTGCTCGTCGTCGCCGATGAGCGCGCGCTCGGGGTCGGCCGACAGGGTCGTCTTGCCCGTGCCGGAGAGCCCGAAGAAGATGGCGGAGCGGCCATCCTCGCCGACGTTCGCCGAACAGTGCATCGGCAGCACGCCTTCGAGGGGGAGGCGGTCGTTCATGACGGTGAAGATCGACTTCTTGATCTCGCCGGCATAGAACGTCCCTCCGATCAGCACCTCGGTGCGCGACGGGTGCAGGACGATGAACGTCCCGGTGCGCGTGCCGTCCTCCTCGGGGACCGACTCGAGCCCGGGAGCGTGCAGGACGAGCGCCTGCGGGGCGAAGCCGCGCAGCTCGTCCGGCGTCGGGTCGATGAACATCGTGCGCGCGAACAGCGCGTGATACGGGTGCGTCGTCACGACGCGGACGGCGATGCGGTGCGCGGGATCGGCGCCGGCGAACGCGTCGACGACGTAGAGCGTCGGCTCGTGCGAGAGATAGTCCGTGACCTTGTCGCGCAGGTGCTCGAAGGAGCCCTCGGCGATCTCCTGGTTGCCGTCCCACCAGATCCGTCCCTCCGAGCCGCGCTCGCGGACGACGAACTTGTCCTTCGGCGAGCGGCCCGTGTGCCGGCCCGTGTCGACGACCATCGGGCCGCCCTCGCCGATGCGGGCCTCACCGCGCGCGAGTGCGTGCTCGTACAGCATCGGCGTGCTCGGGCTCGCCACGACGACGCCCGTGGGGGTGATCCCGTGGATCCGGAGGTCCACGCCTCCGCGAACGTCCATCGTCGTCACCCTCGTATCGTACGCGCGATGGGGAAACGGCCGCGGAGCGACGGCGTCATCTCGCTCAGGCCGTGGAGCGAAGCCGATGTGGACGAGATGGTCGCGTGCCTCGACGGGGACGAGGAGATCTCCCGCTGGCTCGAGCAGGTCCCGCAGCCGTACACGGCGGCAGACGCGCAGGCGTTCCTCAGCCGAACGGACGAGACGACGTTCGCGGTCGTCGACGCCGAGGACGGCGGCGTGCTCGGCGGGATCGGGGTCAAGTGGAACGACGCGCACGACGTCGCCGAGATCGGGTACTGGGCACGCCTCGAGGCGCGCGGCCGGGGCGTGACGACGCGGGCGCTCAAGCTCGCGAGCAGCCTCGCGTTCGAGGCGGGCGCGGCGCGCGTGCAGCTGCGTGCGGACGTCGAGAACGTCTCGTCGCGACGCGTCGCCGAGAAGGCGGGATTCACGGCGGAGGGCGTGCTGCGCGAGGCGCACTGGAACCCGCGCCTCGGCCGGCGGCAGAGCTGGGTCATGTACTCCGTCCTGCCGGGCGAGCTCAGGACCTGACCTCGGCTGCGCCTGCGCCGATCGCCTCCGCCTCGGGCGGGATCGTCTCCGTGCGCACGACGAGCGCGACGCACGCGAGCACGAGGAGCGCGCCGACGCCGATCGTCCACGTCAGCGACTCGTGCAGGACGATCGCGCCGAGCACGATGGCGACGATCGGGTTCACGTACGCGTAGGTGGCGACCGTCCCGAGCGGAGCGTTGTCGAGCAGCCACACGTATGCGGTGTAGCCGACGAGCGAGCCGAACGTGACGAGGTAGCACCAGCCGAAGATCGAGCGCGCCGAGAAGTCGCCGAAGTGCGGGTGTGTCGTCGCGAGGCCGATCGGAAGCAGGATCGCGCCGCCGACGAGCATCTCGATCGACGTCGCCGCGAAGGAGTCCGCAGGCATCGGCAGGCGGCTGGAGAGGAACGAGCCGGTCCCCCACATCACAGCGGAGACGACGACGATGAGCATCGCCCACAGCGGCGCGCCGCCGCTCGGGCGCACGAGCAGCGCGAGCCCCGCGAAGCCGACGCCCACGCCCACGAGCGTCGCCGTCGGCGGGCGATCCGATCCGAGCGTTCGCAGCAGGACGACCCAGAGCGGCACCGAGCCGATGACGAGCGACGACACGCCCGTCGCGACGTGCCGCTCCGCGACGAAGAGCACGGCGTTC
>Ga0207664_10003352_pt1 | contig 10650 bp, 11 predicted proteins | sample LARL83metaG_FD_184349 | JGI IMG/M metagenome (GOLD analysis project Ga0207664, IMG submission 184349) | Corn, switchgrass and miscanthus rhizosphere microbial communities from Kellogg Biological Station, Michigan, USA - LAR L8-3 metaG... | ecosystem: Host-associated > Plants > Roots >...
GTAATCGCTGCAGCTCACAGGGCACGCAGACTTCTGGCACCCCACAGGGAGTTCTGCGATGCTGTGACGGGTGATCCTGAGATGGCCGTGCCGTACGCCGAGTGCGAGGAGATGTGCTATTTCTTCGCGCACCTATCCCACGATCAGTTCGGGGAATTCCCTGATACCGGTTCAGGCATCTCTCGTGAATCGGGTTCGAACCTGATCGCCTGGATCTGTGGATCGACGTGACCCGGCGGGCGCAGCCCGGGCAGGTGGCCGCCCCGGCGTCCCTGCTCGCCTTGGCGAACTGTCGTTATCCTCAGGTCACGGCGCGGGTCATGCGACCCCCTGTCTGAGCATTGAGGGCCGCTCTGAAGACCGGGCCGCGAAGCCATGCGACACGAGGCCCGTGCCTGCGAGCCCGGCTTGACAGGGGTCTGGCCGGATCTGGGTCTGGCCGGCGTGCCTGGCCGGGTGACTGACTCCATCTGCCCTAGCGCCTGCCCCTGACCAGTTGTCCCGAGTTGCGTGGCCTCACTTGATCCTTGACGGGGCCTCGGTTGATCCTTGACGCGCCGTAGATGTTGTGGCTTGTGGGCGGGCTCGCCGGCCTCGTGCACCGAACAGCAAACGGCCTACTCAACGACGAAGGTCCGCTCACGCCGGAGGGCTGGGCAGAGTCGGGTGACGTCAGCACCGTTATTCGAGATCTTCTCCCAAGTCTTGCTCCATAGCTGTAAGTACGGCCATGCGGGCAGCGGCTACGGCCTCTTGTTCGAATGCGGCTGAGGCCGCTCGCAACAACTCGTCACTCTGAGCGGACGCTAGGTCAGTTGATAGAACGTCCAAGATTTCTTGGTAGCTGGCGAAGTATCTATTCGTTGCCGCTTGAACGTCTGGGCTGGCAAAGATAGCGATGTTATAGTTGACACCTTCTAGTCTACGTGTGAATACCGTAGCGTTCGTCACGGTGTCCGTAGTCGTTCAATGGCTTGACTGCTTCGTTGGCTGCCCACGGAGCTCAGCCAGGAGGCCAGGCGTGAGGCCGCCGCAGCTAGGTAGTCCACGAACGCCGGACAGGGTGGCCAGCTAGATCCGTGGCGATGACCGATGAGCAGGAGCGGTCGATCCGAAATTGCCGAATACGCCGCGTCTCTCGCGGTGCCGGAGGTCATCCTGATGCTCCGTCTGTGTCGGGGCTCGGCAGGATTCATGTATCACTCGACCTCTTGGGGTCCGGTGGCCTTTCTCGTAGACGGGCGCGTATCGCGGCGAGCGATATCGCCTCGTTGGCTTCGTAAGTGCCGCCGCCGTGCAGGCGGGGCATATAGAAGCTGCCGCCATGGTGCAAACCGATCAGGTCCCATTGCACGTCGAAAACGGGACTTCCAGAACTGCCGCCCTCGGTGGGGGAGCGGTAGTGGATCCAGGTGGCGTCGTAATCAATCAGGGCGTTGTCGTGCAGGGAAAACTGAGGCTGGGGCAGGCCCAATGGATGGCCGATCACATACGCTCGGGGCTTCCCTGTCTCCGTCGTGAGCGCGGGTAGTTGGCGAGCCAGCGGAAGGGGATCCACGTTCTGCGGGTATGCGTCCAACTCCACAAGAGTCGTGTCCAAGCCCGGTGCTTTGTGTCCCTCACACCACCATCGACGAACGATTCGAAATTCCTGACGAGTGTCGTCGGCATCTAGGCCCCGGAATATCACTCGTGCAGCAGAGGGGTGCAGATCCTCCGGTAGGATGTGTTCGTTGGTCATCAAGACGGTCTCCGGGAGAGCCGGATGAAGGTTCTGGCCGGACACGAGAAAAGCGGTGCCGAATGCGAAGTCGTCGGCGTCGACGATCTGCGCGACCGCGCGACATCGCTGAAGTCCCCTGCGGTACCAGGTGAGCGACCTGTACCGCTCGATGCCATAGGCCTTCTCCAACTGGCGGTCGTTGGCGGACGGTGGAGCAACTCGGTCGGCTCGCACGTCACGGGTCTGGACCAGCACTTCGCCGCCCCGGCGCTCCAGCAGCGCCGAACGCAGCAGCGGCAGAATCAGGTCGCCCGGCGGGCGGGTGGTGTCAAGCTCCCAGATCTCGATCACCTGGCGGAGCAGCGCGGCGATCTTGAAAGCGTCGACGTCGGTGGCGCGAAGGAACGTCTTGATGCGCTGGATCGCCTCGCCGTGGCGGCTCAGCGCGATCAATGCCTCCGCCGCGGTCGCCTCGGCCCAGGCATCGATCGCGGCCCGTTCGTCGACGGTCCGCAGAACCTCCTCGGCCAGTCTGCGGCTGCCACCGGCCGGAGCGTCCAGCGAAGTCAGTCCTTCGCGTTCGCCCCGCGCCAGGAGCGCCGCGGCGTTGATGCCGAGCCAGTACCTGCCTCGGTCCTCGAGATACGCGCCCAGGTAGGCGTCGAGGGAACGCTGCAGGTATACGGCGCGGCGGCCCGGTTCGCCGGTCGTGACAAACAGCTGCTTGTAGCAGCGACCCACCCCACCGTGGGCCTCGACGCGTTCGGGTCTCGGCGCAGCGGCGTCCTCCCGGATCCCGTTGTAGATCAGCAAGGCGGCCGACGGATTGCCGCCGTCGACCAGGGCCTGCGCGTACTGGCGTCGTGCCGGGGCGTCATTCAGGTTCAAGGCAAGCGCCGCGTCCGCGACGGCACGGGACTCGGCGTAGCGCAGGTTGTCCCGCAGCAACTGCAGGACAGCCTTGATCTCCGCACTCCCAGGCGGCACCGCCGTGGAGCGCAGGTACGCCACGTACTCCTCGATCAACTCCGTCACGCACGGCCAATCGAAGGATGCGGCGGCATCGGAAAGGTCCCCGATCCAATCTCGAGCGGTGCCCCCCAGCGCGGCTCCGTCCATCATTCGAATACCTCCCGCAGCACGGACCGCAGGCGATCCTGCCCACAGAACGTGGCGATCGCATTCCGCGGGTCGCCGACGTGAGGCACTGAGTCTGTGACCCGGCTCACGCCGGCACCCAGGAGGTCGCCGGCGATCCCCCGGTCGAACCCGCCGCCTCGGCTCGACGAGCCTGAGCCTGAGCCTTCGGGCATTTCATATCGAGAGGGGATGCTGGTTGTGCAATCTCGACCTGCACGGACCGAGCCCCCAATCTAGCGAGCGTCTGGGGATCGAACCTGCCGCCAGGTTGAGACTATACTGCGTCCGCGTCCAAGGACACCCTCGTCTTCCTCTGTCACTCGTCGGGCGACAAAGAACGTGTGCGCCAGCTCTACCACCAGCTGACGGCCGACGGAGTACGATGCTGGTTCGACGAGGAAGACTGCAACCTGGGCAGGACTGGGCATCCGAGATCAGCAAAGCTATTCGCCGAAGCCGCTTTGTGTTGGCATGTATATCGAACTCTTCCATTAGTAAGAGCGGGTTTGTCCAGAAGGAACTCCGCATAGCACTCGATGTGGCCGATGAGCAGCCCGAGGGTTCGACATTCCTCATTCCGGTCCGGCTCGAGGAGTGCGAGATTCCCGATCGCCTTAAGCGATGGCAGGCCGCCGATCTTTTCAAACCAGAGACTTACGACCGGCTCAGGCGCGCGCTCCCGTCAAAGAAGAGCACGCCCCGACCAAAGGAATCAATGACCCGTGAGTTCAGTTCATGGACTTGGTACCGGACGGGGCTACAACGCTGCCGCGCCGTGGCTCGTGTCGAGACGGGTTCGGATGACGCAGTCGGTACGGGATTCCTGGTCGCGGGTCCTGATCTCCACCCCGATCTACCGCCGATTGTGGCGATGACTGCCGGCTTTATCGTTCCAGAGTACCTCCATCCAGCCGTTGCCCTACTGACATTCAGGGGCCTTGACGACCACCAGGGCCCATCCGTCCGTTACCGCGTAATCCACCAGTGGTGGTACCAGCCCTGGGCGGACAGGGGACTCGCCACCACAATCCTAGAGCTGGACGGTTACCCCGAAGCCGTTGACCCGCTCCCGCTCGCTGAGGCGCTGCCCCCTAAGCCACTCCGCAATCAGCGGGCCTACATCATTGGGCATCCTGGCGGAGTGGCGCAGCCACAATTTTCCCTGCACGATAACGTTCTGCTTGACTATGACGAGCGCTTCATGCACTACCGCACATCGACCGATGGCGGCAGCGCCGGCAGCCCAGTATTCAACGAGAAGTGGCGACTGATCGGCCTACACCTCTCAAGCAGCAGCATAATGTTGCGGCTCAACAACGCGCGCGGCACCTATGCCGCGCGCGAAGGGGTTATTATCGACGCCATTCGGCGCGGCCTCGCCGAGCAACCCCCGGAAGGCCCACGGCACTATTAGATGCTGATGAAGACTGCGGGTCTGGGCATCCAGGCAGATGTGCGCACGATGCCTGGATCGCGAAGCCGTGGCCACACTTTGCAATTTGCATCTTGCAGTAATTGCCGCGACGAACGCCGAGTCGTACTCCACATGGGAAGCGGACGGCACACCTTAACCAAGTACGACAGCCCGGGTTCGTTATCGGGGTGCTTGAGGGGCTCGACGAGTTGGCCGCCATGGACCCCGACGGGACGTTCCTGCTCAACCTCGTTCCGGTCGCTGGGCGCGGGGGGCAGGGCGTTCGCGATCGCCTGCATTTCCATCCGGACTCCTGGCCGGTCGCGCTGCGCGCCCTCGACGTCCTCGTCGACGCGTTCTTCCGGGCCGGCAATGACCTTGTCGTCCCCACAACAGGGGTAGCCACGGCGCATGGGCTCCTGGTCGCGGAGTCAGTCACGCTCCCCAAAATCCCCGCCGTCAGCCATACGGCTTACTTCCACGACCCCGCAGCCCGCCCTGAGTTTGGTCATTTCGTTAGTGCCTGAGATCTCGCCCGTTCTTGAGGTCGTCGAGAATCTTCTGTTGCTCGGGGTCGATGGCCGGCGGGAAGGCCTGGACGGCGCCGTTGACCGCGATCGTCGCCGAGCGCAGCGGGCGGAGTTGGCGGATCACGTTGCGGATGGCCAGGCCGGTGCGGTCCTGGGCCTCGCGGGCGACGGCCAGGGCGGTGAACACGATGGTCAGGTGCGCTTCGGTCGCGTCGCGCTTGCGGGCGAACATGGGCTGGGCCGCCAGGTCGGTCTTGCTCATCCTGAAGGACTGCTCCACGTGCCGCAGGTCGTGGTAGCGGCTGATGACCTCGGCCGGGGGCATGACGGAGACGGGGATGTTCGTGACGTACCCCTTCAGGCCGGCCAGTCTCCTCGCGCGGGCGAGGGCCTTCTCGTCGAGGGCCCCGGAGGCGAGCCAACCTGACACACTCACAGATCCGTAGGTACCCGTGCGGGCGTCCGGACCCGTTCAGGTCAGTCCGTGACCTCGGCGCAGTGCTGCCCGCTGTTCACGTGAGTCCGGAGAACTAAAGGTCGTTCGCCCGCCTGGCTCCCAGCGTGGCTCCTGGCCGTACATGACACTGGGCACAGTGCTGTCCTATTCCTCGTCACGAGTATCGAATCTCCGACCGGCGCTCGATGTTCCCGGATCCGGCGCTACGTCAGGCCGTCCGACGTGGCCAGCCCGAAGAAATCTCCACACGAACTACACACCGCCTCCATGCCACCTGCAACCAAGACTCCAGTGATGAACGGGGATGGAGATGCGGCTCCCGCGTCGCCGTCCCAGGGGGAGGGAGAACTGCAATGCCCGTGCTGCTGATCGCCGAAGCGGACCTGCCCGAGGAGGCCTACGCGGAGATCGCGGGCAAGATGACGCCTCTCATACGAGCGGCCAAGGGCTTAATCTTCCATGCGGGCAGGCCCGATCCGGCTGGCGGGTGCTGGCCGGGGGTGCTTCTCGGGCGAGGCGCACGGCGCGAGTTGCTCGAGCGGGGCCTGGCGCTGGAAACCAGGGCGGGACCTGCCGTTTACCCGCACCCTGGCCCGCTCACCTGGTTTCAGTGCGTCGACGATATCGAGGGCACCAGGGCCCGCCATGCCCGCGAGGACAGCTGGGCGCGCGAGCGGGGAGATGACCGGATGCGCGCGGAGCGTCTCGGCTACCTGGCGATGGTGGAGCTGCAGGCCGGGCAGTGGGACCTGGCCGAGCAGCACGCCGGGCGCAGCTGCGAAACGCTCGAACAGGGCGATGTCAGCGGACGATCCGCCTACGCATTCGCCTGGCGGTCATTGATCGATGCCTACCGGGGCAGGGTCGACCGTGCGCGCACGACCCTTCAGCCGCTCGTCGCGGAGGCAGCGCGGACGGAGAAGGCATGGTGGGGAGCCATCCTGCTCAGCGTGGTGGGTTTTGTGGAGTTCTCGACCTACCTGGTCGAGAACTATCATCCCGGGCTCGGCGCCGAGGAGCTTCGCCGGATCGTCTCGCGTCCGCGATGCGGTCGCGCAGATGGCCCGGGTCGGAAAGGCGATCCGTTATCTGCGCTCGGCAATCGTGCCGGCGGACGAGTCCTTCTTCTGCGTTATCGAGGCCGCATCGGAGGAGCTCGCGCGGGAGGCGTACGCACGCGCGGGCATCCCATTCGAGCGGATCTCACCGGCGCTCCTTGAGGAAGGCTAGACACACAAAGGGGAGATCATGGAAATGTCAGCAATCCGCATCAGGTCACGGCTTGCGGCCACCGCGGCCGCCGTGGCGCTAGTCGGCGGGGCAACGCTGGCCATGGCCAGTCCGGCATCTGGAGCAGCCGCGCTCGCCTCGCCTGCAGGCAGCGGTGGCCTGCTGACAGTCGCGGTCTACGGTGATTCACCGTACGGCCTAGCCGCCTATCCGCCAGGTGGCCAGTCTGGTGACACGGCGGAGCTGCAGAAGAGCCCCGCGTTCATCGGCACGGTCAACGCCGACCCGTCGGTCAGCGAGGTGATCCACGTCGGCGACATCCACTCCGGCAAGGACTTCTGCACCGAGGCCTACGACAACCAGATCGCGTCGCTGTGGCAGCAGTTCCGCAAGCCGGTCGTCTACACGCCGGGCGATAACGAGTGGAGCGACTGTCACAAGGCCACCAGCCTGGCCAAGCCGGGTGAGGGCGGCGGGTTCTACAGCTCGGGCGTGCTGAATTACATCGGCACGTCGGGCCTGACGACCGATCCTTCCATGTGTGTCGACTACCAGTGCGGGAACCCGGTCGACAACCTCGCGAAGATCCGCCAGCTGTTCTTCTCCCGGCCCGGCCACACGCTCGGCAGCGGAACCTTGAACGTCGTCTCGCAGGCGACCGCGTACGACCGGCACCATCCGACGGACGCCCAGTATGTCGAGAACGTCATGTGGTCGCAGAAGGACACGGTGTTCGTGACCATCAACGCGCCTGGCGGGTCGAACAACGACGCTGACGTCTGGTACGGGGCTCCTGCCGCCACGCAGGCGCAGGCCGATGAGCGAGCTAACCGCACCGCCGCGGACATCCGCTGGCTCGGCGCAGCCTTCGCCCGGGCAGCCGCTCAGCACGCCAAGGGGGTTGTCATCGTCACCCAGGCGGACATGTGGGACCTCGACGGCCAGACCCCGGCGCATCTGACCAACTACGAGCCGGTCATCGCCCAGATCGCATCGCTGACGACCGCCTTCGCCCGCCCGGTGCTGCTGTTCACCGGCGACTCGCACCTGTACCGGTCCGACAACCCGCTCTCGCCGACCGCGGCGTGCACCGGCGAGACCGATCCCGCCACCGGGATGTCGGTGTGCGCACATGACCCGAACAACACCGCGTGGAGCGAGCACCCCTTCTACAACGTGCCGAACTTCCATCGTGTCGTCGTTCATGGCAGCACATTCCCGCTCGAATGGCTGAAGCTGACCATCGACCCCGACGCCCACTACAAGACCACCGCCACGACCTTCGGCCCGTTCGCCTGGCAGCGCATGCCGCAGCCTCAGCTGTAACCGGCCGGGCCAGCCGCGGAACGGGCTGGCCCGGTTGGCCGGCGGGATCCTCCGCCTGACAACAGGACCCGCCGGCCGGTCACATGGGTGTCGCTGTGGACGTAGCTGCTCCCGGCCGGGCACCGCGCGATGATGCTGAGGCCCGGCACCTCCAGGCAGTACGGCGGCAGGACCGCTGCCCGGGTAGCCGCGTTCGAAGTACCCGCGGTCGTCGCTTGCCGGGCCCGTGGCCTGCGGGAGAGGTCGCGGCCGGGCAGGCGCCTGCCGGTTGCTGTTGCGCCTGCCAGCCAACCGCCCGGTCGGTGAGCTCGCGGATCAGGTCGGCCTGCCCGTTGTGGCGGGCGTACTCCTCGATCATGTGGACGTAGATCCACTGCAGGGAGCAGGGTTCACCTATCCGGGTGAGGCCGGCGTCGCTGAGACTGCGGGCAGCGGCCGCCATCCGGCTCGCCTGGCACTCGGCCTGCCATGCCGCCAGGTCAGCTTCCCACTCGGCGCCGTCCAGGGGGAACCATCTCGCTGTCTTCGATGGCGTGGTCGTACCAGATGTACGGCGCGCCGGGCTCCCGCTGCAGGACCCGCCTGAACCAGGAGCGCTCGACCACGGCCATGTGGCGGACCAGGACGTGAGGGGGAGAGCCCGGAGGTTGCCACGGGACGCGCCTTCCGCGCGTGATCGTCAGCGCCTTCGCCTGGCCAACCAGGAAGAGGCACTACCAGCCCAAAAGCCCCTGTTAACCGTAGTTCCCCCCAGTGATTCGCGCGTTGAGCCGTTTACCTGGGCTTTCGTGATGCGGGGGCTGGGCTGCTGACTACGCGACCCCGAAGCGGTGGCTGACCCCGAGCAGCTCGAGGGCCTGCCGCTGGAGGGCGGTAGGGGTGGTGACGAGCCGGAAGCCGGGCAGGGCGGGGTCGGCGGGGGCGATGGTGTTCGGGCAGATGGCGCCCAGGTCGCACAGCAGGGTGGCGAGGCTGTGTACGGGCAGGTCACCGGGGTCTGCTTGGTGGCCGCCTTGGCCGCGGCTCGGGGTGAGCGGGCGGCGGGGGCGACCGGGCTGGTCCGGGTGGCCTGGGCGGCGGGCTTGTCGTCGTCGGTGAACAAGATGGGGGCGAGCCGGGCCTGCAGGTGCCAGCTGATGTAGTACGACAGCATCCGCAAGAACACGTGCGCCCTTACGCGGTCCTTGGTGTGGTGCCGGATCGGGCGGATATCCAGGTCGGTGTTGAACGCCCGCAAGGCCCGCTCGACCTGGGCCAGGGCCTTGCAGGAGGAGACGACCCCGGAGCTGTCCGGGTCACCGGGTCCGACGCTCGTGCGCACCACGTAGATGCCGTCGAGCTTGGCCTCGGCGGTGATCGAGTCCTGGTCGCGGGCGTAGGAGAGGCTGTCGTCGGTGACCTGCGCGGTGAAGCGCTGTCACCCAGGCGATCTTGCAGTCGGTCGCGGCGCGGTCGCTGCGACGATAGGCCGCGATCATGCGGCCGACTGCGGCCAGCCCCCTCGGCGGCGATCATGTGCCGGGACCTGGCTTCCCGCCCGGCTTGGCGGCCTGGCAGTCCGGTAATGGCGCAATGCAAGCTCGGCCGACCCGGCTGCGGCCGGTGGCGAGGGAGCCGCGCGCGGCAGCAGCCCCGGCGTCCGTAGGGCCTGCGTCCGACGGAGACGAGCGAAGCCGATGTGATGCTAATCACGATGCAATTTTTATACTGGTGCATGGCCTCCTGGAGGGCGTCGTGGTACCGCTGCCCCTTGGTCCGGTCATCGTCGTTCCCCGCGGGGGCGGATAGGGCGTCCAGCACCGCGGCGACGGCGGCGGCGCACTCGGCGGTCAGGTCGCCGTGGATGACCCCGGCGCCGCCGATGGTGGTGGCCAGCTTCACCTCCCGGTCCGCGAAGTCCCGGTCCGGGTCCTGGTCGGGCAGGTCCCCCCAGGCCCGCACGTACATCTCGGCGAACAACGCCGCCAGGTCGGCCAGCCCCAGCCCGCCCTCGAAGGCGGCCAGCAGCTGCTCGTCCGCCGCGTCCCGGTACTGCTGCGGGAGCTTGTCCGTCCACAGGCAGATCAGCCGCCCGACGGACTCCGACACTGTCCCCGCCGCCAGCGCCGCCAGCACCGTCGGGTGCGCGGCGGTCCGCTTGGACCAGGCGCTGTGCCCGACGGCGGCGCCGCGGGTGATGCCGGTGCGGTGGATCAGCCAGGACACGGCGCTGGAGTCCCCGTCCCCGGCGGGGCCCTGCCCGGCGGTGAACGCGGCCAGGAACCCGGCCCGCGCCGCCGTCGCCATCGCGTCGTGCTGCTCCAGTTCGCGCAGGCACTCCGCCTGGGTCGCCGTCGCGAGCTGGGAGGCGTCGGCGGCGGCCAGGTAGCCCAGCCCGGCGCGGACCATGTCCAGCGCCTCACGGGCATCCGCCGGGGCTGTCGTGCTCACCTGGTCACCTCCCCTGGCCGGGACGGGTCGCCGCTGCTGGCGTCGGTGTCGTCCCCGGGAGGGGCAGGCTTCTCTAGGATCTGAATTCGATTCTACTCCCCGGCTAAGGCATTCCCCGGCAACAACACGCCGATCCTGCGAAATCGATGCGCATGAGTGAACAGAGGCTCATGGTGTTACAACACGTAGAAGTGAGTGCTTAACCTAGAACCTGTTCGGAAGTCTGATCCTGATCATTCGCGCTGATCGGCTGGCTGGAATGGCTTCCGAGCCGGGGTAGGCCGGCCTGCCGGGCTTACCGGATCTGGGTCAGTACGATCTTCGCGTGAGGGAGGTCGTAAGGGGCCCGAGCCGCACCGCGGTGCTAACCGCTGTTGCCAGGGCTCTGCACCGTGAGGAG
>Ga0207664_10003353_pt1 | contig 10649 bp, 8 predicted proteins | sample LARL83metaG_FD_184349 | JGI IMG/M metagenome (GOLD analysis project Ga0207664, IMG submission 184349) | Corn, switchgrass and miscanthus rhizosphere microbial communities from Kellogg Biological Station, Michigan, USA - LAR L8-3 metaG... | ecosystem: Host-associated > Plants > Roots >...
GAGGACGTGGTCACGGTCCTCGAGGAAGAGGGCGTGTCGAAGTTCGCCGCGTCCTGGCAGGAGCTGCTGGACACGATTCAAGCGGAGCTGGAGCGCCAATGACGCAGCCCGGTGAAGTGGAGCGGCCGCCCGGCGTATCGGTCGCCTGGCTCAGCGCCGCGGTCAGGGAGGTAGCAGGCCCGGCCGCGGACAAGCTCGCGGCCAGCGGCCTGCCTGCCGCGCTGGCTGCCAAGGATCCGGGGCTGTGGGGCCCGGACGCCGCCGCCGAGGCGGCGATCAGGCTCGGCTGGCTGGACGCGCCCCGGGCGTCCCGTGCGCTGCTCGGCTCACTGGCCGCGCTCGCCAGCGACGCGCGCGAGCAGGGGCTCGAGCACATCGTGCTGTGCGGGATGGGGGGCTCGTCACTGGCCCCCGAGGTGATCAGCCAGGCGGCGAAGGTCCCGCTCACCCTGCTGGACACCACCGACCCCGGCCCGGTGCTCCGGGCGCTGGCCGACCGGCTTGACCGGACGATGGTGGTGATCTCCAGCAAGAGCGGCTCGACCATCGAGACCGACAGCCACCGGCGGATCTACGAGCGGGCGTTCGCCGACGCGGGCCTGGCCCCGGGCGAGATCGCCCGGCGGTTCGTGATGGTCACCGACCCGGGCTCGCCGCTGGAGGCCACCGCCCGCCAGGCCGGGTACCACCTGGTGCTCGCCGATCCGAACGTGGGTGGCCGCTACAGCGCGCTGACCGCGTTCGGCCTGGTGCCCACCGCGCTCGCGGGCGCGGATCCCGCACGGCTGCTTGACGAGGCCGACGCGATGCTGCCCGCGCTGGCCTCGGACGACGACAATCCCGGCCTTGAACTGGGTGCCGCGCTCGGCGGGTACGCGCTGGCAGGCCACGACAAGGTGGTGCTCGCGGACTGCGGATCCGGGCTGCCCGGCTTTGGTGACTGGGCGGAGCAGCTCATCGCCGAGTCCACCGGCAAGCAGGGCCGGGGCATCCTGCCCGTGGTGGTCGGCGGGGAGGACGCTCCCGGTTTCTCCCCCGGCCCCGACCTGCACCTGGTCGGCATGGGCGCGCCTGCCTCCCCCGCCGACACCTCAGTGGCGGGCCCGCTCGGCGCGCAGTTCCTGGTCTGGGAGTACGCGATCGCGGTGGCCGGCCAGATGCTCGGCATCAACCCGTTCGACCAGCCCAACGTGGCTGAATCCAAGGAGAACACCGCGCGGCTGCTGGCCGAGGCGGGCACCGGCCCGCTGCCTACCGGTGAGCCGGTGCTCACCGACGGCGCCGTCGAGGTGTACGCAGACCCGGGCCTGCCGCCCGCCGCCGGCGGCCTTGCCGGTGTGCTCGATGCGCTGCTGATGGCACTGCCGGACCGGGGATACCTGGCGATCATGGCCTACCTGGACCGGGATGGCCAGGCGGCCGCCACCGGGCTCCGGGACGCCCTGGCCAGCCGGATCACCCACCCGGTCACCTTCGGCTGGGGCCCGCGGTTCCTGCACTCGACCGGCCAGTACCACAAGGGCGGCCCGCAGGATGGCGTGTTCCTGCAGATCACCGGCGCGGTGCACAGCGACGTGCAGGTTCCGGGGCGGGACTTCACGCTGGGCAGGCTTCAGCTCGCCCAGGCCCTTGGCGACATCGGGGCTTTGCATCAGCGTGGCCGCCCAGCGGTCCGGCTGCACCTGCGGGACCGCGCCGCCGGGGTGGCCCAGGTACTCGACGCGGCCCGAACCGGCGCGACGGGATCGGGCCGGTGAACGCGGTCAACCCGCTGCGGGACCCACGGGACCGGCGGATTCCGCGGGTGGCCGGGCCGTGCGTCCTTGTACTGTTCGGCGTCACCGGTGACCTGTCGCGCAAGAAGCTGATGCCCGCCGTCTACGACCTGGCCAACCGAGGGCTGCTGCCGCCGGGGTTCTCCCTGGTCGGCTTCGCCCGCCGGGACTGGGCGGACGAGGACTTCGCGAAGGTCACCCACGACGCGGTCAAGGAGCACGCGCGCACCCCGTTCAACGACACCGTCTGGCAGCAGCTGTCGGAAGGGATCCGGTTCGTGCCGGGCGAGTTCGCCGACGACGCGGCCTTCGACCGGCTTGCCGAGACCGTGGCTCAGCTGGACACCGAGCGCGGCACCGGGGGCAACTACGCCTTCTACCTGTCCGTGCCGCCGAAGTTCTTCCCCGACGTGGTGGCGCAGCTCAAGCGCTCCGGCCTGTCCTCGGCACCGGAGGGCCCCGACGGCCACCGGCCGTGGCGCCGGGTGGTGATCGAGAAGCCGTTCGGCCACGACCTGGCCAGCGCCCGGGAACTCAACGAGATCGTGAACTCGGTGTTCGGCTCGGACTCGGTGTTCCGTATCGACCACTACCTGGGCAAGGAGACGGTACAGAACATCCTGGCGCTGCGGTTCGCGAACACGCTGTACGAGCCGATCTGGAACCGCAGCTACGTGGACCACGTCCAGATCACCATGGCCGAAGACATCGGGATCGGCGGCCGGGCCGGCTACTACGACGGGATCGGCGCCGCCCGCGACGTCATCCAGAACCACCTGATGCAGCTGCTGGCCCTGACCGCGATGGAGGAGCCGGTCTCGTTTGACGCCGCGTCGCTGCGCGCCGAGAAGGAGAAGATCCTTTCGGCGGTGCGGATTCCCGAGGACCTGGCCACCGGGACCGCCCGCGGCCAGTACGCGGCCGGCTGGCAGGGCGGCATCGAGGTCCCCGGCTTCCTGGAGGAGGCCGGCATCGCCCCGGACAGCCACACCGAGACCTACGCCGCGCTGAAGCTGGGCGTGGACACCAGGCGCTGGGCGGGCGTGCCGTTCTACCTGCGCACCGGCAAGCGGCTGCCGCGCCGGATGACCGAGATCGCGCTGATCTTTCAGCGGGCGCCGCACCTGCCGTTCAGTGCCACCGACACCAAGGAACTCGGGCACAACGCGATGGTGATCCGGGTCCAGCCGGACGAGGGGGTGACGGTCAGGTTCGGCTCCAAGGTCCCCGGCTCGGCGATGGAGGTCAGGGACGTCAACATGGACTTCGCCTATGGCGAGTCGTTCACCGAGAACAGCCCCGAGGCATACGAGCGGCTGCTGCTCGACGTGCTCATCGGCGACCCGCCACTGTTCCCCCGGCATCAGGAGGTGGAGCTGTCCTGGGAGGTGCTCGACCCCGTCGAGGAGTTCTGGGCGGAGCACGGCAAGCCGGAGCAGTACCCGGCCGGTTCCACCGGCCCGGCGAGCGCGGACGCGCTACTGGCCAGGGACGGCCGGGCGTGGCGGAGGCTGTGACATGACGATCGACCTGACCGACACCACCACCGGCGCAATCAACGATGCGCTCCGCCAGGCGCGGCTGCGGCTTGGCGGCGTGGCCAGCGGGATGGTGCTCACCCTGGTCATCGTGACCAACGAGGGTGAGCAGTACGACGCGGTCCGCGCGGCAAGCGCGGCCGGCCGCCAGCACCCGTGCCGCATCCTCGTGGTGATCATCCGCCGGCCCGAGCAGCGGTCCCGGCTCGACGCCGAGATCCGGGTCGGCGAGACCAGCCCCGGCGAGACGGTGCTGCTGCGGATGTACGGGCCGCTCGGCCAGCACGCGGACTCCGTGGTCGCCCCGCTGCTGCTGCCGGACACGCCCGTGGTCACCTGGTGGCCGGACACCGTGCCGCCCATCCCGGCGCAGGACCCCATGGGTGCACTCGCCCAGCGGCGCATCACCGACGCCGCGGCGGCCAACTCGCCCCGGGACGCGCTGACCTCGCTCGCCACCGGGTACCACCCCGGCGACACCGACCTGGCCTGGACCCGCGCCACGCCCTGGCGGGCGCTGCTGGCCGCGACGATGGACCAGCCGTCGGGGGATGTCATCGGTGGCACGGTCAGCGCCGAGGCGGGCAACCCGACCGCCGAGCTGATCGCGGCGTGGCTTTCGCACGTGTACGGGGTCGAGATCGCCTGCGAGCCCTCCTCCGGGCCGGGCGTCACCGAGGTCAGCTTCATCACCAGCGACGGCGATACGGTGATCACCAGGCCGGACGGGCGCGTCGCGCACCTGCGCCGCCCCGGGCAGCCCGAGCGCCGGGTCGCCCTGCACCGCAGGGAAACGCCCGAACTGCTGGAGGAGGAACTGCGGCGGCTCGACCCCGACGACGTGTACGCCGAGACACTCGCCCGGTTCCTGAAGACCGGGCCCGCTTCACAGTGAGCCCGCCCGAGATCATCGTCCACCACGATGCGGGCCTGCTGGCCAAGGCGGTCGCGGCGCGGCTGGTCACCAATCTGGTGGACGTCCAGGCCGCGACCGGCCGCGCGTCGCTGGTGCTCACCGGCGGCGGGATCGGCACGGCCGTGCTGGCCGAACTGGCCGCCGCCCCGGCCAGGGACGCGGTCGACTGGCGCCACCTGGACATCTGGTGGGGTGACGAGCGCTTCCTGCCCAGCGGTGACCCGGAGCGCAACGAGGCCGGGGCACAGCAGGCCTTGCTGTGCCACCTCGACATGGACCCGGCCCGGGTGCACCGGATGCCTGGCACCGACGGCCCCGATGGGCCCGATCCTGAGGCCGCGGCGGCCCGCTACGCCGCCGAGCTGCGCGCCGCCGCGCGCCCGGAGGACCACGGCCCCGTCCCGGAGTTCGACGTCCTGCTGCTCGGCATCGGTCCTGAGGGCCACGTCGCGTCCCTGTTCCCCGCCATGCCCGCGCTGTACGACGACCGCAGCGTGGTCGCGGTCCGTGGCGCGCCGAAGCCACCGCCGATAAGGCTGACGCTCACACTGCCCTCGATCCGCAGCGCGCGTGAGGTGTGGGTGCTCGCCGCGGGCCAGGAGAAGGCGGGGGCGGTCCGGCTGGCCCTGTCGGACGTGGGCCCGGTACAGGTGCCCGCGGCCGGCGCGCGAGGCCGGCAGCGGACCCTGTTCCTGCTCGACCGCGGCGCGGCGAGCAGGCTGCCGCCGCAGCTCGGCCGGATCGCCTCGCCCTGACCGGGGCCGGGATTCCATCTGTTTTGCCCCGATCCGGCCTGATACGACCGATCCGGCTAGGATCGCGGCCGTGCCTCCCCTTTCCCGGCTCGCGGCGCGCCGCGACCACCTTGTCGTGTGCGGTGACGACACCCTCGCCGCCCGTGTCATCGAGGAACTGACCACCACCTACGGCGAAGAGGTGACGGTCCTGCTGCGATCACGTGAGCAGGACCAGGGGCCGCGCATCGCCCGGCTGCCCAAGGCGCGGATCATCGAGCGGGCGGATCTGGACGCCAGCGCGTTCACCGCCGCCGGGGTTCAGTCGGCCCGGGCGCTGGCCCTGCTGCGCCAGGACGACCTGGGCAACTTCCACGCAGCACTGCGTGCCCAAGAGCTCAACCCGGAACTGCGCCTGGTCGTGGCCATCTTCAACACGAGCCTGGGCGAGCGCATCAGGACGTTCTTCCGTGACTGTGCGGTCTTGTCCGGTTCGTCCATGTCGGCGCCGTCGTTCGTGGCCGCGGCCCTGGGCGAGCCGGCGCCCAGCCATATCAGGGTTGCCGGGCGCACGCTGTTCGTGGCGCGGCGCACCGACAGCCAGGCCAGGCGGGTGCTCTGCGGGCTGGCGATGACACGGGATCCGCAGTCCCCCGGGCTGCTCCCGGCGGACGCGGCCAGCGCGGACCTGGTGCTCGCGGTGGCCGACGGCGCGCCCCGCAACCCGCTCGCCCGGCAGCGGCGTCACCCGGTGCGCGCGGTCACCGACCTGGCCAGGCATCTGCTCTGGAACAGGCTGGGACTGGCCTTCGGCGTGCTGTTCGCCATTTTGGTCACCGGGTTCCTGCTGCTGCTCGCCGTGAGCCACTTCTCCGCTGCCAACGCCGCCTACCTGACCCCCCTGGATGCCGCGGGCGCCGCGGTGAGCGCGCCGGGCTATCCCACGGCGGAGAAGGTCGCGCAGGTGCTGCTTACCTTCGACGGGCTTGCGTTCCTCCCGGTGCTCACCGCCGTGGTGGTCGGCGCCAGGCTGACCGGGTCGCTACAGCGCCGGGAGCGACCGCTGAATGACCATGTCATCGTCGTGGGGCTGGGCAACGTCGGTACCCGGATCGTCGGCCAGCTTCACGACCTGGGCGTCAGCGTAGCCTGCGTGGACAAGAGCGAGAACGCCGCCGGGGTGGCCATGGCACGGCGGCTGGGGCTGCGGGTGGTGATCGGTGAGACGCACCGGGAGGACGTGCTGCGGGCGGCCGGGGTCACCACCTGCCAGGCCCTGGTCTCGGTGACGAACAGCGACAGCGTCAACCTGGAGACCGCGTTGCACGCCCGCGCCCTGGCCGGCGAAATCCGGATCGTGCTCCGGCTCGGCAACGACGACCTCGCCGCGCGGGTCGAGCGCAGCGTCGGCCATACGATCTCGCGCAGCGTGTCCTACCTGGCGGCCCCGTCCTTTGCCGCGGCCATGCTCGAGCACCAGGTACTGCGCACCATCGCGGTGGGCCGGCACGTGTTGCTTATCGCCGATCTCGGGGTGGGCGCCGGTTCGGAACTGGACGGCACAGCGGTGCAGGCGGTGCACCAGACCGGCCTGGTGCGGGTGCTGGCCGTGCAACCGGCCGGGGGCGGCCCGGTGGACTGGTCCCCCGCCGGGAACCTGCGCCTGGGCGCCCAGGACCGGCTGTACGTGATCGCCACCCGGGCCGGGCTGTCCCGGGTTCTCGCCCGCAGCGCGCCGCCCGGCTGAGCCCCGGGGGCGGGCCCGGGATCATCGGTCTTTTCTGGGTAGCGTGAGGGCGAGATCATCCCCGCACCAGGAAGGGCCCAGTGGTGGACCTGCACGAGCAGCACCAACTCGACATGGCCAAACAGGTGGCCAAGGTCAAAGCGCGGACGCGGCCATGGCGTGCGATCATCGCGCTGGTGCTCGCGGTGGCGGCCGGGATCGTCGCGAGCGTGGCAGGCCGCGACTTCGAATTCTGGACCGGGCACGGCCATGTGGGCAGCAAGCTCGTCGCCGGCGTGGCCGCGATTTTGTTCTGCCTTTTCGCGATCATCGCCAGCCTGGCCCTGGCCGGCCGGGCGCGCCAGGCCCTTCAGCCGGTGGCTGGTTCTGCTCATGCGGCCGTGGTCCGCTACACGATCGTCCTCGTCGGCGCCATTCTCACGCTCGTAATCGGGCTGGCGCTGTTCAAGATCCCGGTCGGGCAGCTCATCGTTGGCGGCGCGCTCACCACGATCCTCATCGGGATCGCCGCGCAGCAGTCGCTGAGTAATGTCTTCGCCGGGCTCGTCCTGCTGCTTTCCCGGCCTTTTAACGTGGGCGATACCATCCAGCTGCGCTCGGGCGCGATGGGCGGGCTGATCGAAGGCACCGTGACCGAGGTCGGCATTACCTACCTGCGCCTGGACGCTGCCGACGGGCCCATGTCGCTGCCGAACGCACAGGTGCTCGCGGCGGCGGTCAGCCGCCCCGCCAGACCTGGTGGCACCCCGGCCGAGCCCGAAGCCACCAATGGCCAGCGATCAGCCTCCGCAACACCCGCTGACGCTCCCACGGCGGCATCCACTGATGGGCGGCAGGCCGGTCCCGCCGACCTGGGCCTGGCCGGCCAGCCACATACCGTCCCCGGCCGTCAGCCACCCCAAGAGCCAAGAACTCCCGAAAGCTAGCCCGAGCCCGGCCAGTAACGCTTTTGGCCGTTAACGGGCCAGCCCAAGTCCCGTTCTCCCCGGGCTGGCCCGGGTATCTCGGCAAGCTCTGCTACCCGTGGCTCGACTCGTACTTGGCCACAACGTCCGCGGGAATGCGGCCGCGCTCGCTCACCGTGAACCCATTCGCCTTCGCCCACGCACGAACCTGCGCACTGTGCTTACGGTGCGCGGCCGTTCTCCGCTTTGTCCGCACCACTCGCGCTGATGCCTTACGAGCGTGTGACGCATAGCGGCTGACGGCCTCGTCGAACTTTTCGCTGTGCTTCAGGCAAAGGTCGATCTCATAGTCCCGGCCATCGATGCTGAACCTCCGCAGCCTGTGCTGGCCCTGCGGAATCTCTTTCGAGTCGTAGTCACATGCGTATGTGACGGAAACCTTCTGTGCCACTCCTGGCCCCCCCTTCCCCTTGTGCCAAATATATCCCCCCTGCGGCGGCTCAACCGTAACGACACCCAGGTCAACCCCGCTGACGGAACGGTGGAAGCCGTACTTGGCACACTCTGCGTGATGCTTTGAACGCCATTCGCGGCTACCCGGCCCGTTGGCGGTCCACTGCGAAACTCTCCGGCAGCCCGGTACGCGCAGGCAGGGCGCCCTTCAACCGGCGCGAGGAGTCAATACGGCCGGGTTATCTTCCGCGGCCGCGCACCTCGGGCTCAGCGGGCGGGCGGCCATAAGGGAAGGAATCGGGAGAAGGGTCGCTTTCCTCCTGGCCGCCGCCGCGGCGGCGGCGCCCGCCGCGCCCTTCGCCGGTCCCCCGCGGGCCACCGGGAAGGGGCGCCACGTATGGCCGTGCGGGCGAATATCCGGCATTGCCGGCCGGGGCTGCGTAGTCCGGGTCGTCAATGGCGGGCTCTGCGGGCCCGGTCGGGTAGTCGCCGGTGGGCGGTTCCGCCCGGTAGCGCGCCGTCATGGGCTCATCGGCGTAGCCGCCGCGGGGATCGTCGGGGTAGCCCCCGGCGTGCCGCTCGTCCGGGTAGGCACCGGTGAGCGGGTCATCCTGGTAGGCGCCGGTGAGCGGGTCGTCGGGGTAATCACCACCGTGCCGGTCCGCCCGGCGCCCGCCACCGCGTGGCTCGCCGGCGTAGCCGGCCGACAGCGGGTCGTCATGGTGGCCGCCGCGCAGGTCCGCCCGGTAGCCGCCGGGAAGTGAGTCGGCCCGGTACTGGCCCCCGGGTGACTCATCCCGGTAACCGCCGGGAAGCGAGTCATCCCCGTAGCCGCCCTGAAGCGGGCCGTCGTGCGGGTCTGCCGGGTAGCCGGCCGACAGCGGGTCATCCTGGTGCCCGCCGAGCCGGTCCGGCCGGCGGCCGCCGCTGTCCTCGCTCAGCCCATCGCCGCGGTAGACGCCGGTCAGCGGCTCATCACCATAGGAGCCTTCGCGCTCCTCGCGGTAACCACCCGCGCCGCCGGGAATGCCTTCGCCCGGATAGATCGCGCGGGTCTCCTCATGCCTGCCGTGCGCGGCGGTGCGCCTGTACCCTTCCGGGTTCGACGCGGCGGCGGCCGGAAATCCCGGGTCGGAGTAGCCGGTGTCGGGCTCGGGCCCCAGGTCGCGGCCGGGGGCGTCGTACCGCTCCGTCCTGCCGTAGTCGCCTGAGCCGTAGTCACCGGGACCGTACTGGCCGGGGGCGTGGCCGGCGTCGTGCCCGGCCCTGCCCTCCTGGTCTGGCATGTTGGGTCCGCGCTGTAGCGCCTCGATCATCCGGGGCAGGTCGGCGATCGGCAGCCGGAAGGTTCCGGTGCAGGTGCCGCCCTGCCAGATGCTGAACACGGCCACCCCCGTGTCCGCGTACCAGCTCAGCCGCATGCTGCGTGATTCGCCCCTGACGTCAAAATAGACCTCGCCAAGCCGGGGCAACGGTGCTGCGTCCGACGCCGACATGCTGCCCATGGTGACCCTCGATCCTCAGCTTTGTCCAGTTGGTGATCGTTTATCGGCAACCAGTAACCTCGCGCTCGCAGTTGGGCCTGCCTGATTCTCTCGCCTGCCTGCGGAACGGTCATAGCGGATGGCACAATTGAGTGTCGGTTCGGCTGAACCGGCCGGCTTCGTCGGGACGGCAGGCGCGTAACGGCCCCCTCCCGTCCGGCGCCTTGATTGCCCCCGGAACTCCTGGCCCGCGCAGCGCTGCGCGGGATCCGTACGTGCGGGAACACGAGGGCGGCGTAGTGCGTTGGATGGGAAGACGGGGTGAATGCCGAAACACGTGCGACCGCGTGTCCGTCCAACAGGGCGTTTCCGGGCTGAAGAACACACGGAAATTAGAGGAGACCGTTTCATGTCTGAGGTACGTCGGCAGGTGGCCATGCCTCCACGGCCGAGCTGGGCCTGGCAAGATGCCGCCGCGTGCCGAGGCAAGGACATCGTGCTCTTCTTCGGGCCGGACGGAGAGCGTCAGCCCGAGCGTGAGGTGCGGGAACGCAAGGCGAAGGTGGTTTGCACCGCATGCCCAGTGCGCGCGGAATGCCTCACTTATGCCGTTTCCCGGCCAGAAAAGTACGGCACTTGGGGCGGCCTGAACGAGGAGGAGAGGGCCTCCGAACGGCGCCGCCGGATGCGCCGCGCCAACGCCGCCTAAGGCGCTCGTGTCCATTAGGCCGTCGGCGGCTCCCGGCCGCGCTGGTGAGCCCGACCGCGGGCACCCCGCACAACCACCCATAATGGCATCATGGTCTGCTCTGCCTGCCGGGCCGCGCACCACGAGGAGTGCCCGGGCGGTAACTGGTGTGACTGCCAGCACAAGCCAGCGGCCAAGCCACCCGAGCCACCGATGGCGTGGATACGGCAGGGGTAGGAGCGATCCTGCTAGCCCTGGGGGCGATCCCCGTGGAACCCCCGCTGGCTCCATGCCCCGCTCCTTCGTCGCGCGGCATTGGCCTGGTGGCTGGTGTTAGGACCCGCTGGGTGCGGCGAGTGGGGTGTGATCGGGACTTTTTTCGGGAAACCTCCGATGAGCAACAAGCGGC
>Ga0207664_10003356_pt1 | contig 10645 bp, 7 predicted proteins | sample LARL83metaG_FD_184349 | JGI IMG/M metagenome (GOLD analysis project Ga0207664, IMG submission 184349) | Corn, switchgrass and miscanthus rhizosphere microbial communities from Kellogg Biological Station, Michigan, USA - LAR L8-3 metaG... | ecosystem: Host-associated > Plants > Roots >...
CTGGGATTCGCGGCCGCGCTCGCGCTCGACAAGTACCAGTTCATCAAGCTCGATCCGACGGTGTACTTCATCGATCATCTCCCGGTGACGACGAACCCGCGCGACGTCGTGGTGATCGTGATCGCGAGCCTGCTCATCGGGGCACTCGCCACGATCTACCCGGCGACGCAGGCCGCGAAGCTGTATCCCGTCGAGGCGATTCGCTCCGAATGACGGTCGTTCTGGAAGGACGCGAGATCCGGAAGACGTACGTGGGCGGCGACGGCGTCCCGCTCGACGTTCTGTGCGGCGTGAACGTCTCCGTGAACCGCGGCGAGATGATCGCGATCGTCGGCGAGAGCGGGTCCGGGAAGAGCACGCTGTTGCACATCCTCGGCGCGCTCGACCGTCCGACCGGTGGCACCGTCCTGCTGCAGGGACAGGCCGTGACCGGGCGCAGCGATTCCGAGCTGGCGAAGGTACGGAACCGTGCCGTTGGCTTCGTCTTCCAGTTCCACCACCTGTTGCGCGAGTTCTCGGCGCTCGAGAACGTGGCGATGCCGCTCAGGATCCAGGGCGAGGCGCCGGCGGATGCAGAGCGACGCGCCCGGGTGCTTCTCGAGCGGGTGGGACTCGGCGGCCGGCTGCATCATCGACCATCCGAGCTGAGCGGTGGCGAGCAGCAACGGGCTGCCGTCGCGCGGGCGCTCGCGGCCGAGCCGGGCGTGGTGCTCGCCGACGAGCCGTCGGGAAACCTCGACCACGCCAACGCCGAACGGCTGCACGGGCTGTTGGCCGAAGTCGTGCGCGACCTCGGGGTGGCCATGGTCGTCGTCACGCACAACCGGTCCCTGGCCGATCGGGCGCACGCGGTGTATCAGTTGGAGGAGGGACGGTTGAGCGTGGTTCCTCCCGGAGGAGTACGCAGTGCTGTGTGAGGTGTGCAAGGAGAACGACGTGGCGATCACCCTGACCGAGATCGATGGGAACGGGGTGCGTCAGGTTCGTCTCTGTGAGAAGTGTGCGGCCGAGCGAGGGGTGCAGACGGCCGTGACCGCGCCCAAGCCCGCGCTCGAGAGCCTGCTGCAGTCCGCGCAGCAGCAGCTCGCGAGCGCGCAGGAGGACGTGGGGCGCTGCTCGTTCTGTGCGTCGACGCTGCGCGACTTCCGCCAGACCGGGCGACTCGGTTGCCCGTACTGCTACACCGCCTTCGAGGCGAGCCTCCGCGAGCTGCTGCGCAAGGTGCACGGCAATGCACGGCATACCGGCCGCCAGTACGGCGCTCCTGCCGGGCTCGGCGTGGCTCCCACCGGAGCGCCGACGGCCGACCGGCTGCGCGAACGTTTGGAGCGCGCGATCCGGAACGAGGAGTTCGAGCTGGCGGCGTCGATTCGCGACCAGCTGAGGGCGCTCGAATGAGCTTCGACCTCTCCACCCTCCCGTCGGGAGGGCTCGGCTGGATCGACGGCGCGGGCGCCCACGCCGGTGTCGTGCTGGCGACACGGGTGCGGCTCGCGCGCAACGTCGAAGGCTACGCATTCACCGCTCGCGCTCGGGAAGGGGAGCGCCTCCGGGTGCTCGCGCAGATTCGCGACGCACTGGCGACGATGCCGTCGGCGCAGGGCGGGGTGCTCGTGCGCGTCGACCAGCTCGAGGCGCCGGACCGGCTGTTGCTCCACGAGCGCCACGTCGTCAGCAAGGAACTGGCGGGGCTCGACGCGGAACAGACGCCGCGCAGCGGTGCCGCGGTCCACGTTGGGGCGCATCATGCGGTGATGGTGAACGAGGAGGACCATCTTCGCATCCAGGCGCTCCGATCGGGGTTGGACCTGGACCGTGCGTTTGCGGACGCCGCCGCGGTGGAGACTGAGCTGGGCGAGCGGGTGCCGTATGCATTTCATCGCGAGTTCGGATTCCTCACGGCGTGTCCGACGAACGTGGGAACCGGGCTGCGAGCGTCGGTGCTGATGCACCTGCCGGCGCTGGTGCTCACGCGCGAGATCACGCGCGTGCTCGCCGGGTTGCAGCAAGTGGGGTTGACGTATCGCGGGCTGTACGGCGAAGGGAGCGACGTGATCGGGAACTTCTTCCAGATCTCGAATCAGACGACGCTCGGTCGGTCCGAAGATGAACTGCTGGCGTACCTGGAAAGCGTGCTGTCGCACGTCATCGACAAGGAGCTCGAGGCACGCCGCGTGCTCCTACGTGACGCAGGGTATATTCTAGAGGACAAGCTGTGGCGGGCCTACGGCACCTTGCGGTACGCGCGGAGTCTGTCGTTCGAGGAGGCGATGAACCTCCTGAGTGGCGCGCGGCTGGCGGTCGGGCTGAAACTGATGCACGGGCTCAGTGTATACACACTCAACGAGCTTCTCGTGTTTTCGCAGTCCGCGCATCTCGCTGCGCGTGCGGGGCGCGTGTTGACTGAAGAAGAGGCGCGCGTCGCGCGCGCCACGTATGTTCGAGAGACATTGGACGGGGCTGCCCTATGAACGGATACAACTTCACTGAGCGGGTGCGTAAGGTCCTCGCGATGGCGCGCGAGGAAGCGGCGCGGCTGCACCACGAGTACGTGGGCACCGAGCACATCCTGCTCGGGCTCATCCGCGAGGGCGAAGGCGTCGCCGCCCAGGTCCTGCAGAACCTCAGCGTCGATCTCGACGAGATCCAGCAGAAGATCGAGGAGACGGTGAAGAAGGGGAAGGCGGCCACCGCCACCGGCCCGGACCTGCCGTACACGTCGCGCGCGAAGAAGGTGCTCGAGCTCGCGATGGCCGAAGCGCGCGAGCTGAACCACTCCTACGTCGGGACCGAGCATCTCCTGCTCGGCCTCCTGCGCGAGGAGAAGGGAATCGCCGCGCAGGTGCTGACCGATGCGGGGATCAACCTGGACGAGGCGCGAAAGGAGACGCTCCGCCTGCTCGGGACCGAGCTTCCGCAGTCGTCGCCGACCGCATCCGCGACCGGGAATCCGAGCGCGACGCCGGCCGCCAAGAGCGACAAGAAGAGCAAGACGCCGGCGCTGGATCACTTCTGCCGCGATCTCACGCAGCTCGCCGCCGACGGCCAGCTCGATCCGACGATCGGGCGCGGGAAGGAGATCGAGCGCGTCATGGAGATCCTCACGCGCCGCAAGAAGAACAATCCGGTGCTCATCGGCGAGCCGGGCGTCGGCAAGACGGCCATCGTCGAGGGGCTGGCGCAGCTCATCGCGACGGGCGAGTGCCCGGATTCGCTGCGCGAGCATCGCGTGCTGTCGCTCGACATGGCGGCGGTCATCGCGGGGACCAAGTACCGCGGCCAGTTCGAGGAGCGCCTCAAGGCGGTCATGAACGAGATCGCGCAGAACAAGAACATCATCCTCTTCATCGACGAGCTGCACACGCTCGTCGGCGCCGGGGCGGCGGAAGGGGCGATCGACGCGAGCAACATGCTCAAGCCCGCGCTCGCGCGCGGTGAGCTGCAGTGCGTCGGCGCGTCCACGCTGAACGAGTACCGCAAGTACATCGAGAAGGACGGCGCGCTCGAGCGTCGCTTCCAGACGGTCGTGGTCGATCCGCCTTCGGTGGAGGACACGCTCGAGATCCTGAAGGGGCTGCGCAGCAAGTACGAGGATCACCACAAGGTGACGATCCCCGATGCGACGCTGCTCGCGGCCGCGAAGATGTCGGAGCGCTACATCACCGACCGCTTCCTGCCGGACAAGGCGATCGACGTGATCGACGAGGCGGGGGCGCGCGCGCGTCTCGCGACGCAGGCGCCGCCGCCGGCGGTGGCCGCGCTCAAGGCGGAGCTCGAGACCGTCAACGCGGAGAAGGAGACCGCGGTGCGCGATCAGAACTTCGAGCGTGCGGCGGCGCTGCGCGACAAGGAGCGCGAGCTCCAGACGCAGATCAAGCAGACGCAGGAAGAGTGGGATCGCCATCGCCAGTCGCACCGTCCGGTGCTCGGCGAGGACGAGATCTCGTTCATCGTCAGCCGCTGGACGGGGATCCCCGTGCGCCGGCTGCAGGAAGCCGAGACGGCGCGTCTCCTCCGCATGGAGGACGAGCTGCACCAGTCGGTGATCGGCCAGGACGAGGCGATCAAGGCGCTGTCGCGCTCCATTCGCCGCAGCCGTGCGGGGCTCAAGGATCCCGCCCGTCCGATCGGCTCGTTCATCTTCTCGGGGCCCACGGGCGTCGGCAAGACGGAGCTCGCGCGGGCGCTGGCGAAGTTCCTCTTCGCCGATCCGAGCGCGCTCATCCGCGTCGACATGAGCGAGTACATGGAGAAGTTCTCCGTGTCGCGCCTCATCGGTGCGCCACCGGGATACGTGGGGTACGAGGACAGCGGCACACTCACCAAGGCCGTGCGGCGCAAGCCGTACTCGGTGATCCTCCTCGACGAGATCGAGAAGGCGCACCCGGATGTCTTCAACATCCTGCTGCAGGTTCTGGATGAGGGGCACCTGACCGACAACTACGGTCGCGTGATCGACTTCAAGAACACGGTCGTCATCATGACGTCGAACGTGGGCGCGAAGGACATCACGAAGGGACGCGCACTCGGCTTCACCACGGCCGACGCTCGCGATTCGTTCGAGCGCATCGTGCAGAAGGTGAAGGAGGAGATGTCGCACACCTTCAACCCCGAGTTCCTGAATCGTCTGGACGACGTCATCGTCTTCCACCCGCTCACGAAGGAAGACATTCGCGAGATCGTCTCGGTGCTGCTGCGCGACGTGCAGAAGCGCCTGGTGGAAGAGGAGCTGACGCTCAAGCTCACCGACGCGGCTTCCGACTTCCTCGTCAAGCACGGCTACGACGACAAGTTCGGCGCGCGGCCGCTGAAGCGGGCGATCCAGCGCTACATCGAGGATCCGCTCTCGGAGAAGATCCTCCTCGCCGAGTTCGCGCACGGCGACGAGATCGAGGTCGACGTGGCTGCCGAAGGCGAGAAGCTCGACTTCCGCGTGATGTCGAAGGCCGCGAGCGCCTGAGCGGATCGAGCTGAACCAAACGAAGCCCCCGGCGAGTCGCCGGGGGCTTCGTCGTTTCGGTGGGCGGTAGGTAAAAAGCGGCAGGGCCGTCCTGACACACGGTCAGCGGCGGCCCTGCGAAGGTGCTTCGCGCCAGAAATGGTTGGTGGAACATCGCGTCGGTCACCGTCGGAACCACCGGATCGCGCCGCGACACTCAAGGGTGTCGGCAGCGAGCGAGTGCGACTTGAGCGCGAGATCGCGCCGAATCGCACAGGGGCGCCGGTCGGACTTCCGTCCGAGTCGCGGTCGAGATTGATCGGGCGCGAACCCTCCCGGCGGTCGCGGTGTCCTATCACGGACGCGCCGCGGGCAGACGTCGCGTGACTTCGCCCGTTGGGTTCCGGACCCTCCGCCTGGTATATTTGAGGGATGTTCAAGTTTGCTGGAGCTCTGCTGGCCCTCGCGCTAGTAGGGGTCCCGACGTTTGCGCACGCGCAGGATACGACGGCGGCGACAGGCCGCTGCGCCGTCCCCGACACGATCACCGTGACGGGGAACTCCCGCGTCGACGAAGCGACGGTGCGCGGCACGATGGGAATCGTGCCGCGCACGACGCTCAACTACCGCGATGTGCAGCGCGCCATCAAGGCGCTGTATGCCACCGGCAACTACGACGACGTGCGCATTCTGTGCACGGTGCTGCCGAGTGGCCGATCCTCGCTCGACGTGCGGCTCAAGGAACGACCGACGCTCGCCTCGAGCGCCGTCCACGGCGCCACCAACGTCGCGCCGAAGGACGTTCGTGATCGCATCTCGCTCCCCGTCGGCACGCCGGTGGATCCGGCGCGGGTCGCGCAGGCCGTGTCGAGCATCGACTCACTGTACGAGAGCAAGGGATACTATCTCGCTCGCGTGCGCGTCGACTCCTCGCTCAACGCCGGCCAGCTCGCGCTGACGTTCGACATCGACGAAGGCGCTCGCCTGGCAGTGTCGGGCGTGCAGGTCAGCGGGAACCACAACGTGTCCTCGTCGACGATCGTCGGCGCGATGGCGACCAAGCCCGAAGGGTTCTGGTGGTGGCGCCGCGGTGAGTTCGACGACGCGACCTTCGCTGGTGACCTCACCGATCGCATTCCCGCGCTGTACGGGAGCCGCGGCTACATCGATTTTCGCGTGCTACGCGACACGCTCGTCGTCGATCCGTCGCGCGGAAAGGGCGAGGTGCAGATCGGCGTGCAGGAAGGGCCGCGGTACACCGTCGGGAGCTTCGAGGTGAACGGCAACAAGGCGTTCTCGACGCAGGCGGTGAAGGGCTTCTATCCGTTCGACAAGGACCAGACGTCGCTCGCGCAGGACGTGCTCGGCTTCGTCCGGCACAGCTACAAGAACCCGAAGGGGACCTTCGATCAGGCCGCGTGGGACGACGCGACCGAGAAGCTGAAGGAAGAGTACGGCAACGAAGGGTACATCTACGCCACCGTGCGCCCCGTCGAGGAGCGCGTGCCGTCTACCGACTCGGTGCACAAGGTGAACCTGCGCTGGGACATCGACGAGCGGTCGCCCGCGATCGTGAACCGCATCGACATCGCGGGGAACGACTTCACGAGCGAGTCGTGCATCCGCGAGCAGATCGTCATGGCGCCGGGACAGATCTTCAAGCGCGACTACCTCATCCGCAGCTACCAGAACATCGCGAACCTGAACTTCTTCGATTCGCCGATGCCGGAGCCGCAGGTGACGCCGGACTCCGCGGGTGACGTCGACATCACGTTCAAGGTGAAGGAGAAGCGCACCGGGAACGTGAACTTCGGCGCATCCATGGGTGAGGGGACGGGCCTCGGTGGCTTCATCGGACTCGATCAGCCGAACCTGTTCGGGCTTTGCAAGCGCGCGCAGGTGCAGTGGCAGTTCGGGAAGTACATCAACGACTTCAGCGCGACGTATCAGGACCCGAACATCCGCGACTCGCGCATCTCGGGCTCGATCACGGCGTACGACACCAAGGCGCGTTACACCATCGCGGATCTCGGCCAGAGCCAGCGCGTCGGTGGACAGCTGCAGTTCGGCCTCCCGGTTCCCGGATCGTACTTCAGCCGCGTCTTCGTCTCGTACGGCGGCGAGTCGGTGAAGTACGACAACAACGCCGGAACGCTCCTCAGCACGCTCGCGACGACGTGCACGCACTGCTTCCGATCGTCGATCGGGGCGGGATTCCAGCACGACACGCGACTGGGACTGCCGTTCGCGACGCAGGGTGGACTGCAATCGTTCAACGCCGAGTTCAACGGCGGGATCCTGGGTGGAACGGCGGCGTTCCAGAAGTACACGACCGAGCTCCGGTCGTACGCGCCGCTCGCCTACATCGGCGGGAACCAGCCTGGCTCGCAGCCGCTGACGTTCGTCGCGGGGCTGACGGCCCGAGCGGGCGTCGTCATGGGCGATCCGGGGCCGTTCTTCTCCTCGCAGTCGTTCGCGCTGGGGGGGACCCAGTACGGCGAGCCGTTGCGCGGCTACTGCGAGTTCTCGATCACTCCGGCCGGCTACGATCCCAACGCCTGCAACGGGCAGGCGCAGCGGTCGTCCTTCGGGAACGCGTTCTTCGTCGGAACGGGCGAACTCGGGCTCCGAATCAATCAGTCGGTGTATCTGAATACGTTCGTGGAGGGCGGAAACGTGTGGGACAAGCCGCGCCAGTTCGACCCACTGCGTCTGTTCCGCAGCGTTGGGTTCGGCGGCGCCGTAATCAGTCCCATGGGCCCGCTCGGCCTCGACATCGCGTATGGACTCGATCGAGTCGACGCGCAGGGCCGGCCGGCGCCCGGCTGGAAGGTGCACTTCAAACTCGGACAATACTTCTAATCAATGCAGATGACATCCTGGACCCGCGCCGCGTTCGTGGCGGCGATGGCGACGCTCGTCGCCGCCCCGGCCGCCTTCGCGCAGGCCCCGCTCAAGATCGCGTACGTGAACTCGCAGCAGATTCTGGCCGAGGCGCCGGGGCGCGCGGAAGCGGAAGCGACGTACGATCGCGAGGTCGGCACGGCGCGGACGCAGCTGCAGCGCATGGACGACTCGCTCAAGGCGATGGTGGCGAGCTTCGAGAAGGACGCGCCGGGGCTCGACAGCGCCCGTCGTGAAGCGCGTGGCAGCGCGATTCGCGCCCGCGAGGCCGAGTACTCGCAGCGCGCGCAGGCGCTGAACGAGCAGATGCAGCAGCGCCAGGCCGAGCTCGCCAAGCCGATGCTCGATCAGGTCTCGCAGGTGCTCGACCAGATCCGGCAGCAGGGTGGGTACGCGATGATTCTCGACGTCGGTACGCAGCCGAGCGTGATCGTGTCGGCCGACAAGTCACTCGACATCACCCAGCAGGTTCTGGCGCGGCTGAAGCAGCTCGGAGCGCCGAAGGCCTCGGCGGCGCCCACGACGCCGACGCGTCCGACGCAGCAGCCGGCGGGCGTCTCGCGCCCGAAGCCGTAAGCCGGTGGCGCTGACGGCTGCCGCGCTCGCGGAGCTCGCGAAGGGCGAGCTCCGCGGCGACGGCTCGGTCGAAGTCGACCGGCTCGCCTCCCTGGACCGCGCGGGGCCGCGCGACGCCAGCTTTCTCGCCTCCCCCAAGTACGCCGCTCAGCTGAGCGACTCGAACGCCGGCGTCATTCTCATGGCGCCGGCGTTTGCCGACCTCCCTGGTCGCGCTCCGGCGCGCATCCTGGTCGAGAGGCCGCACGAGGCGATCCAGTCGCTTCTCCCGGCCCTGTACGATCTCTCGCCGCCCGAGCCATGGATCGCGCCGACGGCCAGACTCGGGCGCGGAGTGGTGCTCGAGGACGGGGTCCGTATCGAGGACTACGTCGTCATCGGCGACCGGGTCAGGATTGGCGGCGGGACGCGCCTCTACTCGAACGTGACCGTCTACGCCGGCACCGAGATCGGTGCGCGATGCATCATCCACTCCGGCGCGCGACTGGGCTCGGACGGCTTCGGGTACGTCTTCCAGAACGGGCGTCACGTCAAGATTCCGCACGTGGGACGGTGCATCATCGGCGACGAGGTCGAGGTCGGCGCGAACTCGACGATCGACCGCGGGAGCATCGACGACACCGTCATCGGCGCGGGGACGAAGATCGACAACCTCGTGCACGTGGGGCACAACGTCCGGATCGGGCGCGCATGCCTGTTGATGGCCGAGGTCGGCATCGCTGGATCGGCGCACATCGGCGACGGCGTGATTCTGGCCGGACAGGTGGGCGTGTCCGGCCACGTGAACATCGGGAGCGGTGCGCGCATCGGCGGCCAGGCGTGCGTCATGGGCGACGTTCCGCCCGGTGAGAGCTGGTCTGGCTACCCCGCGCGCCCGCACAAGCAGTCGATGCGGGCCACGGCCGCGATGTTCCGGCTCGCGCCCATCATCGGCGCGCTGGAGCGCCTCGTCGGACGCAAGAACGGCGAGGGCGAGGCGTGAGGCGCGGCATCGAGCGCCCGGTCACCGTCGCGGGCGTCGGGCTGCACCTGGGCCAGCCGTGCGACCTGACGTTCCGGCCTGGGGAGACGGGGCGCGGGATCATCTTCCGACGCGTGGACCTCGCCGACGCGCCCGAGATCCCGGCGCGCGTCGAGAACGTCGCCGCCACGGAGCGGCGCACGCAGCTCGGCAGCGGCCCCGAGGCGATCCACACGGTGGAGCACGTGCTCTCCGCCGTGGGAGCACTCCAGGTCGACGATCTCGTCATCGACATGACGGGGCCCGAGCCGCCGATCCTGGACGGAAGCGCCGCCGGCTTCCACGACGCGCTGATCGAGGCGGGGATCGTCGAGCGCGACGGCGAGCCGACGTGGATCACGCTCGCGGAGCCGCTGCGCGTCATCGATGGCGCGTCGGTCTATGAGGCGCACCCGGCCGATTCGCTCTCGCTCGAAGTGTCGATCGAGTTTCCGCACGCACTCATCGGGAAGCAGGCCGGGAGCTACCAGGTGACACCTGAGGGCTATCGGAGCGATATTGCCCCGGCGCGCACGTTCGGCTTTCTGCACGAGGTCGAGGCGCTGCGGTCGAAGGGGCTCATCCAGGGTGCCTCGGTGGAGAACGCGATCGTCCTGGACGAGCGCGGCGTGGTGCAGAACGAGCTCCGCTGGCCGGACGAGTTCGTGCGGCACAAGGCGCTCGACTGCGTCGGCGACCTGGTGCTCACGGGCGGGCGGGTGCGCGCGCGCATCGTCGCCGTGAAACCGAGCCATCGCGGGACGGTGACGCTCGTGCGCGAGATCGTGCGCGCGGTGCGGGAACGCGCATCGGCGACGGCGGCCGGCAACGGCGTCAACAAGGGACAGGCAATGGAGAACGGGAGAGGCGCGATGAACGCTGCGGGAACGGGGGCGATGTCGATCGAGGAGATCATGAAGGTGCTGCCGCACCGGTACCCCTTCCTGCTCGTCGACCGCATCCTCGAGATGGAGGGCGACAAGCGCATCGTCGGGCTCAAGAACGTGACGATCAACGAGCCGTTCTTCGCCGGGCACTTCCCGGGGCATCCGATCATGCCGGGGGTCCTCATCATCGAAGCGATGGCGCAGGTCGGCGGAATGCTCCTCATGCACAGCATCGACGACCCGTCGCAGAAGGTCGTGTACTTCATGTCGCTCGACAACGTGCGCTTCCGCAAGCCGGTGAAGCCGGGCGATCAGCTGCGCTACGAGGTCGAGATGGTG
>Ga0207664_10003357_pt1 | contig 10644 bp, 7 predicted proteins | sample LARL83metaG_FD_184349 | JGI IMG/M metagenome (GOLD analysis project Ga0207664, IMG submission 184349) | Corn, switchgrass and miscanthus rhizosphere microbial communities from Kellogg Biological Station, Michigan, USA - LAR L8-3 metaG... | ecosystem: Host-associated > Plants > Roots >...
TGCTCGTGAGAGCCGATGCCGAGACGGCCGCGGCCCGCGCAGCCGCCGCAGGTGCTGATGCCGCGACGCAGGAAAAGACCGCGCTCGAAGCGATGCTCGCGACGGCGAAGAAGGTCAATGACGAGTTTGCGAGGACTTCCGCCGAATACGAAAAGGCCACAGCGAAAATCGTCGAGCAAACGGCCGCACTTGGACTCACCAAGGAGCAGCTCGACGCGCACAAGATCGCAGTCCTCGATGACGCGATCGCGCTCAACGAGCAGGCGCTCGCCTTCCAGAATGCGGCCGATTTCGTCGGTCCTCTGAACGACAAACTGGAAAAGCAGACGCAGGACCTGATCGACCGACGGAATGCGCTGCAAGGGCTATCGGATAAGCAGCTACTCGTCGACACGAACAAGGCGTGGGGCGATGTTTTCAACACGCTTGCCAACGATGCGTCCAGTTTCTTGCAGGACTTCGAGAAGAACGGCTCGTCGGCCTTCAAGAAACTCGCGGACGATCTCACCTCGCAGATCATCGGCGCTCTGGCGAAACTCGCGGCGCAACAGTTCATCCTCAGCATCACCGCGAACACCAGTCTTGCGGGTGCTGCACAGCAGGCGTTCGGGCAGAGCAGCGCGAACAATCCGATCATGCAACTGCTCGACAAGGGCATCAGCGGCGGCACCAGCGGCCTCTACAGCGACTTTGCACTCAGCGGTGCGGGTTCGGCACTCGGACTCTCGACAGCGCCCGCAATCGGGCTTGGCGAGGGCGCGCTGGCAGGTGGGCTTGGCGCAGGTGCGGCGGGTGAAGCTGTGGGCTCCCTCGCGGGCGGCGCGGCGCTGACGGAAGTCGGCGCAACGCTTGGCGCAGGGCTTAGCGCGGTCGCCTCGTTCATCCCGTACGTTGGCATTGCGATCGCCGCAATTTCGGCGCTCGGCCTGTTCAACAAATCGCCGACGCAGGTATCCGGCCAGTTCGCCATTTCGCCCGGCACAACCGGCTTCGAGGACAACGCGTTCACGGCTTCAAACTTCGGCAATCTCGGCTTCTCCGACGCGAACACGCAGCAGTTCAGTGGGGAAGCAGCCCAGGTCTTCAACAAGATCGTTGGCGGGGCCTTAGACGCCTTCCAATCGCGCTTTTCGCCGGAGCAGTCCGCGCGACTTGCGTCGATCCTGCAGAACACGACGTTCGCCTCGTCTGAGGGCACGTTCACGACGCAGGACTTCCTGCAGAAGTACGGCGGTCAGGTCCTGCAGCAAGTCGTCACAGCTGCCTTCAACGTGCTCGATCCGGCGCTCGGTTCGGTCGCGGCGAATTTCAAGGGTACCGCCGACGAAGTAGCGACGTTCAGCAATTCGCTGCTCGGCATCTTCGATGCGACCAAGCAGATCGGCAACGTCGACTTCACGAAGAATGTCGACGCGGCTCTCGCGGACGCGACGCAGGCGACCGCCGACAAGGTTCTTGCGCTGGTCACCATCGTCAGCCAGTTCGGCGACTCGATTACCGGGCTTGGGCCGAAGATCGAAGCGCTGGACCCGGCGCAGATGACCGCGTTCGTCGATGCCTTGGGCGGGGCGCAGACCGCCTTGCAGACGATGACGTTCATCAATACCAATTTCACGACGAGCGCGGACAAGGCCGGCGCCGCCGCGACGCTGCTCAATGCCGATTTTGTCGGCCTCGGTCTCGCGGTGCCGGCGACGCATCAGGCATTCCTCAACCTGCTCAACTCGTTCGATCTCGCGACGCCGGCCGGACAGCAACTCTACGCGTCTGTATCAGCGCTCGCGCCATTGTTCGTGCAGGTCGCTGGGACTGCTGACCAGGCGGCGGCAGCACTCGCGCAGCAGGTGCAGTCGGCGCAGCAGTTCTTCAATCAGAACTTCTTCACCGCTGCCGAACAGCAGGCATCGAAGATCGCCGACGACCTGAAGCAGATCGACGCCGCGCAGACGGCCTTGGGCGTTTCCATCCCGCATTCGGTGGATGCCTTCCGCACGATGGTGCTCGGCATCGATCAGTCGACGGACGCCGGCAAGACGCTCTACAACGCGCTCATCGTGCTCGCCCCGGCGATCTTCGACCTCGGCGGCGCCGCGACCACGGCGGCAGCGCAGGTCGGGCAGGCGGTGCAGAGCATTGTCGACAGCACGCAGGCATTGCTCGATTCGCGCGCCAAGGCGACGGATGCGGCGACCACGCTCATCAACAATCTCGAGTCGGCGATCCAGACCGGAACGGGAAGTTTCGGCGACAAGCTCACGCAGGAACTGACCGCGGTTCAGGCGCAGATCACGCGCACGATCGCGAACTCGCCGACGCCGGTCAGCTCGAGCAACACCGCGTTCGGGACCGTCTATACGACGCAAGACCCGGCGACGCTCGCGTTCCTCAATACACTGGACAAGTCGCGCACCGCACTGGCGGACGAGCTCGCGCGCTTCACCATCCTGTCCGCGCAATACGATGCGGGACGGGCGGAACAACTCGTGCAGCTGGAGGATTGGGACAAGCAGCAGAACGCACTCTTCGCGGGCAACACCGATGCGCTGACGGCGGTACAAACCATTTTTCAGCAGAAGTGGGATGCAATCGTTACCGGCGTTTCGAGCGGCGTGAGTGGCGCGCTCGATCAGATGGCGCGGCTCCAGCAAGGCATCGCCGACTATCTGAAGGGCCTGCAAGTCGGCGCCCTGTCACCCCTTACGCCGAGCCAGCAGTTCAACGCCGCGCAAAACGCGTTTCTCGACGAGCTCGCCAAGGCGCAGCCGAGCAATACCGACCTTGGCAGTCGGCAGGCAGCACTCGGCGACATCACGCAACTGTCGGACGCTTTTCTCAAGCAGGCGCAGAGTTTCGATCCGTCGAACTATCTCAACGTGTTCGACGAGGTCACGAAGGACCTTGCGCCACTGGCCGGAACAGGACCGAACGGCCTGCCGTTGCCGACCACGACGAGCGCAACGGCTGCCATAGCTTCGGCCCTGCCGACGGACTCCAAGCTCGCGTCGTCGGCCGACATCGCAATCAACACGGCCGCGACGAAGACGCTGCAAACGACGATGCAGCAATTGCTGACGGCGATCGCCAATGCCGCGACCAAGGACGCGCAACTCCAGACCGCCGCGACGCTCACAGCGGCGAATCTACTGGTCGCATCAACGCCGAAGCGATGAGCATTTCTGACGCGCAGTTCGCCGTCTGGCTGCGCCGAAAAGATGCAGGAATCACCAAGGTCGTATTGTGGGAGATCGACTACATCGCGGAGGTCGCTGGAGCGCCGGTAACCAACACGCTCTACTTTGCCGATCATCCGGGGTTCGTTTCTGCGGCAACGGATACGCCGGCGAATCAGCGCTACACCGACTGCGTCATTACGGCGCCGACGTTCACGCGCAGTCTGGACCGCGCGCGTCTGGGCGGCATCTACTCGGCATCATTCGGCAGCGGCGTTATTGCCAACGCCAACGGCGCGCAGGACGCGATCCTCGGCTATGCCTACGACGGATCGGCGAATCGCATCTATTACGGCGATGCGAGTTGGGCGAAGGCCGACTTCCGGCTGATGTTCATCTGCGTCGGGGCCTCGATTTCGGTTCCCGATCCGACGCGGATCAACTTCAACGTCAAGGACGCGTCGTATCGGCTCGATCGCAATATCGGCGGACTGCCGGTCGGCGGAACGGGACCGAATGCCGGGAAACCGCTGCCGATCAATCTCGGCTGGGTACACAACGTCGAATGCCTGCTCACGGATCAGGCGACAAACACCTACGCGTTCAGCGACGGGACCACGCATGGATTCATGACCGCGAAGCGCATTCGCGGCGATCCGCTGGCCGGCGGGCTCGGAGACAACCCCGGCGGCTCGTTCCCGATTGCGTTTTCTCCGGACGGGACGGTAACGGCTGATCTTCTCGGCTACTCGCCGAGCTGGAGCGTCGGCTTCAAGACCTCGGGCATCTACTCGACGCTGTTTCACGTTTACGGAGGGCTCGACAGTCCGACTCCGCACTCGACGTTCGTTCCGGGATCCGACTACGACTATCCGATCGGCATCTCCATTCGAGAGCCGCAGAACCTCGTCGATGTCCTGAACGACGTAGCGACGTCGAGCAACACGTTCTACGGCTTCACGCGGCTCGGCACGCCGACCTATGGACGCATTTTCCCGTACAACCCTGCATCCGCTCCCGTCCTCTCGCTCGTCGCTGACGACATCAAGCCGGCCAACGCGATCAAGGTCGAAGAGGTCATCCCGCTCTACGATCAGATATTTTGCAGCGGCAACACGAACTACACGGTACAGACCGCCGATCAATTGGCGGGTGTAACACTGGATCAGAACACGCGCGGGCTCTATACGCGTGCGGCACTGCCGTATTCCGGGCCGGTGCCCTCTGGAACAAGTTACGTCGACAACCCGCGGCTGTATCACACGACGATGGGACCGTCGCCGGTCATTGCCACGCTGATTTCGCACGAACTGGATGCGGACTGCCTCGTCGACCTCGCGAACTTCGCCGAGGCGTACCGCAAGAAGTTCCTGTCATGGCTGCAACTGATCGACACCACGGTCGGGATTCGCGCCTATGCGCTGGAGTTGGGCGACATCATCACACTGACGCTCGATCGCTATGCGTTGGATAGCGGACCTGCGATGCAAGTCACTTCGGTTGCGCTCGACCTCAATACGGAGTCGGTGGGGCTGACGTTGGCGTATCGGCGCGACGCCTCTTCGCTGCCGACTGCTGTAACGGGCTGCTTTCTGGCGACACTCGCTGGCGATCTGATTACGCTGGACCAGGGCGGCAACATCACCGTTGCCGGCGGTTGTCCGGAAGACGCCGGAACGCCACCGGCACTCGGAACATTGGTGACCGAGTTGTTATTTGAAGGCGCTTCTGGGACTTACCCAAACACCGCCGGAAGAGGGCCGTCATATACGGTTACCGTCAGCGCGGCCGTTATTTCGTCGGCGCAGTTCAATAGCGGCGCGCAGAGCCTGTACGCCTCGGGTCCAGCGGATCACAACGGCAGCCTTGAGTCGGCTGGAATCACCGATTTGACGTTCGGGACGGCCGATTTTCAGATCGAAGTATTTGCGTATTTCGTATCGCTCGTCAGCACCTACGGGCAATGCCTTTTCTCATTCGTCGACAGCATTGGTCCTGCGCCGCGGCTGTACGTCGAGTTTGGCACCAACAAACTGATCTACGACGACGTTATTGGCGGCGTGGTGATTAGGACCGACGTCATTCCCACTCTCGGTGCGTGGCACGACCTCAAGGTTTGCCGCGTTTCGGGGGTGACCACTGTCTATTACGACGGCGTAGTAAGGGGTTTTGCGACGGATACGAATAGCTATGGCGGCGCCGGCTTTTCGCACGTCAATTTTGGCGCTTTCCAAAATGGCGCGGGAGCTTTGGTGAGTGCCTATCTCGACGACATCCGCATCTGGAACTCCAACGTTTGAGCGATAAATGAGCAATCCAACGATTTCCGCGCTGCCGTCAGCCGCGACCCTTACCGGCAGCGAAGTTTTCCCGGCGGATCAGAGCGGGAACACTGTAAAGGTACTCGTTTCCGACGCCGTGGCGCTCGCTGCTGCGGCATCGGTCAACGTCAACGCGCAGACCGGAACAACTTACACGGTTGTAACCGGGGACCGCTCGACGCTCGTCACGTTTGCGAATGCGAGCGCGGTCGCCGTCACGCTGCCGATTGCGACAGGGTTCGGCGCTGGATGGTTTTTCTACGCCGAGAATCGCGGCATCGGCACCGTTACCATCACGCCGACGACGTCCACAATAGACGGCGCTTCATCCATCGATTTGGTAACGGCGCAGGGCTTGCTGATCGCAAGCGACGGCTCGAATTATTCGACGATGCGTGGAGTGCCGAACTCCGCGGTGGGAGCGGCTGGCGGGGACCTGACCGGGACGTATCCGAATCCGTCGCTCGCGACGAGCGGCGTTAGCGCGTCCACATACGGCGACTCGACGCACGTAGCGCAATTCACCGTAGACGCCAAAGGAAGAATAACCTCTGCGTCTGCCATAGCCATCGCGAGCGCGCTAGAACCATTTACCGAAACCTTCGCGTCCACGATGACCGTCGATATGACGACGCATACCGCGGCGAACGAGGTCATCGACATCACGGCGACGGGAAACTTCACGCTCGGGTTCACCAACGGCACTGACGGCCAGAACATCCATTGCCGGATCAAGAATAGCGGTGGCAGCTTCACGTTTACAGGCGGGACGAACGTGCGTTTTGGGACCGACGTCCCCTCGGTCGATCTCTCCGGCGTCGCGGATGCGAAGACGTCCTACATCACATTCAAATGGAACGGCGCTGCGGGCAGCGCTGACGTGATGAGTTTCGCGCGGGGGTATTGATGGAAATAAAGGTCGCGGTCTGCGTGCCGACCGCAGGGACGGTGAAGGCGTGGTTCGCGCATTCGCTCGCTGGCCTGCTCTCCTATGGGAACTCGCTACGGCAGCGGCCGGAGGCGGAATCGGTTTCGATGACGCTGCTGATGCAGGAAACAAGCGTCATTCACGCGAACCGGGAAAAGCTAGTGAAGGACGCGCTCGAATGGGGCGCGACGCACGTCATGTTCCTAGACGACGACATGGTCTTCGATCCACGCGTCCTGACGATCATGCTCGGCAGACGACACGCCATGGTCGCCTGCAATTACCCGAAACGCGGCTGGCCGATCACCTTCACCGCGGTTCGCGTGGACGGCAAGGGGCACATCGTGACACGCGAGGATTCGTCCGGCCTGGAAGAGGCTGGCTATACCGGCTTCGGCGTCAGCCTGATCGAGCGCCAGGTGTTCGAGAAAACGCCCAAGCCGTGGTTTTTGCCGCTCTACATCGCGGAGGGGGACCTGTACACGACCGAGGACAACCCCTTCTGCCAGCGCATCCGCAGCGCAGGCTTTCCGACGTTCGTCGACCATGACGCATCGAAGATGGTCGGACACGTCGGCATGCACACCTACGAGTGGAAGCAGTGGCGCGAGCCGGAGATAAAACCGTCAGCGGAAGTCATCGCCATTAAAGAGGCCAAGGCATGAGCAGCGAAACCATCTACAAATACTCGACGCAGGTCACCGGCATCTCCGGAACCGCGAACGCGGCGTCGAACGGATTCAACGGCTCGGCCGAGGTCACTGCGCTCAACAGCGCCAACGGGGGCAAATATCCGCTCGCCGACGCCGCGCTCTTCGCGAGTTTTTCCACATCGGTGTCGAGCGCGTCGGCCATCGTCAACCTGTATCGGCGCGACAAGAATATCGACGGCGCGAATCATGCGCCGCAGCCACAGAGCGCGGCGCCGGCGTACTCTAACTTCTACGTCGGCGCGTTCGTCATTCCGCCGATTACCGCGACGAGCTCGGTCTACGTGCCACTGCCCGATGTGCCACTGACGGCCGATTGCGAGTTCTACGTCGAGAACAGAACCAATGCGACGATCGTGAGCGGCTACACGGTGAAGTTCACGCCGAAGACGGTTACACCGGCGCCCTGACATGCTGTTGCGCACGGATCTTCATCGCGAGGGGCTGCGACAGCCTGTCGGGCCGGTCACTCTGAACCGCCGGCATGCGCTCGCGCGAGGCCTCATCTATTCGGCATACAACTGCCTCGCCGACATCGGGAAACCCCCGCGGGATTACGTGATGGGGGCCATAGGCACCTTGATTGGCACGTCGCGCAGCGTGGCTCGCTTGCCGAGCGGTCCGCTGATGGCGGCGCAGACCTACAACGGCACCAGCGCGGACAAGTGCACCGCCGCCTTGTCGCTCGTGCCGTACCAGACGATCCTGGTCACCTTTTGGATGTGGTGGGACGCCTTCGCGACGGACGACAAGCTCGCCGGCATTTATGGAACGTCGGTCACCACGCAGACCGGGTTCTACATCGACCCGAACTCAGGTCTGGGTGCGTTTCTCGTCAGCACGTTCTCGAACAATACCTTCTCGCGCTACACCTTCACGCGACCGTCGGCTGCGGCGTGGCATCACTACGGCTTCCTGTTCGATCTAACGGCGGCCACGCAGCAATTTGCCGAGGCCTACGTCGACGGCTTGCCGGTGGTGCGCAGCGTTCAAACCCAGACCCAGGCGGCCGGCGCGACGTTCAGCAAAAGCACGCTGTCGATGATGTGGGACCAGGCGAACACGCTGTTCAGCGCTGGCCGCATGATGAACTTCAACATTTACAATGCAACCGGCGGCCAGGTCGCGCAAACCGTTTCACAGCTCTATCGGGCGCCGTGGGCAATGTTCAGCCCGGTGCCGATGTACGCCTTCCCGACCGCACCGGTGTCGTCGTTCGTCGCGCACCGCTTCGAGCTCGCATCATGACGCCTTCGCGTAGAGGACGCTTTCTTCCTGATGGATGCTGTAATGGTCGAGGAAAAAGCGGTAGCCGAGCCCGAGTGAATCGAGCCACAGCGGGATCGCGAAAAAATCCTCCGGGCGATGGTAGAGCGAAATGGCCAATTTCGGCTTCCATCGGCGCAGCGATTGTTCGCCGCCCTTCAGCGCCGCGAGTTCGCTCCCTTCAATGTCCATCTTGATGAAGTCGACGCGCGGCAGATCAAGGTCGTCGATGGTCCTGGTCGGCAAGTCGCCTTCGAGTCGCGCGCCGGGGTCGATCCTGTCGACGCGCACGCGGCCGTCGCCAGTGCCGTTGGAATCAGACAGCCCGAACGGGAAGAGCCTGATGCGCTCGGCAAGCATCGGGTTTGCCGAGACATTTCGCCGCGCGATTGCGCAGTGCTTCGGAATCGGGTCGAAGGCATAGACGTGACCGGAATCCCCAACCGAGGAAGCGAAGCAGAGCGTTGTGTCGCCAAAGCAGGCGCCGGCATCGATCGCGTGATCTCCTGTCGTCGGCATGATCAAATGGCCGTCGCGTTCGAACCAGTATTGCCGCCAAATGACGTTTGCTGCAACGTTGCCGTGCCAGCACTCCATGCGAATCGACCCACCTTCGGCGGGTACCGCAAAACGCGTCAATCCGTCGGCCGCGTTGCCGATTTCCCATTGCGCAGTGACGTTGCGGTAGCCGCGCGATTCCGGCGTGTTGAACGGAAGGCGCACGTGCTGATGGCCGAGCGCCTTGTACAGGATCAATTGATCGAACAACGATCGGGATTCGTCGTCCGCAAGCAGGTTGCGCGCAGCGAAGAAGGCGTCGGCGCGCTTCGTGAAGAACACGAAGTAGGCGGCGTGCAGTTCGTAGAAATAGGTTGCCGGCGACACGTCGGCGTAGCGCTCGGCGTCGAAATTGTCCGGTTCAAACGCATGCACGAGTTGATACATCCTCGTGACTATCGCCGTGTACCACGCTTCGCAGGATTGCATCGCCCTAGGCTCCGACCGAGCCGACGATTCTACCGCAGTGGCCCTTCGTGGTCGTTTACATTTTCATGACCGCCAACGTCCGCCTCGCCCCGCGCAACTTCTGGGATCTGATGACGCTGTCCGGTTCTGTTGCACCTGCAACCGGCTTCGAATACACGAACACGCAGAACACGGATCGCTCGTCGTTCTGGCGCTCACCGGATGCGACCGGCCAGTCGCTGAAAGGCTCGCTCGCAAGCGGCAGCATCACGATCAACTGGGCGGCGCTGTTCGCGCATCACTGTCACGGCGGCAGCGTGCGGTTTCGCGCGTGGTCGAACAATGATTGGACCGGAACGCTGCTTGTCGACACCGGGGTGAATGCCATCTACACGCCTGTTTCCACCGGCTACGACTTCGGCTTTGCCGATGTAGCAGATTCCGACACGCACGACCCACTCGGGACCGAGTCGCCATATTCTGTGTTCTTCACTCAGGTCTCGGGCGTCAAAAGTGTGCAGTGGGACTTCTCGAGCAAGAGCACGACGTATGGTTATCCGTTCTGGCAGGTCGGCAGGCCGTTCGTCGGCAATTACTGGGAGCCGAGCATAAATCCGGACTATGGACTTAGCTACGGACTCGGCCAGAACGACGAAGCGGTAAGAACGCGCGGCGGATCGAAACAAGGCGGTCGCGGCGGACGCTGGGCGATTGTGGACATGAATTTCAACTCGATCAGCGAAGATGAAATGCCGACCGCTTTGGACATCATGAAGATCGCCCAGACCACGCAGGACATAGCGGTTTCGCTGTTCCCCGGTGTCGGTGGAAGGCAAGAACGCGACGGCACGATCAATGGCACGTTCTCCAGCTTGGACGCCATTGGCAGGCAGGTGAGTCGTTTGACCAAGCGCATGCAGATCGAAGAAAGCTGATCTACCGCTTCACGAAAACAGGCGGCGCTTTAGGGCGCCGTTTTTAATTTCCACGCCAGACAACCGGGCCTCATGAATGATCGCCAAGCGGGACGATGCGCGTATCGAAAGCGTGGAGAGGGATATTCAAGCGCTGAAGCAGTCCATCGCGGCGAATACCCAGCTTACCGCCGAGCTGAAGAAAGACGTACAGGACTGGCGCGATGAAACCCTGCCGGTCATCGACGCCATGCGCACGATGGCGGCGGGGATCAGGACCATTGGAAGGATAGGCGCCTTCGGAACACGCTTCGCCAAGTTCCTGCTGGTCTGCGTCGCCTGCTGGGGCGCGTTGAAGCTGATCCTCCT
>Ga0207664_10003358_pt1 | contig 10642 bp, 11 predicted proteins | sample LARL83metaG_FD_184349 | JGI IMG/M metagenome (GOLD analysis project Ga0207664, IMG submission 184349) | Corn, switchgrass and miscanthus rhizosphere microbial communities from Kellogg Biological Station, Michigan, USA - LAR L8-3 metaG... | ecosystem: Host-associated > Plants > Roots >...
CTGGGACCCCGAGGCGCCGTTTCACTTCGTCGACGGCGTCGAGGCAGCCGTGGCCAAGGCGCAGGAGCTTGCGGGTGACCGCATGGTCGAGGTCGCCGCTGGCGACGTCGGTGGCCAGGTGCTTGCCGCGGGCCTGATCGACGAGGTGCGCATGGACGTCGTACCCGTCGTGTTCGGGTCCGGCAAGCGCTACTTCGGGTCGGTCCACGCGCAGCACCTGCTGGAGGATCCTGACGTGGTGATTCAGGGCAACCGGGTGCTTCACCTGCGCTATCGGGTGCGCCGTTGACCGATCTGAGCGGGTACGCGAAGAAGTCCACTGCGAACGGTGACACAAGATCGGGCCTCCGGCTGCGTTTGCGCATCGCTGTCCCCGGTCGGGCAGCCGACGCCGATCCGCCCCAGCACCTCACCTGCGGCAAGTTCGACTCAAGATCACTGGTTGCCGGTTTCCGTCGTAGCTTTGGCCGACCCCCAGGAAGAGCGGCTTTTCACCAATGCAGGGTGTAGTCGGGGTCTGAATCCGCCTGTCTCGAGTAGGGATCGTGCGATGTAGTTGGTGAGGTTGCGGAAGCCGAGGGCGGAGCCGCGCAGGTGCTCCAGGCGGCCGTTGATCGCTTCGGTTGGACCGTTGCTGGTGCCGAGCCGGCCATCATATGGTCAGTTGGACGACTGCGGGCGGGGCGGTTGTGGGTAACGCGCGGGATCAGGTGAACTCCGCGCGGTACTGGTGGAGGAACTCGGCCACCGGACGCGGGGGGCGGCCGGTGATCTGCTGAAAGGTGCCGGTGGTGTAGTCGTTCTCCCCGGCCAGGATCGCCCACTCGCGCGTGATGAGCAGCTCAACGGTCCCCGCCGGTATCCCGGCGCCGGTCAGGCGGTCGAGGTACTCCCGCTCGGCCGCGACGCGGAAGGTGACGGGTTCGCCGAGTTCGACCGAGAGAAGTTCGAGCGCCTCGGGCCAGGACAGCGGGACCGGCCCGGTCAGGTCGTGATGCGCGCCCCACAGCCCGGGGTCGGTGAGCACGCGGAGCCCGGCCGCGGCCACGTCGCGGTGGTCGATCAGCGCCATCCGACCGGTGTCGGCCACGCCGGTCCAGGTGCGGGAGGCACGCACCTCGCGGGCCGCGGCGAGCAGCGACGCGGAGAAGATCGCGGGGCGGATCGTCGAGTACGGCACGCCGGCAGAGGCGGCGAACTGGTCGATGCTGTGGTGGGCGCGCTGGTTGATCCCCAGGGAGCCCGCTGAGGCGTTGAGCACCGACAGGCGAGTGACCTGCTGGATCGAGGAGATCCCGGCGGCGGCGCTGATCGCGATCCGCTGCAGGACGCCCTCGGTCCCGGTCGATCCCATCGCGATGAATACCGTGCGGATCCCCTCAAGCGCCGCGGTCAGATCGCGCGGGTCGTCCAGGCGGGTGGGACGGATGCGCAGCCCGCCGGGTTCGCCGAAGGCGCGGCGGGCCTTGCCGGGGTCGCGGACCAGTGCGGCGACCGTATCACCGCGCGCCAGCAGGCCGCGGACGATCTCGCTGCCGACACGGCCGGTAGCGCCGATCACTGCGGTGCTCATCGTGTCTCCTTTCGTGAAGGCCGGTCAGTTCCAGGACGTGCGCAGCACCATGATGGCGCGCGCCTGGCCGGCCTTTGCGCAGGAACCAGGCAGGGATAGTCAGCGCCCACGCCCGGATAGTTTCACAAACGCCCTTTCGGTCCTCGGCTGACAGCGGCGTGACAGCAACGGCAGCAGCCACCGACGACAGCGCAAAAACTCGCACTATTCGTGTCAACCCAGGATATGTCCGGCCTGAAAAGACATCCCAGGGGCTTAGGTGTCAAGCGCCGATGTCAGATTGAGGCGGGCACCACGCCGGGGTCAATATTCATCCGCCGCCAGCAAGGTCAAGAGCACTTCTTTAGTTGCCGCACTGCCACCTAGTCGGCAGCCTGAATTCTCAGGGCAAGTCTGTGGTTTCTTCCTTCTCCTCGAAGATCAGCCCGCAGACCTCGAGGTACAGCTGTTCGGGGTAGGGGAGGTGATCGACGTTGCGCAGCGCCTGATTCTGGCCCGCTGATTCGACGATGAATTCGCCATATCCGAACAGTCGGCCCATCGCGGACCGCTGGAAGCTCATGTCCGTCACTTTCGCGAGCGGCATCATCTTCACCGTGCGGGTAAGGAAACCCTCAGACAGCAGCAGCCGTTGAGACGTGACGACGAAATAATTCTCCGACCACTCGAAGACCTTCCAGAACAGGCGCAGCAGCAGGATTGACCACAAGATCCAGATCACGAGGATGACCGTGTCGTTGCCGTGCGCGATCAAGCTGCTTGCCCAGCCGGCGATGGCAAGCCCGATCAGAACCTCAATAATCGGCCGGATCAGCACGGCGGGATGCTGGTGAACGCTGATCACCTGGCGCTCGTGGGGCAGCAGGTACTTATTGACATTGCCCGGAACCGTATCAGTGTTCGGAGCCAGCCTCATCCCAGTGCCAGGCCTTAAATCGAAGCGAAGATGGGGCAGGCAAGCGACCCTTTGACCTCTGAACACCGGCCTGCGTTCGAACAGGGCAACCGACGGCAAGGCCACAAATAAGATCGCGGCTCACCGCCGGTCACGTGCCTGGTGAACCAGGTCACTTCTTGAAGGCGTCCTTGACCTTCTCGCCAGCCAGTTTCAGGTTGCCCTTCACCTGGTCAGCCTTGCCTTCGCCTTCCATGTACGGGTCGTCGAGAGCCTTGCCAGCGCCCTTCTTGACCTTGCCTTTGGCCGCTTGGGCCTTGTCCTTTGCCTTATCTGCAGCGCTCACAGCTGTTCCTTCCTCTCGACATACCGCCGAACATGCCTGTCGGCTGCCCACGAAAATTCGTTCCTAACATCCGGAACCGCCCGGCGGGGAAAGACCGAGCCCATAGACCGCGCGTCCTGCACCATCGTGCGCATGCGACGGGCGCAATCGCTGCCGCCTGCCTAGGCTGGCGGACACCTACGAGCGGCCGCTCCCGGCCAGGCGTGCTGCGCCGTCAGTAGTCCGCGTCTGTACGTGGCTCTGGGATGAAGAGCCCGATCGGGAACACAGGCGGGATTGACCGCTTCTAGCGCGCAACTAGACCACACAGCTCGCATGGGTTAGGTAGCGCGGCTCGTCTGGTTGATCAGAAGCCCACGCCAAGCCAGAAACTAGCTATCGACATGCCAAGACCCGTGTTCTTCTTCATCAGTGAGCCTTTTCATCCCGGCTATGCTTCGCGGACCTGCCGTACGTGGGTGGCCTTGGCGCTGAACCCTCGTCTGCTGCCGGGAGATGGCTGGCGGCCGGCCGCCTTGACTCTCACCTTGGGGGAGCCCGCACACTCATCTTGCCGGGTCGGATCGGCCCGGCGACGAGGGAGTCAGCGTGAAAGAGATCAGCATCGGGGAGTTCGCACGACGGTCCCGCCTGTCGCTGAAGGCACTGCGCCTCTACGACGAGCGCGGGGTACTGGTGCCCGCGCGCGTCGACCAGGCAAGCGGCTATCGCTACTACGACACAGCCCAGCTCGACGACGCACGCCTTGTGGTGATGCTGCGCCAGTTGCAGGTGCCGCTCGCGGCGGTCAAGGAGCTCCTCGCGTGCGATCCGGCCGATGCCGCGGCGCGCATCGCTGAGCATTGGCGCGACGCCGAAGCGGCCCACGACGCGCGGCGCGATCTAGCCGACTACCTCGTCAGCCGGTTGCGCGGAAAGAGGTCCGTCATGTACGAGGTCGGCATGCGTGAGATGCCCAAGCGGAGCCTGCTCTGCTTGAAGCGAAACGTCGACGATCAGGGGCAATGGGCGTTCGGCAAGGAGTTCATCGCGATCCTGCGCGAGCGCCCGCTGCCGAAGATCGAAGGACGAGAAGGCGCGGCCTTCTGCATCCAGTGGGGCTGGGTGAACGCTGACAGCGATGGCCCAGTCGAATGGTGCAAGCCGGTTCCGCAGTCGGAGGCACGTGCCCTCGCCGAGCACTATCCCGAGCTGACATTGCGAACCGAGCCGGCGCACCGGGAGGCGTTCGTCGCGCTGCCAGCTGGGTACGGGGCGGTGCAGTGGAACCTCGCTTGCGAGTCACTGGATGCCTGGGCGCAGGAGCAGGAGCACGAGCACGAGGGTGAGCGTCTTGCCCTCACACCCGAGGACCTCGGCCTGCGCACCACCTATCTCGCGACCGGACCCGTCACCGACCCGGTCCCCGACATCGACCTCGCCCTCCCGTTCGCCGTAGAGTGATGATCGAAGCCCACGGCCTGGTCAAGCGCTACGGCTCCACCATGGCCGTCGACGACCTGTCTTTCTCCATCCGGCCCGGCATGGTCACCGGTTTCCTCGGCCCGAACGGCGCCGGGAAGACCACCACCATGCGGATGATCCTGGGCCTCGACGCGCCGACGCAGGGCTCGGTCACCGTAGGCGGCCACAGCTACCGCGACCTGCCGGCACCCATGCACGAGGTGGGCGCCCTCATCGCCGCCGAGGGCCGCACCGTGCTGGTCTCCAGCCACCTAATGAGCGAGATGGCCCTGACCGCTGACCACCTGCTGGTGATCGGCACGGGGCAGCTGATCGCCGATACCAGCGTGGAGGAGTTCGTGCGGTCCAGTTCCCAGCAGTCGGTGCACGTCCGCAGCCCCCAGGCGGCCGAGCTGGCCGCCGTCTGCCGGGAGGCCGACGCCACGGTCGACGCCGGGACCGACCCCGACGTCATCGAGATCACCGGGATGGACAGCGCCGAGGTGGGCAGGCTGGCCGCCGCCCATGGCATCGCCCTGTCTGAGCTCATCCCCGTCCGGGCCTCGCTGGAGGAGGCGTTCATGGCACTGACCCGAGAGAGCGTGGAGTACCAGGCGGCCGGGGCGACCCGATGACCGACGCCACGATCGCCCTCGCCGGCCCGGACCACCGGGCGGCCTTCCGCGCATGCACCTTCGCCGACGTGCTGCGCTCGGAGTGGACCAAGCTCCGTTCGGTCCGGTCGACCTTCTGGGCGCTGACCGTGACCGTCGTGCTCGGCATCGCCCTGGGCGCTGTCATCAGCGCGGCCACCGCCCACGGCTACGCCAAGTTCAGCGTCTCCCAAAAGCTGAGCTGGGACCCGACCGGGGTCAGCCAGGCGGGGGTGGCCATCGCCTCGCTGGCCATCGTCGTGCTCGGGGTGCTGTGCATCAGCTCCGAGTACTCGTCCGGGATGATCCGCACGAGCCTGATCGCCGTCCCGAAGCGAGGCCGGGTACTGGCCGCCAAGTCGCTGGTCTTCGCCGTGGTGACCTTCGTCGTGGGCGAGGTCACCTGCTTCGTGGCGTTCTTCGTGGGGCAGGCCCTCATCAGCGGCCATGCCCCCCACGCGGCGCTCGGCGATCCCGGCGTAGCCCGGGCCGTGGTGGGAGGAGGGCTGTACCTGGTCGCCCTGGCGGTGCTCAGCGTCGCGGCGGGGGCCTTGCTCCGGCACCCGGCCGCCGCCATCGCCTGCATGATCGCCGTCGTGCTCGTCCTCCCCGGGATCGCCCAGGCGCTGCCGGACTCGTGGCGGAACCCGGTCACCGAGTTCTGGCCGACCCAGGCCGGGAGCCAGCTCACCAGCGTCTACCACTCCGCCCACACCCTCCAGCCCTGGCCCGGCTTCGGCGTGATGTGCCTGTTCGTCGCCATCGTGTACGCCATCGCCTGGACGTTGCTGGACCGCCGGGACGCATGATGGCGGTCAGGGCGCGTCGCCATACCCAGGACCCCGGCCCCCGCTGGCTAGTCGGGACGGTAGGTGAAGAGCATCATCTGGGTGGCGTAGGCCACGAGAGTCCCGTTCTCGTCCCAGAGCACGCTTTCAGCGGACGCCCATCCATCGTCTGCCCAGCGGGCGCGGTCGTGGGCCAGCAGCCATTCGGTGCGCAGCGGCTCGAGGAGGTGCACGGTCAGATCCGCGCTCGGCGCGAACCACTGCGGACCCTGGTGACCCAGACGCTCAGCGATGCATCCGGGCATCCGGTCCGCCAGGGTGAGAACGCCGAGAGGGTCGATCGCTCCGTCCGCCAGCTGCGGAGGGTTGTCGAACCGCAGCCATGTGGCCACGTCGGATCCAGTGGGCTCGTGCTGCTCCCATGGCGGGTGGCCCAGGGCAGCGCGCCCCTCAACTCGCGTCCAGAACGGAAGCGGCTCGAACGGCTGGACCCCAGGTGGCGGTGGTTCTCTGTAGGAGGGGCACGCCAGCGGTGGCGGCACTTCGGGGGGTACGGCGTCGACGAACGAAGGACCCCGGCGCGGCGAGCCGAACACCGCGACGACACTGGCACCCGCCTCAGCGCCCTTGTTGCGGACTGCGGCCTGGACCTGAGTAGCCGAGCGGCCCCGGCGCAGCACGCTGACGTGTATGTCGAGAGGGCCGGCAGCGACCTGGCCCGCGAACACGGTCGTACAGGTACGCAGGATCTGTCCTGGGTCGCCGACTTCCAGGCCGGCCGCCCGCAACGCCAGCGATGCCACTATCCCGCCCTGCGGGACCGCGACAAGGTCCCAGCTATGATCCAGCTGGCTGTGATAGCGGCCGCCCCCGCACGGTTCGACCACCACATCTTCCTCGAAGCTCCCCACGGCACCGAGCTTGCCCGGTACGGGAGCCCCGGGCAAGCGAGATAGTCGTCCTCGCCGGGGACCGGCGGGCGCTTAGCGGAGCACGAACCCCGGCACCAGCGGGTCGGCGGGGTCCACCACGAAGGTGTGCTCCCCGGTCCGGTAGGCCATGCCGGTGACCTGCGGGACGATGGCCGGGCGGCCGGCGGCGGTGGTGGCGGCCAGGACCGTGCCGGTGAAGGCGGACCCGACGATCGACTCGTGGCGCAGGGTCGGACCCGCCGGGGCGACGCGGCCCTGGTCGGCGAGGACCGCCAGCCGGGCGCAGGTGCCCGATCCGCAGGGCGAGCGGTCGACCTCACCGTCGGCGAACACGGTCACGTTACGCTGATGCACCTGGCCCCCGGCGGAGCCGAGGTCCTCGTGCAAGATCGTGCCGTAGACCCCGCTGAGCCGGGAGTCGACCGGATGGACGGCGTGCTCGCTGTCGTTCAGCGCCCATTTGACCTCGCGGCCCAGCGCGATGAGCTCGCGGTAGTGCGACGCGTCGACGGTCAGCCCGGCGGTTGCGGCGTCGAGGCTGGCGTAGATGGCCCCGCCGTAGGCGAGGGTGACGACGACCTGCCCCCGGGAGGTGTTCAGCGCGATGCCGGGGGCGAGCACGTAACTGGGCACGTTGACAAAATCAACGGCCACCGTGCGGCCGCGGTCCCGGTGAACCCGGGCCGTGACCCGCCCGGACGGAACGTCGATGACGACGTCGGCACGGCCGTCCCGGGGGGCCTGTACCAGGCCGGTGTCCACCGCCCAGGCACCCAGGGCGATCGTGCCGTGGCCGCAGGCGGTGGAAAAGCCGTCCTTGTGCCAGAACAGCACGCCCAGGCAAGCGCCGTCATCGTCGGGCGGCACGATAAATCCGCCGTACATGTCGGCGTGCCCGCGCGGCTCGAAGCACAGCAGCTCCCGCAGGCCCTTCGCGTCCTGGCTGCCGGTGGCCCGCACCCGCCGGTCCGCGACAGAAACACCCGGCAGCGCCACCGGCGGATCGGCCACGATCCGGAACGGCTCCCCGGCGGTGTGGTAGTCGGTCGCAGTCACCGTCCGCAGCATCACCCCACCAGCATTGCGCATCCGCGCACTCGATGTTTTCCAGGCCAGCCGGGGACTATGGCCGGAGCACGATCTTGCCGTGCGTGTGTCGCCGTTCCAGCTCGCGGAACGCGTCTCGCACCTGCTCCAGCGGGTAGGTGCGGGCGATCTGAACCTCCAGGTCCCCGTGCGCGGCGAGCCGGGCCAGCTCGCCGAGGACGACCGCGCACGCCGCCGAGCCTTCCCCGTAGGTCCGCGCACCGATCTTGGCCGCGGCCTGCCAGTCGCGGATCGTGTTGATCCGTTCGGGCCGCACGCCCAGCTCCACGGCCAGTTCCACGTAGCCGCCGCCGAACGTGTCGATGAACGCGTCGACATTCCCGCCGGAAGCCTGCCGGATCCGTTCGGCCATGCCGTTCCCGTACTCGACCGGGACGACACCGAGAGCCGTCAGCCAGGCGTGGTTCGCTTCGCTCGCCAGCCCGATCACCGTGGCGCCGCGCCGCCGCGCGAGCTGCACGGCAAGCGATCCGACGCCGCCGGCCGCGCCGGAGATGACGACCGTGTCGGCCGGTCCGGGGTCCACCGCGAACACGGTGGCGTATGCGGTCGTGCTGGCTACATACAACGACCCGGCCACGTCCCAGGGCAGCCCCGCGGGACGCGAAGTCAGCGCCACGTCGTCGACCACGACGAACTCCGCATGGCTCGCCCTCTTATGAGTGAAGCCCAGGACCTCATCGCCCACCGCGACGCCGCGCACCCGCGAGCCGGCCTCCACCACGACGCCGGCCAGATCGCTGCCCTGCCCGGAGGGGAACGTCGCTGGCCACCGCTCGTGCAGCTCGCCCGTACGGATATGGACCTCGCCGGGCTGGATCCCGGCCGCCCGGACCTCGACCAGCACCTGCGCGGGGCCGGGCACCGGCCGCGGCACCTCTTCCACCTGCAGTACATCGATCCCGCCGTACTCGTGGAACCGCACCGCCCTCACCGCGTGATCACCGCATTTCCCGTTCGGATACGCCTACGACGGCCACCGCACCGAATGGCCGCACATTGCCCCCGCCATCGCATGCAACGACTCAGACACGAAGCTGTCTTCCCGGTAGCGGGTGGACCGCACGTACGTTGGAGAGCGCCCGCCGCATCCCGGGCTGGCAGCTGTTTCGCGGGGGCGAATGCCAAGGCCGTTAGGACTGAATGATTGTCGTGATCCTGGCGGAATGAGGCGTTACCCTCTACGGGGCAAGCGGTTCCGGTTCCGTGCGGCCGATGCGGCCGCGGAAAGAGATGGCGGCTCATGGCTGACGCCGGCGACTCGACCCCCGAAGGAGTCACGCTCGACACGAGCGTGGCCCATCCCGCCCGGGTCTATGACTACTGGCTCGGCGGGAAGGACAACTTCGCCGCCGACCGGGAGGCCGCGGAGCAGGTGATCGCGGCCAACCCGACCGTCCTGCATGGCGTGCGAGCCAACCGGGCCTTCCTGGGACGCGCGGTGCGCTACCTGGCCGCGGAGGCCGGCATCCGGCAGTTTCTTGACCTGGGCACCGGTCTGCCGACCGCGCAGAACACCCACCAGGTCGCCCAGGAGATCGCCCCGAACTCCCGGATCGTGTACGTCGACAACGACCCGATCGTGCTCGCCTACGCCCGGGCGCTGCTGGCCAGCGCGCCCGAGGGGGTCACCGCCTACGTGCCGTCCGACATCAGGGATACCGAGAAGGTGCTGGCGGGCGCAGCGCAGACCCTCGACCTGAGCAGGCCGGTCGCGGTCATGGCGCTGATGGTCTTGCAGTACATCCCGGACGGGGACGACCCCTGGGGGATCGTCGGCCACGTGCTCGGGTCGCTCCCGCCGGGCAGCTACCTGACGGTTTCCGACACGGTCCGCGACATCGACACCGGGCGGGTGACCGAAGGGACCGCGCGGCTCAACCAGCGGATGGGGCCGACGCAGCTGACCCTGCGGACCCGGCCCGACTTCGAGCGGTTCTTCGACGGACTCGAGATGGTCGAGCCCGGGGTCGTTCCGCTGCCAGACTGGCACGGGCCCGGTTCCGAATACCCGATCCCTTGCTACGCCGGGATGGGCCGCAAACCCTAGCGATCAGCTGGGCGGTGTCATCCCTGTGCGGACTTCGCGTCGGCTTCGATGCCGGCGGTATCGGCCTTCAATTGCCTGGCTTCGACCTTCCGCGCCTTCTTCATCTCCCGTTCGATTTTCGCCCCCATGTCGGACACCCCGACCACCACCAGGCCCGCCTGCCCGGCGTCGAGATGCTCGCCGAGCTCCTTCAGGTCGTGGCGGCTCATCCCGGCGGCCGCGTGACCGGCCACCGCGCCCAGCACGGCGCCACCACCCGTCGTAGCCGCGAGCAGGCCGCCGCCGACGGCGGCAAACGGGAACAAGACCACAACCAGGCCGGTGGCCAGTCCCACCCCGGCGCCGAGCACGCCGCCTACCCGGGTCGGCGTCTCGTGTTTCTTGATGATCTTGACCTTCCCGTCGGCCCGGCGCTCGATCACCGCGGCGTCATAAGAGTCGATCAGGCCGGCCTTGGTGTGCAGATCCTTGACCAGCTGGTAGTCGGCTTCGGCATCACCGGCTGTGTCATAGACCCCGACAAAGGCAATGAACGTGTCGACTGCCATCGCGATCCTCCCTGGATTTCCGTCTGCGGCCGCTGGCAACCAGGACGATACGGCTCGCAGGTCCCAACCTGGGCCACCCGCAGCGGGTGATACCCGCGCGGCGAGCCAAAGCCGGGTACTACTGCTGGCGGCGCCGGCGCGCGAGATGGACGGTGATGTCGGCGGCAATCTCGACCGTCTCAGGCAGGACCCGCATGATCCGGCTGTATACCTGCTCTTGGTCCGGGGCCGGCAATTCAAGGTAGGCCGAGATGGTCGACAGATGCCCGATGTAGTCGCGAGCACTCATCGTCAGGCGCCGCCCGAT
>Ga0207664_10003362_pt1 | contig 10639 bp, 8 predicted proteins | sample LARL83metaG_FD_184349 | JGI IMG/M metagenome (GOLD analysis project Ga0207664, IMG submission 184349) | Corn, switchgrass and miscanthus rhizosphere microbial communities from Kellogg Biological Station, Michigan, USA - LAR L8-3 metaG... | ecosystem: Host-associated > Plants > Roots >...
CGCGCTCTTCCATCTCGCATTGACGCTTCCGAAGTGGCAGCTCAAGAAGCTGCTGCGCTGGATGCGCCGCTCGAACGACTATCCACTCTCGCTCATCATGACCGAGATCGCCGGCAACCTTGCGGGCCCCTGGGCGCTGTGGCGCGCACGGCGCCGCGCCCGGCGGCTCGATGCCGCGAACGTGTGACCACGACGAGGAGATCATGTCACTACGCTACCGTTTGAAGGTCCGCATTCTCAAGACGCGCCGCGGAAATCTGCTGTGGAGGCACTGGCGCGCGCGGCGAGGCGACGTGGTCGGCAGCTATGCGGACCTCGCGAGCTACGTGCGCAAATACGCGCCGGGGAACAGCTTCGCCGACATCGGATGCATGTGGGGGGTGAACGGCGAGCTCGCGTTTCTGGCGGAGGAAGCCGGCGCGAAAGGGGTGAAGGGCGTCGATGTGTTCGGCCCGACACCGGAGTTCGAGCGCACGCGCCACGAGCGCAGCTCGGCGGTGGAGTTCGTGCTGGGCGACTGCACGCGGCCGGAGACGATCGGGCGCATCGGACCGACGGATGTCGTGCTCTGCGCGGGAGTGCTCTACCATCACCCGGCCCCGTTCGATCTGCTCGTCGCCCTTCGCGCGCTCTGTCGCAAGACGCTGATTCTGCGCACGTCGACCATACCGGAGATGGCCGGCCTGCCGAACGTCGCGGTGTTCTTCCCGATGCTCAGCGCCGAACATCGCAAGCTCTGGAATCTGTCGAGCCTCGGATTACTGCATCAGGTCGGGATCAGCGATGCGTTCGATCCGACGCAGGGCTACGGCAACTGGTTCTGGGGGCTCACGCCGAGCGCACTGCGCTCGCTCGTCGAGACCGCCGGCTTTCGCGTCGATCACGTGGCGACCGAGGCGTTCGCGCAGACGCTGGTCTGCACGCCGGTGGAGTCCGCGTTCAGGCACGAGTTGCCGAATCCGGTGCAGGCGCAACGCGTGGGAGAAGCGGTGTCCGCTGCGGGAATCGCGCGGCCCGCGTAGCCGCGCGTCCGCCGCGAGTCACGGGTCGCCACGCAGGCGACCGAACGGACCGATGTGCGCATCGCGCAGCATGCGCATGCCGTCGGCGAGCTTCTTCTCGTCCCAGTGCATGAGGAACTCGCGGTGCCGCGATGCCATCTCGAGGCGTGGCATGCCGTTCCGGATGTCCTCCTCGACCGCGTTCATTCCGGTCACGTACCAGCCGCGCCAGCCGATGTCGTAGCGTCCAGGCAGGCCGAATCCTTCGCGCGTGTTCCAGGGGAGCAGCACGAGCATCGCGATGCACAGCCCGGACTGGAGCCACCTCCGCGGCCCCGGCGATGCGTAGAGCTCCCAGATGAAGTAGGTCGCGCACAGTGCGGGCACGGCGAAGAGCACGTATCGCATCGGCATGCCCGAGACCATGTCCGTGGCCGCGCGCCCCCAGCCGATCGCGACTGCCAGCACGCCGCATCCGCCCGCGAACGACAGCATCCCGAACGCGCGCTGCCGCTCCGGTTCGCGTGCGCGCACGAGCGCCCGCGCGAGCAGGAGCAGCGTGGCCCCGAGCACGAGCACGATGGCGATGATCGAGACGGTCCATGCGTTGCGCGCCGCTGCGCCCCACGCGAGCGCGAGAAATCTGAGCGTCGTCTTCAGCGTCTGGAGCCGGCCCGGATTTGGTGGATTCCACCACGGCTTCACGTAGCCGATGAAGTAGATGCCCACCAGAGCCGGCGCCACGATCGCAGATGCGAGCAGCAGCGCACCACGAGCCGGTGAGGTCCCGGCCGAGCGGGCCGCGCGCAGCTGAGCGATTCCCGCCCACGCGGCCCAGGGCGCGAGTGCGATCGCGAAGACCAGGCCGCTCGCGCCGGTGAGCGGAAGCAGCACGAGGCTCGCGGCCGCGACTATGCTCTGCCGCATCGTCGGCTTGCCGCGCTGGCGCACGACGACGAGCATCAGCGCGCACATGAGCACCGCCGAGCTGACGAACTGGAACTGCCACGCCCACACGAGATTCTCCCAGTCGCCGAGGTGCAGGAGCGCGAGGGGAAAAAAGGCGTCGCTCGCGCGAGTGACGCCGTTGCGCAGGAATCGCGCGGTCATGATCATCGCCGCCGCGAGCGCGGCGAGCGAGAGCACGTTGAGCACCATCCCCGCGCGGAAGTCGTGCGTGGCGGCGAGCACGCCCAGCAGCACGAGTCGCGGCAGCGGCGATCGATGCTCGTTGTTCTGCGCCCAGAGCCACGATGCGAGGTGCGGCTCGTGCCCCGTCATGGGCGGCACCATGAGCCAGTCTTCCGCGAGCGGGATGTTGCGGCCGTAGCGCACGATGCACGCGAGCGCGATCAGCGTCATGACCGCCCACGCGCCCCAGACGAATGCCTGCACGAGGCGCGGGGACCACTCGCGCGCGGTATCGCGCGCTACCGCGTGCGACGCGGGCATCGCGGGCGCGGCGCTCACGGACCCGTGCTCGCGCGAGCCGGAACGATCGGCGCGTTGCGCTGCGCGGGTGGCTCGGCTCGAAACCAGGTCGTACTCTCTCCTCGGCCGACTGAGAGCGCCGCATACGCACCGCCACCCAGGTTCACGCGCTGCCACAGCCGGCGCAGCACGCGCCAGTATCCCCCGCCCACACGCATCAGCCGGAACGACGACGAACCCATATCCGGCGCGCGATTGATCCACGAGATCGGCACCTCGGCCACTCGATATCCCATGACGAGCGGCTGCAGTCCCGTCTCCGCATTCACCGCGAACCCGGGCTCCTCGAGGATGAGTCGCTCGACCACCTCGCGGCGCATCAGCTTGAGATTGTTCGTGAGATCGCGAAACCGGCGACGCAGGACGAGCTGCGCGATCGTGTGAAAGCCGCGATTGGCGATCACCTTCTGGAATGGATAGTTGAGCAGCACGCTGTGGCGCGAGAACCGGCTCCCCACCACCACGTCGTAGCCATCGGCTGCGGCGTCGAAGAGATCGCGAATCTCCGGAAGGAGATGCTGGAAGTCGCAATCCATGGAGAGCACGTAGCGGCCCGTGGCCACGCGATAGCCGTCGGCGATCGCTCTGCCCACGCCGTTCGGCGGAGCACGGAAAACGGGCCGCACGCGCGGGTCTTCGGCTGCGAGCGCGCGAATCACCTCGCGCGTGCCATCCGTGCTGTGTCATCCACGAGGGATGATCTCGTGCAGATAGCGATCGTACAGCTCGCGCAGCCTGGAGACGAGCGGGCCGACGTTCATCTCCTCGTTGTGGCACGGAACCACGACCGACAGCGCACCGTACAGCTCCGCGTGCTCGCACATCCGCGACGATGCGCGTGCGACCGTGCGCGGCGGCTTCTGCGCGTGCACGAGAATCGCTCCCGCCAGGGTGCGGGCACCGGGCGTATTCTCGAGCACGATCGAGAGATTCCGCAGCAGCCACACCAGCCGGCGCGTGAGCGGCGCGTACACGAAGTCCGTGAACACGGCGAACACGCGGATGAAGCCCACCTCGGACATGAGCTCGTAGAGCTGCGGACGGCTGACGAGGGTGCGCGGATCGCGCGTGCCGGTCACGCGCGAGAGCGCGCGGCGCGCGCGCAGCATGACGTTCCACGGGTTGCTCTCGAAGAACACCACCTCGCCGCCTGGGCTCAGCAGCTCGTGTGCATGCTGCAGCATTTCCGACGAGGTGCGCTGGTCGAGCAAATCCATGCCCACGATGAGATCGAACTGCCGACCCGCCAGCGGTCCCGGGAGCGACGGCGCGAAGAGCTGCGTCACCGATGAGCTCTCGAGCGAGCGAGGCGCCTCGGCCTGGAAGGTGACGGCGGTGATGGGATTCTCTTCGCGCGACACGAACAGCAGCTGACGGGTGAATGCGCCTTCGCCGCATCCGAGCTCGAGGATGCTCTGACCGGGCAGCAGATGCACGAGCTGGCGGAAGGCGTGCGCGCGCCATCGCATGCGATCCGCGGCGATCGGGTCGCGGTTGCGCAGATACCAGTCGCGATGGCGCTCGCGCATCGCGAGCGTCTCGACGAGGGAACGATTGGTGACCGAGGGCTCGCGCATGCGGCGAATATTACGACGCCCTCTCGCGTCCGGTACCGCGAGAAGGCGTGCACAGCGGCATTCAGCCGATGCGCGTCAGGTTGGCCGTCGTGCGCGCGAGATCACTCCGCGCAGCTGCGCTCAATACAGCTCCGTCCACGCCCGACGCGCAACGAACGTCGGCGTCGCGGCGCCCGCGAGCGCCTTCGTGAGCGCGCAGCTCGAGAAGTTGACTACGGCATTACCGAGCAGCGTGCTCTGCTCCAGATCGACGTTGGCAGCCATCACGCCGCCGTTGAAGTGACCGCCCGTTCCTGCCGTCTTCAGGCTTCCACGGACGATGACCGGTCCGTAGAACTCCGCTCCGCCCTGCACGCTCAGGTCGCCTTCCACCAGCAGAATTCCCTGCCCTTCGCCGCCCGTGATCTTCAAGTCTCCGAGCGCGTGAATGATCGGGAAATAGCTCTGGCACAGCGTCGTGGTGTGAAGCGGGTCGCCCCAGTTGCCCTGATCAGCCGTATTGCACACGCCACCGGAGACGGAGGGCGCCAGGCCGTTGAGAGTCGCTCCCGATGAATACGACTTGCTGGCCATGCCGGTGAGGGCATCCCAATCGAGGCCGGGCCCGAAGGAGAAGTAGGTGCCGTTGCTCGCGGCGGCAGTGTCCTGGACGACTTTGGGAGTGCCGGCGATGCAGCTCAAGCCGCCGCATCCGGAAGTCGAGAGCTGCGTGGTGTCGGGCATCGCGAGCCCGGGAAGACCGCCGGTCAGAGGCGGGCAGCTCCAGTTCGGAACCGAATCATCGATGCCGTTGAGGAACGAGCTGCCGCCGACCTTCACCTGCCCCTTCGTCGTGAGCGCACCGATCATCTTCAGCTGCGGAATCGCGAGTGTGACGATGGCACCGAGCCGATGCCGGGACTGCGCGCCCGATGCGGGACCCACGCGCCCGGTCGACGTCAGCAGGAACAATCCGTCGGCCGTCTTCGTGACACGCACCGTGTCGATCCCGCCGTCGTTCGTCGAATAGAAATTCGTACCCACCAGGCCGTTGGGGGCCGTGTTCCACGCGGGATCCCAGTTGCCCGGACCCACGGTCAGGATGGAATTCAGCCCGAACTCCGACGACGTCAGCGCACGCGCCTGAAGAGCCGTGTTGCGGCTCATCCGATACTCCTGCGTCGACGCGAAGAACATTCCGGTGATGATCGCGCCGATGATGACGATCGCCGCGAGTGCGATCGCGAGCGCGAAGCCTGGCCGGGTGCGGGAGCGTGCGGGCATGGGGTCGTCCTGTCGGAGAATTGGCACTCAGTTGCGCGGAGCGATACTGATGAACGTCGAGTCGGTCATCGGGCCGTTCTTGAACCCCGACGTGTGCACGGAGACCGAGGTCTGCGCGCGCGCCGCGATGTCCACGCGGCGCACGAGCGACGAATCCCCCGTCACCGCACCAAGGGAATCGCGGAAGGTGAACACGAGTCCTCCCGTTCCCCCGAGGTTCGGCGGCACGTACGGACCCGCGATCGGCTGAAGCGGGTTGCACTGTGGCGAACGCGATGGGACACAGTCGAAGTAGCCGAGATACCAGTTCCCCGACGTCTCCTGGTACAGCTCGTAGCGCGCCCGCCGGATGATGCGGATCGGCGACCCGACGGTCGTACCGGGTGTGAGCGCCGGTGTCACCTTGAACGAAAATCCCTGCGTCGCTTCGCCTACCGTGGTGGTGAGGCCGGTGGAGTTGGGGCAGCTGGCATTCACCGTCGGAATGGCCGCGAGTGTGTAGACGTTGAACGTGTCGCTGACGGCGGCCGGAGTGCTTCCCGGATCGTAGATGAGGAGCGTGTCTCCCCTCGATGGTTGCGACAGCCACGACGTCAGCGCGGCGCCCGTCGCCACGTCGAGGGGTGGAACCGTGATGACCGTGCGCGTCGGGTCGATGGTGCACACGACCGACGACCCGGGCTGCGAACGAAACTCCACGAAGCTCGAGCCCATCTTGTAGATGTCGCCGCTCTTCGGAGAAAGCGCGCGCAGATCGCTCTGCAGCACGTAGGCCGCGTCTCGCGTCGATGCCCGCGTTTCGATGATGGCCGAGCTGTCGGAATAGAAGCGCTGCTGCTGCACGAAGATCGTCATCACGCTCGTCAGCACGACCGCGAGAATCACGATGACGATGAGCAGCTCGACGAGAGTGAACCCGTTCCGGCGGCGTACGCTCAGCATTTCACGTAGCTCCGGTACGCCTGCGTAACGGTCGCGCGCCGGCTGAGCGGCACGTAGCTCACACTGTCGGTGATGTCGAAGGTCTTCGCGTTGATCTTCGTGACTCTCCACGATTCGCTGACGCCGCGCGTCGTCGCCGTTCCCGCGACGATCGACGCGCATGCCGACCCGCGAAGCGTCTCGAAGCGCGTCGCCGCGATGGTGGCCGCGATCCCTTCGCGGCTCGAGCCGCCCATCATGCGCGACACGGCGCCACTCGTCGCGACGAGCCCCGCGAGGCCGACCCCGAGCAGCAGCACGGTCACCATCAACTCGATGAGCGTGAAGCCGCGGCGAGCCGCACGGCGGCGGCGAACAGGCGCGATCACAGCGCGCACCCGGTGCGCGTGACCTTTCCGAGCGCCATGAGACACACACTGTCGCGCGTCGATCCGTTCGTCACGACGAACTTGAGCGTGGAGCTGTTCCCCGTGACCATCCCGCGCGAGTCGTACGTCACCGTGTCCCGGCTGGCCGAGACGGTGACCCTGAACTGCGAGCCGAGATCCTGCTGGGAGAGAATCGTGGATCCGGTGCTGTTGACGCCGATGAGCGAGATCACGTTGCCGGTGCGAACGACCAGAACGGTCTGATCGGTCCGGATCGCCGTCGCCCGCCCCTGCGCAAGCATGGAGCCGAGCTCCTGCTTCGCCGAGTGCACGGACATGGCGCCCGAGATCGCGCCGTACCGAGGCACGACGACTCCGAGCAGAATGCCGACGATCGTGATCACCATCAGTACTTCGATGAGCGTGAATCCGCGTCGCTGCTGCATATGTCTTCCACTTGCTGGTATTCGAACTTGCAATGCGCGCTTCGTGCCGTTCCTAAGATGTGATTTCGCAATCACTTAAGAAGATGCTAACGGATCAGACCGACACATAACTTTCGGATCCTGCAACTTTGTAGCGAGTCGAGCCGTGCGTGACAGCAGGAGGACGGCGCGTGATGCGCACCTGGCGCACGGATATACGAACGCCCTCCATCGATCCGATCGGCAACCCGACTGGCATGTCGCTCCTGCGAGCGCGGTAGCCTCGTGGCTCGTCCCCGGCTTTCACCGGGTTTGCCGTCATCGCGGACGTTGGAGGGCCAGCACGGCCGTCGTTCCGGTATCCTCTCGAAGACGAATTTCGGATGAACCAGTCACGCTTCGTGACGCAGGACGCAGGAGAGTCGATGCGATCGGTACGAACGGTTGCAGGTGGCGGACGATGAGGAGCAAAGTGACCCGAGCGGCGAACGAATCATGTCACGCGCTCATGCATCGGATCCTGCATGGCGTGCGCACGCTCGACCCGCCGCTTCACGCGATCGCGTGCGAGATCGGCCGTGTCGGGATGCTGCTGAACGTGATCACGCTTCACCGCGCGGACTACGCGCGCTCAATGGCATTCCGCCACACTCGACGATAGATTCGCGTGACCCGATCCTCCTTCCACAGGCGCCATGGCTGATCTCCGATCGCAAGTCCAGCAGGCGCTTTCCGCGAGCCATACGCTCGGGAACGAGCTTGGCGGCGGCGGCATGTCGCGCGTGTTCGCCGCGACCGAAACGGCGCTCGGCCGCAAGGTCGTGGTGAAGGTGCTTCCGCCCGAGATGGCCGAGGGGCTGTCCGTGGAGCGGTTCAAGCGCGAGATCCAGCTCGCCGCGCGGCTCCAGCATGCGCACATCGTGCCGGTGCTCACTGCCGGGGAGATCGGTGAGCTCCCCTACTACACGATGCCGTTCGTGGATGGCCACTCGCTGCGCGCGCGACTTGGCTCGGGCGAGCCGCTGCCCATCACCGAAGTGATCGCCGTCCTGCGCGACGTCGCCAAAGCCCTCGCGTACGCGCACAAGCAGGGCGTCGTGCACCGGGACATCAAGCCCGAGAACGTGCTGCTGTCCGAAGGCTCGGCCGTCGTCGCCGACTTCGGGATCGCGAAGGCGCTCGCCGCATCGAGAAAGGGAGAGGTGAGCGGCACCCTCACGCAGATCGGCACCTCCCTCGGCACTCCGGCCTACATGGCGCCGGAAGCCGCGGCGGCCGACCCCGGCACCGATCACCGCGCGGACATCTACGCGTTCGGGATCATGGCGTACGAGATGCTCGCGGGCCGCACGCCGTTCAACAATCGCACGCCGCAGAAACTGCTCGCGGCGCAGATGAGCGAGCGTCCACAGCCCATCGACGAGATTCGCGCCGACGTCCCGCCGCTGCTCGCGCAACTGGTGATGAAGTGCCTCGAGAAGGATGCGGACGATCGGCCGCAGTCGGCAGCGGATCTCGTACGCGTGCTCGAGAGTGTCACGAGTGGCGGCGGGATGCCCGCGATGCCCGAGATCCTGCTCGGCGGCCGCCGACGGCTCGGGCGCGCGCTCGCGACGTACGCACTCTCGTTTATCGGCGTGGCGATTCTCGCGAAGGCATCCATCATCGTGCTCGGGCTGCCCGACTGGGTGTTCCCCGGCGCCCTGATCATGATGGCGCTGGGGCTGCCGGTGATTCTCTTCACCGCCTTCGTGCACCACGGCGCACACCAGGCACTCACCGCGTCGACGATCACGCCCGGCGGCACGCCGACGATGCACTCGACGATGACTCGCATCGCGGTGAAGGCGAGTCCCTGGGTGTCGTGGAGAAAGACGGCAACCGGCGGCGTTATCGCGCTCGCCGTGTTCGCCCTGCTCGTCGGCGGGTTCATGACGCTGCGCGCGCTGGGGATCGGGCCCGCGGGATCGCTGCTGGCATCGGGCAAGCTGAAGTCGAACGAGCAGCTGCTCGTGACGGACTTTGCTGCGACCGGATCCGATACGAGCCTCGGGAGCGCCGTCACGGAGGCCGTCCGCGCCGATCTCGGCGAGTCCTCGGTGATTTCGGTCGTGCCCACGAGCACCGTGAGCGCAGCGCTAACGCGCATGCAGCGCCCGACGTCGAGCCGTCTCGATCTCGCGCTGGCGAGAGAGGTGGCGCAACGCGAAGGCGTGCGGGCGGTCGTCGACGGCAACGTGCGGCAGCTCGGCGGCGGGTACCTGTTGTCGCTGAGGCTCGTTGCGGCGGAGAGCGGCGACGAGATGGCATCGTATCACGAGACCATCGATGGCCCGAAGGAGCTCATCCCCGCCGTGGACGAGCTCGTGCGGCAGCTCCGCGGCAAGATCGGCGAATCGCTCAGGGCGGTGCGCGCCAACCCCGCACTCGAGGACGTGACCACACCGTCGCTCGAGGCGCTGAAGAAATACGCGGCTGGAGTCCGGGCATCCGACGTGGAGGGCGACTATCCGAAGGCCATCGGCCTCCTTCGCGAGGCTGTTGCCGAGGACTCGACGTTCGCGGCCGCCTATCGAAAGCTGGGAATCGTCCTCTCGAACATCGATCGTCCGCGCGAGCAGTCGGACTCGGCCTTCGAGCGTGCCTTCCGCTATCGAGACCGGCTCACCGATCGCGAGCGCAATCTCGCCGTCGGGTCGTACTACTTCATCGGGCCGGGCCGCGACAGGCAAAAGGCTGCTGCCGCATACGAGGCGATCCTCGAGCACGACTCGATGGACTACGTGGCGCTCAACAACTACTCGATCATTCTGGGGGACCGCCAGGAATGGGCTCGGTCGGAAGCCGTGCTGCGTCGTTCGAGCAGTTCCGGGCACGCGGGATTGCAGGCGGTAGTGAATCTCGTGCTCGCGCAGCTGGCTCAAAAGAAGGTCGATCAGGCCGATTCGACTGTCGCCGCGGCGCTGCAGGCGCATCCGGACAACGACCTGGTCTCCGCGCTCGTTCCCGCTGTGCTGTACGCGCGCGGCCTGGTGGATTCTACTGCACACGTCCTCACGCGAGACCGCGCTCGTGGCAGCTTCGTGGCATCGTTCGCGACGTATCGTCTTGCGGACATCGAAATGCTCCGCGGGCATCTCGCGTCGAGCGCCCGACTCAGCATGGACGCCGATGCGATCGATTCCGCCCGCGGCTCTCCACGCGCACCATTGTCCAGGGCACTCGATTCCGCATTCGTCGCGGGCTGGTTTCTCGAGCAGCCCGCGCAGAGCGTGCGATTGCTGGATGCGGCACTCGCTCGCACGCCGCTCCGCTCGATCAGCGAATCGCGACGGCCTTCCCTGCGCGTCGCCGCGACGTATGCGCTGGCCGGCCGTCCGGATCGCGCGCGCGCGATTCTCGCGCAATACTCGTCGGAGATGCGAGACTCGGCGCTCCGGAACGAACAGGAGCCGGAGCTGCACAACACGCTGGCGGAGATCGCGCTCGCGGAGCGTCGCCCCATGGACGCGGTGACCGAGTTTCGCAAGGGAGCGCGGAGGGCGGACGGTCCGGCGGACGGCTGCGAGCCG
>Ga0207664_10003363_pt1 | contig 10639 bp, 13 predicted proteins | sample LARL83metaG_FD_184349 | JGI IMG/M metagenome (GOLD analysis project Ga0207664, IMG submission 184349) | Corn, switchgrass and miscanthus rhizosphere microbial communities from Kellogg Biological Station, Michigan, USA - LAR L8-3 metaG... | ecosystem: Host-associated > Plants > Roots >...
AGCGAAGCAGAAGCAGCGCTTATCGTGGACCGCATCAAAGAGCGAGCCGCGTCAGCCGAGTAGGCCCGGCGTGCCGGGCCTACTCGCTGCCGTTCGTGACCCAGATACGGTGCTCACCGCTAGCGGTCACCGTCAGCCCGATTTCGTGGCGGCCCGGACGGCCGCGGGCTGACCACTCCCCGTGCAGTCGTTCGACTTGGTCCCACAGCCGCCGCGGGCCGCCTTGGCGGACGTCCGGCCCCTCCTGGCAGGCCCAGGAACCGTCGTCGCCGACGAGCCATGTCTGGTAGGGCTGGCCGGGCGGCTGCAGCCCGATCCGGTGTACTCCTGGTAGCAGGAGCGCGGCGAGCATGTCGAAGGCGTCGTCGCTAAGCGCGCTCACCGGTAGCACCGCCCGCCGACGCTCGCCGGGTTCCCCTTGATGCGCGGCGACTAGCCCGAAGGCATCGCCCATCGGGACGGTGGTGACGGTCCTGGTTGGCATGAACCCGCCGAAGAACGAGGCGAAGTGCCCGCTGGCCTGTTCGCCGGAGACCCGCAGCAGCGCGAGCGCGCCACCGCCGAGGTCCCGGTAGAGGTTAAGAAGGATGAGGCCACCAGGCGCGACCTGGCCGATCCACGCGGCCGGCACCTGCGGTAGCGAGCAGGTGGCGATGATCCGGTCGTACGGTGCGGCGCCGGGATATCCGTCCGCGCCGTCGCCGACCGCGAGCGTCGGCGTATAGCCGAGTTCGCGCAGCCGGTCCCGTGCCGCGCTGACCAGGCCAGCGTCGATGTCGACGCTGGTGACCAGCTCGCTGCCCAGTCCCGCGCACAACAGCGCGGCGTGGTACCCGGTCCCGGTGCCGACTTCGAGGACCCGCTCGCTGCCGGTGAAGTCGAGGGCCTCCAGCATCCTGGCCATCAGCGACGGCTGCGACGACGAGGACAGCAAGGTCCCGCGCTCGCCGAGCTGCGTCACCAGCGCGCTGTCCCGGTAGACGAGCTCTAGCCACCGCTCACGCTGCCCTGGCGCGGTACCGTCCACCAGCTCCCAGTTAGCAGCGTGCGCGGGGTCGGCGAAGAACCGGGGCACGAACAGGTGCCTGGGCACCGTCTCGAACGCCGTGATCCACCGGGGTGTCCGCAGGGCGCCGGCCGCGGTCAAGCGGGCCGCCAGCGCCCTGGAGAGCTCACGTTCCCGTTCGTCCATGGCGCGCGCCTAACGGATGCCGGCGACGAGGGCGAGTTCTAGCTTGGTCGCGTCCTCGCTGCTCGCGGCGGTGTAGATGACGATCTTCAGGTCTGTTTCGCCGTCGCTGAGCACGTCGCAGTCCACGGTGATGTCGCCGATGTCCGGGTGCTTGATCGTCTTGCGGTCCTCCGCGTGGGCGCCGACCGCACCATCGTGCCACAGCGCCGCGAACCGGGCGTTGCCGTTGATCGTGCGGCGGATCAGGGCGGCCAGCCGGGGGTCACCGGGATATCTAGCCGAGGCACGGCGCAGGTCAGCAACGATCGCGCGGTCGGATGCGTCCCGGTTTTCTGACACGATCCGCAGGGCCGAGATGCGCACGGCCGGGCCCTCGGCGACGGGGAACCTCGACTTCACCAGGTTGCGGTCCTCGGGCGCGGTCGCGGACGGGTCACCGAGCAGCGCGGCCCAGCTGCGGTTCCACCAGATCAGCCGCCAGTCGGCCGTGAACACCGCGGCCGGCGTCTCGCCGAGCCTGGTCAGCACCCGCTGCAGGCCAGGCGCGATGTGATCGGTGATCATGCCGTCCTGCGGCGGCTGCAGGCCGGCGAGCCGGTACAGGTGATCGCGCTCTTGCGTGGACAGCCGCAGCGCGCGGGCGATCGCGCTGACCACCTGCGCGGACGGGGTGGACGCGCGCCCCTGCTCCAGGCGGACCACGTAGTCCACCGAGAGCCCGGCGAGTTCCGCCAGCTCCTCGCGGCGCAGGCCGACGGCGCGGCGCGCTCGCCGGGCGGGCAGCCCGACGTCCGCTGGCGTCAGCCGGTCCCGCCACGCCCGGATCGTAGCGCCGAGGGTCGTCTCATCCGCGCTCATGCCGCCATTATGCGTCGCGGTGGACGGACCAGGGTGGTACGGGTTTTCCTACCGTCGCAGCGTCCCTGGCTGCCGCGCACCCGGCGGGGCAGCCTGGAGGCATGAGCACGATCACTTTCATCACCGGGGCGAACAAAGGCCTCGGCTACGAGACCGCCCGCCGCCTGACCGAACTCGGCCACACCGTCATCGTGGGCGCACGCGACCCGCAGCGGGGCCAGGCCGCCGCTGACCGGCTCGGCGCCCGCTTCGTCCAGATCGACGTGACCGACGACCTGTCCGTGCAGCGCGCCGTCGCCGACGTCGAAGCGCACGAAGGCCACGTCGACACGCTCATCAACAACGCCGGCACTACCGGCAGGCGCGCGCAAGCCAGGGACCTCACCGGCGCGGACGCGGAACTCGTCTTCGAGACGAACGCCATCAGCGTCGTCCGCGTCACGAACGCGTTCCTCCCGCTGCTCCAGCGCTCGGACACCCCCGCGGTCATCAACGTCAGCAGCGGCATGGGCTCATTCACCCTCACCCACGACCCGGAGCGCGTCGAGTCGACGATCGCCGCCCCGCTCTACACCGCGTCCAAGGCCGCCGTCACGATGCTGACCATGCAGTACGCCAAGGCGCTGCCGGAGATCCGGTTCAACGCCGCCGACCCCGGCTACACGGCCACCGACCTCAACGGGCACAGCGGGACCCAGACCATCAGCGAGGGCACCGACGCGATCGTCGCCCTCGCCGCCGAACCCGCCACGGCGGGCACCGGCCGCTTCCTCGACCGTTTCGGCCCAGTTCCCTGGTAACACAGCCCCCTGGTAACACAGCGGTCCTCCTGGCTCAGCAGCCCCGGGACCAGCGTGTTTCACGGCTGAAATCAAGTTGACTCGGTTCTGGCGGACGAGGAACGCTCGTGTTCATGAGCGTGCTCCCCAATGACTTGTGTGGGCCGAGCGCTGGGACGGCCCCCTGCGGACCCGCTCCACGCCCGCCGACGCCGCCGCTTACCTGCGAATCCACGGGTTCAGCGAGGCGGCGGCAACGGACTCGGCCGCCACCTTGCGCCTCCCGTTGACGCTGACCATGCGCGGCTGCGTGGCCTATGCGGCCAAGGCCAGCGCCGCGCCGTAAGCCGCCGCTATAGTTGCGTGCGGTCACGCGGAACGGTGCGGCGCGCGTGCCTGGTCATGGGTGGTTAGCCGGTCGTTTGGGCCGCGTGGAGGAACTGCATGGCCGAGGAACTAGTCCAGCGGTTCGCGGAGCGCGGCATCGACCTGCCCGAGCTCACCCGGCTCCCCGCGGCCGACGCTGCGGTGGTGTGGGCGTTCGAAGCGAGCGGCGAGGCCGCGGTGGACTGGTGGCGACGGCTCCGCGAGGTGGCCGGGCTGACCGGCTACTGGCCGGTGCTGGTGGCGGATGACGGGGTCGACGTCGGCCCCCGGGACAGTCCGCTCGCCGGCGCGGACGCACTGGCCCGCGCTGCCGCCTTGGACGGCGCCATGCTGGTCAACCCGCAGGGCCAGACACTGTCCGCGCAGGGACCGGATGCGATCGAGGCGTACCTGGAGCAGTGGCCGGAAGAGCCTGAGGACGTAGTGCGGCTGGACGGGTTCGCGCTGCCGTACCGAGGCGGGCGCGCCCTGGCCCTCGTCTCAGCCAGCGCGGGGTGGCAGGTCCCGGCGCTGCTCGGGTTCGGCGGCTGGAACAACTGCCCGGAGCCCGCAGTGCACGCGGCGGTGCTGCGGTACTGGGGTGAACGGTACGGGGCGGAACTCGCTTGCCTGACCCGCGACGGGCTGGAACTGGACGTCGCGCGGCCGCCGCACACCCCGACCGGCGCGCTTGAACTCGCCTGGGAGTACGCCGAGTACTGCGCGGACGGCGTAGACGGCTTGTACGAGGCGGACACCCTCGCCCAGCTCGCCGCGAGCCTGATCGACGCCGACGTCGTTCACCTGTGGTGGGACTAGCGCAGAGGTTGGTCTCAGTGGCTGTTCAGCAGGGGTGGGTAACTTTAAAGGGTGGTCGCTCTTGGGCTTGCCGGTCTGGTATTTGCCGCGTTCGTTGTCAGGGTGATCGTTGAGCCTCGGTCCTTTGGCAATGCGGTCCTGCTTGGGCTGGCGCTCGCGCTTGGGGCGCTTGGGGTCGTCCAGCGCCTCGCCGGGGCGCCGGGGCGGCCGGCGCATCTGCTGCTTGTCTTGCTGCTGCTCGCGGTGGCCGTCGGGCCGCTGCTGATCGGGGGCGTGCTGCTGGCCAACGGGGTCACGATGATCCGGCGGGAGAGCTTCCGGCCGGCGAACCTGCTGTCGCTGCTCGCGGGTACGGCGATCTTCGTGGTGATCGGGCTCGATGTCGTCGCGGACCGGGCCGGGGACGTGGAACTGTCGCTGTTCGCCACCGTCGCCAACCTGGTGTTCGGATACGTGTCCTTCCTGCTCGTGTCGTACGTCTGCTATGCGTTCGTGTACGGGCTGGTCGCGCGGACCGGCGGGGCGGACTTCGTGATCGTGCTCGGCGCCGGGCTGCGTCCCGACGGCGGGGTGCCGCCGCTGCTCGCCAGCCGGCTGGAGCGGGGCCGCGAGGTGTGGGCGGCACTCGACCGGCAGGCCGCCGACTTCCCGCCCATGCTGATCCTCTCTGGCGGCAAAGGCGATGACGAACGGCGCTCCGAGGCGTCCGCGATGGCGGCGTACCTGGTGGAGCGCGGGTTTCCCGCTGACCGGCTGCTGCTTGAGGACCAGTCCCGCACCACCGAAGAGAACCTGGTGTTCAGCAAGGCGATCATCGACGACATCCGGCCGGGAGCGCGGGTGACGGTCGTGACCAGTGACTTCCATGCCTTCCGGGCCGCCCTCCTCGCGCGGCGCCTCGGGATCCGGGGGCAGGTCACGGGGGCGCGGGTCGCCGGGTACTACCGGCCGAGCGCGCTGCTGCGGGAGTTCGCGGCTGTCTTCTTGCGGTACCGGGTGGTCAACCTGGGGATTTGCGCGCTGCTCGTCGCCGTGCCCGTGGGTGCCGCGGCGTTGCAGTTCGTCGCCCGGGTTGTGTGACCCTGTGCCGCCTTGATAATTCGTTCGGTGGTGACCGTGCAACTGCGCGAGGATGGCCTCTATGGCGACCGTGCTGTGGGGACCAGAGATCGCGTCCGTCTATGACTCGGCCAGTGCTGACATGTTCGCGCCGGAGGTGCTCGCGCCCTGTGTTGACGTACTCGCCGCGCTGGCTGGCTACGGGGCGGCGCTGGAGTTCGCGATCGGCACCGGGCGGGTGGCGCTCCCGCTGAGCAAACGCGGGGTGCCCGTCTCCGGGATCGAACTGTCGCCGCACATGGCCGCGGTCCTGCGGAGCAAGCCCGGCGCGGCGGCCGTGCCCGTGACGATCGGGGACATGACCTCGACGCGGGTGCCCGGGGTCTTCTCGCTCGTGTACCTGGTGTTCAACACGATCATGAACGTCACCACGCAGGACGAGCAGATAGCGGTGTTCGCGAACGCGGCGGCGCACCTGGCGGCCGGCGGCCGGTTCGTCGTGGAAGTGGGGCTCCCCGCGGTTTCCGGGCTGCCCGCCGGTGAGCTGGGCCGCGTCTTCGACGTCTCCCCCGGCCACGTCGGGATCGACACGATCGACGACCCGGTCGGGCAGATCACGTCCTCGCACCACTGGACGCTGATCGACGGGCAGTGGCGGCGGAGTTCCGCGCCCTACCGGTACGTGTGGCCGTCGGAGCTTGACCTCATGGCGCGGCTGGCCGGGTTCCGGCTCGCCTCCCGGTGGGCCGGCTGGGACAAGGCGCCGTTCGACGCCACGAGCACCAGCCAGGTCGCGGTGTACGAGAAGGTGTCGTTACCGGCGCGCGCTGGCCACCTATTGGCTAAGTCGCGGTTTGCGAGAAGATGCTGCTATGGCGATCGACGGGTTTTCGCTGGCGTATGACGTAACGGGCAGCGGACCGCCCGTCGTGCTGTTGCACGGCTGGCCCGGGGACCGGACGGACTACCGGGACCTCGTGCCCCTGCTGTCTGGGTGCTCGGCGATCGTTCCCGACCTGCGCGGCTTCGGTCACTCCACGAAGCTCGAGGCCGACCCCGTGTCGCAGTACAGCAGCGCGGCGCAGGCGCGGAGCGTCGCGGACCTGATGACCTCGCTCGGGCTCGCGCAGGCGGTCGTCGTCGGCTACGACATCGGGAGCAGGATCGCGCAGGCCCTGGCCCGCTCGCGACCCGACCTCGTCCGCGCGCTTGTCCTCACCCCGCCGCTGCCGGGGATCGGGCAGCGGATCTTCGGCCCGGTGCCGCTGCGGGAGTTCTGGTACCAGCAGTTTCACCGGCTGCCGCTGTCAGTAGCGCTCATCGACGGCAATCCCGACGCAGTCCGGGAGTACCTGCGGCACTTCTGGTCGCACTGGTCGGGGCCGTCATTCTCGCTCTCGCCCGCCGACCTTGAGCACCTGGTCTCCGTCTACAGCGCCCCGGGCGCGTTCACCGCCTCCATCCAGTGGTACCGGGCGGGCGCAGGGACGTCGACGGCCGCCGCCGCCGAGGTCACGCCCTCACCTGCCGAGCGCATCGCCATGCCGACCGCAGTGCTCTGGCCGGAGTTCGACCCCCTGTTCCCGCGGGAGTGGTCGGACCGGATCGATGAGTTCTTCAGCCAGGCCCGGCTCCGGTTCGTGGCAGGAGCCGGGCATTTCGCGCCCCTTGAGTTCCCGGCGCTGCTCGCGGAAGAGGTACGCGGCTTCCTGGCTGCGTAGGTGCGCCGGTGCGCGGGGTCAGGCGACGGGGAGGGTCCGTGGCAGGCCGAAGTCGCCGAAGATCCCGCTGTCGAACCGGGTGACCGCGCTGACGCGGTCACCCGCCACCGTGATGACGAACAGGCCGAACGCGTGCGGCACCCCGGTGACCGGGTCGAGCAGGTAGACGCCGAACGCGGGCTGGCCGTTGGCCCGGGTGGGCACGAGCCGGTAGCGGCGGCCGCCGCGGAAGGCGATCGTGCCGAAGAACCGGGCCGCCAGTTCCCGGCCCTGGTATTCCAGCGGCAGCGGAGGCATGCGCACCCAGACGTCGTCGGTCATCAGCGCGACCAGCGCCTGGACGTCGCTGTTCTCGAACGCTTGCACCAGCCGGCCGAGCAGTTCCTGTTCGGCCTGCGAGTGCGCCGCCGCCGGCTGGTCCTGCTGTGGTGCCTCGCGGGCGAGGGTCGCGCGGGCCCGCTTGAGCGCGCTGGCGACCGACTGCTCGGTAGCGTCCAGCATGTCCGCGACCTGACGGGCGGGGAAGTCGAGCACGTCGCACAGGATCAAGGCGGCGCGCTGACGGGGCGGGAGGAGCTGCAGCGCCGTGATGAACGCGAGGGAGACCGCTTCGCGGGCCTCGTAGCGGGCCTCCGGCCCGGCCGCCGTGTCAGGGAGGTCGGCGAGCAGCATGTCGGGGTAGGGGCCCAGCCAGACCACTTCACCGCGGCGGGTCGGCTCGGGCGGGGCGACGTCAAGCGGCGGCAAGTCGGTGGCCGGGTGCCGCCGGGCGGTGCGCAGCGCGTTCAGGCAGCGGTTGGTGGCGATCCGGTACAGCCACGTGCGGAAAGACGCCCGGCCTTCGAACCCAGCCAGCCCCCGCCAGGCGGCGGCAAGGGTCTCCTGCAGCGCGTCCTCCGCGTCGGCGAGCGAGCCGAGGAACCGGTAGCAGTGGAGCTGCACCTCTCCCCGGTACGGCCCGACCAGTTGCGCGAAGGCTTCCTCATCTCCAGAACGGGCCCGTTCGATGAGCTCGGCGCTCACAGTCTTCCTCCCCGTCCGCTGCTGCCTCTGGTGCTTTCTATGGGTAGACACCTCGCTGCCAGAAAGCTAGGCGGTCTGGTGGGCGGACTGCCCGGCCCGTCCGGCGCCGGTTCGGCCGCGACCGCCCGAGTGAGCGGCGAAGCTGTGTCTAACCAGTCAGGACGATAAAGGAATCCTCGCGGCTAAGGAGCGATCATGGCAAAGGTAAGCATCGGTACCCACTCGGCGGCTCGCGTCCCCCTCACGGACAGGGACAGGGTCCGTCAGTTCTACCGCGATGTCCTGGGCGGCGAAATCATCCGGGAAGGCAACAATAAGGACGATATTCGGCTAGGCGGCAGCTTCTACATCGCGTTCCTCTACGAGCAAGCAGACGCGGTCCTGCCTGAGGACGATTTCCTGAAAGCAACCTATCTGGAGCTGCAGGCCGACGACGTCGCGGAAACGCGGCGGGCAATCGTCGACTTCGGCGTCAAGGTACTCGACGTCCCTGATCCGCACCTGTACTTCCAGGCCCCGGGAGGTCAGGTATTCCGGCTGGTCGGGACCAACGAGGACCTTTCCAAGTACGAGGGCACCAGCCACGGCGAGGACAACGTCGGCCGGGCATTTCAGGAGGTTCGCGGGCGCCGGGGCCAGAACGTGTAGCTGAAGCTCCACAGGAAGTCGATCACGAGCACCACGCCCCAGCGCGGGATCCAGCTGAGCAACTGGGCCGTCTGCCCTCCAGTGAACCAGGTGAGCAGCGGACCCGGCTGGCCCCCGACGAGCGCGGCTCCGGCGAGGAGCAGCACGCTGCCGACCGCGAAGGCGAGCAGATGCCGGTACCACAGGCGCCGCTCGCGCCGCGCGTGCGCCGGCCCGGCCTTCGGCGGCTTGACCGGGGCCGGCCCGCCGGCGAACCTGTGCCCAAACCGGGCGTCAGCCCACGTCAGCATCGGCTTCCCGAAGCCGACCGAGACCCCGAGGTACACCGCCGCAAGCCCGTCCAGCGGCTCGATCGCAGCACCGGACCGCAGGTGCAGCACGGTAAAGACCAACAGGGCCAGGTCAACCAGCGGGACGCAGGCGAGGACGACCGCGCCGGCCCGGTGCAGGCCCCCGAGGTAGCGCAGCGCGAGCCCCGCCAGGAGCACCAGCCAGAACCCAGCCTCACAGGCGACGATCGCGTAGATCATTCTCCAAAAATAGCACGACCGTGCTATGAATAAATGCATGGCCCGTACCCCTGACCCCGATATCCACGCCGCCCGCCGCGCCCAACTGGTGGACGCTGTCTTCCGGGTGGTCACGCGTGACGGCATCGATGGCGTGTCGGTGCGCGTGGTCGCCAATGAGGCCGGCTTGTCCATGGGCTCGCTGCGGCATTACTTCGCGACCCAGGCCGAGCTGCTCGCCTTCTCGCTGGGCGAAGTGGAACGGCGAATGCGCGCCCGGCTCGCCGCCCTGGACACCTCCGGCGACCCGCGAGACGTGCTGGAACGGGTGCTGCAGCAACTGGTGCCACTCAGCCCGGAGTCGCGGGTGGAGCATGAGATCTGGCTGGCGTTTGTCGGCAAGGCGGTCGCCGAGCCGACCCTGCACGAGCTCAACGCCAGGGTGTACGACGACCTGCGGGCGCTGATCCAGCGGCTGGTACCGCACGTGCTCGGCCCAGGCCGGGACGCCGACCTGGAGACAGAGCGCCTCTACGCGCTCGTGGACGGGCTCGTGCTGCATGCGGCCCTGCGCCCTGAGCAGTGCACGCCGGGCCGCATGGCGGACGTCATCCGGTACCACCTGGACACGCTGGCTTGCCCAGGACCCGAAAGTCCCCCGTTATTCAGCACGGGGACGCGTTGCGCCCCAGCGGTTCCAGTGCACGACCTCCTCGACCGGGCGGCGCCGCGGCTCCGCCCACCGGCCCTGTGCCGGGTACCCCATCGGGATCAGGGCCATGGTCAGCGCGTCCGCCGGCAGGTCGAGCAGTTCGCGCAGTTCGTCCTCGTGGCCGCCGTACAGGGTGGTGAGCGACGTGCCGATGCCGTAAGCGCGGGCAGCGAGGCACAGCTGCTGGACCGCGCCGTAGATGGAGGAGCCGACCCGTGGGCTGGTCGCATCGGCCGCGCCGCGCAGCACCGGGAAAACCCATACCGGGGCCTCCTGGATGTGGTGCGCCAGGTGCTCGGCCCCGAGGAACCCGCGCGGGGTGAGCCCGCGTGATCCCACCGGCGCGGCGAGGATCTCTTCGCGGCGCGAGCCGTAGGCCGCCTCCCAGTTGTCCCGGTACCAGGCCGCGACCTGGTCCTTGACGTCCTGGTCGGTTACGACCACCCAGCCCCAATACTGCGTGTTGCCGCCGCTGGGGCCGCGGATCGCCGCATCCAAGATCGCCCAGAGCACTTCATCGGGGATCGGCTCGGGTGAGAGGTAACGGCGGGCGGGGGTGGAGTGCAGTGCCTCAAGCGCGCTGAGTTCGCTGGCCGAGGCCCCGTCGAGTGGCTGTCCCGTTGACGACATCATGGTTGTCCAGCGTAGGGTAGCGACGGTCTGCACGGCAGGATGAGCCAGCAGGGACGGGCCGCGCCGGCCCGCGAACCGCGTCAGGAGGAGGGTGCGTGCCGCGCCTGCTTGTCGTCCACCACACCCCGTCGCCCGCGGTGCAGGCGATGCTCGAAGCGGTCGTGGCGGGAGCGCACGACCCGGAGCTCACCGGCGTGGAGGTCGCGGTCGTGCCCGCCCTCGCGGCCGGCGTGCCCGACGTACTGGCGGCGGACGGTTTCGTCCTCGGGACGCCCGCGAACATCGGCTACATGTCGGGGGCGCTCAAGCACTTCTTCGAC
>Ga0207664_10003364_pt1 | contig 10637 bp, 15 predicted proteins | sample LARL83metaG_FD_184349 | JGI IMG/M metagenome (GOLD analysis project Ga0207664, IMG submission 184349) | Corn, switchgrass and miscanthus rhizosphere microbial communities from Kellogg Biological Station, Michigan, USA - LAR L8-3 metaG... | ecosystem: Host-associated > Plants > Roots >...
GGTCCGCAAATCATCGGCTCATCTATTGGCAGCAGCGCGCGGGCTTCAACAACACCCGGCTAGCCGCCGCCAAGCTGGCCGAGCTGGCCCGGCGCAGCATCGAGCAGCGGGGCTTCGCCCGGCACATCCCGGTCGTCTTCAGCTCCTGGCGTGATGAACCCACCGGCGAACTGATTGCCGAGATTGCCGGGACGACCGCACTGAAACTGACCGGCAAGGTCAGCTCCGCCCGGGTACGTGACCGTCTCAACGAGTTTCTCCACGAAACCAGCCCGCATGCCAGCACACCTGTCATCGCTGACCTTCGCAGCAGAATCCTTAACCTGCTCGCTACCTGATGGTGCCAAGGCGGTGAACGGCAGGAGTTGACCACAGAGAAGACTGTCCATCACAGGAGAAGGACCTCTGGTAGATCGTGCGAAAGGCAAATCTCGGGACCGTCAGTTCGGCGCGACATGACCGGAGTGCCCCGGCGCCCGTATTCTGTGCCAGAACGGCGGCTTCGCGCGCGTTCTCTCTGAACTCTTTCACTGCTCAGCGTGATGCCGTTTCGAAAGCGTCTGATACCGGCCGTCGACTCGATGTGTTGCACTGGAGTTGCCGCCGGGCGAGGTGCACATCGATGCCGTGACCGAGCGGCCTGGCCGGGTTGAGCGCGCACGAGATCCGCCTCGTGTCCGGGCATCCCGGGAAGCGCAGAGAACGGCCAGTCACGGCTCAGGCATAGTCTCACTGGTGCACCATCTTGGTGTCGGTGGCCGCGTGGCTGCCGATGCACCCGAGGTGCCGCCAGGTCACCGCCCTTTAGCCTTGGCGCTCGTGACGTCCTTAACGAGTTCTGCGGGCCTGGCGGTTCCCGGGACGCGCTGACCGTCGACAAGGCTGTATGCGCAGCTGAGCGCCGATCAGTGAGACCACTGGCAGCCGCGTCCCGGAACCGGTCCACAAGGGTGCCTCCCCACTGGGCTAAGCAGCGAGGAGGCTGTGATGAAGTATGCCCGTATTCCACGGCCAGAAGCACCGGCGGGAGCGTTGTCCGCTGGGATTGACTGGGCCAGTGCCGGCAGGTGCAGCACTAAAGTGCAGCAACCACATCGGTTCCAGTCGGCCACAATCGATCCGCACGGATCCGCTGACATGGGTCAACGACCTTCAACGACCTCCATGCCTCTAGATGGTAGGGAGAGGGTCCGCGCCTGGGTTCAGATCTGCTTGCCAACGGATGCCCTGGCGGAAGCTGACGGCAACGATGACGGCAACGACGGCAACCAGTCGCGACCACGGGCACACTCCGGCAACCATCCACGCGCTGGTAATGCCTCAGGACCTGGTCAACTGTCACACCTGAAAAGCGGAAGGTCGTCGTAGCGCGAGCAGCAATGCGAGCAGCAACGGCGTCGTATTGACTCAGGCTGTGGCGAGAGCTAGATGGGAAAGGCCTGCTCACGCGGGAGGGCCGGGCGGGCTGGAGCGGTTTCGGGGAACACTAGGGCCTGACTTGTAGGTCCATACCGAACAGGAGCAGGTGGGGGGCCGGGAGCTCAGCGGCGGTGGCCGGGAGTTCGGTGAAGCCGAAGTGCCGGTAGAACCCGGCTGCGCGGTGATTGCCGGCGGGGACGTGCAGGTGTACTCCGGACGATCCTTGATCGCAGAGAACGGTGATGAGCGTCTTGGTCATCTGGCTGCCCAGCCCGCTGCCCTGCAGACGTGGTAGCAAGTCGATGTGCAGGTGCGAGGGGTAACGCGTGGCCAGCCCAGCCGAGATGCGCCAGGGATGGTGGATGATGTGCGCCATTTGCTGGTCGGGTGTGAGCTGGTCTGCGGGGAGGCGAGGCGTGGGGTCGGGATAGCGGGTGCGCAGGTGGGGCCACCAGATGCTTTCCAGCCGTTCCTGGAAGGCCCGGGTATCGAGCGCGCCCAAGATGTAGCCGCCCACGCCTACGGCATCTTCTGCCACGAAAGCCAGAGATGGCTCGAACAACCCGTAGGGGGCTGCGAAAACGTGCCCGAGCAACCTGGGATCGTCGTACAGCGAGGTTGCGTCCTGGCCATCGTCGCCGGTCAGCAGGCAGATCCGGTACAGGGCGTCGAGGTCGCTGGGACGGTACGGGCGGATACGGGCTCGTGTGGGATCCGTCAGGCCTCACCTCCTGGCTGGTACCTGGGCCAGGGTGCAGTTTCAGGCGCTGGTCGCCCAGTTTCAAGAACTACCCTGCGAAGATCATGCCGAATGCGTGCCCAAATAGCGGCTCGTCCCGACATTTGTGCATTTCACAACGCTTCCGCCGGAGGACTGTAAAACCACCGGCTCAGCGGACGTAGCTTCCGCGCTGGGGGACCGTATAGATCAGACCTTCGTCCCTGAGTACCGCCAGTGTTCGGCGCGCGGTGGAGCGGGCCACCTCGTAGGTCTCGGTGATTTCCGCTTCGGTGATCCGGCTGCCGGTGGGCAGCTTGCCCGAGCGGATCTGGTTGCGGATGATCTCGGCAACTTGCAGGTAGGGCGGCACCGGGCCGGTGGGGTCGATCTTGGGCACGTCATGATCGTAATGGCTAGAGACCATCTCCTACGTGCTCAGACATCTCGCACTGTATCTCGTTGTATCGCTATGCTTGAGGCTCGTCATGGTGCATACCCGAGGGAGACAGACCATGATCGAGTGGGGATCTTCGCGTCTTGAGCGGATCTTGGCAAAGCATGGCGAGCGCTGGCGGATCGAACGCGAGGGGCTGGTGTGGACGGCAACTGAGCATCCGAGTGCTGCATCGTTGCATGTCCTTGTGGCTCGTGACCTTGATGAGTTAGAGCGGAAGATCATCGACTCGGAACGTCGCGGCTGAGCGCTGCAGCCTCTCAACGTCTTGACCGGAGGCTACCGGCATGGGGGCCTTGGTCTAAAAAGAGACCAATGATGCCTATACTATCAACTATGACGATCGCAGCGACGCCTGTGCCGTTGTCGGAGGCCAAGGCCCGCCTGTCTGAGCTGGCCAGACGAGTACGCCAGCAGCATGAGCGGATTACGCTCACCCGTAACGGCGAGCCCGAGGCTGTCTTGCTGTCGGTGGATGACCTTGAGGGCTTGGAGATGACCCTGGAAATCTTCGGTGACAGCGACGCTGTCGCGCGCATCTCGGAGAGCCTGGCGGCCCTGGGGCGTGGTGAGCCTGGCGCCGACATGGCCACGGTGCGCCAGGATCTAGCCCGGCGCCGCGTCACCGGCACGTGACGGCCGAACCTGGGCAGCGGTACGAGGTCCAGTTCCAGCCTGCTGCACAGCGAGCGATCGCCCAGCGGCTGCCGGAAGGCGTAGCCGCCGCTGCGCTGAAGTTTTGCGAAGCCGCGCTCGCAGTCAGTCCGCACTGGGTCGGCAAGTCACTGTTCGGGCCGCTCGCCGGTTGCCACGGCGCTCGGCGCGGTACCTACCGCATCATCTACAGGATCGAAGAGAACGGCTGCATTGTCCACGTGCTCGACATTGACCAGCGCTTCAGCACGGACACGGCCGTGCACCTGCAGCTGCGGGTGTATCACGCGTGATACAATGCTTACATGACGGAAGTCACGATCCGCGAACTGCGCAACCACGGCGGCGAGGTGGTCGATCGAGCCGCCCTGGGCGAGCAGATTACGATCACGCGCGCCGGTAAGCCAGTTGCCGAGCTTCGCCCCGTCAGTCGGCAGCCGCTCACGGCGGAGACCTTGCTCACCAGGTGGCATCGGCTTCCACCAGTGGATCATCGCGCCATGCGAGCCGAGCTTGACGAGGTAATGGACCCCGCCCTGTGACAGACTCCGGTGAGCGCCCCACCCGGGGAATCTTGGACACCTCCGCGGTCATTGCCCTGCGCAACATCACCGACCCCTCAGCGCTGCCGGTGGAGCCTCTTATCACGGCCGTGACTCTGGCCGAACTCTCGGCCGGGCCCCTGGTGGCACGCGATGAACGGGAACGCGCGGCGCGGCAAGCGCACCTGCAGGAAGCCGAGGCGGACTTCGACCCGTTGCCCTTCGACCGGGCGTCAGCACGGGCTTTCGGCCAGGTAGCCGCCTCCCTGCGAGCGTCCGGGAGGAAAACTGCGGCGCGCGCCTACGACGCGCTGATCGCGGCGACTGCGCTGGCTCACCAGCTTCCCGTCTATACCTGCAATCCCGCAGACTTCGACAAGATCGACGGCTTGAAAGTGGTGCCCGTCGGGCTGCCCGAGCACGCATCAGGCTGAGGAGAGGACGCTGCCGCCCCGACCTGCTGGTGCTTCCCGAGGCTCAAGCCGCCCTTGATCATGCCAAATACGTGCCTAAATCGGCCTGAGCAAGATCGCGGTCGTTCATATCTGCCCAGGTCAGGAACCCTGGCTAGGGCTGCTGGCCGTCCGGACTCATAATCCGTCGGTCGTGGGTTCGAGCCCCACCCGCCCCACTCTCAGCAGCCTGTGCATTCTCGGCTGATCTTTGACGAAACTGGATCGGCTGATGTTTGACGATGTCTCGGCTGATGGCTGACACCATCTCGGCTGATGCTTGACACCTTGCCGTGCCCTGGTCTCGGCTGCTTGCTGTTGTGAAGCGCCCCGGTGAGTCCGGAGACTCAGGTTGTTGTCTGGCCGGCCTCGGCGAGGGCGGCGTTCTGACGGTAGTAGGCGGTCTCAAGCTCGGCTGGCGGAATGTCGCCGCAGGCCTCGTAGAGGCGAGATCGTGCGGTGCCGCCGGGCGGTACTCGCAGCGGCGTTCTGCCCGTCCAACCGGCCGGTGGCCCGATTCAGCATTCTGCATTGCCGTCAGCGGAGGGCGGGCCAATGGCCCTGAGCATCTGGCATAGCTCCCCGGCGTGGCGGCAGCCGCGGTCGGGTCTGCACGGCCATCTACCTCTTTTAGGGGGAAGCGATCTTTCCGCTCGGGTGATCGACTCATCGTGAGGGCTCCAGCCGTGCCGGCACACGCTTGGCGCCCGCCGACCCACTGGTGCCTGGGAGAGACGGCCGAAGCCTCGACAGAGGACCGAGCGAAAGGTGACGGTACGACATGGCGGACAAGCAGCCGAACATCGTGGCCCGTGCGGCAAGACGCCATAGGCCTGCTCACCCGGCCCGGCTCACAGCGGCTGATCCTGCGCTCTATTAATGACGAAATGACAGTGGCAGATGCGCCCAACGCTGAACAGCGTCAGTGGCTTACTCATATCAATCAGCGGCAGAGGCCGGGCGGCCATGTGCACATGATCACTGCAGATCGGCTCATCCGGCCAGCAGGACCTGTGCCCGGTCAGCCCCCGCCGGGTCACGAACCCACTGAACCGGCCCAGCAGCCCGGTCAGGACATTAAGGCGGTGCTCGGGTCGCTGACCAGGCAGATATCCAGGCTTGAGTCAGATAATGACCGGCTGCGCAGGGACAACGACCGGCTGCGCGCCCAGGTCAAGCGCCTCCGCAGCCAGGTGCAGGCGCTCGGCGGCCAAGTCGCGCGCCACGTCGGTGAGCTGCTGGCCAGCACCGGGGACTAGGAAGGCCCGGATGTAAGCGCTGACTAACGGGCATCGGGGCAAGATCGGGCAAATCCCGGCGCCCGGCGGCCCCCCTGCGCCGCTGTGAGGCAGCGCTCAGCTTCTTGGGGATGACGATGATGCGGGATGCGAACCAGGCAACGGGCAGGCCCGGCGACCGAATCCAGATCTTGCACGTGCTGGGAGAGTTGGACCTGGCCACTGCCGATGGCCTGGCCGCGCGAGGCTGCGACGCCTTCGCCCATGCCTGGCTGTTGCTGCTCGACCTGAGCGATCTGTCCTTTTGCGACGCCTGCGGGCTCAGCGCCCCGGTGCGGATCGCCAAGCGCGCCGACATGACCGGAGGCCGCTGTGCCCTCATCGCGCCGCAGCCGCAGGTGGCGAAGGTACTGCTGATCTGCCGCCTGAACCAGCGGCTGCCGGTATTCGCCACCGTCGATGACGCCCTGGCAGACCTCACCGCCACAGCCAGCGCCTGCACATGCTAAAGACACTGGCCATGAGCGGAAGCCGGGCAGGTGCCGGGTCCGGGTAAGACAGACGCCGACCATAGACGGTTTCAATAATGAGCGAGCCCTTCTAAAGATCCGTGGGTGCATTCGTGCCCGCTGCGTGCCCGACGGGAAAAGTGTCCACGGGCAGTCACGGTCATTCAAAGACAGACCACCAAGATCCCCGCAGGTCACAGAGTCAGCAGGTGGCACGCGAGCAGCGCCACAGACTTCCCAAGCTGATAGTGCGGGTTCGATTCCCGTCACCCGTTCCGCGAGAAATCCCAGTTCAGCGGGCATGCCGGGCGCGGGTTAACCCGTTGCGCTGGTGTTCCCGGGGACCGCGGCCGGTAGATCAGACGGGACCGGTGACCGGGCGGCGGGGGCGTCCAGGGGCGTGGTGTGGCGCTCGACGAGGGCGTCGATGAGGGTGAACATTTCGTCGGGGTCGGTGCGTTCCGGGTCGGCGAGCCAGGCGAGTTCGAGGCCGTCGAACAGGACGGCGATGAGGTGGTTCAGCGCGTCTGGTCCCCCTGGCAGGTCCACTCGCCGGCCGGCCATCCAGGGGGCGGTGACGGCGGCCGCGGTGTCCCGGTAGGCCTGGTATTGCCGCCGGGCCAGGTCACGAAGCGCGGGCGTGCGGAGGGCGAGTGCGGTCATCTCGTACCCCGCCAGCTGGTAGCCGGGGCGGGCCTGCTCGTCGTGTTCCACCACGTCGAAGGCGGCGCGGAGCAGGTCCCCCAGGCTGGCTTCGGCTCCGCTGGCGGTGTCTGCCGCCCGGGCGGCGGCGCTGTCTGTGATATCCCGCAGGGCCTCGGCGACCAGCTCTTCGAAGAGTTGTTCCTGTTCGAAGAGTTCTTCCTTGCCCGCAAACCAGTAGTGGAAGGCGCCGTGCGGCAGGCCGGCTTCCTCGGTGATGCGCCGGGTGGTCGCTGCGGCGACGCCCTCGCGGGCGATGACGGCGCACGCGGCGCTGATCAGCTGGGCGCGGCGGCCGTTGTCGGCTCTGCGCCGCGGAGAGCGGGTCTGGAACATGCCCTCACCCTACAACTGCCTTGGCCATTTGACCAAGGCAGTTGGCTAGGCTATGCTCCTGGTATCTGGCCAACTGGCTTGTTCAGATGCCCAGGTCAGTTGGCCTAATCATGTCTTCACCTGGCCGACGCCGAGCCGGCCCGGTTGCCCATGGATAGACCGGCCCGGCTGCCCATGGATGATCAGAACGGAGTTTGACCCCCCACAGACGCCGGGCCGGGTGATGCCGTCTTGCCCCCGGGACGTTCCACCCGGCCCGGCCCCGCTCCACCCTGCCCCACGCACCGGACCGGTGAACTCACGCCGGTGATCTGACCGAGTCCGTGCACCCGCCGTGGCCCCCGTGGTCCACCCACGTCCCGTGCGGTTCAATCGTCTATCCGCCAGCACTGGACTGCTGGCAGTGAGGAGAGCCCGCCACTTGGCAGGGCTGACTCAAGCCGAGGTGGCCCGCCGCATGAGAGTGCTCGGTTACTACTTGCCGCAGCCGTACATCTCGAAGCTGGAGTACGGCGAGTACCCGTGGGGTTCACGGAGAGGAAAGCACACCGCTGGCAGCGGCCCTGGGCGTAGCGCTCACCGACATAACGGAGAGCCGACTGTTCACAAGCGCGGAAGAGGAGCTCATTGGAGGGCTGGTTAGCCAGCTCGACACCGTGCTGGAGCGTGGCAAGAAGCCGGGGCGGGAAGCCGCCTAAGCGCGAAGGCACAGCTAAGCGACGGGAGGCGGGACGGTCTGCCGAGCAAAGCCGTCCCGCCGCCCAGGCGGCGTCGGCGTGGCCGGGGATGGGCCATTGGCGGGCCATTAACCGTGGTATCACGCGGTCGCTGACGGTCACTGGCGGTGCATCGGATGTCCAGGTCAGGGGGGTCACAGGCCCGGATCTGTCGGTTTCCCAAGCTGATAGTGCGAGTTCGCTTCCCGTCACCCGCTCTCACGTGAAGGCCCAGGCCGGAGACGGTGTCTCCAACGTTTGCTAACCCCAGAAAATGCAGGTTGGGTCGGCTTCGATCTCGCTCAGTGCTTCGTCGACAGGGCTGGGGTCGAGGTCGTGGTAGCGGCGCCAACGGCCGTTACGGTCGGCCCAGTACAGGCTCCAATGGTGGGTGTTGGCGCTGTAGCGCAGCTGAGCCACGCGCACCTTGGACCATTCGGTCAGGTCCGGACGCCACGGTGGCCGGCATTCGTAGATGCTGACCGAACTGCCGCGGACCGCGGCTTCAACGCGGATCTGGTCCCGGAAGCTGGCCGGCACCCGGACGCGGCAGTACTTACGGATCCTGGCGACGTCGGTCTCTGGCGGTGCGGACACCCGTCCACGGTAGGGCCTTGCACCAGCTGGCTGCAGCCGGGAGCGGTAGGCGTACGTACGCACCCAGGCGATGGTCGAAAATCAGACTAGTGCGGTCTATACTTCTGATCATGTCCATAGCCGCCACGCCGGTCCCGCTGTCCGAGGCCAAGGCACGCCTGTCTGAGCTGGCCAGGCGAGTGCGCACGCAGCATGAGCGGATCACCTTGACCCGCAACGGAGAGCCCGAGGCCGTCCTGCTGTCGGTAGATGACCTTGAGGGCCTGGAGATGACCCTGGAGATCCTAGGTGACGCCGACGCGGTCACGCGCATCTCGGAGAGCCTGGCGGCACTGGAACGCGGTGAGCCCGGGGCAGACCTGGCCGCCGTGCGCCAGGATCTGGCCCGGCGGCGCGTCAGCGGGGCGTGACGACCAACCCTGGCCGACGGTACGAGATCCGGTTCCAAGCTGCCGCGCGACGCGCGATCGCACAGCAACTGCCGGAGGCCGTGGCCGCGGCTGCGCTGGAGTTCTGTGCGGCCGCCCTGGCGGAAAATCCGCACCGGGTCGGCAAACCGCTGTTTGGGCCGCTGGCCGGATGTTACGGTACCCGCCGAGGTACCTATCGCATCGTCTACCGGATCGACGAGGACAGCCGCGTGGTCCACGTCCTCGACATCGGCCACCGCTCGGAGATCTACCGCCGCCCGCAGCGGTGACGCCATTGGTCCGCATGAAGCGAGCTTGATCATGCCAAATACGTGCCCAAATAGGCCCGAGCAAGATCGCGCTCGTGAATGTCTCCGCAGGTCAGATGCCATAAGAAGGCCACTTGGTCGTAGCCGCTGGCCAGGAGCTAGATCGACTTAATGACCTCAGCTCGCTGCGTCTCATACTCTTCCTGAGTCAGCAGGCGCGCATCGCGCACGTGCATAGTGAGTGCTTGGGCATCACATGAGATGCTGCCCGCAGGAGGCGCTATCTCTGCTGGCCGGGCGCTTGGTAGGCCTGCGTGGCGTCCTTGGCATGCGAAAGCATCTGACCGAGCTGGTCTTGGGTGAGCAGCTCGTGCGTTTCCAGGTGCTTAAAGGCCCCCGTGCTTCCGACCGCGACGCTCAGGGCGGCGGCGCGGACCGAGTCGGGAATATCTACGATAACGATCCCGTCGTGGGCCCCGAACATCCAGTACGCGGACTCCAGCGATCCGCCCACCGAGTCGGCCAGCTGCCGCACGGCAGCGGTACGGTCACCAGGGTTCTTGATCATCCTTGCCCAGGTGTCGGTTGTGTAGGTGAAGAAGACCGCATACTTCGCCATGGTTTATCCCCCTCGATCTGACCTGGCCATCCCTTGCTCTAGGTGAGCGGCCCGCACACTACAGCCTCGTCCCCGTGGCGTCTAGGCATGCAACTGGAAACTCTAGATCCAGGCCCCGCATCTGGCCACGCACGTGCTCCGGCTGGCGAACAGTGGCAAACGGCCATCCTTGAGCGTCGTGCACGAGCCGGAGTCCGGCACTTGACCGGGACGGTCTGATGGCTGGGTCGGCGCAGAGCTTGGGTGTGCCGGGTCCTGGCCGATGCCCGAACCAGCCGGGCCGGGCCATTAGCGGGCCTGTGACCCGCGGGGGCGTATCCGCCTGGCCGTCGTCCTCGGCCGCGGATATGGGGGCAATGGGCTGTGATAGGCCTGGTATCGCGGGCGGGCAGGTTATCAGCTTGCTGGGCTTCTGAATGTCGGGGCTTTGCCTACCGCTCGGGGGGCGCGAGTGGTTGGAGGCTGTGTGAGCGAGGGCAATCGCCGCTTTGTGTTGCGTGAGCGTCCGACTGGGCGGATCGGGCCTGGGACGTTCGAGCTGGTCGACGAGCCAGTCCCGAACATCGTCGAGGGCGAGGCGCTGGTGCGCACGCAGTGGATCTCGCTCGATCCAGCCAACCGCGGCTGGATCAGAGACGCCCCGAGCTATCTGCCCCCGGTTGGGATTGGCGAGGTGATGCGGGGGCTGGGCCTTGGCCGTGTCGTGGCCTCCAAGCATCCAGGCTACCGCGAGGGGCAGCTGGTCACAGGGCTGCTCGGCTGGCAAGAGTGGACGGTGACCGGTGACGCGGCGCTAGTTCAGCCGGTGAACGAAATCGCGGGCGTGCCCGCGAGCGCTTATCTCGGGGCGCTCGGGATGACGGGCAGGACGGCGTGGGTGGGGATGACCGACATCGGTCGCCCGCTGCCGGGCGAGACGGTGGTTGTGTCGGCCGCGGCCGGTGCGGTGGGCTCGGTGGCTGGGCAGATCGCCAAGCACCGCGGCGCGCGGGTGGTCGG
>Ga0207664_10003367_pt1 | contig 10632 bp, 8 predicted proteins | sample LARL83metaG_FD_184349 | JGI IMG/M metagenome (GOLD analysis project Ga0207664, IMG submission 184349) | Corn, switchgrass and miscanthus rhizosphere microbial communities from Kellogg Biological Station, Michigan, USA - LAR L8-3 metaG... | ecosystem: Host-associated > Plants > Roots >...
AGATAGGCGCTGCCGAGCCATTTCAGCAACTCGAATCCGACCGCGGCGATCAACGCACCCGCCACGGCGGCCCGTGCCGGTACCGGCTCACGGGGCAGCTTGGCCAACACCCAGATGAACACCAGCCAGTTCGCCGTGATCGCCAGCAGCACCGACAGCACGACCGCCGGCACGTTCAGCCATCCGGCACCCGGTATCCGCGACAGGTACGACCCGACGACGCTCCCCAGCAGGGTGAGCGCGAACGATGCGAGCAGCGCGCCACCCAGGCCCAGCAACGCGAGCAGATCCTTGAGTACCATCGGCACGAGCCGCAGTTGCGGCCGTTCGCGCTGCCACATCGCGGTGAGCGCGTCGCGTAGCGCGTTGATCCAGTTCCAACCGGAGTACAGGCCGATCAGCAGCCCGAACACACCGATCTTCACGCGATGGTCGACGACGGCGTCGAGCAGGCTCGTCATCGTGGGCACCAGCGGCCCCGGTACGGCCTGGAGCACGGCGTGCCGGAGTTGCCCGAACAACGCGGGCTGGCCGGTCAGCACGAATCCCGCGGTCGCGACGACCACCATGACCATCGGTACCAGCGACAACACGCTGAAATAGGTGATCGAGGCCGCGTAGTGGTAGCCGCGGTACTCGACGTACCGGGTGCCGGCGCGCGCCCACCGATCGAGCCACGGGTAGCGCCGGCGTACCGCGCCCGTGCTGGCCCGGTGCGGCGTTATCCGCGCTCGATCGGCGTAGCTCACACCATGGGGGTACCCGCGCCCGGCCCGCGCGATGCGCGTAGCCGCTTCACACAGCCACGAGCAGGACCCATATCGGGCCGGTGGCCAGGGGGAGTGGGGTGCCGGAACCGGCGACGGTGTAGCGGGTCGGGTCGGCGGCCGTGGGGCGGGACCAGGTGGCCGGGTAGCTCTGCCCGTCCCGCAGGACGGTCGCGGTGCCGGTGCCGATCGTCTGCGCGACCGGGGCCACGGCGCCGGACGCGTCCTCGGGGAAGGCTTCCGGCGTCGTGGTCACGTGCTGCACCACGACGCTCGCCGCGCCCAACTGCCCGGATTCGCTGGACTGGTAGGGCGTGCCGTCCATCCACGCCAACCACCGGCCGGCCGACCACCGGAATTCGAAGGACGCCGCCGGATAGGCGACGCGGTGGTCGGTGGTGGGTGTGCCACCGGCCGGTGGTGGGCCGAACGCGAATACGTCACCTGGTGGCGGGTTACCGGCGGGCAGGAGTGCCGGCCTCACGTAAAGATTGTGCGGCGCCGGATGGGTGGAACGGCGTAGATACGCGTTGGGAACGTAGGCCTGGGCCGCATTGCGGATGAAAGGTGAATCGCGCAGCACGGACACCAGTTGCGGCACGGAACCGGAATAGGCGAATGTCGGGCGCCCGAATTGCGCCAGCAGGTTCAGGTCGGTCTGCCGTGCGCTGCGCACCGGGCCGACCACGTCCGGCCGGTCGGCCCCGAACACGGCGATGATCCGCGTCAGCCCGCCTTCGACCGGAATCACGTAGATCGCTTCGGCACTGCCCAATCCGGTGGCCGGTCGCGCCCCGGCGACGTTGTCGATCTTGACCGCGATCACGGCGTTACCGGCGGCCGCTGCGGTGCTGGGAGTCGAGGGTGTGCTGCTCGGCGTGGTGCTGCACGCGGCCAGCGCGAGCGGTATCGCGGCCACCCATCCGAACTGCCACCGCCGGCTCACCCGGCCGAGCTTATCCACGTGGCGATCTGGGTGCGCGATGTGAAGCCGAGCTTGGTGAGGATGCTGCGGACGTGGCTGTCGACCGTGCGTTGCGAGATGAACAGTCGCGCCCCGATCTGCTTGTTGCTCAGCCCTTCCGCCACCAGTCGCGCGACGTCGGCCTCTCGGGTGCCCAGTGGCGTCAGGTCGGAGCCGTTCCGGTCGGTGCCGGCGGGACGTCGCGGTCGGCCGAGCGCCAGCGCGATGGCCTCGGTCCGGGTCATGCGTTGTCCGGCGGTGAACTCCGCGTCGAACCGGGCCGTGTCCGATGCCTCGATCGCCTTCTGTCGCGCCCGGGTCAGCAGCGGTGCCATGGTCGGGATCATGTCGGCGCTGGCTCCGGCACGCACGGTTTCGGCCGCTCCCATCAGTCGTGCCGCGAGCGCCGGGTCACCGGTGTGGGCGGCATGGCAGCCGATGGCGTCGAGCAGGTAGTACTGCCCGACTCGGTCGTCGAGCCGTTCGGCGATGCCCAGCGCCTGGACGAACAGCGGTTTCGCCGTGTCGACGTCGTCGGCCATCATCCCGGCCGTGCCCAGGTTCATCAGCATCATCTCCTGGCCGTACAGGTCACCTGCCGCCGTGGCCATGCGCGCGCCGTCGGTCGCCGCCGACCGCGCGGTGGCGAGGTCGCCGTCGAACAGGCCGGCCAGGGCCCGCGCCTGGTGGAACGTCACGACGGGACCGTGGTCGTCGATTCCGGCGACGATGCAGCGGGCCTGCTCCAACAGTTGGTGGGCGGCCCGGTGATCGCCGGCCATGTTCTCGGCCACCGACGCCATCGACAGCGCTTCGGACAACAGCCGGTGTTGGCTGGTCTTCCTGGCGCATTCCGCGACCCGCCGTAACGCCGGCCGGGCGGTCGCCGGGTCGGATCGCAGTACGGCCAGGAAACCACGCAGGTACACGGCGACGACGCGGGCGGCGGGGTCGCCGCCGTCCAGGGCGAGCACGGCGTCGAGCCACCGGCTGCCCTCGGCGGTCGCGCGCGTGATCCAGTACCACGACAGGCCCGCGGCGAGCGCCAGACCGAGTCCCGCGTCGGCGCGGTCCACCGACCGCCGCAACACCGACCGGATGTCGTCGATCCGCAGTTCCGTCCACTCCAGACAGTCGACGAGCCGGTATCGGCCGTCCCGGGCGAACTGCCGGCACGTGGTGAGGTAGTACGTGACGCGCCGCTGCTCGATGTCGTCCGTCTCGCCGGCCGCCCGCAGCTTGATGCGCGCGAACTCGCGCGTCGTCTCGTGCAGCCGGTAGCACGTGGCGTCGTGGGTGTCCTCGGCCAGCACGAGCGACTTGTCGACCAACGACGACAGCACGTCCAGGGCGTCCGGCACGCACACCGACTCGACGTCGGCCAGCGTGAACCGGCCCGCGAAGACGCACAGTCGCCGCAACAGCACGCGTTCCCGCTCGTCCAACAGGTCGTGGCTCCACTCCATCGTGGTGCGCAGCGCCTGATGGCGCACCACGGCGCGGCCGCCACCGGTGAGCAGCGCGAACCGGTCGGCGAGCCGCTCCAGGATCTGCCGTACGGTCAACACCCGCGTGCGCACCGCGGCCAGCTCGATCGCCAGCGGCAGGCCGTCCAGCCGACGGCACAATTCCGCGACCTCGCAGACGTTGGCGTCGGTCAGTTCGAAACGGCCGGATGCGGCGGCGGCTCGCTCGGCGAACAGGACGATCGCCTCGTTGTGCCGCAATTGCTGCGGTGTTCGCGTAGCCGGCGGTGGGAGATCCAGTGGCGCGACGGGAACCACGTGCTCGCCCGGTACCGCCAGCGGCTCGCGGCTGGTGGCGATGATCCGCACGCTCGGCGCGACCGCGAGGACCGCGTTCACCACCACGGCCACGCCGTCCAGCAGGTGCTCGCAGTTGTCCACCACCAGCAGCAGTTCCTTGTCCCGCACCCACGACGACACGAGGTCCAACGGCGTGGCGGCGGCCTGATCGCGCAGGTCCAGCCCGGCCAGAACCGCCTGCGCGACCATGGCCGGATCGTGGACGTCCGCGAGTTCGGTGAGCCACACGCCGTCGGAGAAGCCGCGGGCCGCGTCCGACGCGACCCGTAGCGCGAGGCGACTCTTGCCGACCCCACCGGTCCCGGTCAGGCACACCAGGCGCGCCTCGGTCAGCAGGCGCCGCACGTCGGCCAGTTCGCGACGACGACCCACGAAACTCGAGACCGCGGCCGGCAGATTGCCCGGACGGCGGGGCTGCGTCGCCATGGCAACAGGGTACGGCCGGGGCGCACTAGGTATCCGCTCGGCGATCTTGCCGATGCCGCCGACCGGGCGCATTGCCTAATCTGACGATCATGATGCGATCGGTCGGCGTGGTCTACCTGCTGTACTTCGTGACCGCGACACTCGGCCAGCTGTGCGTGAGCCGGGCCGGGATCAGCGAGTTGGGCGCCGGACCACCGGACGCGGCGGCCGTGGCGAACGGCGTGCTCGCGCACGACGGGGTCCTGCGGCTCGGGTTCGCGCTGACCATGATCTCGATCGCGTGCTACGTCGTCCTGATTGCCCTGTTCTACCAACTGTTCCAGGCCGTCGGCCGATTCAGGGCCGGACTGGCCGTGTTGTTCGGACTGGTCGGCATGACCTTGCAGGCGGGCGCCGTCGCCGCCCAGATGGCCGCCGCGACCGTGATCACCACTGGCCAGGCGCGCGCGTCGGCGGTGGTGCTGCTCGACATCGCCCATCAGGGCGACGGTGTCGGCCTGGTGTTCGACGGGCTGTTCCTGCTGCTCATCGGCGACCTGATCATCCGTTCCACGATCGTGCCACGCGTCTTCGGGGTGCTGGTCGCGCTGGCCGGACTGGGCTGGCTGACCTTTCTGGCGCCGACGCTCACCTCGGCCGCGCTCCCGTTCGTCGAGGTCGTCGGTGTGGTGGCGGAAGCGTCGCTGATGCTGTGGCTGCTCGTCGTCGGCGTCCGGCGGGACGGTGCTCCGGCCGTCAGCCGGACAGGCGTGGCATGAGGATCGTCGCCAGCTGTTGTCCGGCGGTGGCCTCCCGGCCGGTGTCGGGCCCGTCCTGCTCACCCAGCCGGTCGACCACGACCTGCGTGGCGTAGTAGCGCCGGGACACCGTGAAGTAGACGGACGAGTTGCTGCCGTCGCCCTTGTCTTCGCCAGCACGGCCCGGTCGCCGATGCCGGTCAGCGATGTCTGGACGATGTCCGGGTCCGGGGTGGTCGCCTGGGTGAACTGTGCCGCGGTGAGTTCTCGGACGTCGGCGAAGGATCGCCGGGTGCCCCACGTGCAGCCCCAGACCGGCGTGCCGTCGGATGCCGGGTCCTCGTGCGCGCCGGTGTACGGGCCGGGAGTGCCGATGATCGCGGACACCTGGTCGGAGGTCAGCAGCGTGCACGCGTCGGTCGGCCGCGGACCGGTGTCGAGGGTGGCCGGACCGGGATCGGCGGACGAGCAGCCGGCCGCGACCGCGAGAACGACCAGCCAGGGCACGGAGATCCGGTGCATGCGCCGATCTTGCACCACACGTCGCTTGCCGGAACGCCGGGTCGGATTCCTGCCAGCGCACCGGTAACCGGAGCTGACAGTGTGGATCTCATGACATCAACCGCTGATCCCTTGCACACCGCGATCGAGCCCGGAATTCTGTACTTCGGCACGCCCGTCGTCCTGATCTCCACCGACAACGAGGACGGCTCGGCGAATCTGGCTCCCATGTCGTCCACGTTCTGGCTCGGATGGCGTGCCGTGCTCGGGCTCAACGCTCGTTCCAAGACGACCGAGAACATGGTTCGCAGTCGGGAGTGTGTGTTGAATCTCCCGTCCGATGCCTTGGCGGCGAACGTCGATCGGCTGGCGCTGACCACCGGTACCGACCCGGTGCCGCCGGTGAAGGTGCAGCGCGGGTACCGGTTCGAGCCGGACAAGTTCGGGATCGCCGGCCTCACACCTGTCGCGTCCGATGTCGTCGGGCCGCCTCGGGTCGCCGAGTGTCCCGTCAATTTGGAGGGTGTCGTCGAGGACGTGCGGTCGCTGGCCGCCGACGATGACGCGCAGCGCGGAAAGATTCTCGTGTTCGAGGTGCGGATCGTGCGGGTTCACGTGCACGATGACATCCGGATGGCGGCGACCTCCGATCGCATCGATCCGGATGCCTGGCGTCCGCTGATCATGAGCTTTCAGCAGCTCTACGGTCTCGGGCCGCGCGTGCATTCCTCGACGCTGGCCCAGGTGCCGGAGCGCCTGTATCGCGGGCCGGACATCGAACGGGCGCGAAACCTTCCGTCTGTTTGACGAAATTTTCAGTGATGAGATGCGCCTTTGCCGCCGCCGGTCGTGCCGATGTTGAGTGTGGTACGCCGGCCTACCTACCGTCGATCCGGGGTGATTCGACTGGTAGGAGGCAGAATGGGTGTGACTTCGACAAGGGTGGCTGCCGCCGCCGCGTGTGTTGGGGTGGTGGCAGCCGTGGTGACCGGAACCGTGCTGGCCGGACCGAGCGAGGCGACGGCACAGGCCGCACCCGCTGCGGGTGCCGGTTTCTGGCACACCAGCGGCAACCAGCTCCTCGACGCGGCCGGGAACAAGGTCCGGATCGCGGGAGTCAACTGGTACGGCTTCGAAACACCGGACATGGTGGCCCACGGCCTGTGGGCGCAGGACTATCACACGATCCTGAGCGACATCCAGGCGTTGGGCTACAACACCATTCGGATTCCGTTCTCGAACCAGATGGTCGAGACGCCGGTGGTGCCGCAGAACATCACGTTCTTCAACAACGCCGGGCCGGTGAACACCGATCTCAAGGGCCTGAACTCGTTGCAGATCCTGGACAAGATCGTCGCGGCGGCCGGCCAGGACGGGCTGAAGGTCATCCTGGACGACCACCGGTCCGAGGCCGGCGAGTCGGCCGAGCAGAACGGCCTGTGGTACACCAGCGCGTTCCCGAACACGGCCTGGGTCAACGACTGGTCGACGATGGCGAAGCGGTACGCCGGCAACGCCACGGTGATCGGCTTCGACCTGCGCAACGAACCGCACACGCCGACCGGCGTGGCCTACGCGAACGGGGCCACATGGGGCACCGGTGACCCGAACACCGACATCCGGCTGGCGTATCAGAACGCGGGCAACGCGATTCTCGCCGTGGACCCGCAGGCGCTGGTCTTCGCCGAGGGCGTCAGCGAGAACCCGACCGCGTCCGGCGGCTTCAACTCGACCTGGTGGGGCGGCAACCTGGTGGAGGCCGGCCAGTTCCCGGTCACGCTGTCGACTCCTGGTCACGTCGTCTACTCGGCGCACGACTACGGTCCGAACCTGTTCCAGCAGACCTGGTTCAACTCGTCGACGACGCAGGCGAGCCTGTTCGGAGTGTGGCACGACAACTGGGGCTACCTGTACTTCCAGAACCAGCCGGTGTGGGTCGGCGAGTTCGGCACCGGCAACGCGGCCACGGACGCGTCGGACACGACAGCGGGCTCGCAGGGCCAGTGGTTCGCCAGCCTGGTGGCCTACATCAAGGCCGCGCCGGCCATGGGCTGGACGTACTGGGCGGCCAATGGTGAGGACACGTACGCGCTGTTGGACAACAACTACGACGCGACCCCGGTGAGCGCCGGCAAGCAGCAGATGCTGGCCGGCATCCAGAACCCGCTGTCCGGCGGGGGCACGGGTGGCACGACCACGACCGGCACACCGCCACCACCGCCACCCGCGTCGTGCTCGGTCGCCTACAGCGTCACCAACGCGTGGATGGGCGGATTCCAGGCGTCGGTCACGATCACGAACACCGGCACGGCGGCGATCAACGGCTGGACGTTGCAGTGGACGTTCGGCGGCGACCAGAAGATCAGCAACCTGTGGAGCGCGACGGACACCCAGACCGGCGCGCAGGTCACCGTCACGAACGCGGCGTTCGACGCGAGCATCGCGCCGAGCGCGTCGGTGAACTTCGGCTTCACCGCGAACACGTCCCTGGCCGGCGGCGGCACCGTGCCGACCGCGTTCACCGTCAACGGCGCCAGCTGTCACTAGTCGTTCTATCGAAGGGGTTCGTGTGGCAAAACGGACGATCCTGAGTGCGCTGGGCGCCGTGGCCGCGATCGCGGTCGCCGTGGCCGGCCTGCTGGCCGGCAACGCACAGGCGGCCACCACTCAGTTGTGCCAGTCGCAGGTCGCGAACGTGGCCGGCGGCGCCGACAACGTGCAGAACAACGAATGGAACTCCAGCGCGCCGGAGTGCGTCACGACCGACGGCAACGCCGACTTCACGGTGGCGAACTCGTCGATCTCGAACTCGACCAGCGGCGCGCCGGGCGGCTACCCGTCGATCTACCACGGCTGCCACTGGGGCGTGTGCACCCAGAACAGCGGCTTCCCGGTACAGGTGTCGGCGATGCGTTCCGGCGTGGTGACGTCGAGTTGGAACACCACGCAGACCGGCGCGGGCGCCTACGACGTGGCGTACGACATCTGGTTCAACCAGACGCCGACGACGGCGGGGCAACCCAACGGGGCCGAGCTGATGGTGTGGATCAACCACAACGGCCCACCGCAGCCGTTCGGTTCCAAGGTCGCCACCACCACCGTCGACGGTGTGTCGTACGACGTGTGGTTCGGCAACCAGGGCTGGAACACGATCTCCTATGTCCGGACGAGCGGGACCACCGCGGTCAGCAACATGGACATCGACAACCTGACGTCGGACGCGGTCAGCCGCGGCTACATCCAGCAGTCGTGGTTCCTGATCGACGTCGAGGCCGGATTCGAGCTGTGGCAGGGCGGCGCCGGCCTGGGGACGAACTCGTTCTCGGTGAACGTCAACGGGAACGGCGGCACGACACCGCCGACCACCCCACCGCCGACGACCGTCCCGCCGACAACTGTTCCGCCGACGACTGTTCCGCCGACGACGCAACCCGGTGGCAGCGCTGGCTGCAAGGTGGCCTATTCGATCAGTAACGCGTGGAGCGGCGGTTTCCAGGCGGCGCTCGTGTTGTCCAACAGCGGTACCGCCACGACGCACGGCTGGGCGCTGGACTGGACGTTCCCGGGTGACCAGAAGATCAGCAACCTGTGGGGCGGCACCGCCACGCAGACCGGGGCGAAGGTCCACGTGATCAACGCGTCCTACGACGGCGCGGTGGCGCCGGGCCAGTCGATCAGTTTCGGTTTCACGGCAACATCCAGCAGCAGCAACAACACGCCGAGCGGTCTCACCTGCACGGCGAACTGACCGATGCGGTCGGCCGGGCGGGTCGTGCCCGGCCGACCGTGTCGTGAATGGATTGTTGGCGCTAGCATCGCGACATGCCATGGTTCGATTTCGCGGAGCCAGAACTCCGCGCCTACCGTTGTCCCACACCGGAACCCGACGCGCTGGACGAATGGTGGAAGGCGCGGCTGGAGGCGGCGAGAGTGCTCGCCGAGCCGCCGAAGCTGACCCGCTACCGGCCGGACACGTACGGCCCGTTTCCGGTGTGGGACATCGAGTTCTCCGGTGCCGACGGGCATCGCATCCGCGGCTGGTACCTCAGGCCACCCGGTGCCGACGGACAACGGCCGTTGCCGTGCGTCGTGACGTACATCGGCTACGGCGGCGGGCGCGGGCTGCCGCTGGAGCACACGTTGTTGCCGTCCGCGGGATTCGCCGAGCTGGTCATGGACGTCCGTGGACAGGGCGCGGGTTTCGCGGTCGGTGCGACCGGTGATCCCGGCCAGCACGTTGCCGGACCAGAGCATGCCGGCCTGATGACACGCGGAATCGACGACCCGGCGCACTACTACTTCACGCGGCTGCTCGTGGACGCGGCGATGGCCGTCGAGTGCGTCGCCGACCTGCCCGGTGTGGACGCGAGCCGGATCGCGGTGAGCGGCGCGAGCCAGGGCGGTGGCCAGGCGCTCGCGGCCGCCGCGCTGTGCGGGGACCTGGTCCGGGTGTGCCACGCCGATGTGCCGTTCCTGTGCGACATCCAGCGCGCCGTCACGCTGTCGCCGGTCGATCCGTACACCGAGATCCCGAAATTCCTGGCGCTGCACGTGGATCAGGTCGCCACCGCGCTGAACACCCTGCGGTACGTGGACTGCGCGCTGCTGGCCCGCCGGATCACCGCGACCTGCCTACTGTCGGTCGGGCTGATGGACGAGCGCTGCCCGCCGTCCACGGTGTTCGCCGCCTACAACGAGATCACCGCGCCCAAGGACATCGCGGTGTATCCGTTCTGCGGCCACGACGTGCCCCGCGCGCATCTCGAGCGTCAGCTCGACCATCTGCGTGCCACACTGTAGAAACCAGTGTGGCCGGCGGCGGAAGGTGCCCACCCGGCCGCCGCCGGCCTGCTCGGTCAGGTAGCTACTGCCGAGCTTATTCACTTGGCCTGTGGCTGGCGGCGGCCGGGTGCCGCGGCCGCCGCCAGCCGGCTCGGTCAGCTACAGGCCGAGCCATTTATGGAGAATGCCGTCGGCACGGAGTCGTTGTTCGTCCACGTGCCCTGGAAACCGAATGTGACGGTGCCGCCCGGGGCGATGCTGTTGTCGAAGCTCATCCCGGTCGCGCTGATGCTTCGCCGCTCGCCGTGAAGGTGGCGTTCCACATGTTGGTGATCTTCTGGTCACCGGGGAAGGTGAACGTCAGATTCCACGGCGATATCGACGACGTGCCGTTGTTCGCCAGCACCAGGTTGTCCACGAAACCGCCCTGCCATTCGCTGGACTTCGTGAACGTGACGTGGCAACCGCCACCACCGCCGCCGCCCATCGGGTTGATCACCCAGGTGAACGTCGCCGAGCCCATGGCGCCGGTGCCGTCCTTCGCGGTGACGGTGACCGTGCTGGTGCCGGCCGTCGTCGGCGTACCGGTGATCACGCCGGCGGAGGAGATCGTCAGACCCGCCGGCAAG